>Ga0129312_1000067_pt1 | contig 107735 bp, 102 predicted proteins | sample O827metagenome_FD_94434 | JGI IMG/M metagenome (GOLD analysis project Ga0129312, IMG submission 94434) | Orangutan group fecal microbial communities from Wisconsin, USA - O827 metagenome | ecosystem: Host-associated > Mammals > Digestive system > Large intestine > Fecal | place: USA: Wisconsin... | reverse complement strand
TCGAACTTACCGCTTGTCACTCTGAAACTCCAGAATTTCAGCCTGTTTTTGAGCCTCCGTGGAATTTACTTTTACAAACTGAATTTACTTTTTCAATTCACTTCTTCTCTTTTTTATGTTTTAGTCTTGTTTATACAAGAATATTCAATAGAAAATTGAAAAAACTCTGCATTTGAATTAAAATACCCGTATTAAGATACGGAGACGTAAATATGATTATAACCAGAACACCGTTTCGTATGTCATTTTTCGGCGGCGGAACGGATTTTGAGAGCTATTTTAAGGAGCACGGCGGAGCGGTGCTTTCTACCACGTTTGACAAATACTGCTACGTGAGTGTGAGACATCTGCCGCGCTTTTTTGATTATTGGAATGAGATCATCTACTCAAAGATAGAGAGAGTACAGCATACCGATGAGATAATGCATCCGGCTGTACGCAATGCCATGAAGATGAAGGATATGCATGAGCTGAGACTGTCCTATGATGCGGATCTGCCCGCACGTTCGGGACTCGGTACTTCATCATCATTTGCAGTAGGCATGCTCAACGCATTCAGTGCACTTAAGGGCAAGAAGCTCAGTAAGCGTCAGCTTGCGGATGAGGCAATATATCTTGAGAGAGTGCTCTGCAATGAGAGCGGAGGCATACAAGACCAAATTGCGGCAGCATTCGGCGGACTTAATCTTATAAGCTTCGGAGCAGACGGCTATGAGGTCAGGCCTGTGGATATATCCAAGGAGCGAAAGGATGAGCTTAATGACAGACTTATGCTGTTCTTTACAGGCTTTTCGAGATTTTCTTCGGATATTCAGCAGGGAACTGTCAAGGCACTTAAGGACAAGTATGCCGAGCTTAAAGAGATGACCGAGCTTACTTTTGAGGCTGAGAGACTCTTGAGGGATGAAGATGCAAAGCTGAATGAGTTCGGACGTATGCTTGACCATACATGGAAGCTTAAGCGCGGTATATCAAACGGAATATCCACAGGAAGTATAGACGATATGTATGCCGCGGGAATAAAGGCCGGAGCACTCGGAGGAAAGCTCCTCGGTGCCGGAGGCGGAGGCTTCCTGCTCTTTTATGCCGAGCCTGACAGACAGGAAGCTGTCAGGGAGGCTATGAAAGAACTGCTCTATATCCCGTTCAGATTTGAGCAGGAGGGTACGGCTATAGTACATGATGAACAGGAGAGCTTTGAAAAGACCGAGCGCTGAGATGAAGCTATGACAGGAATCATGGCAAAGGTGCCGGAGAAAGACTTATATTCCGGTATCAGCCGGGGCAAAATTTTGCTCAACTCAAATATCATAAAATATACAGTTTAATAATTGATTTTACGAAAGAAATCCGGAGGAAATATTATGAAGATAGTTATCGGAAACGATCACGCAGCTTATGAGATGAAGTTTGTTATCAAGAAGTATCTTGAGGATAAGGGCTATGAGGTGATCAATGTCGGCTGTGATACGGCAGACAGAGTTGATTATCCCGATTATGCCGAGAAGGTAGGCAAGGCTGTTATCTCAGGTGAGGCAGATCTCGGTATAGCTATATGCGGTACAGGAGTAGGCATGAGCATTGCAGCCAACAAGATCAAGGGCATCCGTGCCGTAGTATGCTCAGAGCCTTACAGCGCTAAGCTCAGCCGTATGCATAACAACGCCAATGTGCTTTGCTTCGGCGCAAGAGTAGTCGGCGAAGAGCTTGCCAAGATGATAGTAGATGAGTGGCTTGCAGCTGAGTTCCTTGGTGAGCGTCATGCAGAAAGAGTAAATAAAATAACAGCTCTCGAGAACAAGTGACCTTTTGTTCACAGAGAGCCTGATAATGAAAATGCGCTGACAGCTTAGAGCTTAAGCTGTCTCGCGGTTTCTGATATTTAATAAAAGCGGAAGACGAGCTGCAACTGTGATAAGCACATTGCCGAGACCCGCTACCGAGATGATCTCACCTATGCATACGGTGAACATCATAAAGTAGAGTGCATCGCCGTAGCCGTAAGCATACTTAAGCACGAGCGGAACAATGATGGTATTGCTGATGATCGGCGGAAGTACCGCAAGGAGTCTGAAGCTGATTCCGGCACTGCGAGTCTCTAATACCTTCTGCTGCATGGCAGCGGTAAGCTTATAGCTTGCAACAGCTGCGATGAGAGTTGCAAATGTTCCGAATACGATATCGGGAAGGATAGCTCCGCCTAAGATATTGGCGATAAGACAGCCGATGGCAACACCCGGTATTGCGGCAGGCAGAAATGCAGGCAGTACTGTCAGCATCTCACTTATGCGGCACTGGACAGGGCCGAAGCTTATCGGCATAAACAAAAGACTTAATGCTACATAGACCGCAGCGATCATAGCAGCATCGCAAAGATACTTAGTGTTTGATTTCATGATTAATTCTCCATAGTTTTGTTTTTTAAGTCTATGCTTAAAGCAATAGGCTTTAAGCTTTGCCATTGGTGAGGATGGTCACGAACTCACCCGTCTCTTAAATGATATCGATCAATATCGAATAAGCTTATAAGAGCCATGTGAGTATAGCATCAAGTAGTTACAGCGTCAATCATGAAAGGATAAAGGTTTTGCCATGGGACTTGCCTATAATAACGGAGATGAGCAGTTTCATATACATGTAAGACCGGGTGAGGTCGGAAGATATGTAATATTGCCGGGAGATCCGGGCAGATGCAAGCTGATTGCGGAGTATTTTGATGAGCCGCATTTAGTTGCCTCAAACAGAGAATTTACTACATATACCGGAAAACTCGATGGGGAAACAGTAAGCGTATGCTCGACGGGCATAGGAGGCCCTTCGGCATCAATTGCAATGGAGGAGCTTATCAACTGCGGAGCGGATACCTTTATACGTGTGGGTACTGCGGGCGGCATGAGAGAGGATATCATGGGGGATGACCTTGTGATCGCCATGTCAGCCATACGCATGGAGGGAACCACCAAAGAGTATGCACCGGTTGAATGGCCGGCTACCGCAGATTATGAGACGGTATGTGCACTCAATGCCGCTGCGGATAAGCTTGCCTACAGACATGCTACCGGAGTAGTGCAGAGCAAGGACAGCTTTTACGGACAGCATGATCCGGCCTCCATGGCGGCTGTTCCGGCTCTTTCCGAGAAGTGGGACGCATGGTTAAGACTCGGAGCGCTTTGCTCGGAGATGGAGACTGCGGCTTTATTTACGGTGGCAGCACTAAGACGGGTAAGATGCGGCTCGGTGCTTCATGTTATCGCTAATCAGACCAGACGTGACAATGGACTGTCGGATCCTAAGGTCTACGATACCGACAAGGCTGTGAGGACGGCAGTAGAGGCTATGAGGATAATGATAGAGCAGGACAGATCAAAGCATGCATAAACCATTATTTACGGTAATAATACCAAATTATAACGGATTAAGATTCATGGAGAATTGTATGACTGCGCTTAAGGCACAGTCATATGATTCTTTTGTTGTATTGATAGTTGATAACGGATCGACGGACGGATCAAGGGAATACCTTGAGAAACTTTCGTCAGAGAATGATAAGGTAGATTGCATCCTGCTTGACAGCAACACGGGATTTTCAGGGGCTGTCAATGTGGGAATTGCCGCAGCAGATACCGAATACGTGGTGCTCCTTAATAACGATACCGAAGCTGACAAGGACTATCTTAAGGAAATTGCCGCGGTATTTGAAGCGGACAAGGAACACAGGATATTTGCGGTGTCACCTAAGATGATACAGCTCTATCACAAGGAGCTGTTGGATGATGCAGGTGACGGCTATAATCTTCTTGGCTGGGCATTTCAGAGAGGTGTGGGCCAATCGGTGGATAAGCCGAAATTTAATCGCTATACCAAGGTGTTCTCGGCATGTGCCGGAGCGGCCGCATACAGAAGAGCGATATTTGATGAGATAGCATTTCCCGGAGAAAAGGATAGTTTCTTCGATCCTATGCATTTTGCATATCTTGAGGACCTGGATGTGTCTTACAGAGCAAGGATACACGGCTATGATATAGTATATGCACCGCTCTCAATGGTATATCATGTTGGCAGCGGCACCAGCGGATCAAAGTACAATTCCTTCAAGGTAAGGCTTGCGGCAAGAAATAATGTATACCTTAATTATAAAAATATGCCGGCGTTGATGCTTATCATCAATCTTCCGGGAATATTCCTCGGAGTGATAGTGAAGATACTGTTTTTTACAAAGATCGGCTTCGGCAGAGATTATATATCCGGATATGCAGAGGCATTAAAGACGCTTAAAGATTGCAGGAAGCATAAAACACCCTTTAAGCTCTCAAGGCTTGGTACATACATAGTGATAGAGTTTATGCTTATCAGAGATACATTTTCATATATACAGGATTTTGCGCTGAGACAGGCGGCAAAGCTTCGAAAGAGCTGATGTGATGCCTGCATTGGCAATAAGGAGCTTGCAGGCATATATAATTGCCATAAATATATGTCTGTAAGTGCTTGATTATGTGATAATTTGTCATATATAGGGAAGTTTCGTTGCAAGTGAGGCGAAAAAAGTGTACAATACGCGATTGCACTGCCGTTGTGCCCGATTTTACGGCAGCTTACGGCGAGAGCAGGTAATTAATTGAAGCCGATCCTATTATCGGCAGCAGGACTGCGGCTATATTTTAAGGATAAATTATGAGATACAGAGTTGACTCCATGAGTCTCCGTGACGGAGTACTGGTCATTGAGGGCTGGTGCATACCGAGCAAGAGTGACAAGATAATATATTCGGTTACCGATACCAAGGGTAATCCGATGAAATGCACGGCTGTGGCAAGAGACAGAGTAGATGTTGCGCAGCAGTTCGGAGCAGACAGGATGAGCGGCTTTACCGTGGCAATACCTTTTGAAAGAGATCAGGATGCCTGGCTTGTCATGAATGACGGAGGTACTGTGCGCAGAGTCCGCATTAACAATACAATAGTAGAGAAACGCAACTCGATCAAGGCGAAGCGCTGGGAGAAGATACTTGCTCTGGTGCATTTCGAGACACTTACCGTGTCATGGGATTTTATCAGAGAGAACGGCTTTAAGGCATTCTGGAAAAAGGCAGTTCATAAATTAGCCAAGATAGATGAGGATTATGATTATGCCGAGTGGCAGTTCAAGACTGTGCTTTCCGATGCCGAGATAGAGGCGCAGAAGGAGGCTTGGCAAAGCTTTAAGCTGGAGCATTTTCCCCTTATAAGTATAGTTGTGCCTGCGTATAATACACCTGATAAGTATATGCGCATGCTGCTGGATTCATTTATTGCGCAGACTTATCCGAATTTTGAGGCGATAATTGCAGACGGCTCCGAGTCCGGCAATACTCTGGTTTCCGATACTGTAAATGAATATGTAAAAAAGGATCCGAAGAAATTTAAGCTTGTGAGTCTCGGGGGAAACAGGGGCATATCAGGTAATACCAATGCAGGACTTGAGGCGGCAGCGGGAGATTATATCGCACTTTGCGATCATGATGACGAGCTTCCGCCGTGGGCACTCTATGAGGTAGTCAAGGCAATAGCCGAGCATCCGAAGGCTGAGTTCATATATACGGATGAGGATAAGATAGACTTTGACGGTAAGGCCTTGTTTGAGCCGCATTTTAAGCCGGATTATGATCCTGAGCTGCTTTGCTCGGTAAATTATATTTGTCATCTCAGTGTTATAAAGCGTGAGCTTTTAGACAGGGTCGGCGGTTTCCGTGAGGAATACGACGGAGCGCAGGATTATGATTTCTTCTTCAGATGCACCGAAGAGGCTATGAAGGGACATGAGGATCCGGCAAAGGATGAGAGCTTTTCGGAAGAGTCGCGAAAGCTTTTGGCAGAGGGACGTTTTGTTTCTGAAACGGTAATACATATACCTGTTATATGTTATCACTGGCGTTATCATAAGGGTTCCACCGCATCGGATCCAAAAGCCAAGCTCTATGCCTTCGAGGCAGGAACACGCGCCATTGCGGCTCATTACGACAGGGTTGGTATCAGATATAAGTCCATTGAAAAGGGTGTTACCTATGGCTTCTATCATACCATATTTGATAAGCCTGAGAATGAACCGCTTGTATCGGTCATCATTCCTAATAAGGATCATACAGATGATCTTGAAAAATGTATAAGCTCTGTTATCGAGAGATCCGGGTATCGCAGACTTGAGTTCATAGTTGTGGAGAATAACTCTACGGATGAAGCGACCTTTGCATATTATAAGGAGCTGGAAGCGCGTTCCGGTAAAAATGACGGCATAGTTATAAAGGTCGTAAGATGGGAAAGAGAGTTCAATTACTCAGCCATCAATAATTTCGGAGTAGGCTTTGCCTCGGGAGATTACCTCTTGTTCCTTAATAATGATGTGGAGCTTATAGCTGAGGATTCGATAACACGTATGGTGGCGCATTCCGAAAGAAAAGAGGTCGGAGTTGTAGGTGCCAGACTTATGTACGGAGACGATACCATACAGCATGCCGGAGTTATAGTCGGTCTCGGAGGTATTGCGGGTGCGGCATTTGTAGGCTTGCATGAGAAGGAAAACTCCTACATGCACAGAATGATGTGTACCCAGGAACTCAGTGCAGTTACGGCTGCCTGCATGATGCTGCGTAAGGATGTATTTGAAGGTGTCGGCGGATTCAGAGAAGAGCTTGCCGTTGCATTTAATGATATAGACCTCTGTATGAAGGTAAGAGCAGCAGGAAAGCTGGTTATCTATGATCCTTATGTTACCTTCCATCATTATGAGTCAAAGTCCAGAGGACTTGAGGATACACCGGAGAAGGTAGCGAGATTTAACGGTGAGATAGCGACCTTTGCACATTATTGGGGCGCTATACTTGAGCACGGTGATCCGTATTACAATACCAACCTCACTTTGAGAAAGGCTAATTTCGCTCTAAGGGATCTTACCAGGGAGAAGCCGGGAGAGCCTTATAAGCTTGAGCTTGATGTGGAGAAGCAGCTTGCGACCGTGCTTAAGGAGAAGGCGAGACGCGGACTGAAGGATTGAGATCATTAAATAATCGCTAAGAAGGCAGAGATAAGTATTCAACACACATCCCGAAGCCGCGGAGCGGCTCCTCGATGTCAGCGTTCAAAGGCCTTACAGGCCTTGTCCGCATCCTAACAACATTATCCCATATTCCGGCGAGACGTAAATTGGATAATGTTGTTAGGATGTGTTGAATAGTTACAAAATTTAAGAAATTTTCAAGAAAAAAACCATAGCTGTATTGTATAATGTCACGTAATGATTAAGAGTAATCAGTCAAAACTGAATTTTTTTCATATACTTTTGGATGCTATAGTTATAGCTATATCCTATGCGGCTGCGTTTTATCTGATCATAGGATCGAAGCTTGGTCTTGAGGGTACTCCGGGAGCATTGCCGGCCGGTGTTTACTTCACAGCACTGCTTATTGTCATCCCGCTGTATCTCATACTCTACGGTGTCTTTAATTTGTATACCCCAAAACGTATACAATCCAGGCGCAGAGAGCTTGCCGATATCTGTAAGGCCAATATAACGGGTCTTATGCTTGTGACCTTCTGTCTGTTTGCAGGAAGAAACCACAGTTGGCTCGGACCTTATCTCAGAAACTTCTCGACAAGGATGATAGTTGTATTCTTCGGGATCAATATTATCCTTGAGACCTTGTTCCGTAATCTGCTGCGCAGCATTTTACATAAGATCAGGGCGCAGGGCTTTAATCAGAAGCATATGCTGCTGGTAGGATATTCTGCGGCGGCTCAGGGCTTTATTGAGCGCAATCGCGAGAATCCCGAATGGGGTTATCACATACTGGGCATACTGTCTGACTCACTTGAGAAAAACAGCTTTGTTGACGGTGTCGAGGTGCTGGGAGATCTGTCGGATCTGAGAGATGTACTTGAACAGAATGATTTCGATGAGATCGTTGTGACACTCCCGCTTCAGAATTATATGTATCTGGAACCTATAGTTAATACCTGTGAGAAGTCCGGTGTTCATACCATGTTCATTCCGGATTATCACAATATAATACCTACTACACCGTATATTGAAGATCTTGAAGGACTGCCGATAGTTCATATCAGGCATGTGCCGCTTGCCAATCCGTTCAATGCTATGGTCAAGCGTATTATGGATATAGTCGGGGCTGTTGCAGCTATCATCTTATTCAGTCCTATTATGCTTATTACTATCATATGTATAAAGCTTACGAGTGAGGGACCGATCATTTTTTCTCAGGAGAGAGTCGGGCTTCATAATAAACCGTTCAGGATGTATAAGTTTCGATCCATGTATGTGCAGACTCCGGAGGAGGAAGCAACACGTTGGACTACCAAGGGTGATCCGAGAGTTACTAAGGTCGGACGTTTTATCAGAAGATTTAACATTGATGAGATGCCTCAGTTTTTCAATGTGTTGATGGGTGATATGAGTCTTGTCGGACCAAGACCGGAGAGACCGCAGTTCGTTGAAAAATTCAAAGAAGAGATACCGAGATACATGATCAAACATCAGGTACGTCCCGGGATAACCGGTTGGGCACAGGTCAACGGATACCGCGGAGATACTTCTATACGAAAACGCATAGATTTTGATCTGTATTATATAGAGAACTGGACGTTCGGCTTGGATATCAAGATACTGTTCCAGACTGTTTTTAAAGGATTCAAGAATGCATATTGATGACGATATATTTGAGAGCCTTGATATAGATGAAGGGCTTAACAATTCATCCGATAACACGGAAAATGTCGGAGAGACAGGTGATTTTCTTTCGGATGAACATGTTCCTACACATGCAGATGCCTCGGATGATATATTCGAGTCTCTTGATATGGAAGATAAGATATATGATACGGCATTTACACCAAAGCCGCCGTCAGGAGATACTTCATCAAGAGAAAGAACAGCTTCGGCTTCGGCAAGAGCCAATGATGCCGACAGGAAGAATAAAGCATCCGGAGTACAGCAGACTAAGGCAGCAGTAGGACAAGGCAAGGCGAAGAAGGCGGAAGATCCTTTCGATGAGTTTGACCTAAGCCGAAGAAAGCCGATGAGTACAGGAGATGAGATCAATGATCTTATCGGGGATACCGGGACGGCGCAGGGAAGGACTTCGGCAAGAGGCTCGGGAAGAAGTTCTCAGCGCAGGGCTCCTAAGGAACTTAATACTGCCGATACCAGCATAGATCGTAAGAAATATACCAAGGACAAGGAGACTAAGAAGAAGTCCAAGCTCAAGAGGATAATAATCTGTACTGTGGTTGAGCTCTTTACCTTGTGTGCAATATTTGTGTACGGCTATCTGTTAAAGAGCTGGAATATGATAGCAAGACCGGATGTCCGACTCGAAGCGGTAGAGAACAATAACATTTCCGTTGAGAAAAAACAGGAGATGGAAGGATATTGGAATATCGCCGTATTCGGAGTCGATACGAGAGGTAATTCTCTGGTTGAACGAGGTACAAACTCGGATGTTATCATGATAGTAAGTATCAATAAGGACACAGGAGAGATCAAGCTTGTGTCGGTATTCAGAGATACTTACCTCAATATCTCGGAGAAGAACTCCTACAATAAGATCAACCAGGCGTATGCAATAGGTGGTCCGGAGCAGGCACTTGCGGCGCTTAATAAAAACCTTGATCTTAATATCCAGCATTATGTGGCATTTAACTGGAAGGCCGTTGCCGATGGAATCAATATCCTCGGCGGTGTTGATAACATTCCGATCTCCAAGGCTGAGCTGTATTATATAAATGCTTATATAACCGAGACAGTTAATGTTACAAAGATAGGCTCGGTTCAGCTGACCAAGACCGGTGAGCAGCATCTTGACGGAGTTCAGGCCGTTGCTTACGGACGTCTTCGTTACATGGATAATGACTTTGCACGTACCGAGAGGCAGCGTAATATCATCAAGGCGGCATTTGCCAAGGCTAAGAAGGCAAACTTCTCAGTGCTTAACAATATAATGGTCGTATGCTTCCCACAGGTCGCTACCAATATCGAATTCGGTGAAGTGGTAGATATGGCTCAGCATATTACACAGTATAATATAGGTGAGACAGGCGGCTTCCCTTGGTCAAGAGGAGATGCGAACATCGGCAAGAAGGGAGATTGCGTTATACCGACAACATTGGAGTCTAACGTAGTTAAGCTTCACGAGTTCCTCTTCGGAGATCAGAACTATACACCGTCTAATGCTGTACTTAATATCAGCGAAACTATCAAATCGGATTCAGGACGATATAAGGAAGGCAAATTCATAGAGTCCGTGGCTACCGACGGAGGTGTCATCCAGAAGAAGAAAACTCCTGTGGAGACAAAGTCACCTGCCGAGGAGGATGAAGAGGAAAGCGGTTCAAAGGGAAGCAATTCCAAGAACAATAAGGAAACCATAGGAATCGATGAGGATGGTAACTATATCTATCCGACTAATGCAGAGGGTAATATAATAATTCCTACGGATTCGTCAGGTAAGGTCATTTATCCTACCGATGCCGACGGAAATATCATCAAGGAAACATCTGTGGCAAGACCGACAGAACTTTCGACAGAGGATATTGTTCCGGGTGAGGGAGATATAGACGAGTCGGATGAGCCTATAAACGAGGAGAATGGTCCTATGTCAACGACAAGCTCTTCGTCGCACAGACAGACCACGGCAAGCGGCTCGGGAACTTCTCATTCACAGAATAATGAGACTACCAGGCACAACAGTTCGCGCCCGACAGAGGCACAGACTACCGCAAACAGTCCTATGTTTGAAGGACCGTCAGGCAATCCTTCAGGTTCAACAAGCTCTTCCAATGCACCGGGAGGAAGCAGCAACAGTACAGTGAGCGATTCACCGGGTGGCAATTCCGGATCGGGAGCGGTTATATCTCCCGATGGACCGGGATCAGTTACGAGCGGCAGCTCAAACGGACCGGGATGAAAATATTGAAGTTTTAAGCGTTTAACAGGCACAGTGAGATCATCACTGTGCCTGTTTTCACATTATTTTCACTAACTAATGTTTTAATAATCATAATAAGACACAAATAGAACATAAATATGGGTAAAATATAAGCTATAGATTTGATTAAGGAAAAGCGGGATGAGTGCATGGTTTTCCTAAAGATTTGAGATTAAAAACAAGCGGCGTGAGCCGAAGGTTTATTCGGATAAGGAGTTATCAGGAGGAAGTATATGAAAAAGGTTTTGGCAATCATAGCTGCGGCGGTGCTCTTCGGAGGAGTCGCAGGTGCGACAGTGTTGGGTATAAGCTATGTTTCGGGCGTGGGCAGCAATGTTGCGGAACAGTCGGAAACGACTGTTGAAAATAATACAGAACAACAGACCGAGGCGGCAAAGCCTGCGGCATCGGCGGCAAGAAGAGGAACTGCGGCACTTGATGTATCGGATATTGTTGAGGAGGCTATGCCGCAGGTGGTAAGCATTACCAATACCATGGTGATAAAGCAGCAGGGCTACAGCAGCATATTTGATTATATTTACGGCGGCGGTTATGCTCAGGACTATGAGGTTCCGGCATCGGGTTCGGGAGTAATACTCAAGAAAACAGATGATGAGCTCCTTATAGTTACAAACAATCATGTTGTTACCGATTCAAAGGAACTTCAGGTTACTTTCTGTGACGGAACTACGGTCGATGCGGCTATTAAGGGAATGGACAGTAATATAGATATTGCGGTCATAGCTGTTCCGATCAGTGACATTCCGGAGGAGACAATGAAAGAGATCAAAGTTGCCAAGCTTCATGACAGCGAAGATCTTAAGCCGGGTCAGGGAGTCATCGCCATCGGTAATGCTCTCGGATACGGACAGACTGTAACAGTCGGATATATATCGGCGCTTGACAGAGAGATAACCGCGGAGAATACCACATATTCAAACCTTATTCAGGTTGATGCAGCCATCAATCCGGGCAATTCGGGCGGAGCACTTATCAATATGGACGGAGAGCTTATAGGCATAAATGTTGCCAAGCTTTCGGATACTTCCGTTGAGGGCATAGGCTACAGTATCCCGATCTATAAGGTTAATAAGGTAATTACAGATCTTTCCAATGCCAAGACCAAGGTTGAGGTTGCAGATGAGGATCAGGGACGTCTCGGCATATATATGAATACCGTGTCTCAGCAGAATGCGGATGCGCTCGGAATCCCTGCCGGAGTCATAATAAGAGGCTTCTCGGATGAGGCTCAGGACGGATACACCGAAGAAGATATTCAGGAATCACCTGCCAAGGATGCCGGACTTATGAAGAATGATATCATAACGAAGTTTGATAATCAGAGCGTAAGCAGTGCAGAGGATCTTGCCGCACTTGTAAAGTATTATGAGAAGGGCACTACCGTAGACATTACGGTACAGAGACTTGAAAACGGTGCTTATACCGAGAAGGTCATTCCTGTTACCTTGGGAGAAAAGAAGCAGAGCGATGCTAATGCCGAGAGCAAGCAGCAAAAGCCTGACAAGAAGGCTCCTGCAGCAAACTCACCTAAGGATGAAAGCAATACTCAGAATGAGTCGGAGGCTGCAAACGGCAATACAGAGGAAAGTGAGAGCGGTAACGGAAAGTCTTCGGATGAGGAGATATACGATATGTTCAAACAGTTCCTTGATCAGTATAAATAATTTAATGATCATTTTTATTTGAATGCATGCTGTGTATGCGATCCAAACGGGGTGATCGGCTTTGTTCAGGAGGGGCTGCTGCTTTAAGCAACAGCCCCTTTTCTTTGACCCTGAAACAGACTTATGCTATACTATCACCGACTATGTCTAAAGAAATAATACCCGTACAGACTGGGGAGGATAATTGATGAAAAAAACACTTATTATATCGGTACTTATGATGGCTGCAGCAGCAGTGATGACAGGATGCGTTCCGGAAGGAGATGCAACTACTGTTGAGGTCAATCCGGATTTTCATGCCAAAGATAATATCAAGCTTGATTTCAACCAGCTTCATAATGATGCGATAGACGGAATTGCCGCTATAGATAACGGAGAACCTTTCGTATTTATAGCAGACCTTGATATAGACGGAGATGCGGATACCAAGACACTTACAGTGAGAGCAACTGCGATTGACGGAACAAGTGAGGATGATTGTGAGAATTTTGCATCGGCTCTTCTTTGCCAGATCAATGATGCAGCTGTATCACAGGATCCTAAGTATGAACCAAGCTCAGCTGATAGCTTCGGAACTTTATACGACGACTATACTATAGACTTTGCTGTGTCTGATGAAAATAACGGCGGATTTATCTACAGCCTGAATGTGCCTGCCGGAGAAGAGATAGGGATCGATCCGGACTATGAGAAGTATGTAGAGCAGTGGGAGAAGGAGCTGGAGATATACAAGAGCAATCTCGTATATGATGCCAACGGCAATGTGGTTCGCGACGGAAACGAATAATATCCCGGATGCTTCGAACGGAACTAAGATATGAATGCTAAGCTAAACAAAACAGTTACGATATATACCTTGCTGATACTCATAGTTTTTCCTCTTTTCATGGTGCATACCTACTATGATATACAGACGGTAAAGATGTATCTCTATCAGCTTTCAACGCTTGCGGCCGGAATTGTCTGTGCGATCACAGCGTCAATATATATATTCAGAGATAAGTCTGTGAGAAAGGCTTTTCTTGACGGAATTAAGCCTGACAGACTCAAGGAAAAACTGAGGCTTACCGACATCTTTGCACTTGTTTTTCTGATTGCGGTCGTTGTATCGACATTCACTTCGGAATGGGTATACGAGGCTTTTTGGGGTAATGTCGGACGCTATCAGGGCGGATATATGTTGTCTCTTTTTGTGCTGAGTTATTTTCTTATCACTAGATACTATGTTCCGAAAAAATGGCACATAGATGTCATGCTTGCAGCCGGAGTCATATTATGTGCCTGGGGTGTGCTTGATTATTTCAGTCTGAGTCCGATAGGATTCGGATACGAGACATTATTCTCATCTACAATAGGCAATATAGATGTATTGACATCCATAGAAGTCATGTATGTTGCAGTTGCCTCTGTAATGTATATTGCAGAAAAGCCTGCAGATAAGATCTCAAAGCGCAGATCGGTATTTTATCTTGCTTCGACCTTTATATGCTTTATGGGACTGGAGTGCGGAAGAACTGCCAATCTTCTGCTGTCAACTGCGTTCCTTATATGCTTTATTCCTTTCTATGCATTCGGAAAGGCAAGAGGAATAATCAATTATATAACTGTGCTTGCCGCTTATCTTGCGGCTATGCTTACTGTGGCGCTCCTGGTTGCGGCTTTCCCGGACATGGCATGTGCGCCGGACTACATGGGTGAGCTGGATGCGATAGGCAATTCACATCCGAAACAGCTTCTGCTGCTTGTACTTGTGCTTGTTGCGGTAAGATTTATACTTGCTAAGCTTTTATCCGGATATCTGAGGGAAGATAAATGTAAGCCCTCATTATCCGAAGCGGCTTTGGCAAAGAGACTTAGGGTGATTTGGGGAACACTCGGAGTAATCGCATTTATTATCCTTGTGTATGTATTCTATGATGCCAATACAGGCGGACATCCTGAGCTTTACGCACCTGCAAGACATCTGCTTATATTTGATGAGGCGTGGGGAACAAACAGAGGATATGTATGGGGACTCGCGATGAAGTATTTCGGTGACTTCTCATGGCTTAAGAAGTTATTTGGTTCAGGTCCCGAGACCTTCGCTGTATATGTCATGAAATATGACTTAAATGCCACACTCAGAGTATTTGATGCCTCATATGATTCTATTCATAATGAGTGGATACAGCATCTGTTTGAGTGCGGAATCATAGGTTTTATCGGTTTTTACGGAATGACTGCCGGAGCATGTATAAAAGGCCTTAAGACAAACAAATGCACAGCAGCATTGAGCTTTGCGGCAATGGCGTATTTTATTCAGTCATTTGTAAATATTTCCGTTCCTCTTGTTTTGCCGTTTGTTATAGTTTGTCTTGCGGTTTCGGCTGCACGTGAATGTATTGAAGACGAAGAATAGTACAAACAGAATATCGTTCATCTATATAGGCATATGCATTGGATTGCTCATGATACTGTCGCTGTGGCATGCCGGAGATATAAGAGCCTCTGTAGCGGAGAGCGGAGACAGTTTTCTTTATCTTGATTATGCTGTCCTTGTTATAGGACTGTTTGCCGTATGTATACTTGGGATATTCCTTATCCGTAGTTCAAAGCTTGGAATTGAGCTCATTGCGGCAGCTTTGATCCTGCTGCTCGGAATAGCGAATATATATGTATTTAAGGGATTGTCCGCACCTGATGAGGTGAGCCATTATATAAGTGCATATAAGCTCTCAAACAGGATGCTCGGACAGCCTGTGTGTGATGAATACGGAAGAGTGTATGTCAGAGCTTCGGACATCTTTCTGGAGGATACAGCGGGCGATTACGATAAGGCTCGGAGTGATGATAAGACAGGAGAAAGTATCGAACTCAAGGTATTCGGTCAGCTCTTAGATGAGTCTGTATACCATATTTATCATGATACAGAAAGCCTGCCTTCGGAAGATAAAACAAAGATCGAGGTCTCAAATCAATGGACGGTAAACACGATACCGACGGCATACCTGCCGCAGGCTGTGGGAATAAGTCTTGCGAGAATTTTGGGCTTCGGACCTCTTTGGCTGATTTCTCTCGGAAAGCTTTTCAATCTGATATTCTTTGCGGCAGTGAGCTATTCGGCTATGAGGCTTATGCCGAAGACCAAAGAGATAACAGCAGGCGTATGTCTTACGCCTATGGTACTGCATCTTGCCGGATCGATGTCGTATGATGCATATGTGCTCGGAATGTGCTTTTTATTTACTGCACTCGTGCTTAATATGAAGGAATATGGGATCGACAGGAGAAAAAACTGCGCTCTTGTCTGCACAGCAGCCTTGCTTGCGCCGTGCAAGCTTATATATACAGTCATATTACTTTTTCTGTTTATATTGCTTCCCGGAAGGAATGAGGCTGCTTCCAAGCGCAATGCATTTGCCGGAATATTGCTGCTTTGCGTGTTGTTTGCCGCAGCAGCTATGTTTATTGTGAATCATGCGGCAATAGGTAATTATGCGGCAGCGGATGAAAGCGTTATAGAATGGGCAGATCAGGCACAGGGATATACAATAGGATATCTCTTGCACAGACCATTTGAGCTTATAGATATATGTTATCGCAGCGTGCTTATGATGACAGGCACATGGTTTTCGACTATGTTCGGCATATATATGGGTAATCTGGATCCGGTACTTAATGTGCCGTACCCGATTATAGCATGTTTTGCCGTAGGACTTTTGATAATAGCTGCGGGAAGTAAGGCGGATCTGTCATGTAGGGACAAGTGTATATCGGCAATATGCTTTGTCGGTGTATTTCTGGCTTTGATGGGCACGATGCTTATAGCATATACACCTATGTCATCAATTTATATAGAGGGAGTACAGGGACGTTACCTGCTGCCGGTACTTCCGCTCCTGCTGCTTTGTATACCGGGGGACTGGATAAGCGTCAGAGAGGGAGCCGGTAAGTTAACATTAATTACATTTGTAATATCGGAGAGTTATGTGCTGATAAGAATATTTGCAACTATTACTCTCAGGATCGGATAAAAAAAGGAGATTGGTAAAATGGGACAGATCAAGGTTTCCGAATGCGTTAAAGACGGTAAGACCATCAAGGGACTCTATGTGATAGAGCCTACGGTTCATCAGGACAGCAGAGGCTATTTTGTAGAGACCTACAATCAGAGAGATTTTGAAGAGCACGGCCTTAATATGGTATTTGTTCAGGATAATCAGTCCTGCTCCGTAAAGGGAGTACTCAGAGGCCTGCATTATCAGAAGGAGTATCCGCAGGGCAAGCTTGTAAGAGCTATCAGGGGCAGAGTTTTTGATGTTGCCGTTGATCTTCGTACCGGCTCTGATACTTACGGTATGTGGTACGGAATCGAGCTTACCGAGGATAATAAGAAGCAGTTCTATATTTCCGAGGGCTTTGCTCATGGATTTCTCGTGCTCAGCGATGTTGCGGAGTTTGCATACAAGGTGACCGACTTCTATCATCCGGGAGATGAGGGCGGACTTATCTATAATGATCCGGAGATCGGTGTTGAATGGCCGATAGAGGAAAGAACAGAGCTGATACTTTCGGAAAAGGATACAAAGTGGGGCGGTCTCAGTGAGACCTTTAAGTTTAAGTAAGCAAAGATGCATTTAATTATTAAACTGATAAAAGATATAAAGGAAAAGAGAAAGATGATAGCGGGACTTGCCGCTGCCGACTTCAAAAAGCGTTTTGCAGGCTCGTATTTCGGAGTCCTGTGGATGTTTGTGCAGCCTGTGGTGACGGTACTGGTGTTCTTCTTCATTTTCCAGCTTGGTATGAAATCGGTTCCGCCGGTGCCGGGTGTTCCTTATGTAATATGGCTTATTCCCGGACTTATACCATGGTTTTTTATAAATGAATCCATATCAGGCATAACAAACTGCCTCAATGAGTACAGTTATCTTGTTAAGAAGCTTGTGTTCCCAGTGGAGCTGCTGCCTGTTATCAAGGTCTGCTCATGCTTCCTGGTACATGCCTGCTTCCTCGTGATTATGTTTGCGGTATTTCTCATAGGCGGAAACATGCCTATGATACAGTGGATACAGGTGCTCTATTACAGCTTTGCGGCACTTATGCTGTCGCTGGGAATAGGATTCTTCACATCTGCGGTATATGCCTTCTTTAAGGATATGCAGCAGATAGTCGGCATAGTGCTCCAGTTCGGAATGTGGCTTGCACCGATCATGTACTGGGACGGTATGTTTACCGCAGACCATCCGTGGATGGCACCGATATTCAAGCTTAATCCCGTCTACTATATAGTTGCGGGATACAGAGATTCAATGCTTACGGGTAATTTCTTCTGGGAGAGACCGCTTAACACAGTGTACTTCTGGCTTGTGGTAATGATCATATTCTATGTCGGTCTCAAGGTGTTTACAAAGCTCAGACCGCATTTTTCGGATGTACTGTAAGGAGTGGGAACTATGATAAGACTTATACTGGCACTTATCTGCCTTGTTATATTTTGCATAGTGTTCTTACCGGTGATGCTGATATTGTTTATTCTTAAGCAATACAGGCTGGATGCGTCTGTAAGAGCTGCAAGCGTTATAGTAAGGGGCTTTCTTAAGGTGATACTGTTTGTTGCCGGAACCAAAGTCGAGGCAGAGGGAACGGAAAATATACCGGATGAGCCGGTGCTGTTTGTCGGAAATCATCGTTCGGACTTTGATATACTTGTAAGCTATACCAATATACCTCAGCCTGTTGGCTTCGTTGCCAAGAAATCCATGGAGAAGATACCTTTTATCGCATGGTGGATGAAGCTTATAGCCTGCCTTTTCCTTGACAGGGAAAATGCGAGAGAAGGACTTAAGACCATCAAGGATGCGATAGAGCAGATCAAAAACGGTACCTCGGTATTCATTTTCCCGGAGGGTACGCGTAATAGAAATGCCGATGCCGACATTCCGATGGAATTCAAGGAGGGAAGTCTTAAGATAGCCCAGAAGGCTAAGTGCAGGATAGTTCCGGTAGTGATCAAGGATACAGAGCGCATATTTGAGGCGCAAAAGCCTCTGATAAAGGCGTGTAAGGTAAGGATAAAGTTTCTTAAGCCTTTCTATACAGAGGAGATCCCGGCAGAATATGCCAAGACTCCTTCCGCTTATTTAAGAGAGCTTATAGCAGCAGAACTTGAAACTATGAAAAATGACTGAGAGGGAAACAATATGCCTGATATCAATATTTTGGTAGTGGATGATGAAAATGAAATAGCAGATCTGTGTGAAATATATCTTGTTTCGGACGGATACAATGTCAGAAAGGCTTCCAATGCCGAGGACGGACTTAAGATAATCGCAGAGGAAGAGATACATCTTGTACTGCTTGATATCATGATGCCCGGTATGGACGGCATACAGATGTGCAAGAAGATCAGAGAGACTTCAAATGTTCCGATCATCATGCTTTCGGCAAAGTCCAATGACCTTGATAAGATCATGGGACTCGGTATCGGAGCCGACGATTATGTGACAAAACCGTTTAATCCGCTTGAGCTTACGGCAAGAGTAAAGTCACAGCTGCGCCGCTATACCCAGCTTAATCCTAACAGCCAGTCGGGAGCGGTTGATTCCAATGAGATACATATCAGAGGACTCGTTATCAATAAGGATAATCACAGAGTGACTATAGATGATGAGGAGATAAAGCTCACACCTATCGAATTCGACATACTTTACCTTCTGGCTTCAAATCCGGGCAAGGTATTCTCAACAGATGAGATCTTTGAGAAGGTATGGCATGAGAAGGTATATGAGGCAAACAATACCGTCATGGTACATATCAGACGCTTAAGAGGCAAGATGAAGGAAGACCAGAGACAGGATCAGGATAAGATAATTTCAACGGTATGGGGAGTTGGATACAAGGTTGAAAAATGATAATATCGCAAAGACATACAGGACGCGCTTCATAATCAGTCTTATTGCGGCTGCGTTTGTGACATGTCTTATCGAGAGTCTGCTGGTGATCAATATAAGCAGGCTTGTATCTGTATTCTCACTTGAAAACGAAACGAGTGAAATAGGAATATTGCTCTATGTTTTCAGTGCGGTGATACTGTTTTCATTTGTATTCTTCCTTATGCAGAGACATTCGATCAGATATATAGAGGAATTGTCAGAGCAGATGGACGCTCTCGCCGCGGGAGATTTTGACCGTAAGATAGAGATAAGAGGCAATGATGAGTTTTCCCAGATGGCGGAGCATTTAAATGAGCTCGGAGACGATTTGAAAGCGATGCTTGAAGCCGAGCGTGAGTCGGAGAAGTCCAAGAATGATCTTATTACAAATATCGCCCATGATCTGCGTACTCCGCTGACATCCATCATAGGTTATCTGGAACTGTTGTCGGGTAAAGGCAAGGCGGTACTTAATGATGTGCAGAAGGAAAAATATCTCAATATCGCTTACACCAAATCCAAACGACTTGAGCAGCTTATAAACGATCTGTTTGATTTTACCAAGCTGAGCTACGGCAAGATGACCATGAAGGTGAGCTATGTGGATCTTGTCAAGCTGCTGGAGCAGCTGCTGGAGGAGGCTTATCCGAACTTTGTCGCTAAGGGACTAAGCTACGAGCTTCGTACGAATGTGCCTTCGCTTGAAATAGCTGCTGACGGAGGACTTATAGCCAGATTGTTCGATAATCTTATAGGCAATGCCATCAAATACGGAGCTGACGGGAAAAAGGTCATAGTCAGGGTACATGCGGAGCCTAAGGACGATATTGTTGAGGTCAAGGTCATTAATTACGGCTTTACCATAGATGAGAAGGATCTTCCGCTCATATTCAATAAGTTTTACAGGGCCGACAAGGCGAGATCTACGCAGACCGGAGGTACAGGACTCGGACTTGCCATTGCCAAGGACATAGTAGAGATCCACGGAGGAAGTATAAACGCAAAGTCTGATCTTAACGGAACGGTATTTACGGTCCGCCTTAAGATACATTTTGATAAAAATAATGAAAGTATCAAACGTGCGTAAAAATATCATATTAATGCTGACTGCAGCCGTGCTTTGCTTAAGCGCGGCTTTTGTCGTGTATGCGGAGCCGACGGAAGCCGATACCGAAGAGGAAAAGATCAGTACGGTGCTTATAGGAGATACCGAGAGTGAAGGCAGTGTAAGCATGGATTTCAGCTATGGTTACCGCGACATAGCAAAATGCGGACATAAGCTGCCGTTCAGCGTACATATAGACAACAGCTGCGGTGAGGATATAGATGCAAGGCTTGTTATAGAAGCCGAAGGAAGCGTAGAGACAGGTATAGATACCTTTGAGGCAGCTACAAACAGATACTGCTTTGATGTCCATATCCCTGCCAACGGAGAGACCTCGGTCGATAATGTAATATCGATAGCCGAGGAAAAACCCGGACTTAATATCAAGCTTTATAAAGGTGAGGAGGTACTTGCCGAGCTTCAAGAGAATGTTGCGATAAACTCAGCTGGTTCGGAGCTGCTTATAGGCATACTCTCCGATTCACCGGAGAAGCTTGAGTATTTTAACGGTGTGAGTGTAGCTCAGACAGCATTAAGAGCAAGGACTATAGAACTGGATCCGGCAACGCTTCCTAAAAATGCTCTGGAACTTGAACAGCTTGATATGATCATCATATCCGATTTCAGTATTGCAAGGACGGATGCCGAGCATATCGCAGCCATAGAGGAATGGACTGAAAACGGAGGAGTGCTGCTTATAGGAAGCGGACTTAATCCTCAGGCGGCAATTAGCTTCGGAGCCTACAGAGACAATTTTGAGATAAGCGAGCGAGGACAGCAGGCCATTGATATGGGCATGCAGTATTCGAAAAACGGACCGGACGGTGCGGTGCTTAAGCTTAATGTCTGTGATATCAGCATGACCGATGGGATAAGGGTCATGCAGGCCTCGGATATGGCTGCGCTTACAGTGGTGAACGGTACGAACGGAACCATAGGCTTTACAGCCTATGATCTCTGTGACATAAGTGATTTCTGCCAGCAGGAGATGAGCTTTACGGATGATCTGCTCACAGACATGCTCGGTTATTCACGCATAGAGAGGATGCTTAATTCATCAAGCAGCAGCCGTGAAGTGTATGAAAAGACCGGGGATTTCATGGGCGTTACTAGTCCTGAGAGTATGCCGGGCACGGGCATTTATATTGCGTTTGCCTGCTTTTATCTTGTGTTTATCGCAGCTTTTCTGTATTTTGGACTCAGAAACAGGGGGCTTGAGATATATTATCAGATCTTTGTTGTTATCTCTGCCTTTGTCGGCGCATTTGCTGTATGGATGATGGGCGCCGGAATACGCTATGACGGTCTCAGTCTGGACTATGCCGCCGTGAGAGAGATACAGTCAGACAGTGTTTCCGAATCCGGTTATATACGCTTGTTTTCTGCGGCATCCGACAGTTATGAACTCGGGATCCCGGAAAATTATGAGATCTACCCTATAGTAAGATCTGCTGAAGATGATAATTCTCTGCTTAAACTTGGTACCTCCAAGGCGTCAGAAAAGGAATCAAAGCTTATAGAATATATTTTCGGAAAAGAAGGAAAGACTGTGAGGGCAGGCGGGCTCGGTCCGTTTGCCGGTACGATGCTGGAATTTTCAACTTCCGAAGAGAGCATTGATAATAACGGAAGCATCAATGCCAAGCTTCATTTTTATGATGAGACGTTTGACGGCAGTATAGTCAATAACAGTAAATATGACTTAGAAGATGCAGCACTCCTTGTATATGGAAAAATTGCAAGGATAGGACGCATCAAAGCAGGCGAAAGCATTGATGTGAGTCAGCTTGAGGCATTGTGTACGCCTATTTCGGATTCATATTCGGTAGCGGCATATGTAACAGGACTTAAAGACGCTGATGCCAATACATCGAATTATGTTGATGCACTCAAGAAGACAAGATTCTTAAGTAATTATATACAAACTTCTCTTGAGTCCTATTACAAGGGAATAAGACTCATAGGGTTTTCCGTCGGGGAGAATATATTTAAGGATATTACCGCCGATAAGCATGCCGATGTAAGCGGTACGCTGCTTAAATCTGTTAATACGGATGCGAGCTTCGCAGTCGGAAAAAACGTATGGAGGACAGCTTTAAGCTCTGACCCGGCAGCAGTAACGGGAGAATACGATACAGCCTCAAATACCTCGAGAGGCTCTGTGGTCATAGAGTATAATCTCGGCAATGATGTAAATGTAAGAGAATTGTACTTTACAGGTCTTTCGGAGGAATTCGAAGGATCGGAGCTGTCTGCATTTACAGGAAAAATGTCGCTTTATAATTACATTACCGGAAGCTATGATGAGTTTGATGAGGCGGCAAGGTTCGGAGAGGTCGAGATAGCACCTTATCTCTCACCTGCCAATACTCTGATGGTAAGGTTTATGCCTGAGGAGAGTGCTATAGGCAAGGGCGGAGCTTTCCTGCCGGTTCCGAATATTATCGGAGAGGAGAAATGATATGCTTAAGCTTTCCGGTATAACTAAATTTTACGGACACTTCTGCGCACTCGATAAATTAAGCATGAACATTGAAGAGGGAGCGCTGTACGGATTTATAGGGCCTAACGGTGCGGGAAAAACTACTGCCATCAAGATCATGACAGGCATAATGTACCCGGATGAGGGAGAGGTCACCATAGACGGTATGTGTCTCGAGGATGAGCCTGAGATATATAAGAGCATGATAGGATATGTTCCGGATTCTTTTGGTATGTACAGCAATATCAAGGTTCGTGAATATATGCAGTTTTTTGCCGCATGCTGCGGCAAGGACGGTATGGAAGCAGACAAGACAGCCGACAGACTGCTGGAATATGTCGAGCTTGATAACCGCAGTGATTATTATGTCGAAGCGCTTTCAAGAGGAATGAAGCAAAAGCTGGCATTGGCGAGAGCACTGATAAACGATCCGCGCATACTGATCATGGATGAGCCGACCTCCGGACTTGATCCGAGGACTCGCTTCGAGTTTAAGCAGATACTCGGAGAGCTTTCGGATAACGGTAAGACTATATTGATAAGCTCACACATGCTTAACGACATTTCCGAGCTTTGTACGGATATAGGTATTATCGATCAGGGCAGCATAGTAATGTCCGGACGATTACAGGAGGTAATGAGGCTTGTTACTTCAGAAAACCCGATAATCATATCAATGGCAGGCAAGATAACCCAGGCTATACGTTTTCTTAAGGAGGATGATTCCGTTAAGTCAATGACCATTAAGGGCAGCGACATTATGATCAACTTCTTCGGTAATAAAAAGGAGGAAGCAGAGCTCTTAAAGAGGATGATAGAAGCCGGACTCCCGGTGCGCAGCTTTTCAAGAGAAAAAGGTTCGCTCGAGTCCATATTCATGCAGCTTACGGGACACGGAGAGGAGCATGTGACATCAAGCTATGATGCGACTGAATCCCATAATTAAAAGAGAAATAGAGATAAAAAACCGAAGCCTCACACTGCCGGTGGCGATCACTGTCATAAATGCTGTACTGTTCGGAATAGGCATAGCCGGAACATCTGCCGAGGTGCTGCAGATGAGAACAAGCTATACACTTAATTACGGCGCATTTTTAAAGATATATGTGGCTGTGATACTTATGCAGTTTGTGATGATAATGTTTACGGCTCCGGTGCTTACGGCGGATGTGGTAGCGGGAGAACGCGAGAGGGGAACCTTTGATCTGCTGCTTACAACCAGGCTTACCGCCGGAGAGATAGTTGCGGAAAAGCTGATATCCGCTTATATAAATATGGCAATGATCGTGGTATCCGGACTCCCGGCGATGCTTATACCGCTTATGTTCGGAGGGGTACATATACAGAGCACCATAGTGATGCTGCTTATACTGCTTATAGAAGCATTTATGATAATGTCTGTAGGTATGCTGGTAAGCTGTTATTGCAGATCCTCTGTAAAAAGTATCGTTATCTCATATGCATTTATGATCGCTCTGACGGCGGGACCTATAGTACTCGGAGGACTTGCCGGCTTGTTCTCATCGGATGGAGGAAACGGGCTGATCTATCTGACGGCTATCGATCCGCTGCTTCCGGTAGTTACACTTTTATCGGCTCAGATAGGTGAGGGAAGTGCGATTCCGGAGACTGTATACAGGATGCTTAACGGTACGCCGGATGCGGCATTTACGGAACATGCGGTGCTTATAGGACTGATGGTACAGGCGGCGATAGCTTTTGCCTGCATAGTGCTTGCGGTCATACATATCATGCCGCACAAAAACTTAAGGACTGCAGCCGGAGAGATAGAGCTGGTACATAAATTGATTCAAGGAAGGAAGAGCAGTTGAAAAACATCCGGGCTGCATATAAAATATTAAAACTATGAAGAAGATTATACTTACAGGAGGCGGTACTGCGGGACATGTCACCCCAAATCTTGCACTGCTTCCGAAATTACGGGAAAAGAATTATGAGGTGCTCTATATCGGCGGCAAGCGCGGTATGGAAGCCGATATGGTGAAAAAAGCCGGAGTTGATTACAGAGGTATATCCACAGGTAAGCTCCGCAGATATTTCGATCTTAAGAACTTTACGGATCCGTTCAGAGTGATCAAGGGCTTCTTTGATGCAAAGAGCATCATTAAGGAATACAAGCCGGATGTGATCTTTTCCAAGGGCGGCTTTGTTGCCGTGCCTGTGACTATAGCTGCATGGATGTGCCGCGTGCCTGTTATTGCACATGAGTCGGATATGACACCGGGGCTTGCCAATAAGATCGCAGCTCCGTTTGCAAAGAAGATCTGCTGTAATTTTCCGGAAACAATGAAACTGCTGCCAAAATCCAAGGCAGTGCTCAGCGGTTCGCCTATCAGAGCAGAGCTTCTGACAGGAAGCCGTGAAGAGGGACTTAAGATTGTAGGCTTTGACGGCAACAAGCCGATACTGCTTATAATAGGCGGTTCGCTCGGAGCTCAGCATATCAATGAAGCAGTAAGAAGGATACTTACTGAGCTCCTCAAGGATTTTGATATCATTCATATCTGCGGTAAGGGAAATGTCGATGATACAAAGTCTGAGCTTGGTGGTTACAGACAGTATGAATTTGTAGGAGCTGAGCTTAAGGATATGTTTGCGGCGGCGGATATATTTATATCCCGAGCAGGTGCCAATGCCATATGTGAGCTGCTTGCACTTAAGAAACCTAATCTGCTCATACCTTTGTCCGCGGCGGCAAGCAGGGGAGACCAGATATTAAATGCCGAGTCATTTGAAAAGCAGGGATTCTCTATGGTGCTCAAGGAAGAAAACATGACAGACGAAAGTCTCATGGAATCGGTAAGAAAGCTTTGGACAGATAAGGAACGTTACATAGAGGCAATGAAGGCTTCGAAGCTTGCTGACGGAGTCGGTATTATTATAGACGAGATAGAGAAAACAGCAAAATGAATATAATCGAGGCGGCACGTGTTATATATAAGTACACTGTGCATGACGAAGCCGACAATATAATAGAGACACAGACGGCACTTTCCGAGCTTAATGTAGGCATTGAGAAGGGCTCCTTTGTGTGTGTGCTGGGACATAACGGATCGGGTAAGTCCACCTTTGCCAAGCTTATCAATGCACTGAATCTGCCGGATGAGGGTACTGTGGTCGTATCGGGCATGAACACCCGTGACAGTGAGCATATACTTGATATCAGGAAACAGGCGGGAATGGTATTTCAGAACCCGGATAATCAGATAGTTGCTAACGTCGTGGAAGAAGACGTTGCCTTCGGACCTGAGAACCTCGGAGTGCCTACTGATGAGATATTGCAGAGAGTAGACAAGGTTATAGACAGATTGGAGATCGGAGCGGTAAGGACCAAGTCACCGAACAGACTCTCAGGAGGACAGAAGCAGCGTGTTGCCATAGCGGGAATAATGGCTATGAAGCCGGAATGCATCATACTTGATGAGCCGACTGCCATGCTTGATCCGTCGGGACGCAGCTATGTGCTTGAGGCTGTTCATGATCTTAATAAAAAGGAAGGCATAACCATAGTGCTGATCACTCATTATATGGAGGAAGCCGTGGATGCCGACAGACTTATAGTAATGGAACACGGTGAGATCGCCAGGGATAGTGAGGGAAGAGCTCTTGACGGAACGCCAAGGGAGCTGTTCTCAAGACCGGAGGAGCTTAAAAAGCATTCACTCGCACTGCCGGTAGTGACCGAGCTTGCCTACAGACTTAAGCAGCACGGACTGGATATACCGGACGGAATACTTTCGACCAAGGAACTAATAGACCGTCTCAAGGAGCTTAAAGCAGATGCTTAGAGATATAACACTCGGACAATATTACCCTGTGGATTCATGCATTCATCGCCTGGATCCGAGAACGAAGCTCTTCGGGACCTTCGTTTTCTTAGTGTCGTTATTTGTGACCTCATCGATACCGGGGTATCTGCTTGCAACGCTTGCACTTATCTGCTGCATACGTTTAAGCCGTGTACCATTCAGCTTCATGACCAGAGGACTTAAGGCGGTTTTTATCCTGCTTCTGATATCGGTTTCCTTCAACATGTTTTTTACGGGAGAGACGGTCATCTTCAGACTTGGTTTTCTGCGGATCACAAAGGAAGGACTTAAGCTTGCGGGATTCATGGCTCTCAGGCTTGTGTATCTTGTTATAGGATCATCGGTAATGACCTTGACCACAACACCTACTCAGCTTACTGACGGACTTGAGAAGTCGCTGGGATTTCTTAATCGTTTTAAGGTGCCTGTTCACGACATTGCTATGATGATGTCTATCGCACTTCGTTTTATACCGATACTTACGGATGAGACAGATAAGATAATAAGAGCACAGAAGGCAAGAGGCGCCGACTTTGAATCCGGAAATTTAATAAGGAGAGCCAAGGCTATGGTGCCTATACTGGTTCCCTTGTTTATTGCCGCATTCAGACGCGCCTCGGATCTTGCACTTGCCATGGAAGCCCGCTGTTATCACGGCGGTGCCGGACGTACAAAGATGAAGCCGCTTAAATATGCAAGACGAGACAGGATAGCTTATGTGATAATGACGGCTTACTTTATTCTGATGTTCGCAACGAGGTTTATTTAATGAGTATAGAACTTAAAAACCTTACACACATATATAATCAGGGAACGGCCATGGAGTCGGTTGCGGTCAGAAATGTCAGCTGTACGATAGATGACGGCAGCTTTGTCGGACTGATAGGCCATACCGGATCCGGCAAGTCGACTCTGATACAGCATTTAAACGGTCTTGAGGTACCGACATCGGGCACCGTACTTTATAACGGGGAAGATATATTTGCACAGGGCTATGATCTTAAGCATTTAAGAGGCAAGGTGGGACTTGTATTCCAATATCCCGAGTACCAGCTCTTTGAGGAGACTGTACTTAAGGATGTGTGCTTCGGACCTAAGAATATGGGATTGTCTCAGGAGGAATGTGAGGACAGAGCACGTAAGGCTTTGAGTTCGCTGGGACTTGATGAAAGCTATTACGGAAGAAGTCCTTTTGAGCTTTCCGGAGGTGAAAAACGTCGTGCCGCACTTGCAGGCATACTGGCTATGGAACCGGAAGTGCTTGTGCTTGATGAGCCTACCGCCGGACTGGATCCCGAGGCAAGACAGGAGATGCTCGATCTTGTAAAAAAACTTCACGATGAGAGGGGCATAACAGTAGTGCTTGTTTCTCACAGTATGGATGATGTTGCGGAATATGCGGATAAGATACTCGTTATGAATAATGCGGAGCTCAAATTTTACGATACTCCGAAGGAAGTATTTAAGCACAGCAAAGAGCTTATCGGTTTCGGTCTCTCAATTCCGGAGATAACGAAGATAGCCCATGAGCTTAATGCGGCGGGCATAGATATACCTACAGACATATCCACTATGGAAGAAGCAACAGAGGCAATACTTAAGTATTTCAAAAAGGCTTAAAAGTACGGTATGCGCAGAATAAAACTTACAATTGCATATGACGGAACGAATTATTGCGGCTTTCAGGTACAGCCTGAGCTTCTTACTATTGAAGGAGAGCTTAACAGGGCGCTCGGTGAACTTACGGGAGAACATATAGAGGTAATAGGAGCAAGCCGTACCGACAGCGGAGTGCATGCCTATGGCAATGTAGCGGTATTCGATACGGTTTCAAGTATACCGGCTGACAGATTTCCGCTTGCAATAGTGAGCTTTCTCCCGGAGGATATAAGGGTGGTCGAATCTGAAGAGGTGCCTGCCGAATGGCATCCCCGTAAATGCGACTGCATCAAGACCTATGAATACAGTTTTGATTGCGGAAGAGTCGAAGATCCGAAGCAGCGTCTGTACACATCATTTTCCAAACGTGTACCGGATATAGGGCTGATGCGTGAAGCGGCAGCCTATCTTATAGGGGAGCATGATTTTACTTCCTTTGCCAATCCTTCCTCTCAGATACTTAAGGAAGGCGGCAGTGCGGTAAGAAACATATATTCTATAGAGATAGTTTCACAAGCGCGGAATGGATCGAAGATCATTGGTCCGGCTAATACTACTGTGATCATACGGATCACAGGAAACGGTTTTCTGTATAATATGGTGCGTATCATTGCGGGAACTTTAATGAATGTAGGAACCGGGCTATGGGAGCCTGAGAGGGTAAAGACGGCACTTGATGCACAAGATCGCACCAAAGCCGGACCGACAGCGGAGGCAAGAGGGCTTACATTAGTAGGAATTAACTATAATACTTGGTAAAAAGTCCAAATTCGGCTTGACACGGAACGGCTCGAAACGTATAATACAAGGGCTGTTTCATAGAAACGGCAATTTTTTAATGCTGAAACCATTAGCCCCGGCATGAAGCATTAAACTAATAAAATTATTTTATATTAGGAGGGTAACCATGAAAAGTTATGTGGCTACACCGGCTACCATTGAGAGAAAGTGGTACGTTGTTGACGCAACAGATAAGACTCTTGGACGCCTTGCTTCAGAAGTGGCTAAGGTATTAAGAGGAAAGCATAAGCCTACTTACACACCGTTCCTTGACACAGGTGATTATGTAATCGTAGTAAACGCTGAGAAGTTTAAGGTATCAGGCAAGAAGATGAACCAGAAGACATACTTCAGCCATTCCAAGTACATCGGCGGAACAAAGACTCTTACACTTGCACAGATGCTTGAGAAGCATCCTGAGCAGGTAATCGAGCATGCAGTTAAGGGAATGCTTCCTACCGGAGCTCTCGGAAATGCAATGTACAAGAAGTTATTTGTTTACTGCGGACCGGATCATAAGCATCAGGCACAGAAGCCAGAAGAGCTTACATTTTAATCGGTGGGAGGAAGTATAAATGGCATCTACACAGTATTACGGCACAGGTCGTAGAAAAAAGTCAATCGCAAGAGTATATGTTACTCCGGGAACCGGAAAGATCACAATAAACGGTAAGGATATCGAGGAGTACTTCGGACTTGAGACACTCAAGGTTATCGTTCGTCAGCCATTCGCTGCTATCGGTGCTGAGGGTAAGTTCGATGTTAAGGCTAATGTTCACGGCGGCGGAATCGCAGGTCAGGCAGGCGCTATCAGACACGGTATCTCACGTGCTCTTCTTCACGAGGATGAGGAGAACAGACCGGTACTCAAGAAGGAAGGATTCCTTACAAGAGATTCACGTATGAAGGAGCGTAAGAAATACGGTCTCAAGAAGGCTCGTAAGGCTCCGCAGTTCTCAAAGAGATAATCATATATATTATTTGTATATACCAAGAGATCGCCGTTTCGGCGGTCTCTTTCTGCATTATACGAAATAATAGACTTTATGCATAACGTGGGATGTTGACATGAAAAAGTCAAGAAACATCCGAGCTTGTATACAAAAGCTTCACAAGATGGTATAATCCAATGCACACAACAAAATGCAATTATTTTTCGCATATGAAAGCGTATAGACGGGTACAAAGGTGAATCTGTTTGTTATAGCCAAGATAATAGGAGTTGCTCTGAATGTGGAAGCGGGACTGATGATGGTACCGCTTTTATTTGCGGCTTATTACGGCGAAAATGTCATGCCCTATCTTATATCTGCTTTCCTTGGATTTTGCATCGGACTGGTGCTGTGGATAGTGTCACAGGGTGAGCACAAGATCAAAGCCAAGGAGGGATTCGTGTCGGCGGGACTTACCTGGATAGTGCTCTCGCTTATAGGTATGCTGCCGTTTTTGTTGTTTCAGGTAGTTGACAGCGGCTTTGACGCTTTCTTTGAGACAGTATCCGGTTTTACCACCACCGGAGCCACAATACTGAAGGATATAGAAGCACTTCCGAAGAGCCTTAATATCTGGCGCTGTTTTATGCACTGGATAGGCGGAATGGGAGTATTGGTATTCATGTCCGTATTTGTGCGCTTTTCAAGCGGTTCGCAGATGAATCTTATCAAGGCAGAGATATCCGGAGCCGTGGTATCCAAGCTTGTTCCGAGAGCAAGAGATACTGCAAAGATACTGTACGGAATCTATATCGGCATGACGGTGATCACCTTTATTGTTCTGCTTATTCTGAAAATGCCTATGTACGATGCCGTATGCGCAACCTTCAGTGCAGCGGGCACAGGCGGATTTATGCCGCTTAACTCAAGCTGTGCGTCTTATACACATGAACAGCAGCTGGCTTTGGGCATAGCAATGTTTGCCTTCGGAGCAAACTTTAACTTTTATTTCCTGCTGCTTCTTCGTAAGTTTGAGCAGGCATTTCGTATGGAAGAGATATGGCTCTATACTGTTATTGCGCTTGGTGCCGCAGGCATCATTTCCATAGATCTGATGATCAACATAGATCACAGTGCTCCGTTTTTGACTATACATAATGCACTCTTTAATGTAGTATCCATCATGACGAGTACAGGCTTTGCTTTGGATGATATTAATTACTGGCCGGGTATTTCCAAGGCGGTTATAGTCTTTCTTATGTTTTGCGGAGCCTGCGCAGGCTCGACTTCATGTGGCTTTAAGATATCGAGACTGCTTATTATGATCAAAGCAACCTGCAGAGACATCTCGGTACAGCTTCATCCGGATATGATCAAGAAGGTACATATCGACGGCAAGGTCGTTGAAGAAAAGGTGATCCGTGCTGTAGGAGTGTATACCTTCGCTTATTTCATGGTAGTTATTATCTCAACATTGCTGCTCAGTGTTGACGGGAAGGACTGGGGGTCAACATTTACAGCGGTAATGGCAACCTTCAACAATATCGGACCGGGTATCGGTATTAACGGATCTTTCGGTAATTATTCGGAGTTTTCGAGTTTCGCCAAATTGGTCATGAGTGCCGATATGCTGATAGGACGTCTTGAGATATTCCCTATACTCGCCTTATTCAGCAGACAGGCATGGCGCAGGTTTTGACAGATACATGATCTCTTATTTGATACAGGGATCAAAACACATAGCTATTTGGAATCACAGGGGACAAAATTTTTTGGCTCTGAGATCTTTGATATATAGGATTTACGGTATATACGCCTAAACAACACGGAGGTTATTCAATATGAATGCGGTTATAGTCGGCTGCGGCAAGGTCGGAAGTGAGCTTGCAAGGACCTTGGTAAACGACGGACATAATGTATCCATCATAGACAATTCACAGAAATCTCTCGATAACATCTCTGAAGACCTGGATGTTATGACTATACTTGGCAACGGAGGAAACCTTGAGCTGCTTAAGGAGGCGGGAGTCGATACCGCTGACATTTTTATTGCGGTAAGCACCTCGGATGAGATCAATCTCCTTTCCTGCCTTATTGCAAAGCAGTTTTCAAAATGTGAGACTATAGCACGTGTCAGAAATCCTCTGTATTCGAGACAGACAGACTTCTTTAAGGCAAAGCTCGGATTGTCGCGTATAATCAATCCGGAATATATTGCGGCTACTGAGATCTACAATATACTGCAGTTTCCGGCGCTCAGCCGTCTTGATGTATTTGAGGGCACAAACGTTGCCATATCCACAATGCATATCACCAAGGACTACAGGATGGTCGGCAAGAGTCTTCAGCAGATACGTATGGATGAGCCTAATATCAGAGCACTTGTATGTGCTGCTGTAAGAGGTGACCAGGTCATTATTCCGTCGGGTGATTATGTTGTTCAGGAGGGTGACGATATTACAATGGTCGCTACCAGAAGTGATATCAGAGCATTTATCAAGGCAGAGGGTGTACAGAATACTCCGGCCGAAAAGATAATGATAGTAGGCGGCGGTACAATATCGTATTATCTTATCGAGAAGCTGCTCGAGAGAGGCAGAAGTGTAAGACTTATAGAGCAGAATGAACAAAAGTGCATAGAGTTCTCGGAGAGATTCGAAAACTGTGAGGTCATCAAGGGAGACGGAACAGACAGAAAATTCTTAAACAAGCACGGAATATCCGTAACAGATGCTTTTGTGCCGCTTACGGGAATAGATGAAGAAAACATAGTAATCGCAAACTATGCCAGAATGAATACCAAGGCAAAGATAGTGACCAAGGTAACAAGAACCGATATGAGCGATCTTATACAGGTCCTTTCCCTTGATTCCGTAGTATTCCCAAAGGTAATGTGTGCGGATATTATTGCCCAGTATGTAAGAGCAAGAAGTGCGGGAGCAGGCAGAAATGTGGCAACCTTGTTCCGCTATCTTGATAATCGTATTGAGATAGGAGAGTATAAGGCCGGTACGGATTATAAGTATCTCAATGTCCCGTTTGCCAAGCTGAATCTCAAGAAAAACCTTATCATTGCCGGACTTATCAGAGGCGGAGAGTTCGTTATCCCGAGCGGAAATAATATGATAAGGGCAAATGATTCCGTAATAGTGGTAACAACCGATAAATCGGTTCAGTCGCTGGATGATATCGTTGCAAAGAAATAAGAGGAAAGTAGAAGTTTGAATCTGCTGCTGATAGCAAAAATAATAGGAGCTGCACTCTCTTTGGAAGCGGTCTTGCTTATATTGCCGCTTCTGTTTGCTGTACTCTATAATGAGAGTCTTATGCCGTTTACGATACCTATAGCTATATGCTTCGTAGCGGGAAGTCTGCTCATGCGGCTCACGGATAAGGAAAACAAGCTCCAATCCAAGGAGGGACTTGTTGCGACCGGACTTACCTGGATTGCTTTGTCTCTGTGCGGTATGCTGCCGTATCTTATAGGCGGAGTGGTAAGCTCTCCGGTGGATGCCTTCTTTGAGACCGTATCGGGCTTTACGACCACAGGATCTACAATACTTACCGATGTGGAAGCGGTACCTAAGAGCATACTGCTTTGGCGCAGCTTTACGCATTGGATAGGCGGTATGGGTATACTTGTATTCATGTCGGCGATAGTCAAATTCAAGGGCGGATCTCAGATGAATCTTATGAAGGCGGAGAGCCCGGGACCGGTTGTGTCAAAGCTTGTTCCAAAGGCAGGAGATACTGCGAGACTGCTTTATTTTATCTATACCTTGCTCACGATCGTGACATTGATAGTATTGCTGATACTTAAAATGCCGTTTTTTGATGCTGTTTGTATGACTTTCGGAGCAGCAGGTACCGGAGGCTTCGGTGTGCTGAACGACAGCTGTGCAAGCTATACCATAGCCCAGCAGATCGCAATAACGATCGCAATGTTTACCTTCGGGATCAATTTCAACTTCTTCTTTTTTATTATGGTCAGGAAGGCTACTCAGGCGTTTAAAATGGAGGAGGTCCGACTCTATTTTGCAATCGCTTTTATTGCTGTCGTAATGATATCGGTAAATCTGATGAAGCAGGGCGGATTCGAACATCCGTTTTTATCTGTACAAAATGCGGCATTTCACGTAAGCTCTATAATGACAACAACGGGATATGCAACCGATGATATCAATAACTGGCCGAGATTGTCACAATGTGCGATAATCATATTGATGCTGTGCGGAGCATGTGCGGGATCTACGGGAGGCGGATACAAGGTATCGAGAGTCCTGCTTATGGCTAAGGCCTTTGCAAGAGACATATCCGTACAGCTTTGTCCGGACAGAGTAAGAAAAGTGCATATTGACGGCAAGCCTATAGATGAAAATCTTATAAGGAGCACAGGCGTATATACTTTCGCCTATCTTGGAGTCATGATCTTCTCTGTGATCTTGATAATGCCGGAGGGCAAGGATGCCATGTCTACAGTCACCGCAGTTATAGCAACCTTTAATAATATAGGTCCCGGCATAGGCTTTAACGGAAGCATGGGTAATTTTGCACCATTCTCGGATTATTCCAAGCTTATATTGAGTGCGGATATGCTGATAGGAAGACTTGAGATATTGCCTATACTGGGATTGTTCAGCAAAGAGACGTGGAGAAAATTCTGACGGCGCCGTAAGCTTTGACGGTTGGGAGAAAGTGCCAAGGGACATTCTTAAGAAAACAGGTAATTTGTGCCGCAGCCGGATGTATAAGTATGGCAAAAGCCGGTGTATGATCGGACGGAGGAACAGATGCGATATATAGAAAGTTTGAATGAGGGTATGCGTGTACATGACGTGTATCTGTGCAAGACCAAGAATATGGCGGTTACACGCAACGGTAAGGAATATGCCAATGTGATACTTCAGGACAAGACAGGACAGATAGATGCGAAGATCTGGGATCCTGACAGTCCGGGTATCGGAGAATTTGAGCCCATGGATTTCGTTACCGTTGACGGTAATGTTACAGTGTTTAACGGCAATAAGCAGCTTAATATCAATATGATATTCAAGGCTGAGGAGGGCAATTACGATCAGAGCGATTATTTCCCTGTGACAGGCTGTAATATCGATGAGATGAAGGCTTCGCTCACTGAGCTTATCGACAGTGTACAAAATCCGTATCTTTCGGAGCTGTTAAAGAGCTTTTTTAAGGACGAAGCATTTATGAAGAGCTTTGCTGCACACAGTGCGGCAAAATCGATCCATCACGGTTTCATCGGAGGGCTTTTGCAGCACACCTTAAGTGTTGCAGGGATCTGTAATGATGCTGCTAAGCATTATCCGTTTGTAAACAGAGATCTGCTGCTTACAGGAGCCATACTGCATGATATCGGTAAGCTTAACGAGCTTTCTCCTTTCCCTGCAAATGATTATACCGATGCAGGACAGCTTATAGGACACATAGTTATAGGATATCAGATGGTCAGTGGGCGTATAATGAAGATACCGCATTTCCCAAAGAAGCTTGCGGCAGAGCTGCTGCACCTGATACTCTCGCATCACGGAGAGCTTGAGTACGGATCACCAAAGAAGCCTGCTTTGATAGAGGCTATGATACTCAGCTTTGCGGACAATATGGATGCCAAGGTAGAGACTATGTATGAGGCCTTAAACAGCAAGGCGGCTCAGAATGAAGACGGCTGGGTAGGTTATAATAAGCTGCTCGATACCAATATCAGAAAGAGCTCAGAGGAGTGATCTTATGAAGAAATATGCTCTTGCGGTGATTGCTGCTGTGACAGCTTTGGGAATGAGCCTTAATGCTTTTGCGGCAGCCGACAATAAGACAGGAATTATAGTTAACGGAAAGTACGTGACGAGCATCGAAGCAGGAAGTAAGACAGGACCGGGTTCGGCAGATGCCAAGACAGAGGAGAGACATAATGATCTTCCCGGTGATGCTGTTGCTGCTGTAGGGGATCTTGAGCTGGATAAGCTTAATGTTCCGGATAATGCTGATACTCTTATTATTCTTGCCGGTGCGCTTGATTCAGATACAGGAACACTTAGTCTGCTTAAGAAAAATAAAACTTCGGACGGACGAAGCTATTGGGCACAGAGTCTCGAATGCAGAGCAAAGTACGGCAAAGCAGGACTCGGAAAGACTAAAGAGGGAGATAATAAGACTCCTATAGGAGTCTTCAAGATGAATACACCGTTTGGCAATAAGGCTGCAGAGGAAGGCTTCCCTGTCAATTATAAACAGGCAGACAGCAGGTATTACTGGAACGGAGATTCGGGGTCAAAGCTTTACAATAAGCTTGTTTCAACCGGAACTTACACGGATTTCAGCAAGTCTGCATCTGAGCATATAGTTAATTACGGTGCTTATTACAATTACTGCATAGATACCGGATATAACTATGAGGGTACGCCTCACAGAGGATCGGCGATATTTATTCATTGCATGGTCAATAATGAGAATACTCACGGCTGTATCGCAGTTGATGAGGAAAATATGAAGACTATAATGAGAGCTTATACCGAGGGCAGCAGTTATATAGCGATATATGATGTCGCTGATGTCGGAAAAGTGTGTAAATGAGAAAAAGCGTGGTGAGAGCCACGCTTTTCCCTTCGCTACGCAATCTCCAAACGCTTCGCATTTGTCGATTAGCTTAGCTTGCGATCGTCGGATACGCAGTGCAACGCGACAAAACGCTTCGCATTTTATCGCTGAATTGCTTCGCAATTCCATAAGCAACGAACAAAAAAGAGCTAAGCAATCTCCAAATGCTTCGCATTTGTCGATTTAGCTTAGCTTGCAAACCTTCGATAGGTGAAACATATACAGCAGGCTGTTCCCTTCGCTGCGCGAATTGAACCACACGGGCAGAGCCCGTTGTCAAAAATCAGGAATGCTTCTTTCCGCGAGCGGAAGAAGTATTCCTGATCCTTGACAGCCTGCTTATGCACTGCTTATTAATTTGCTTATAAAAAGGGAGAAGCCCCGTGCGATGTTGCGTATCGACGGGGCAAGCATTATGAAAAAAATTATTTACATGCAGTAACAACTTGTTTTTAATGTTTTCTGCTTTGTATGCTTATAATATAATTGTGATGCGTTACGAAACTGTGTTTTAAAAGTTAAAGATTTTTATATGAGTTATGAACGAAATATGAACATGAAGGCTTTTGCAAAAATTAATCTGAGTCTTGATATTATCGGGGTCAGGGATAACGGTTATCATGAGCTCAGGATGCTTATGCAGTCGGTATCTTTGCATGATGATATTGAACTTATCAAAAATGACAATGAGCTTGTTGAGCTTACTATTGTCGACGAGCGTGGTGTGGCTGCGGGGGAGATACCGGCGGACAGCTCTAATCTTATGTGCAGGGCTGCAGAGCTTATGCGGGGGAGTTTCGGTATTAAGCAGGGAGTCAGCATGAAGCTGCATAAGCGTATTCCTTCAGAAGCAGGACTTGCGGGTGGTTCTGCCGATGCTGCTGCGGTTTTGAAAGGAATGAATGAGCTGTTTGAGCTTGGACTTGGTACAAAGCAGCTTATGGAACTCGGAGTTAAGCTTGGAGCCGATATACCTTACTGTATCATGGGAGGCACGGCACTTGCCGAGGGTATCGGAGATGTGCTTACATCTATAGATAATAAGTGTCATTTGCATGCCCTGCTTGTTAAGCCTAAAGAAGGCATGTCTACGCCTAAGGTGTACTCTGCATATGACAGACTTATTGCCGAAGGCACAAAAGTGGTACATCCCGATACAAACGGGCTTATTGAAGCCTTGGAAAGCGGTGATTGTACTTTAGTGTATGAGAGAGTAGCTAATGTATTGGAACTTCCGGTCCGTGAAGAAATAAATATCATTGACAGGATAAAGAAAGATTTGATCTTATTCGGTGCGGGAGCAAGTGCGATGACCGGAAGCGGGTCAGTTGTGTACGGATTGTTCGCAGACAAGGAAAAAATGCATGAAGCAAAACTGAAAATTGAAAAAACTGACTATTCGCACAAATTGTTTAACGCCTTAGAAACGGATTTTATATAAGTTGCCAACTTGTGTTTTTGTATTTTTTTCAGTACGATATATACAAAGCGAGGTAAATTTATGAGTTCCGAATTTACAGTAATCAGAGATGAATATATGCCGCTCAGAGAGCTTGTTTTTGTTACACTCAGACAGGCTATACTTAAGGGCGAGCTTAATCCGGGCGAGCGTCTCATGGAGATACAGCTTGCGGAGAAGATGGGCGTCAGCCGTACTCCTATCAGAGAGGCTATCAAGAAGCTTTCCGATGAAGGTCTTGTTACTTTGGTTCCGAGAAAGGGTGCTATAGTTGCGGGTATCTCACAGAAGATGCTTACAGATGTGCTTCAGGTAAGGATGACACTTGAGAAGATGGCTTATGAGTGCGCATTCAAGAACTTTAAGAACAAAGATAAGGAAGCAATGGAACGTGCCGAGCAGGCTTTTGAGGATGCAGTCAAGGAAGGCGATCTGATCAAGATAACAGAGGCGGATGAAGCTTTCCATTTTGCCATATATGATGCTGCAAATAATGATAAGCTTTCGGAGCTTCTTCAGACCCTTAAGGAGAATATGTACAGATATCGTATGGAGTACTCCAAGGATATCTCTACAAGAACATCTTTGATAGAGGAACACAGACAGATATACGATTCTTTTATAAACAGAGATTATGCCGCAGGACTGAAGGTAGTCGAGAAGCATATTAAGAATCAGGAAGAAACTGTTTTGGATAAGATCAATAAGGACTTTTGATATGCTCCGGTCAAGGGGTATAGATAATGAGCGGAACGTATTTTAGGATATGAACCGCTCTTTTTGTTTTCTGAAAAGCTTTAAAATGAAGTATGCCGTGCTTTAGCCGGGGTGTGAGAGTTTGCGGGAATGTATGATTTTTCATATTAACGAAAAATTTACGGAGTTCACAGATCGTTTTCATTTTGTGTTAATGAATAAAGGATATAAATTATTCGCAAAATTGACATAATAGCAGTAATTTGTCGCAAGAGGAACAAGAAAATGAAATTTAGAAAAGAAACCAATATTAACGGAACGGAAGGCAGTGAGTCCGGTGATTCCGAAGCTAAGTCAGCAATGTTAAGTAAGTTTGGAAACGGTAAGAAGCTCACGCCATTTCGCATAGCAATAACGGTACTGCTGGTGATAATCGTTTTGCTTGCCGCAAAGAGGATACTGTTCTCGAAGGAGAAGATAGAGGTAGACCCGCTTTCAACGGTATCGGTAGGCCATGCCGAAAAGGGAGACGTAAGTGTTGATACGAGTCTTATAGGAACTGTTATGCCGGGGGATGTTTATTATGTTATGCCTAAGGCATCCGGTGAGATCACCGAGATCTTCGTTTCGGTGGGCGATACAGTAAATGAAGGCGATCCGATCTGCACCATAGATAACAGCAAGGCTGTTGACGCTGCCAAGATACAGCTCGACCAGGCAAATGTTCAGCTGCAGACAACTTCCGATGCGGTCTCTCTTGCCAAGACCAATCTTGACAGAATGTCGGCACTCCTTCAGACGGGGGACATTTCCAGACAGAGCTATGAGCAGACCAAGAACGGCTATGATCAGGCAACTGCGGCATATGATGCTGCAAAGCTTCAGAAAGAAGGAGCCGAGCTTCAGTATAATACGCAGGTAGAGTTCTCTACAGTTACTGCACCTGTAACCGGTACTGTGGAATCCGCAAATATGAGTATAAACGGACTTGCCGCAGCAGGCTCGCAAGTTTGTGTTATCTCATCTGAGGGCGAGAATAAGATACAGTTCAATGTGACTGACAGACTTCTGGCTTCCTTTAAGCCGGGAACTCCGGTAACCGTTAAAAAGCAGGGAAGCGAGTATGCCGCAAATGTTACAAGCGTATCCACACTTCCGTCTGCCGGAACGGGTCTCTACCAGATCGAGGCGGCATTTTCAAAACATAATGACATTCCGAACGGATCGAGCGTAAAGCTTGAATTTGTTGCAGAAGAGCATAAGGGAGTTCTTGCGGTAGATACCAATGCCATAGCTTATGACGGCGGTAAGACCTATGTATATACCTTGAGCTACAATGATGAGGATGCGGAGCTTGCCGAGGGCAGCACCATAGCCGAAGGAAACAGAGCAGGTACAGTACATAAGACCGAGGTTGAGACAGGACTTTCCAACAGCGAGCTTACGGAGATAGTAAGCGGAATAGATACGGACAGCCTCATCATCATGACATGGACTTCGCAGCTTTATGAAGGTGCACAGGTACAGGTTCTTCCGGAGGCGTAAAACAAGATGATCAATTTGACTAAATTTGTCCTTAAGAGACCTGTTACTGCCGTACTCTGTGTAATTTCACTCATTTTCTTCGGATTAATGAGTATCTTCGGTATGAAGCTTGAGCTTACTCCGGATATCAACATGCCCATGCTTGTTGTTACTACCACATATCCGGGAGCGAGCCCTGAGGATATCGATAAGCTTATTACCAGAGAGATAGAGGATGAGATAAGCACACTTTCGGGTGTGGATACGGTACAGGGTACATCCAACGAAAACTATTCAATGATCCTGCTGCAGTATGAATACGGCACGGATATGAACAATGCATACACAGAGCTCAGAAAAAAGCTTGATTCCGTAGAATCATCTCTTCCGGAGGATGCAAATGAACCTGATATCATAGAGATGAATGTCAATGAAATGGCATCCATGTATGTATGCATCAATAACCCTGAGATCAACAACCTTTACAACTATGCGGAAAATACCATATCTCCGGAGCTTGAGAAGATAAGCTCTGTTGCATCCGTAGATATCTACGGAGGTCAGCAGGAATATGTAAGAGTTAAGCTTGATCCGGAGAAGCTGGCTCAGCTTCATCTTGATATGTCAAGTGTGGCTCAGATCGTGGGAGCTGCATCATTTTCAATACCTGCGGGAACAACGGATGTAGGAAACACCGAGATGAATATCTCGCTCGGAGTGGAGTACAAGACAGTTGATGAGCTTAAGCGTATTCCGATAAGCTACGGTAACGGCAACATAATATATCTTGAGGATATTGCCGAGGTTTCGAGAACCAATGAAGAACTCACTGATATAGGCCGTTACAACGGAGCGAATGCTGTCATCCTTGCCATAAATAAGAATCAGCAGTATTCGGCAGCGGCTGTTTCAAAGTCAGCTATTAAGGCTTTTGACAAGATCAAGGCAAAAGATCCTAATTTTGAGTACACTATAGTCAACGATTCCGCGGATGAGATCAACAACTCGCTTACTTCGGTATTCGAGACCATGATAGTTGCAATTATACTTTCGACCATAGTGCTCTATCTCTTCTACGGAGATATGAAGGCGTCGCTCATAGTCGGAACTTCCATCCCCTTATCTATACTGTCGGCACTCGTCATGATGGGACAGATGGGATACTCGCTTAATGTTATCACTTTAGGATCCATGGTGCTTGCCGTCGGAATGATGGTCGATAACTCCATAGTTGTGCTTGAAGCCTGCTTCAGAGCGATGGAGATCGATCCGGACACTTCAAGACAGGGCTATATAAGAAATGCAATAAACGGTACGGCAAGCGTTGCGGGCAGTGTACTGGGTTCGACAATAACGACCTGCGTTGTATTCCTGCCTATAGGCTTCTTAAGCGGATTGTCGGGTCAGTTCTTTGCACCGCTCGGCATGACTATCGTATTCAGTATGGTAGCATCCCTGATATCCGCCATGGCTGTAGTTCCTCTTTGCTTTGTATTCTATAAGCCGGAGGAAAAGGAGAAGGCTCCTGTATATAAGCCTATCCGAAGACTTCAGGACGGATACCGCAGCTTAGAGAGGAAGATACTGAGTAATAAGAAGAAGACCGTAGCTGTTACAGCAGGATTGCTTGCTGTTGCTGTGCTTTGTGCATCACAGCTTGGCATGAAGCTTATGCCCGATATAGATCAGGGACAGGTGCAGGTAAGCGTTACTCTTAAACCGGGTCTTACAACAGAGAAGCAGCTCGATAAGTTCAAAGAGATAGAGCAGAGGATAATGGAGGATGAGGATGTAGAGCAGACCATGCTCAGCAGCGGAAGCATGAGCTATATGTCCACAGGAACCGGAAGCTTCACCGCTTATCTTAAGAAGAACAGAAAGAAGACTACAGACGAGACTATAGATCTGTGGAAGAAGGATTTCCAGACTATAGCTGACTGTGACATAAGTGTTTCCTCTTATTCACAGACGAGTATGATGAATACATCCTCGGGCTACAATCTGACACTTGTAAGCTCGGACTATGATGAGCTTAAAAAGGTATCGGATGATATCTACAATGCTTTAAAGACCGATAATCGTCTTACGGCAGTTAATTCGTCTCTTGCAAATGCGGCACCGGTAATCAAGTTTGATATAGATCCGGTAGCTGCGGCAGCCGAAGGCTTTGTGCCTAAGCAGGTAGCCGGAAGCCTCTATACCATGATATCCGGAACGGAAGCAGACGATATGGATGTGGACGGTCAGACTCTTAAGATCAAGGTCAATTATCCTGATGATGAGTTTGACGATATTAACAAGGTCAAGGATATACAGCTTACTTCAGGCAGCGGCAATACGGTATATCTTAAGGATATCGCAGATGTAAGATTTGAGGACAGCCCTGCAAGCATAGTTCGTTATGACAAGCAGTATCAGGCGACCATCAGTGCAAGCTATACGGATCTTGCAGATAAGCATACTGCATCCGATATCAATACAAGCTATGTACAGCCTAAGCTTACCGGCGGTGTTGAGCTTGCGGATAATGCACAGACAGAAATGATGATGGATGAGTTTAAGAGCCTCGGTTCTGCTATAGTAATAGCTATATTCCTCGTATTTGTGGTTATGGCGGCACAGTTTGAATCACCGAGATTCTCATTCATGGTCATGACTACCATACCGTTCGCCATGGTCGGAGCCTGCGGTTTCCTGTGGCTCATGGATGTTGATATCAGTATGCCTACGCTTATCGGTTTCCTGATGCTTATAGGTACCGTAGTTAACAACGGTATTTTGTATGTGGATACCGTCGATCAGCTCAGAAATGAGATGGACTTTATGGATGCTGTTGTAGAGGGCGGTGCAATAAGACTTCGTCCTATTATGATGACAACACTTACGACTGTTTTGTCTATGCTTCCTATGGGTATAGGCATCGGAAATTCCGCAGAGCTCATGCAGGGACTTGCACTTGTAAATATAGGCGGATTGATAACATCTACCATACTTGCTCTGCTGGTACTGCCGGTATACTATTGTCTCATTAACGGCAGGAGAAGAAGACAGAACGCATGATATCCGGCTTGACCATATAAGAAGGAGATTCGGATGCAAAACAGAAATTTCTCAAAATTAAATAAGACAAAGCTTACGGCATTTGTACTCGGAATAGCTCTTACAGGCAGCGCACTCAGCTGCACGGCTTACGCCGAGGCAGTGCCGGGAGCACTGCATACAGCCGAGGAGATGGCTCATTTAAGTGATGATGATCTGGAATGGGACGAGATAGACGGGCTTATCTCCGAATATAATGCCACAGTAGTCAAGAACCGTACAGAATGGGGAAATGATGAGAGACGCAGCTATAATTCGAAGCAGGTAAGCGATTATCTCATTGAAAAAGCTGATGAGTATGACGCTCTCTATGATGAGTATGCTGATGTAAGCGCAATGGTGGCTGCAAACTACAAGACAAATGCCGACAAGATGAGACTTCAGGCGGAGAGCAATGTATCGGATTTTGAAGTTATCAAGCTCTCCTATGATCTTGTTGAGAAGCAGACTGTCGAAAGTGCGAGAAAAGCATTCCTTAACTACTATCAGTCCATGTATGAGAAGGAATATGATGATGCAAATGCGGCATACCTTGAGAAGCTGTATGCATCGACAGTCAATAGGCATAATGTCGGAATGGCAACAGATATGGATGTCCTTACCGCAAAAGAGAATCTTGATACGGCTAAGGCTGCCGTGCTTACGGTGCAGAGCAATATAGGAAGCAGCAGAAATGCCCTCCTTGTGATGTGCGGCTGGAAATATGATTCCGCAACAGCAGTTATAGGAGCACTTCCGGGTGTAAGTGCCGATGAGGTATCCGCCATATCCTACGAAGCGGATATGCAGAAGGCAAAGGCGGCAAATATCACGCTTAAGTCAGATGAGATCAAACTCAGAAACGCCAAGAGCGGATCATATACCTCTCTTGTTGTGGAGCAGAATCAGAATCAGCTTAAAGATGATACCGAGAGCTTCGGAATCAATTTTAAATCTGTTTATGACAGCTATGTAAATGCCGCAGAGGGCTATACAAACGCCGTGAATGATAAGTCAAATGCAGAGCGCAATATGGCAGCGGCGGATAAACAGCTTAGTCTCGGAATGCTCAGTAATATCGAGTACGAGGGTAAAAAGAACAGCCTTAAGGCTGCCGAGCTTGCGGAGCGCAAAGCATATATAGCGCTTATAAGCGCAAAGTCGGCATATGAATCGGCACTCGGCGGAAATGTCTGATAGGATCGAACGGAGAGATAAGTGAAGCTAATTGGAAGAAAGAATAATTTAATAAGGATCACGGCGGCGGCATTTGCGGTATCCTTTGGATTATTTCCGATGGTGAATGCCCGGGCGGAAAGTATCGAAAAGGATGAGTTCGGAGTGGCGTATGTGCTTAAGGACGACGGCAGCAGGGATTATAACAATGTGCCTGCATTGCCTACGGATGACGGCAATTCAATATCTCAGAATACCATCATAGATTCCAATCGGCACGAGATAGGGGTTAACGGACCTACCAAAGATCAGAGTACAGTCGGAATACCTGACGGAATGAGCAAGGAAACTTATGCCGCGCTTAACGATAATGTTATAAACTGGTCGGAGATATCGGATATCGTTGAGTACCGTAATCCGACCTATGTGAAATACTACAGGCAGGCAGATCAGTCGATTGAGACCATGCGTACGGCATATGACGAATTCAGCTCACAGATGCATGAGCAGCTTACAAGTCTTGACGATACCATAGACGGACTTAAGGCAAGTGAACAGCTTATAGCCAAGGTTCCGGGGAATACCGTGAATATGAACGGTACTGAGGTGTCAAAAGACACGGCTCTTGAGGGACTGAAGTCTGGACTTGCGAGTGCAAAAGCAGGAAAGAACAGCATTACTTCGGCAATAACAAGCACAAGAAGTTCGATATACTACGCCGGCAATACGGTGAACAATGCGTTAAGTCCGGTAAGAAACCAGCTTATATCGACAGTCGAGACCCTAGTGATAAGCTATAAGACACTTGAGGTCAACCGTTCGCTTGTGGCGGAACAGACTGAACTCTATAAGTCGCTCTACAATATGAATCTCGGACTTGAGCAACAGTCCTTGTCAACAGCAGCAGTGACTCAGAGCTATTACAATCAGCTGAAGACCGCGGAGAAGACTCTAAGCGATTTAGATGCCGGCATGGCAAAGCTTAAGAAAAATATTGCTTTGCAGTGCGGCTATGATGCTTCGGCAGATATAACGATAGCCGATATTCCGGATCCGGATGTACATTATCTGGATGGCAGAAATTACGAAGCCGATAAAAAACTTGCGGTAGACGGCAATTCAAGCGTCATAGCCGCAGGCAAGCTCAGTAATTACACTTATTCCAGCGACGGCATGAAGAACCGTGCTCTCGGTGAAAATGAAGCTCGCGGCAAGGCTTCGGCGGCAATGGACGCTCTTCATAATGAGCTTAAGAGACAGCTTATACTTGCGGATCAGTCGGAGACTGCACTAAAGAAAGCTGAGCTTTCGGAAAAATCGGCAAAGATCAAGTTTGATATGGGCATGGTCGGAAATTCGGAGTATGCCGGACTTAAGATGCAGGCTCTAAGCTATAAGGCTACAGCTGAGATAAACAGACTTAATCTCATGCAGGCTGTAAACAATTATAAGTGGGCTATGTCCGGTGTCATGAGTATCACTTAAAGATGATTTATTACCGATAACAGAATAAAAAAAGAGTATGAAATATCCTTGTTGCCTGATAAAAAGGTAACGAGGGTATTTTTCTTTAGACTGAAAACAAAAAGTTTTGACTTTGACATGGAAAAATTGTAGAATGTATTCGTGTTTTTCTGTATTCTGACAAAAAAGTTTACATTAATCGCAGATATATAATATTCCAAATAATATGGGGGAGGGTACAAGATGACGATTGGGATCGTGCTTGTGCTTATTGTAGTTTCTATTATAGCCGCGGTCGTGGGCTTTGCCATAGGTAAGAATAAGGGCATAAGCGAGTATGAGCAGAAGGTAGGTTCTGCGGAAACGCGCGCGCGTTCAATAATAGATGACGCAGTAAAAACAGCAGAAACGAAGAAGAGAGAGGCTCTGCTTGAAGCAAAGGAAGAGTCTATCAGAAACAAAGCGGAATTTGAGAAGGAACAGAGGGAGCGCCGCAAGGAGCTTCAGCAGCAGGAGCAGAGGCTTGTAAAGCGTGAGGAAAATGCCGAGCGTCTTCAGGCAGAGCTCAACAAAAAGGACAAGGAACTCAATACCAAGGACAACACACTTAACCGCAAGGCTGAGGAGATAAGACAGAAACACCTGGAGGTGGTTGCCGAGCTTGAGAGGATATCCGGTCTTACGGCTGATCAGGCCAAGGAAGAATTGCTTAATTCTGTAAGAGAAGACATTAAGCTTGATACGGCACGTATCATCAAGGAATATGACAATATCGCCAAGGAAGAGGCAGATAAGAAAGCCAAAGACTATATAGTTACGGCTATTCAGAGATGTGCAGCAGATCATGTTGCGGAATCTACCGTCTCGGTCGTACAGCTGCCTAACGATGATATGAAGGGCAGGATCATAGGACGAGAGGGACGTAATATCAGAACTCTGGAGACACTTACCGGAGTTGAGCTTATTATCGACGATACACCGGAGGCTGTTGTTCTCTCGGGCTTTGATCCGGTAAGAAGAGAGATCGCAAGAGTTGCTCTTGAGAAACTTATAGTTGACGGACGCATCCATCCGTCACGTATAGAAGAAACTGTAGAGAAGGCAAGAAAGGAAGTTGACAATACCATCCGTGAGGAAGGTGAGTCTGCTGTACTTGAGGTCGGAGTTCACGGACTTAATCCGGAGCTTGTAAAGCTACTCGGACGTATGAAGTTCAGGACCTCTTACGGTCAGAACGGACTCAAGCACAGTATTGAGGTTGCACAGCTTTCGGGACTTCTGGCCTCGGAGCTCGGATATGATGTTCGTCTTGCGAAGCGTGCAGGTCTCCTGCATGATATAGGCAAGTCTGTGGATCACGAGCAGGAAGGAACCCATGTGAGCCTCGGTGCGGAGATCTGCCGCAAGTACAAGGAGTCACCGGTCGTTATCAATGCAGTCGAATCACACCACGGAGATGTACCGGCAAACAATCCGATATCATTTATCGTGGCAGCGGCAGATGCTATCTCGGCATCTCGTCCGGGCGCAAGAAGAGAGTCGCTTGAGACTTACACACAGAGACTCAGACAGCTTGAGGAGATCACAAATTCATATAAGGGAGTTGAAAAATCATTTGCCGTACAGGCAGGTCGTGAAGTCCGCATAATGGTAGTACCTCAGGAGATAAGCGAGGCCGATATGGTCATCCTTTCCAGAGACATTGCCAAGAGGATAGAGAATGAGATGACATATCCGGGTCAGATCAAGGTCAATGTCATCCGTGAGACAAGAGTAACGGCTACGGCAAAATAAGCATATGTACCAGATAGATTTCAGTAAACCGATTAAGGTTCATTTTATAGGAATAGGCGGGATCAGCATGTCGGGACTTGCAGAGATCCTGCACGAGGCAGGCTTTAGCGTCAGCGGTTCCGATATGAAGCAGTCTGCTTTGACGGATAAGCTCACCGCAAACGGTGTTAAGATAACTGTAGGACAAAGTGCCGATAATATCGTTGATCCGGATCTTGTTGTGTATACGGCAGCCATACATCCGGACAATCCGGAATTTGCCGAAGCCGTAAAACGCGGTATACCGATGCTCTCGAGGGCTGAACTCCTCGGAGAGATCATGACCAACTACAAGACTGCTATCAATATTGCGGGTACTCACGGCAAGACTACCACGACATCAATGCTCAGTGAGATATTGATCAAGGCAAAGAAGGATCCGACGGTAAGCGTGGGTGGTCTGCTTGATGCTATCGGCGGCAATCTGCGCAACGGAGCAAGGGATTACTTTGTTGCAGAGGCTTGCGAATACACTAACAGCTTCTTAAGCTTTCACCCGACAGTTGCAGTAATTCTTAACGTCGAGGCAGATCATCTTGATTTCTTTAAGGATATAGATGATATAAGGAACAGCTTCAGAAGATTCGTACTTACTCTTCCTCAGGATGAGAGCGGTTTTCTTGTTATTAACGGAGATATTAAGAACAGAGAGTTCTTTACCGATGCCATAGGATGCGGATATACTACCTTCGGACTTTCCGAGGGCTGTGATTACACAGCAGAGGATATCAGCTTCGATGAGTATGCAAGACCGAGCTATACACTTATCAGAAAGGGTGAAGCACTCGGAACCGTCAAGCTTAAGGTACACGGTAAGCATAATGTTCTTGATTCTCTTGCGGCTATCGCAGCTGCGGAGCATGTGGGAGTTGAGATCGGAGATATCATAGAGGCACTCGGTGAGTTTGAAGGCGTTAAGCGTCGTTTCGAACACAAGGGCGTTGTCAACGGCTGTGAGATACTTGACGACTATGCGCATCATCCGCAGGAGATAGAGGCGACCCTCAGGGCTGCACAGCAGTGTAAGCATAACAAATTGTATGTTGTGTTCCAGCCTCATACCTATACAAGGACAAAGGCACTTCTTAAGGATTTTGCATTGGCTTTGCAAAATGCGGATGAGGTGATACTTGCGGATATTTATGCCGCAAGAGAGGTCAATACAATAGGCGTAAGTTCTGCCGATATTGCCGAACTTATTAACGCTGCCGGCGGACATGCTGTCCACATTCCGGATTTTGAAAAAATAAAAAAATATATACTTGATAACGTTAAAGAAGGTGATTTGTTGATAACTATGGGCGCGGGAAACGTTGTAGATATAGCGGATCAGCTTACAAGATAAAAGTTATCAACATTATCCACACGGATTTGCACATTTATGTAAATCATCCGTGTGGATTCTTTTTTTCACAAAAATGGCTTAAAAAGGGAGTTTCAAAATATTATTCACTTTATCCACAACATAATTATGACAACCCCTGCAGTGTTCAAATGAACGGAATTCTATGTTAATATATTTACGAATGAAGGGTAGGTTTGAGCGATGAGTTGCAGTGATTTATTTCAGGTGGACGCGACCTTGGTTGCGAATGAATTTTTAGATAAATATATGCCGCAGGCAAACGGAGATTACGTTAAGGTATATCTTTACCTGCTCAGAAACGGCAAAGACGGAGTGGATATAGAGACCGCAGCGGAGAGCCTTGAGCTTACCGAGGGCGATGTAAGAAGAGCGATAAAGTACTGGGAAAAGTGCGGCATAGTGACTCTCGGAGGTGATCCGGGCAGAAAGTCATCCGGCAGCGCACGCAGATCACCGGTAATCAAGGAAGAGGCAGATACAGCAGTCAATACTTCCGATGATTCCGAGACCTACAGAGAGCCTGCAAGAGATAAGAAGTCCGATACTTCGGATTCCGGATCTATAGATGCCGACGGAGCTATACGCAATCGCTATAAGCGTATCGAGGGCAGAAATGCACTTAACAGACTTGCGGAGGATCTCGAATACAAGCAGCTTCTGTTCATGGTTCAGAGATACCGCAGCAAGATACTTACAGAGCAGGATGAGCAGGTACTGGCGTATCTCTACGACGGCCTCAAGCTTCCGGCAGATGTGCTTGATTATCTGGTTCAGTATTGTGTAGAGACTAAGCACAGCAGCATGCGATACATAGAGAAGACAGGTCTGGACTGGGCAAGTCTCGGAATTCGCACGGTAAATGATGCGAAGAGACGTACCAAGCAGTTTGAAAAGCTTAAGACGGAATCTGCAAAGAAGACAACGGACAGTAAGCTCAAGAACGGTATATCCGGTTCAGATGAGGATCTCGACAGCTGGCTTAACGAATATGCACAGAGGAATATCAGATAATGTCTTTAAGCAGGGAACAATACAATGAAATAATGCGTGTTATAAGTCAGAGACACAGCAATGCTTATAACAGGCTTAGATCAAAGCAGGAAGAGGTCGAAGGACAGCTTCCTGCTGTTCGAGTGTACAACGAACAGATATCGGAGCTGTCGGTAAGGAGACTCAAGGCAGGCTTGGGAAGAGGAACGGACGATGCTGCCGAGCTTGATGCAAGGATAGCTGAGATAAAAGAGAAAAAACGCAAACTCATGACGGATGCCGGATATGCCGAGGATGAACTTGAATTGCATTTCTATTGTGATAAATGTAAGGATACAGGTTATGTAGGCAACGAAAAATGCAGCTGCTTCAAACGTCTTGAGACAGAACTGCTTAACCGTGAATCGGGGCTTCCCGCATTGCTTGCAAGAGATAATTTCGGAAGCTTCAGATTTGATATCTTCGATAACAGCAGAGAGATAGAGGAGCTTAAGCCAAAGCGTGTTACCCAGCTTGATTATATGCGGAGTACGGTAATGCAGAGCGTTAAGGATTTTATTGACGGCTTCGATCAGAAAAAAGGGTCGAATATACTGATGATAGGCGCTCCTGGAACCGGCAAGACATTTTTAAGCAACTGTATAGCAAAGGCCTTGATAGACAGCAGACATACTGTGCTTTATGAACGTGCAAACGATCTTGTAGATGCATTTTCATCAAGAGATTTTAAACGGGGCGATCATGACAAGGCGGCAGGCAGGATAGACAGGGTCAATGACTGCGAGTTGCTCATAATAGATGATCTCGGTACTGAGTTTACAAACGATTATTCGAAATCAAGACTCTTTGAGGTTATTGAGGGTAGACTTTCACGAGGCTTATCTACTATAATATCTACGAATCTATCTTTAAATCAGCTCAGAGCAGTATACGGAGCGCGTATCACATCTAGATTCATCGGTGGATATACACTGTTGCCGTTCTACGGAACGGATCTGCGAAGTAAGAAAAACGGGAGGGGATACGAATGAGTAAACCTGCAGGACAATTTACAAGAAAAAGCGATATTGAGAACGAGGTCGTTCCTTACGGACCGATAGGTATAGTCGCACTTAAGGGTATGGATGAGATGGCGAAGACCGTTGATTCATTCCTTGTAGAGTGGAGACATGAGAGAAGTGTTGCCGAGCAGAACAGCATACTTTTCCAGGGTTATGATAAGGATTCGTTTATAGTAGATTCCGACTGTCCTCGTTTTGGATCGGGAGAAGGTAAGGGCGTTATCAAGAGCACTACCAGAGGACACGATATTTATTTCTTTGTAGATGTCACGAATTATTCTATAACTTACGGTGTAGGAGATCAGATCAACCATTATTCACCGGATGATCATTATCAGGATCTTAAGCGTCTTATAGCAGCCGCAGCAGGCCGCTCTAAGCGTATGACGGTCATCATGCCGTTCTTATACGAAGGCAGAGTTCATAACAGAGAGGGCAGAGAGTCTCTTGACTGTGCACAGATGCTCAAGGAACTCGTGTCAATGGGCGTCACCAATATAGTTACCTTTGATGCCAATGATCCGAGAGTCCAGAATGCTATTCCGCTTCACGGATTTGACAATTTCACTCCGACTTATCAGTATATCAAGGCTCTTTGCCGTGAATATAAGGATCTGCAGTTTGACAGCAGCAATATGCTCGTTGTAAGCCCTGATGAACCGGGCATGCACAGAGCAATATACTTTGCGTCTGTTTTAGGCGTTGATATGGGCATGTTCTATGCGAGAAAGGATTACTCTGTCAAGATAAACGGCAGCAATCCGGTAGTGGCTAACGAGTTCCTCGGACCTGAGGTTGAGGGCAAGGACGTTATCATAGTTGATGATATGATCTCATCGGGCTACAGTGTACTGGATGTGGCACGTACTCTCAAGGCCAAGAAGGCAAAGCGTGTATTTGTATGTGTATCCTTCGGACTTTTTACCAATGGTTTGGAAGAGTTTGATAAGGCATATGAAGAGGGTGTTATCGACAGAGTATTTACTACCAACCTTGTATATCAGTCAGAGGAACTGCAGAAGAGAAAGTGGCATGCGGACGTAAGAATGGGTAAATTCCTTGCACTTATTATTGATTCGCTTAATCATGATTATACAATAAGCGATCTGCTCAATCCTATTGACCGTATAAATAAGCTTCTTAAGAGATACAAAGAGCGTACTACAGGCAATGTTCAGTAATATGGCACCGTTTAGCTTAAGAGCATCTTTATACAGCTTTATACTGACGGTAACGGTCATATGGATACATGCGGTCGATCCGGGCTTTGCAGCAGGCTCAGCCGATCAGACCGGAGATGTTTTTACCGCAGTCGAGAGGCTGCTCGGAAGCGGCCTGGGACAGTTAGCTGTCCCGGGCTTCTTTTGTCTGAGCGGGTATTTATTTTTCAGAAATATGCCGGAGGATATACGGGCGGCATATGACGTCAGGCGCTTACTGCAGTTTTTTAAGAATAAGCTGAGGAAGCGCGTTTCAAGTCTGCTTATACCGTATCTGGTATGGAACGGCATCTACTATCTGATATATATTGCAGCCGGAAGAGCCTCATTTGGCTTGACGGAGGCTGTACGGTCGGTCTTATTCTACAGATACAATCCTGTTTTCTGGTATCTCTTTGAACTGGTTCTGATCACGATCATTACCCCGCTTATATATATGTTTATCAGGGACAGGCACCTTGCCTTGTCTGTCTTGTGTGTGGTTTTTGCCGCAGCATGCTGTTATGACAGACTTCCCTTTCATTATGTTAATGAAGATGCTCTGTTTTACTACATGACCGGAAGCTTCCTTGCGCTTCATTTTAAGAATTGTGAGGATAACAGAGAAAAAATAAAGCGTATGGGGGCACTGTGCTTTTTTATCTTTATTATATGTGAGGAGTGCATTGCAAACGGTAATTATCACATTGCTATTGCTGCAACGGTGGGAGGACGCGTGACAGGGCTTTTGGCATTATTTGCAATTGTAAATGTTGCTTTGCCTGTAAATGTGGTGCTGCCTAGGTTTACCGGATATAATTTCCTGGTATATGCACTTCACTATCTTGAGATCAGAGCTGTAAGAGCAATTGCTGACGGTATACTGTACGCGGCATCCGGAATGAGTTTATCCGAAAGCTCTGTATTAATTGCATGTCTGTACATACTTATGCCGTTTATCTGTATTATTATCACCGTTCCTGTAGGAGAAATGATGAAGAGGCTGAGTCTCAAGCTATATATGCTGATGACAGGCGGAAGAAACTGAGCGATGTGAGAGCTTGTATACCGGGTTATCTAAGAATATCAACGGCTGAATATAACAAATGAAAAAACTTGGTCAAAGGGATGATATGTCTTGACTAAAAGAATATCTATAAGTATAGGAAATTACATATAAAAAAGAAGGATCTGAGGGAAAAATGAATTTCCCGGATCCTTCTTTTTTATCACGCAGTCCAGATTCCGGATGCACCCGCCGGAAGAATAAGGTCTGAGTTTTCTATAGGCAGACCTAACTCATCTGCATCGCAGCTGCCGCCGAATTTGGAACCCACGGCGAGCTTAAGCATTGCACTCAGCACTCCGGCCTGAAGACCGGTGGTATAGCTGTTGATGAGATAAAAGAGAGGTTTGTCACTCAATAGTTCTGCGCATAGCTGCACGAACGGATATATGCTGTCTTCTATCTTCCATATCTCGCCCTTCGGACCTCTGCCGTAAGAAGGCGGATCCATGATGATGGCATCGTATTTGTTGCCTCTGCGTATCTCACGTTCAACAAATTTGCGGCAGTCATCTACCAGCCATCTGATAGGTGCATCACCAAGTCCCGAGGATGCGGCGTTTTCTTTGGCCCAGGCAACCATGCCCTTGGAGGCATCTACATGAGTTACTTCGGCTCCGGCGGCAGCTGCGGCAAGACTGGCTCCGCCTGTATAAGCAAAGAGATTAAGTACCTTTACCGGTCTGTCGGGCTCGGCCTTGATACGCTCGCTGATAAGTTTGTAGCTTAAGTCCCAGTTTGCAGCCTGCTCGGGAAAAACTCCGGTGTGCTTGAATGCAAATGGCTTAAGATGAAAGCATATATCAAAGAGGTCGATATTATCACAGCCGCAGCCTAAGGTATAATGAAGCTCCCAAGTCTCCGGGAGATCAAAAAACTGCCATTCACCGCCGCCTTTTGAAGAACGCAGATAATGTGCGTTGGGACTGCGCCAGGCGCGAAGCTTTTTAGGCGAGGACCATATTACCTGCGGGTCGGGACGGATAAGAGTGTATCCTGCCCAGTTTTCAAGCTTTTCACCGCCGGAAACGTCCAGTACTTTATATTCTTTCCAATTACTTGCTGTTCGCATAGCTTCTCCGATCAAATAATATTTTTTTCAAATTTATTATACCTGATTAATAATATCCTTATTTAAGTTATTCGTAAATAATCTGTCATTAAAATGGTATTGTTTACACTAAATATAGTTGTTATACTCAATTAAGAGTCGAAATATAGTATATTTTCGACATTAAGGTGTTTATGGACGGCAGGAGCTTATGATGAAGAAGTTGTTTAGAGCAGTGATCACAGCCTCGATATTGTCGGCTGCAATGTGTATGGCCGCATTTGCAGACGGATGGACTCAGGAAGGCGGAAGCTGGGTCTATTATCAGAACGGCTATAAGGTGACAAATGAATGGAAGACAAGTAAGGACGGCGGCTATTATTACCTTAATTATAACGGTAATATGGCTACGGACAGTTTTGTTGATGATGACCGTTATGTCGGCTCGGACGGTCGCATGCTCTCCAACTGCTGGAGACAGATAGGCTCTAAGTGGTATTATTTCGATAACAGCGGAAAGCTCGTCAGAAATAAATCCAGACAGATAAACGGCACATACTACTTCTTTGATGATTCGGGAAGCATGGCTACAGGCTGGGTACAGGATAACAGCGGAAACTGGTATTACTGTGATCAGTCGGACGGACATGCATATACCAATGCATGGAAGCAGCTTGTACCGTCGGATGATATGCATATAAGTGATGATGATTCGAGCATGACTCTGGCTGACGGAAGCTACTGGTTCTACTTCCAGTCCACCGGTAAGCTTGCGATGGCTAATGACGGTAATTACAAGGAATATGTTATCAATGGCAACCGTTATGCATTCGATCAGAGCGGACGTATGCAGACGGGCTGGGTGAAGCTTTCGGATACAAATCCGGTGATAGCAGGCTATAAGTATTACAATGATCAGTCAGGCATAGGCTCTTTCGGAGCGGCACATACCGGATGGCTTTCGGTGGCACCGCCTGAAGATGCAGGGATCGGCAGTGATGTGGTATGGTATTACTTTGATACAAAGGGCGTACCGTATTACGGCAGTGATGTATCTACCGGTGATAATGATGAAACCCTGCTTGCCAAGCTCAAGAGGATAACCAAGAACGGCAAGACATATACCTTCCTGTTTAATCAGTATGGTAATCCGGTATACGGCCTCCGCAAGGTACAGAGAAGTGACGGAACACTTACAAGTATGTACTTCGGAACAAAAGAGCAGTCCTGTCTCCAGCTCGGAGAAAAAAATATTACTGAGGCTGACGGAACAAGCTGGTCATATAATTACGAGTCCAACGGCTACGGTACAAACGGAGTAAGAAACGGTAAGCTCTATTATATGGGTAAGCTCCAGAAGGCAATCGACAACAGCCATGCCTACTATACGGTTAACGGCAATACTTACCTTGTTAATAAGAGCGGTTCTGTGGTCAAGAACTATAATAAGAGGAAAGATCCTTATGAGGTGGATTACAGATCGGACGCAAGCGGAATGAGAGCAGGCGGAGCTGCATCTACAGAGGACTGCCTTGAACCGCAGTTTAATATAAGTGAGATATCTTGATCACACTGTTCAAAAAAAAATACAAGAATTATACAAACTTCTCATAAAAGCGCTTGCATAGGCAGGCGCTTTTATGTTATTCTTGTCGAGCTGTGGCATGATAGCGTTGATACGTAAGGTTGCCGTTCATACAAAATCATAAGTGTGCACGGGTTTTTACGAGGAGCGAATGTCAAGTCAATTATTGGCGACAAGTCACTGTACCGGAATTTAAGCTCCGGCATCGAGCCGGAAAGCGGGGTGGACAGCGTAGTAAATTGCGACACACCCGACAAAGTGTACAGTCACCACTTGTCGTACTGCTCTTAAAAGTACGAATAGGAGGCGACTTTTTTTATGGCAAATCAGATTATGAGAATCACACTCAAGGCATACGATCATCAGTTAGTAGATCAGTCAGCTGCAAAGATCGTAGAGAGCTGCAAGAAGACAGGCTCAGAGGTTAGCGGACCGGTTCCGCTTCCGACAAAGAAGGAGATAGTTACTATCCTTCGTGCTGTTCATAAGTATAAGGACAGCCGTGAGCAGTTCGAGCAGAGAACACACAAGAGACTTATCGATGTTATCAATCCGGGTCCGAAGACAATGGACACACTTCAGAGACTTGATATGCCTGCAGGCGTTTATATCGATGTTCAGATGAAGAATGAGGGAGATAAGAAGAGTTCACCGAGAAAGCAGCTTGTAACAAAGCCGGCTTCAACAAGAAAGGCTCCGGCTAAGAAGGCTCCGGCTAAGAAGCCTGCAGCTAAGGAAGCTGAGAAGACAGAGGCTTAATTGAGTTAAGCGATTTGCTTCATTAACTATGTTAAGAAAGAACCTTTCATCACGGCCTTGCTGCTGTGATGCGCTGGTCTTTCATGAATGCCGATAAGGCATTCCGCTGTAGATTAATCAAGGAGGACAACAGATGAAAAAAGCAATACTTGCTACTAAGGTCGGAATGACACAGATCTTCGATGAGACAGGCGCGCTCGTTCCGGTAACTGTTCTGCTTGCAGGTCCGTGCGTAGTTACTCAGGTAAAGACAGTTGAGAACGACGGATACGATGCAGTTCAGGTCGGATTTTCCGACATAAGAGAGAAACTTGTCAACAAGCCGGTTAAGGGCCAGTTTGACAAGGCGGGTGTATCGGTAAAGAGATACCTTCGCGAGTTCAGATTCGAGAACTCATCAGACTACAATGTTAAGGATGAGATCAAGGCTGACATCTTTGAGGTAGGCGACAAGGTAGATGCTACCGCTATCACAAAGGGTAAGGGCTTCCAGGGTGCTATCAAGAGATACGGACAGCACAGAGGACCTATGAAGCACGGTTCCAAGTTCCACAGACATCAGGGTTCAAACGGACCTGCTACAACACCGGGTCGTGTAACACCTGGTAAGGGCATGCCTGGACACATGGGTTCTGTACAGAGAACTATCGAGAACCTTGAAATCGTTAGAGTTGATGTTGAGAACAATCTGCTGTTGGTTAAGGGCTCGGTTCCGGGACCTAAGAAATCCCTTATAACCATCAAAGAGACTGTAAAGTCATCAAAGTAATTTGGTGGAGAGAAAGGAGGACTAAACAATGGCAAATGTATCAGTATACAACATGCAGGGCGCCGAGGTAGGCAAGCTTGAACTCAATGACGCTATATTCGGAGTTGAGGTCAACGAGAACCTTGTTCATGAGGCTGTAGTTGCACATCTTGCAAATCAGCGTCAGGGCACACAGAAGGCAAAGACAAGATCTGAGGTTTCAGGCGGCGGAAGAAAGCCTTGGAGACAGAAGGGTACCGGACATGCGAGACAGGGCTCGACAAGAGCACCGCAGTGGACAGGCGGCGGAGTTGTATTCGCACCTACACCGAGAGACTATTCGGTATCTATGAACAAGAAGGAGAAGAGAGCAGCTCTCAGATCTGCACTCACAAGCCGTGTTCAGGATAACAAGCTCATCGTTCTTGACGAGCTTACATTAAATGAGATCAAGACAAAGGATATGGTTAAGGTTCTTGATGCCATCAAGGTTGAGAAGGCTCTTATCGTTCTTGATTCACTTGATCAGAATGTTATCGTTTCGGCAAGAAACATTCCTTCAATAAAGACTACTCAGGTCGGAACACTCAATACATATGATGTAATGAAGTACGATACAGTAGTAGTTACCAAGAAAGCGGTTTCTGATATTGAGGAGGTATACGCATAATGGCAGCTATGGAATATTACGACATCATTTTGAAGCCGGTTGTTTCAGAGGCTTCAATGACTGCTATGGCAGAGAATAAGTACACCTTCCTCGTAGCTCCGGAGGCTACAAAGACTCAGGTTAAGGAAGCTGTTGAGAAGATGTTCCCGGGAACAAAGGTTGAGTCAGTCAACACCATGAACAGACCGGGTAAGCAGAAGAGACGCGGTATGGTATTCGGCAAGACCGCAAAGACAAAGAAGGCTATCGTTACCCTTACAAAGGATTCCGAGGCTATTCAGATCTATCAGGGTCTCTGATGCAATTATGCAGAAACAAAACTGCGACAAAAAAGTTAAAGGAGAAAGATTGAGTCATGGGTATTAAGACATACAAACCTTATACACCTTCAAGAAGACAGATGACCGGTTCTGATTTCGCTGAGATCACAAAGAGCACACCGGAGAAGTCACTTCTTGCCGGCAAGAAGAAGACAGCCGGACGTAACAATAACGGTAAGATCACCGTTAGACATCACGGCGGCGGAAACAGACAGAAATACAGAATCATCGATTTCAAGAGAAACGATAAGGACGGAATTCCGGCAAAGGTTATCGGAATCGAGTACGATCCTAACAGAACAGCCAATATCGCTCTTATCTGCTATGCAGACGGTGAGAAGGCATACATCCTTGCTCCTCAGGGACTTACAGACGGCATGACCGTTATGAGCGGAGCTGAGGCTGAGGCAAGAGTTGGTAACTGCCTCCCGCTCAGCCAGATTCCGGTTGGTTCAAACGTTCATAACATAGAGCTTCTTCCGGGTAAGGGCGGACAGATGGTTCGTTCAGCCGGCAACTCAGCTCAGCTTATGGCTAAGGAAGGTAAGTATGCTACACTTAGACTTCCGTCAGGCGAGATGCGTATGGTTCCGATCGAGTGTCGTGCAACCATGGGTACAGTAGGAAACGGCGAGCACAACCTTATCAACCTCGGTAAGGCAGGCCGCAAGAGACATATGGGCATCAGACCTACAGTTCGTGGATCTGTCATGAACCCTAACGACCACCCACACGGAGGTGGAGAAGGCCGCGCACCTATCGGTCGTCCGGGTCCGTCTACACCATGGGGTAAGCCTGCTATGGGTCTTAAGACAAGAAAGAAGAAGAAGGCTTCCAACAAGCTTATCGTCAGAAGACGTGACGGCAGAGCCATTAAGTAATTGAGGAGGATAAAGGATAATGTCAAATCGTTCATTGAAAAAGGGACCATTCGCTGACGCATCTCTTCTTAAAAAAGTTGATGCTATGAACGCTTCCGGACAGAAGTCGGTTATTAAGACATGGTCAAGACGTTCTACTATCTTCCCACAGATGGTAGGCCTTACAATCGCCGTACATGACGGCAGAAAGCACGTTCCGGTATTCGTTACCGAGGATATGGTTGGACACAAGCTTGGTGAGTTCGTTGCTACCAGAACCTACAGAGGTCACGGTAAGGACGAGAAGAAGACAGGTTCAAGATAAGCAGGGCGTGAAAGGAGGATTCTAAAATGGCAAAAGGACATAGAGCACAAATTAAGAGAGAACGTAATGCCGTTAAGGATTTGAGACCGAGCGCTAAGCTTTCTTACGCAAGAGTTTCCGTACAGAAGGCATGCTTCGTTTTGGATGCTATCAGAGGCAAGGATCTGGAGACTGCAATCGGTATTGTTACATACAATCCGAGATATGCTTCAACCTTAATCAAGAAGTTACTTGAGTCTGCAGCAGCAAATGCAGAGAACAACAACAATATGGACAGAAGCACACTGTATGTTGCAGAGTGCTACGCAGGAAGCGCTCCTACAATGAAGAGAGTACATCCTAGAGCACAGGGTAGAGCATACAGAATACTTAAGCGCTCAAGCCACATTACTGTTGTTCTGGACGAGAAGAAGTAAGGGAGGAAAGCATGGGACAGAAAGTTAATCCACACGGCCTCAGAGTCGGTGTTATCAAAGACTGGGATTCCAGATGGTTCGCAGAAGGCAAAGACTTCTCCGATAATCTTGTAGAAGATTACAACATCAGAAAATTCCTCAAGAAGAAGTTAGAGGCTGCAGCAATCTCAAAGATCGAGCTTGAGAGAGCAGCTGACAGATTAAGAGTTATCATCTACACAGCTAAGCCGGGCGTAGTTATCGGTAAGGGCGGAGCTGAGATCGATAAGCTTAAGGCAGAGATCCAGAAGTTTACAACAAAGAAGCTTCTTGTTGACATCAAGGAGATCAAGAGACCTGATAAGGACGCTCAGCTCGTTGCAGAGTCAATAGCTGCACAGCTTGAGAACCGTGTATCATTCAGACGTGCGGTTAAGCAGGCTATCCAGAGAACAATGAGAGCAGGCGCACTCGGAATCAAGGCTTCCGTAGGCGGACGTCTTTCGGGCGCAGATATCGCTCGTACAGAGTTCTACTCAGAGGGTACAATTCCGCTTCAGACTATCAGAGCAGACATTGACTACGGATTTGCAGAGGCTGATACAACCTACGGCAAGCTCGGCGTTAAGGTTTGGATCTACAAGGGAGAGGTTCTTCCGCAGAGAAAAAAGGAAGGGAGCGATAAATAATCATGTTAATGCCAAAGAGAACAAAATATCGTAAGCAGCAGCGTGGTTCCATGAAGGGCGAAGCTCACAGAGGCAATAAGATAAGCAACGGTGAGTTCGGACTTGTCGCAACCGAGAATTGCTGGCTTAAGGCAAATCAGATCGAGGCAGCCAGAGTTGCCATGACACGTTACATCAAGCGTGGCGGTCAGGTTTGGATCAAGGTATTCCCGGATAAGCCGGTTACATCAAAGCCTATCGGAGTTCGTATGGGATCCGGAAAGGGTGCTGTTGATTTCTATGTAGCAGCAGTTAAGCCGGGCCGTGTACTCTTCGAGATCGCAGGTGTTCCTGAGGAAACAGCACGTGAAGCACTTCGTCTTGCAATGCATAAGTTACCGCTTACTTGCAAGATAGCATCAAAAGCAGACTTGGAAGGCGGTGATACGAAATGAAAACCAAGAAATATTTAGAGGAACTTATCGCTAAAGACGTTCAGGCTTTGAATGAAGATCTCGTATCAGCTAAGAAGGAGCTTTTCAATCTTAGATTCCAGAACGCAACAAATCAGCTTGACAATACAGCAAGGATCGGAGAGGTTCGCAAGAACATCGCTCGTATCCAGACTGTTATTGCTCAGAAGCAGAAGGCAGAATAATCAAAGGAAAGGAGAACATTTATCGTGGAAAGAAATCTTAGAAAAACACGTACCGGTAAGGTAGTAAGCAATAAGATGGATAAGACCATCACAGTTGCTATTCAGGACAATGTTAAGCATCCTTTGATCGGTAAAATCGTTAAAAAGACATATAAGCTCAAGGCACACGACGAGAATAACGAGTGCAATGAGGGAGATACCGTTGAAGTAATGGAGACAAGACCTCAGTCAAAGACAAAGAGGTGGAGACTTGTCAGAATAGTTGAGAAGGCTAAATAAGGAGAAGGGAGTATTACTATGGTACAGCAGGAATCAAGACTTAAGGTTGCTGACAATACCGGTGCTAAGGAACTCCTTTGCATCCGTGTTTGCGGCGGATCAACAAGAAGATATGCACGTATCGGCGATGTGATCGTTGCTTCTGTTAAAGATGCAACACCCGGCGGAGTTGTAAAGAAGGGCGATGTTGTTAAGGCAGTCGTTGTTCGTACAGTTCAGAAGACTCGCAGATCAAACGGTGCATATATCCGCTTCGATGAGAATGCGGCAGTTATCATCAAGGATGATAAGACACCGCGAGGAACCCGTATTTTCGGACCCGTAGCAAGAGAGCTTCGTGACAATCAGTTCATGAAGATCGTCTCACTTGCTCCGGAAGTATTATAAGGAGGAGCCCTATGTTAAAGATCAAGAAGGACGATATGGTTAGAATCATCGCCGGCAAGGACAAGGGCAAGGACGGTAAGGTTCTGAGCGTAGATACAGCTAAGCACAAGGTTGTAGTCGAGGGCTGCAACGTTGTTACAAAGCACACAAAGCCGGGCGCTGGTAACCCGCAGGGCGGCATCGTAAAGGTGGAGGCTGCCATTGATATTTCAAATGTTATGCTTCTTGCAGACGGTCAGCCTACAAAGGTTGGCTTCAAGGTTGAGGACGGCAAGAAGGTTCGTGTTGCAAAGAAGACCGGTAAGGTTATAGCTTAACGGAAAGGAGGAGAAATCATGGCAAGATTAAAGGAAATCTATAAATCAGAGATCATGGACGCTATGCAGAAGAAGTTCGGCTACAAGAACGTCATGGAGATCCCGAAGCTTGAGAAGATCGTCATCAACATGGGTGTCGGTGAGGCTAAGGAGAATGCCAAGGTTTTGGACTCTGCCGTTAAGGATCTTGAGGCTATCTCAGGACAGCACGCAGTAGTAACCAAGGCTAAGCATTCGGTAGCTAACTTCAAGATTCGTGAGGGTATGCCGATTGGATGCAAGGTAACACTTCGCGGTGAGAAGATGTATGACTTTGCCGATCGTCTCATCAATCTTTCACTTCCTCGTGTACGTGACTTCAGAGGCGTTAATCCTAACGCATTCGACGGAAGAGGAAATTATGCTTTAGGACTCAAGGAGCAGCTTATATTCCCTGAGATCGAGTATGATAAGATCGATAAGACAAGAGGTATGGATATTATCTTTGTCACAACAGCTAAGACAGATGAAGAGGCAAGAGAACTGCTCAGACTGTTCAACATGCCTTTTGCGAAGTAAAAAGGAGCATAAACAATGGCAAAAACTTCCATGAAAATAAAGCAGCAGCGTCCTGCTAAGTTCTCAACAAGAGCTTACAACAGATGCAGAATCTGCGGAAGACCACATGCTTACCTCAGAAAGTACGGCATCTGCCGTATTTGCTTCAGAGAGCTTGCTTACAAGGGCGAGATCCCGGGCGTAAAGAAGGCGAGCTGGTAATTACAAGAACCCAAGTATATTTTGTGAATGCTAAGCCTATCCGGGCGGCATTCACCGAAAATATACCTGAAAATAAACGGATATCACATTTAACGAAAGGAAATTAAGAAAATGAGTGATCCAATCGCTGATATGCTTACGAGAATTCGTAATGCAAACATGCGTAAGCATGACACAGTAGAAGTTCCTGCATCAAAGATGAAGGTTGCAATCGCAGACATCCTTGTTAACGAGGGTTATGTTGAGAAGTATGAGCTTGTAGGTGAGGGTGTACAGAAGACAATCAAGATCACACTCAAGTATACAGCAGGTAAGGCAGAGCGCGTTATCTCAGGTCTTAAGAGAATCTCTAAGCCGGGTCTTCGTGTATATGCAGGTAAGGAGAACATGCCTAAGGTTCTTGGCGGTCTCGGAACAGCTATCGTATCAACAAACGCAGGCGTAATTACCGATAAGGAAGCACGCAAGCAGGGTGTTGGCGGAGAAGTTCTCTGCTACATCTGGTAATATCTGAAAACGTGCACTGAGCACGACAATTTAAGAAGGAGGAAATTATGTCACGTATAGGCAGAATGCCGGTAGTTATTCCGGCAGGCGTTACCGTAACCATTAAGGACGGCAACGAGGTGACAGTTAAGGGACCTAAGGGTGAGCTCACACGTACATTCGCTCCTGAGCTTACTATCGAGGAGAAGGACGGACATATCATCATCACTCGTCCTAACGACATCAAGAGAATCAAGGCCCTTCACGGTCTCACAAGATCACTTATCCACAACATGGTCGTAGGAACATCTGAGGGATATCAGAAGGTTCTTGAGGTCAATGGTGTAGGTTACAGAGCAGCAAAGCAGGGTAAGGTTCTTACACTTAACCTTGGTTATTCACATCCTGTTGAGATGACAGATCCGGAAGGAATCGAGACAATTTGTGACGGTCAGAACAAGATCATCGTAAAGGGAATCTCTAAGGAGAAGGTTGGTCAGTATGCAGCCGAGATAAGGACAAAGCGTCCGCCGGAGCCGTATAAGGGCAAGGGTATCAAGTATGAGGATGAGCATATCATCCGCAAGGCCGGCAAGACAGGTAAGAAGTAATCTAAGGAGAGTATAAGATGATTAACAAGGTTTCAAAGAGCGAAATTCGCCGTAAGAAGCACGCAAGACTTCGTAATCGCATCTCAGGTACTGCAGAGAAGCCACGTCTTAGCGTATTCAGAAGTAATAATCATATGTATGCTCAGATTATCGACGATACTGTCGGAAATACACTTTGCTCAGCATCCACATTGGATAAGGCTGCAAAGGACCTTGAGTATACAGACAACACAGAAGCAGCAGCTTTTGTTGGAAAGACAATAGCAGAGAGAGCTCTTGCAAAGGGCATCAGCGAGGTCGTTTTCGACAGAGGCGGATTCATTTATCATGGTAAGGTTCAGGCACTTGCAGAAGCTGCACGTGAAGCCGGACTTAAATTCTAAGGGAGGAAGGAAAAAATGAAGAGAGAAATTATCGATCCTAAGTCATTAGAATTAAGTGATAAGGTTGTTGCCATCAAGCGTGTATCCAAGACTGTTAAGGGCGGACGTACAATGAGATTCCAGGCTCTTGTAGTTGTTGGAGACATGAACGGCCACGTAGGAGCAGGCATCGGTAAGGCTGCCGAGGTTCCTGAGGCTATCAGAAAGGGTAAGGAGGCTGCTACAAAGAACCTCATCACTGTTACCCTTGACAAGAATAATTCAGTACCGCATGACTACACAGGCGTATTCGGAAGTGCTACAGTACTTCTGAAGAGAGCTCCGGAAGGTACCGGTGTTATCGCCGGAGGTCCGGCTCGTAACGTACTCGAGCTTGCAGGCGTTAAGAATATCCGTACAAAGGCACTTGGCTCTAACAACAAGGTTAACTGCGTACTTGCTACACTTGAGGGACTTCGTTCAATGAAGACTCCTGAGGAGTTCGCAGCACTCAGAGGCAAGACCGTAGGCGAGATACTTGGTTAATAGGAGGATTTTAAGATGGCTAACAAGTTAAAGGTAACCCTTATCAAGTCTCCTATCGCTGCTGTTCCGAAGAACGCTAAGACAGTAGCGGCATTAGGCCTTCGCAAGATCAACTCAACCAATGAGCTTCCTGACAATGCAGCCGTTAGAGGTATGCTTAGACAGGTTGCCCACATGGTTAAGGTTGAAGAGCTTTGATGTAGGGAGGTAAAAAATGGAATTATCAAATTTGAGACCTGCTGAGGGTTCAAAGCATAAGTCAAACTTCAGAAAGGGCCGTGGACACGGTTCCGGAAACGGCAAGACTGCCGGTTACGGACACAAGGGTCAGAAGGCTCGTTCAGGAGCACCGAGACCGGGATTCGAGGGTGGCCAGATGCCGCTCTACAGAAGACTTCCTAAGAGAGGCTTCACAAACAGAAACAGAGTTGAGTATGCTGAGATCAATGTAAGCACACTTAACATGTTCGAGGACGGTGCAACAGTTGACGTTCAGACACTTCTTGATAAGAAAGTTATCAAGGAAGTATTGGGCGGAGTTAAGATTTTAGGCAGAGGAGAGCTTACAAAGAAGCTTACCGTTAAGGCTAACGCATTCTCAGAGTCTGCTAAGCAGAAGATCGAGGCTTGCGGCGGTAGCTGTGAGGTAATCTGATATGTTTAAGCTTCTCAGAAATGCTTTCAAAGTAGAAGAAGTCAGGAAAAAACTGATCTATACATTCTTGATGCTTCTTGTCATCAGATTCGGATCTGTTCTTCCGATTCCGGGAGTTAATACTTCCTACTTTGCCGAGCTGTTCAAATCTCTGAGCAGTTCGGATGCATTCGGATGGTTTAATACAATGACGGGAGGATCGTTTACCGATCTTTCTGTCTTTGCATTGAGCATCACGCCGTATATCACTTCGTCTATCATTATGCAGCTTCTGACAGTTGCTATTCCTAAGCTTGAGGAGCTTCAGAAGGACGGAGAAGAGGGTCGTAAGAAGATTGCGGAGTATACAAGATACGTAACAGTCGTACTTGCACTTATCGAGTCAGCAGCTATGGCTATCGGATTCGGCGGAAGCGGACTTCTCTACAATTATAATGTGGGAAGCATTATTGTTTGTATCGTAACTATGACTACAGGATCCGCTCTGCTCATGTGGATCGGTGAGCGCATCACCGAGAACGGAGTAGGAAACGGTATATCGGTAGTACTTTTGTTTAATATTCTTTCATCACTTCCGGATGATCTCGGATCACTTTACACAACATTCATCAAAAATGAAAATGTTGCTGTCGGTGTTGTAATGGCGGTTATCATTATTGCCTGCGTTGCGGCTATGGTCGTATTTGCAATAGTACTTAATGACGCTACAAGAAATATACCGGTTCAGTATTCGAGAAAGATGCAGGGAAGAAGACTTGTGGGTAACGGACAGTCTGTTATTCCGCTTAAAGTCAATACAGCAGGCGTTATTCCTGTTATCTTTGCATCATCCATCATGTCAGTTCCGACCATGATAGCATCGTTCCTGAATGTTGATTATTCAAGCATCGGAGGCAAGATACTTCTTTTGCTTAATTCGGGCAACTGGTGCAGACCGGACGGATACACATGGGCAAACATCGGACTTGTGATCTATCTTGTTCTTATCATATTATTCGCATATTTCTACACAAGCATTACCTTTAATCCGCTTGAGGTTGCAAATAATATGAAGAAGAGCGGCGGATTTATTCCGGGCATGAGACCGGGCAAGCAGACAAGCGATTATCTCAATCGTATACTCAGTTACATCATACTTATCGGTGCGGCAGGACTTTGCATAATAGCATTTGTCCCTATCCTTGTATCGGGAGTGTTCGGACTCGGACATCTTTCTTTCCTCGGAACTTCACTGCTCATTATCGTAGCTGTAGTAATTGAGACCGTTAAACAGATAGAATCACAGCTGCTTGTCAGGAATTACAAGGGCTTTCTTAATAATTAAGAGGTATCAATCATTATGAAGATAGTAATGTTAGGCGCTCCGGGCGCAGGAAAGGGAACTCAGGCTGTTAACATCGCCAAGGAGTTCGGAATTCCTCATATCAGCACCGGGGACATTTTCAGAGCTAATATCAAGAATCAGACAGAGCTTGGCATGAAGGCTAAGTCCTACATGGACAAGGGAGCTTTGGTTCCGGACGATATCACGATCGGAATGCTTCTTGATCGTATCGTGGACAATGATTGCAAGAACGGCTTCGTACTTGACGGTTTCCCGAGAACGATTCCGCAGGCAGAGTCGCTTAAGGCAGCTCTTTCACTTCAGGACGCACGTATCGATCATGCAATCGATATTGAGGTTCCGGATGAGGTGATCACAAAGCGTATGGGCGGAAGAAGAAGCTGCCCTAAGTGTGGCGGAACATATCACATTGCATTCAATCCTCCGAAAAAGGAAGGAATCTGTGATAACTGCGGCACAGAACTTGTACAGCGTGCCGATGATAAGCCTGAGACAGTACTTGAGAGACTTAAGACCTATCACGATCAGACTCAGCCGCTCATCGATTTCTACAGAAACGAAGGTGTTTTGACTGAGGTTGACGGCACAAAGAAGCCGGATGAAGTTCTTGCAGATATTCTGGGAGCTCTCAGATAATGGTTACTATCAAATCAGATAAAGAAATTCAATTGATGAGAGAAGCCGGGCTGGTGCTTGCCAAAGTCCATTCGGAACTTGAGCAGTATGTTAAGCCCGGCATAAGCACTTATGAGTTAGACGCAATATGCGAGAAGCTCATAAGGAGCCACGGATGCCTTCCTTCCTTCAAAGGATACGAAGGCTTCCCGGCTTCGGCTTGTGTTTCGGTAAATGAGGAAGTAGTCCACGGAATACCGAGTCACGACAGAGTGCTTAAGGAAGGCGATATCGTCTCCGTTGATACCGGTGTTATCTGGAAGGGATGGCAGTCGGATGCGGCACGTACACATAAAGTCGGCAAGGTATCCGGCGAAGTCAGTGATCTTGTAGACAGGACAAGGGAGAGCTTCTTTGTCGGAATCAAAGCAGCTGTTGCAGGAAATCATGTCAATGACATAGGACGCGCTATAGAGGATTTCATCATTCCTTACGGTTACGGTATAGTCGAGGCACTTGTAGGACACGGAATAGGACAGGAGATGCATGAAGATCCGGAGGTTCCGAATTTTACCTGTGCAAGACGCGGAATGAAGCTTCGCAGCAACATGACTATCGCAGTCGAGCCTATGATAAACATGGGCACCTGGGATGTTGCTGAGACGGACAACGGCTGGACCTTTGTTACAACAGACGGACTTCCGTCGGCTCATTATGAGAATACGATCCTTATCAGAGAGGGCGAACCCGAAGTATTGTCGCTTCTTCCTGAAGAAAAGAAGTTTTACGGTGTTTTATAGGGAGGTTTGCATTGTCTAAGGCAGATGTCATCGAACTTGAAGGAACAGTAATTGAGAAATTACCTAACGCAATGTTCCGAGTTGAGCTTGAAAACGGACATCAGGTGCTTGCTCACATAAGCGGTAAGCTGCGTATGAATTACATCAGAATACTGCCGGGTGACAAGGTCACCATTGAGATGAGTCCTTATGATCTATCCAAGGCAAGAATAATCTGGCGAGATAAGTAAGCCGGAAATAATAATTTGATATTAAATTCTTTAAAATTGCTCGGGTAAAAAGCTTGCACTATATTAAAATCATTGATATAATGCTATGGCAACTTTATCCGACAGGTTTTTCCTATAAAGAATTTGGTTGTAAGTAAAAGGAGATTAACAATGAAAGTCAGATCTTCAGTAAAACCTATATGCGAAAAGTGTAAGGTTATCAAGAGAAAGGGTGTAATCAGAATTATCTGTGAGAACCCTAAGCACAAACAGAGACAGGGTTAAGAAGGAGGAAAAGCATGGCACGTATTGCAGGTGTTGACCTTCCGAGAGAGAAGCGCGTTGAGATCGGTCTTACCTATATCTATGGTATAGGACTTCCGTCATCACAGCGTATCCTTAAGGAGGCTAATGTTAGTCCTGACACTCGCGTCAAGGATCTTACCGACGACGAAGTAAAGAGATTGGCTGAGGTTATCGCTGATTCTCAGGTTGTTGAGGGTGATTTGAGAAGAGAAATCGCTATGAACATCAAGAGACTTCAGGAGATTGGATGCTATCGCGGTATTCGTCACAGAAAGGGACTTCCGGTTCGCGGTCAGAAGACTAAGACTAATGCTCGTACACGCAAGGGTCCTAAGAAGACAGTAGCAAACAAGAAGAAGTAAGAGATCTGTATCTTTTACGAGCAGGAGTATGCTGCTGCTTTTAGTTGTGTAGGATGATAAGCACAGCGTTTTTCTTTCGCAGTGTGCATACTGAAACTAAGTCCGATCAATTGAGGTCGGAGATTATTTTTGAGAAGGTAGGTTAGTTTGATATGGCAAAGAAAGTGTCAGCCGGCGCTAAGAAGATCACAAAGAAGCGCGTAAAAAAGAACGTTGAACACGGTCAGGCTCATATCCAGGCATCTTTCAATAACACTATCGTTACATTGACAGATGCTGCCGGTAATGCTTTATCATGGGCTAGTGCCGGTGGATTGGGCTTCAGAGGTTCAAGAAAATCTACTCCATACGCAGCACAGATGGCTGCGGAGACTGCTGTTAAAGCAGCCTTAGTGCATGGTCTTAAGACAGTAGATGTTATGGTTAAGGGTCCGGGTTCGGGTCGTGAAGCAGCTATTCGTGCTCTTCAGGCTGCAGGACTGCAGGTTACCAGCATTAAGGATGTGACACCGGTTCCGCATAACGGATGTCGCCCGCCAAAGCGTAGAAGAGTCTGATTTTGGAGGTTAAAGATGGCAGTAGATAGAGTTCCTGTTCTTAAAAGATGCAGATCCCTTGACTTGGATCCTGTATTTCTCGGAATAGATAAAAAGTCAAACAGAAAGGCTAAGAGACAGCAGAGAAAGCTTTCAGAGTACGGCTTACAGCTTCGTGAGAAGCAGAAGGCTAAGTTCATCTACGGCGTTCTTGAGAAGCCTTTCCGTAACTATTATGCAAAGGCTGAGCGTATGGATGGTCAGACAGGTGAGAACCTTATGACTATGCTTGAGTCTCGTCTTGACAACGTTGTGTTCCGTCTCGGATGGGCTCGTACCAGAAGAGAGGCACGTCAGATCGTTGATCATAAGCATATTCTCGTTAACGGCAAGCAGGTCAATGTACCTTCATACCTTGTAAAGGCAGGAGATGTCATTGAGGTTAAGGAGGGCAAGAAGTCCTCACAGAGATATAAGGACGTAATGGAGTCAGCAGGCGCACGTCTTGTTCCTGAGTGGCTTGAGTCTGACAAGGAGAACCTTAAGGGACGTGTTATTGAGCTTCCTAAGAGAGAGGCTATTGACGTTCCGGTCGATGAGATGCTTATCGTCGAGTTGTACTCCAAGTAATGGACCTCAAACATTTTTTGTATTTTCGAGGGAAGGAGGCGTGGTGTGTATAAGCTCTTTGCTTAACTCACCTAATAACGCATGTTTGATTTTGAGAAACCAAATATTGAGATAGTTGAGATCTCAGATGACAAGAAATACGGCAAGTTCGTGTGTGAGCCGCTTGAGAGAGGTTACGGAATAACACTCGGCAACTCACTGAGAAGAATTATGCTTTCATCTCTTCCCGGAACTGCTGCAAGCCGCATCAAGATAGACGGAGTAGTGCATGAGTTTACATGCATCCCGGGTGTTAAGGAAGATGTTGCTGAGATAGTTATGAATATTAAGGAGATCAACTTTAAGAATAACAGCTTAGACAATCTCCCTAAGACAGCATATATCGAGGCTTCCGGTACGGGTGTGGTTACAGCAGCCGATATACAGGTTGACGGCGACATTGAGATCATGAATCCTGAGCAGCCTATCGCTACCTTAAGCGGTAACGATGCAAAGCTCAATATGGAGATCACGATCGTAAACGGCAGAGGATATGTCGGTGCAGACAAGAACAAGTCTGAGGATGCGCCTATCGGCAGCATTGCAATCGACTCGATCTTTACACCGGTTGAGCGTGTCAACATGAATGTTGAGAACACACGAGTAGGTCAGCAGACAGACTTTGACAAGCTTACACTTGAGGTTGTTACAAACGGAACCATTGAGCCGGACAAGGCAGTAAGCCTTGCAGCCAAGGTGCTTTCAGAGCATCTTAAGCTCTTCGTTGATCTTTCCGAGGATACCAAGAACATCGAGGTTATCAGCGAGAAGGAAGATGACGAGAAGAACAAGGTTCTTGAGATGAATATCGATGAGCTTGAGCTTTCGGTTCGTTCTTACAACTGTCTCAAGAGAGCAGGTATCAATACCGTTCAGGAGCTTTGCTCCAAGACACCTGATGACATGATGAAGGTTAGAAACTTAGGACGTAAGTCACTCGAAGAGGTACTTGCAAAGCTTAAGGATCTCGGACTTGCATTAAAGGATCAGGAAGAGATTTAATTTATACACCGAAGAGGTGTTATTCAGGCTTATCCCATTGATAAGACCACAGGCACAATAGGAGGAAATATAAATGGCAAAGTACAGAAAGCTGGGCAAGAATGCTTCTCAGAGAAAGGCACTGCTCAGAAACCAGGTTACAGCACTTCTGTATCACGGAAAGATCGTTACAACAGAGGCAAGAGCTAAGGAGATCCGCAAGATCGCAGAGAAGCTTATTGCGCTTGGCGTAAAAGAGAAGGATAATTTCGAGGAAGTTACCGTTAAGTGTAAAGTTGCAAAGAAGGACGCCAACGGAAAGCGCGTTAAGGAGACAAAGGAGATCAACGGAGTTTCCAAGAAGGTTACCGTTTATGATGAAGTTGAGAAGACCATCAAAAAGGACAAGCCTTCAAAGCTTAACGCAAGACGTAAGATGCTTGAGACTCTCTATGATGTAACCGAGGTTCCTGCAAAGCCACAGGGACGTAAGGCTAACACTAAGACAGCTGATCTTACAAACAAGATCTTTGATGAGTACGGTGCTAAGTATGCAAACCGTAACGGTGGTTACACACGTATCGTAAAGATCGGTCAGCGTAAGGGTGATGCTGCAATGGAAGTTCTTATCGAGCTTGTTTAATTTGCAGTAAGCATAAGATCAAGATAATGCCGCAGGATTTATATCCTGCGGTTTTCTTTTTGCCTGTTTTTAAGCGAAAAGAAAGAAAGACGTAATTTGACTATAAACATAAGCTAAAATATAATTTAATCAACTATAAAAATATGCATTATGCTCGGATAAGCTCGATCAGCTGAAAAAAATGCGTGATGATATTTATTTTGGAATATTTTTTTGATTGCTAAAAGTACATCGGGAGAAGCTATGAAGAAGAAGTCAGCACTGCTTATGGCGGTGACATGTATGATATTGACATTTTGCATGAGCTCGTTGGCAAGTACGGTAACGAGGTCGATTCCGAGTGTCCGAATTAATATTAATACCTCCGGTATGGATTTCACAGATAATTACGATTATTCACCTGATGGCTATGTATCGGTGCCCGACAATCAATACTATGAGCTTGACAGCTGTGAGTGGATAGATGATGTAAGCACACTTAAGCCGGGATCGACACCCAGGATCAAGGTCAGACTTGAGGCATATCCAAAAGAGATAAGTCATTCCAATTATGATCAGATATATCTCTTCAGAGGATCATACAATGCATCTAATGTGACAGTTACAAAAGGTACTTTTGAGTCAGCTGTGACACAGGATTCGGGATATTACCTTGAAGTTACCCTCAAGATGAATTCACTCAAGGGAAACTTTGATATGCCGCAGTCGGCAGACTGGTCGGCAACAAGAGGTACGGCTGTGTGGACTGTTAACGAAGTTGATTCGGGTGTACACGATCTTATCTGCTACAGAGGATCTACAATAGTCAAGAAATTAAACAACTACAAGGGAACAAGCTATAATTTCTACCCCTACATGACCAAGGAAGGAAGTTATACCTACAAGATCAGGACTGTCGCAGATCCTTCATCCGGTGTAGGCAAGAGTTCAGACTGGCTGGAGTCCGGTGAGATCTATATTGCTGCAAATGATGTCTCGGACGGAAGCGGTCAGACTACTCTGGATGAAAACGGAGCAGGCATGAGCAATCCCATAATAAACAATTCGCAATATCCTAACGGCACAGGGAATGCTGTAACGGCAGGATGGATACAGCAGAACGGATATTATTACTTCATCTATCCGGATGGCAATTTTGCCAGATCAGGCTGGCTCAAGCTTGACGGTAAGTGGTACATGTTTGATGATCAGGGCCGTATGCTTAAGGGTTGGAATAAGAATAAATACGGTAAGTGGTTCTACCTCAATCCGACAAGCGGAGCTATGAAGATAGGCTGGCTTAAGGACCGTGACAACTGGTATTATCTTGATATGACTGAAGGTGACAGACTCGGCTGCATGAAGACCGGCTGGCTTAAATGGAAGGATGAATGGTATTACTTTAACGACAGCGGAATAATGGTTACGGGCTGGTACAATGTACAAGGTTCCTACAGGTATTTCTACCCGGAAGGAAGCCTAGCATCCGGTAAATTCGGATATATGGCGAGAAATACAACAGTTCAGGGCTTCAGCTTTGATGAAAACGGAATATGGAAGTAGCATAATTATCAAATGAATGATAGAATTGTATTACCATAAAAACAGTAACTCATATATTCAAAGATAGGAGGGAGCAATGGGACTTATTAAAGCAGTAACCACAGCCGCAGGACGAGGACTCGGTGATCAATGGTTAGAGGTAATTGAAGCAGCCGATATGAGCGACAAGACTGTTTTCACCAAGGGTGTACCGGTCAGAAGCGACGGAAGCAACAGCAAGGGAAGCAGTGACATAATCACCAACGGATCGACGATCCATGTGCTTCCGGGTCAGTTTATGTTTATTCTTGACGGAGGTAAGGTCGTAGACTATACCGCAGAGGAAGGATATTACACAGTTAATAATTCTACCGCACCGTCATTGTTTAACGGGCAGTTTCAGGATGCATTTAAGGATGTACTGAACAGAGTGCGCTACGGCGGAACAAATCCGCAGAAACAGCAGGCATTCTTTATCAATCTGCAGGAGATAAAGGGTATCAAATTCGGTACGCCGGCTCCTGTCAATTACTTTGATAATTTCTATAATTCGGAGTTGTTCTTAAGAGCACACGGCGATTATTCAGTCAAGGTCACCAACCCGCTTCTGTTCTACGAGCAGGTTATTCCTAAGAACACAGATCACGTTGATATCGATGATATCAATGAGCAGTATATGAGTGAGTTCCTTCAGGCCTTCAGTGCTGCTCTTAACGCAATGTCTGCGGAAGGAATACGTATATCCTTTATTCCGTCCAAGGCACCTGAGCTCTCAAAGCATATGCAGCTGTGCCTTGATGAGGATTGGAAGCAGAGCCGTGGATTCGAAGTGGATCATGTCGGCGTTGCAAGCGTATCTTACACAGACGACAGCCAGAAGCTCATAAACATGAGAAACCAGGGTGCTATGATGTCAGATCCTTCCATCAGAGAGGGATTTACTCAGAGTGCTATTGCATCCGGTATCCAGGCAGCCGGCTCCAATACAGCAGGAGCAGGAACCGCATTTATGGGTATGGGCATGGGCATGGGAGCAGCAGGCCAGTTTATGGGTGCAGCTTCACAGACCAATATGCAGCAGATGCAGATGCAGCAGCAACAGCAGATGCAGCAACAGGCTCAGGCGGCAGCCGCACCGCAGCCACAGGCAGCGGCAGCAGGATGGACATGTGCCTGCGGAGCAGTCAACACAGGTAACTTCTGTACAAACTGCGGACAGCCTAAGCCGGCTCCGGCAGCACCTGCGAGCTGGACATGTTCATGCGGAACAGTCAATACAGGTAATTTCTGTACGAACTGCGGAACAAAGAGAAGCTAAAGAATACAGTTTTTTGACCCGCCGTGTGTATATACGGCGGGTATTTTGTAAAGGAGCATTCCATGGCAGCTATAACATATAAGTGTCCTAACTGCGACGGACCTCTCACATGGAACGGGGAAAAAGGCAAATTTGTCTGTGATTTCTGCAGAGGCATGTTTACTGAGGCAGAGCTTCAGGCTCTTAATCCGGCAGAAGCCAAAGCTGAAACCATAGAATCCGAATATGTTCCGGAAAGATCCGAGAGCAAGGAAGATAAAGCGCTGAGAGAGGCTGTTGAACAGGGCAGCGGCAATACCGATAATGCCGCTGAGAAGAAGCCGCGTCCCGCTATGATGAAGGTATATGTATGTCCTTCCTGCGGAGCACAGGTAACGGCAGATGATACAAGAGCCGCAACCACTTGCTACTATTGTCATAATCCTATAGTTTTAAGCGATAAGTTTAATGAAGATCTGACACCGGATCTTATTATTCCGTTCAAGATAGATCGTAAGAAGGCCGAGGAGATATTTACAAACTGGGTAAAGCAGCAAAAGTATGTTCCGTCTGATTTCTATAATAAGAAACAGATAGAGCTCCTTACAGGCGTATATTTCCCGTATTGGGTATATGATTGTACCGTTCACTCGGATGTAAGGGCGGAAGGTACCAAGATAAGGACGTGGGAAGCACTGGGATTCAAGAATACAGAGACCAGTGTCTTTGACATCAGTAATTCAGGAGACATGCAGATCAACGATCTTACACGTATTGCACTTAATAAGGCAAGTAAGGTGCTTTGTGAGAGCGTTATGCCGTTTGATAAGGAAGGCATGAAGCCTTTCCAACAAGGTTATCTGCAGGGCTATATTGCCGAGGTCAGGGACGTAAGCAAGGAAAATATTAAGCCGGATATAGAAAAAGAGATCAAGGATTTCGGTTCCTCCAAGATAGAAGCGGATATTGGGGCAGGTTACGATTCGGTAGATGTTAAGGATCTCAAAATGTCCGTAAGAGATGAGAAATACAGCTATGCTCTGATGCCTGTCTGGACAGTCACCTATAAGGGTAAGGACGGCAAGACATACTACTTCTCAATAAACGGATACAGCGGCAAGACCTGCGGTGAGCTTCCGGTTGATAACTCCAAGCTTATCAGACTGTTCTTCACGATATTTGTTCCTATGTTTGCGATATTGCTGATGTTGTTCAGGTTTGTATTGTAAAGGAGGTGCTATCATGAAGAAAATAACAGCGGCATTTATATGCATGACAATGATCTTGATCATGGCTATCTCCTCATTTGCAGATCAGGCAGACGGATACAGTATCTCGGCAGAGGATCAGGCGACTGCCGACAGTCTGAATATCGGATCGGATGCGGAGGCTTGTCTTGATACTGTTTCGGAACTCCATGCGAACGGGATATATGTATTCGACACCATAGGACTTCTTGATGAAGAAGATAAGTCGGAGCTTGAGTATAAGCTCTCGAATATAGCAGCTGAGACCGGATTTGATCTTGCTGTATTTACTACAGACGGATACTCCGGAGCAAGCGATGCGGATGATTATTCGGATCTTCTGTATTACGGAGCCGATCTCGGTACAGGCGAGGACAAGGACGGAGTGATACTTGTTATCAATATGGACGAGAGAGAGGCCTATATCTATACTTCCGGCATAGCTATCAGATATATTACCGACTCGATGATAGACTATATCTATGATGAGTATGAAGGCGGAATATACGGTATGCTCTCAGAGGGAGATTATGAGGGAGCCTGCGGTGTATTTGCCGACAGCATGCTCATGGCATATAATGAGGGTATAGCTTCGGATCAGACTAACTACAATACCGAGACAGGGGAATACGATCCTTATGTTAAAAAGGGTATTAAGCCGACAGAGGTGCTTATATCGCTCGTAATAAGTCTGTTAGGCGGTATACTTCCGATAACAAATATCAAGAGAAAATATGCAATGAAGTCCGAAAAGCGTATGGCTGAAGGCTTTAATCTTGCCTATAGGGCAAATGCCGCCTATGCGCTTGCAAATACCGCTGGGGCTGCAAAGCTTTTGTCTAAAAATGTAACAAGGGTACCTATAGTGGTAAACAATAACAATAATAAAGGCAGCGGAACTCACGGCGGCGGCGTTTCAAGTGTAAAGGTCGGCAGAAGCGGCGGAGTTCACGGCGGCGGAGGAAGAAAATTCTGACAGGTGAATAGATGAACAGACAGATACTTCTGTTAAGAGACATTTACGACAATAATAAAGCAACTCAGAGAGCCCTGTGCAAAAGCACGGGGCTTGCTCTCGGAACTGTCAACACTCTTATCAAAGAGGCAATATCGGACGGGTATATCGTTCAGGACAGCAAAAAGGGATATGAATTAAGCGAAGCGGGAAGGAAGAGACTGAAGCCATACAAAGTGGACTGTGCCCTGATCATGGCAGCAGGCTTCGGTTCGAGATTTGTTCCGCTATCATTTGAGAAACCAAAGGGACTTCTTGAGGTATTGGGAGAACCTATGGTAGAGCGTCAGATACGGCAGCTTAAGGAATCGGGAATAGATGATATAGCCATAGTAGTAGGCTATATGAAGGAAAAATTTGAATATCTCACCGATAAATACGGTGTTAAGCTTATATATAATCCGGATTATGCAAGCAGAAACAATATAGGCAGCATTGAATATGCGTATGATTACTTGTACGGCAGAAATGCTTATATATTAAGCTCGGATAACTGGATCAGAAATAATATGTATCACAGCTATGAACCGTGGGCATGGTATTCTGCCAAGCACGCGGAAGGTCAGACCTCCGAATGGACACTTATAACAGACAAGAAGGGGCGTATTAAGGATACCTTCCCCGGCGGAAGAGACTGCGACTATATGTTCGGGCCGGTTTATTTCTCAAGGGAATTCGGAGAGAACTTTCTGCCTGTATTAAAGCTGTACTGCTCACTTCCGGGTACTGCGGATTATTACTGGGAGCATGTGCTTATGCAGATGCTGAGCGGAGAGGCGAAAAAGCGTATAAATGCATATTTCGGCAAAGTGCCGGAGCTTGAGCTTTGTGACAAGCTTGAGATGTATATCAATCTTCAGCCGGAGGATAATGTATACGAGTTCGAAAATCTGGAAGAGCTGAGAGCCTTCGATCCCAAATATATTGATGATTCAGGTTCTGAGGCAATGCAGCTAGTTGCAGATATATTTAAGGTCAGAGAATCAAAGGTACAGAATATACGACGCCTCAAGGCAGGCATGACCAACAATTCGTGGCTGTTTACCATAGATGATAAGTCGTATATATGCAGGATACCGGGAGAGGGTACGGACAAGCTCATAAACAGGCATAATGAATCCGAGGTATATAAGGCTATAGAACAGCTTCATATAGCCGAGCATCTTATATACTTTGACGATAAGACAGGATATAAGATATCGGAGTATTATGAGGATTCGCGTAATGCCGACTTTGCAGATGATGCGGATCTTGAGGCTTGTATGCACAAACTGCGCAGACTGCATGAATCCGGCACGAAAGTGAAACATAACTTTGATATTGCAGCTATGATAAGCTTTTATGAGGAACTCTGCGGGAACATAGCTTTTGAGGATTATGAGACAGTAAAGCCAAAGCGAGACAGACTGCTCGAATGGGTGGGGTCTCATTGCGGTCAAAAAGTGCTTGCACATATAGACCCGGTACAAGATAATTTTATCCTGCTTAAGGGAGCTGATCTGTCAGAGTCGAAACGAGACGAGAAGCTTATAAGACTTATAGACTGGGAGTATGCCGGCATGTGCGATCCTATGATGGATCTTGGCATGTGTGCGATATATTCGTATATGGATGAAATACGGACGGAGCGTATGGCAGAGCTGTATTTCGGAAGAAAGCCTGAGGAAGCAGAGCTTAAGCTGATATATGCTTATATGGCACTGGGAGGACTGCTTTGGTCGCTTTGGGGACTCTATAAAGAGTCTCTCGGAGTCCAGTTTTCGGATTATACTATCAAGATGTACAGATATTTTAAAAAGTATGCCGATACGGTACTTGATATAAATGTTGAAAAGTAAAGCCGGCAGCGACAGGAGAGGTGGATAAATGAAGAAATTTTGCAAGGTATTGATCATATCCGCAGTGCTTGGCGCTATGGGGATAACAAGTTATGCCGATATAATAAGTGATGCCCCCACATTGTCAAACAGCGATAACAAAGGCACAACAGTAACTGCGGCACCGCCCGGTTCCAATGAGGATGTTGCCATAAATATAGGAAACGGAGAGACAGTCATAGTCTCGGTGCCGGGATCATTGCCGGATCTTCCGACTGTAAGGATTAAAGGAAGCGGAAGCTCATCGGGCAGCAGCAATGTGATAATAGCAGGTCCGGGAGCAAGCACAAGCGATGAGACGCAGGTGCCGGGCAGCAAATATGCCGATGCCGCCAAGACTAAGATCGACTTGGGGTATACACTGGTATCTCCGAATTTTGATTTTAACGGTTTCAAGGTAGCCGAAGGCAGCGTGCAGTTAAGTGACGGAAGCTGGGTGATAATTCCTCACGATAAATATATAAGGCAGCCTTATTTTAAGCTGATTCGTGAAGACGGGGACTGGTACGTGGTATCGGTTCATGCAAGCCGTATCGGAAACTACTATACCGATGACGGAAGCACCGTTAATGAGCTATGGCTCAAGAAATCCGATTGCATTGCCGTAAACTACATAGAGCTTAATACAAGCAATGCCAAGAGACAGGCGGTAGTGAAATATGCACTCGGACTCTTAGGCAAGGGTTATAAGTACGGCGGAAACGGGCCGGATGAGTTTGACTGTTCCGGCTTTGTCAATAATGTAATGAGCTCAAACGGAATAAAAGTTGCACGTACATCAACGGAGATATGTTCTGCCGGAAGCAATGTGAGTATAACAGGACTGAGACCGGGGGATATAGTCGGCAGATCGGGACATGTCGGAATATATATAGGTGACGGGTATTTTGTTCATGCGGCGGAATCGTCAACGGGAGTTATTACCGACAGTCTGGATATATACAACAGGTCGGCAGCATTTACATCATACAGAAATGTAATGGGTGATTGATAGAAGTTGATAAGTGTCGGGGGAAGGGTATAAATGAATAGTTTTACTGACAGTGTGTGCAGATTCCTGAGAAGGGCAGGAACCTACATGGTTGTAATTGTCAGCTGGTTTATAATAGCAATAGTCATAGGTGTGTTCTGCGGAGTAATAGGCACGGCATTTCATAAGGGTGTAGATCTTGCCACCGAACTCAGGGGAGAACACGCCCGGTTATTGTGGTGTATGCCCATAGCGGGAATCATCATAATATCTGTGTATAAGCTCTTTCGTACGGAAGGTATGGGCACCAATGATATTATTGATGCGGTTCAGCTCGGAAGAGGTCTTTCTATCTGGCTGCTGCCGTCCATATATATAGGAACCGTGCTTACCCATCTTGTCGGAGGAAGTGCCGGAAGAGAAGGTGCTGCGCTTCAGATGGGAGGCTCTATAGGCAATTACGTAGGTGGAGTCTATGATCTTGATGAAAATGATATGAAGATCGCGACCATGTGCGGAATGGCGGCATTTTTCTCGGCTCTGTTCGGAACACCGCTTACGGCAGCAGTATTTGCCATAATGGTAATATCTATAGGTTCCTTTGTTCATATGGCATTTTTGCCTTGCCTTATATCTGCGGTCACGGCATATTTCGTATCGGTGTCATTCGGAGTGGCACCTACCCATTATACGATCATGGTTCCGGAATTTACTGTGCCTCTTTTTTGTAAGGTAGCTTTACTTGCAGTCGGATTTTCTATAGTATCGGTTATTTTCTGCGAATCCATGCATGCAGCCGAAAAGCTTCTGAAGCTCGGTCCGCTTAAGAATAAATGGATAAGGGTCATTGCCGGAGGCATTATTATTATAGTTCTTACCTATATTGTAGGAACAACGGATTATAACGGTGCCGGTATGAATATAGTGCAGGCGGCAGTCGAGGAAGGAAAGGCGAGACCTGAAGCATTTGCATTAAAGCTCTTGTTTACAGCTATAACGCTCGGAGCAGGCTACAAGGGCGGAGAAGTCGTTCCGAGCTTCTTTGTCGGAGCGACTTTCGGATGTGTGCTTGCACCTCTTTTAGGCGTTCCGGCAGGCTTTGGTGCAGCACTGGGACTTGTCGGAGTCTTCTGCGGAGCTACCAACTGTATGATCTCATCCATCATATTGTCGGTAGAATTGTTCGGCTCCGAGGGAATACTGTTTTTTGCGCTCGTATGCGGGATCAGCTTCATGCTCTCCGGTTACAGAGGCTTATATTCAAGTCAGACCATATTGTATTCCAAGATAGGTATCGAATACCTTGATGTTAAGGCGAATCACCATCATCTCGGAGATGATGATTACGACAAACATATAGAAAAATACCGTGTATTCAGAAAATGATCATTAAAGGTATTTTTAACGAAACTTAGCAGGGATAGAGCTTGCAATCAATATGACATAAGCACTATAATGTTCTACGTATTTGTCTGAAAACAAAGAAACTTTGATATTAAAAGCTGACTATTCAGCATGATTATATAATATTCCCTAAGGAGGATATCATGTACACACTTGAAGACATTAAAGCTGTAGATCCGGAGATTGCCGAGGTCATAGTTGCCGAGCAGAACAGACAGAACGATCATATTGAGCTGATCGCATCAGAGAACTGGGTAAGCAAGGCCGTTATGTCGGCAATGGGTTCGGTACTTACCAATAAATATGCCGAGGGTTATCCGGGCAAGCGTTATTACGGCGGATGCGTAGATGTAGATATAGCCGAGAATCTCGCAATTGAGAGACTTAAGGAGCTCTTCGGATGTGAGTATGCCAATGTACAGCCTCATTCAGGTGCTCAGGCAAATATGGCTGTTGAGATGGCAGTACTTAAGCCGGGCGATACAATGATGGGTCTTAACCTTGATATGGGCGGACATCTTACACACGGTTCACCGGCAAACTTCAGCGGAATTTACTTCAATATAGTTCCTTACGGTGTAAATGATGAGGGATTTATCGATTATGACGAGGTTGAGCGTATTGCTCTTGAGTGCAAGCCTAAGATGATCTGTGCAGGTGCATCCGCATATGCAAGAGCAATCGATTTCAAGAGATTCCGTGAGATTGCAGACAAGGTAGATGCTGTTCTCTGGGTAGATATGGCTCATATTGCCGGACTTGTTGCAGCAGGACTTCACCAGAGCCCGATCCCGTATGCAGATATCGTTACAACTACAACACACAAGACTCTCAGAGGACCGAGAGGCGGTGTTATCATGGCTACAGAGGCTGCCAATGCCAAGTACAACTTCAACAAGGCTGTATTCCCGGGTATTCAGGGCGGCCCGCTTATGCACGTTATCGCAGCCAAGGCAGTTTGCTTCAAGGAAGCACTTCAGCCTGAGTTCAAGGAGTACGGCAAGCAGATCATCAACAATGCACAGGCACTTTGCAAGGGACTTCAGAACAGAGGCATCAAGATCGTTTCCAACGGTACAGACAATCACCTTATGCTTGTGGATCTTACACCTTTTGAGCTTACAGGCAAGGAGGTCGAGAAGCTTCTTGATCAGGCTCATATTACCGTTAACAAGAATACCATTCCTAACGATCCTAAGAGCCCGTTCGTAACAAGCGGTCTCAGACTCGGAACACCGGCTGCCACTACAAGAGGTCTTAAGGAAGATGACTTCGATAAGGTTGCAGAGGCAATCGCTATCGTTATCAAGGAAGGCGAAGCAGGCATAGAGAAGGCACGTGCTATCGTTGCCGAGATCACAGCAAAGTATCCGCTTGATTGATAAACAGTAATTAAATTAAAAAAAAGGGGGAGTATTTTCTTTGTGTTTAAGAAAATCTCTCCCTTTATCTATAGAATGAATATTTGCTATAGGGCTATAAGTAAATTATTCGGTAAATGACGGGATCGGCAGACGACAGCCGCGCATGCGATGCTTCATAGATATGGAGACTGTAATGCGCGGTGTGAGAACGATCCGTTTGTCGATGCGAGGAAAAATTAATGGAATATATAATTGAAAAAGGCAGTCCGGTCGATCTGAGCGATCGTTTGGATAAGGAAAAAAGGTGCTACGAGCTGCTTGACGGACTCGGCATCGATTATGACAGAATAGATCATGAACCGCTTATGACCATAGAGGCATGTGCAGGTGTGGATGCGGCACTTGAGACAGAGGTTTGCAAAAATCTGTTTCTTTGCAACAGACAGGAAACCAAGTTTTATCTGCTGATGCTTCCGGGAGAGAAGAAATTCAGCACAAAGGATGTTTCTTCACAGCTTGGCGTTGCAAGACTAAGCTTTGCAAAGGCAGAATATATGGAGAAATATCTGGATATAACACCAGGCTCGGTAAGCGTCATGGGCTTGATGAACGATAGCGAAAACCATGTTCAGCTGCTCATAGATGAGGAACTGCTGAAACAGGACAAATTCGGTGCGCATCCATGTATAAATACTTCCAGCCTGAGATTGAAGATCGCCGATCTTATGGATAAGATATTGCCGGCAATGCACCATGAACCGGTAATAGTGAAGCTTTAAGTTATGTGAAGTAATAGGAGAGAATATGTTTTCTACAGCAAATACGGAACCCAAAGTAGATCCAAGCGCATTTATTGCCGATAATGCAACAGTTATAGGTGATGTTGAGATCGGAGAGCATTCGAGCATATGGTTTAATGCCGTGCTTCGTTCGGATAACAATCATATTAAGCTTGGCAAACGTGTCAACATTCAGGACGGAGCCATAGTTCATGAGGACATAGATTGTCCGGTGGAGATAGGTGATGATGTGACGGTGGGTCACGGAGCCATAGTTCACGGCTGTAAGATAGGCAGCAACGTACTCATAGGAATGGGAGCAATACTGCTCAGCGGATGCGTTATAGGCAATAACTGCATGGTTGCGGCAGGTTCGCTTGTAACAGGCAAGACCGTATTGCCGGATAATTCGATCGTTATGGGATCACCGGCAAAGACGATCAAGCCGCTCAGCGAAGAATATCTCGAAGAGATCAAATATGCCGCAAATGAGTACGTAGAACGCGGCATGGAGTTTAAGCGCGGAGAGTATAAGCAGGCTAAGTCTGCAAAGTCTTAATACATTCAAATACATTTTCTATAAACAGTGAAAGCCTTGGGGAGATGAAGCCTCAAGGCTTTATATTCATTTCTGTTCGTTTTTCTCCAAGATCTGCAAACTTTGTATATAATGAACAATAAAAATCAAATGTTCTACGTTTACTTTGTACAAAACGTAGAGTAATGGCTGAAAAGCCAATGCAAAATTACATTCCATGCAAAAATGCATAGTTAAAAATCGGCGTTTTTTTAACAAACAATGCAAAACTGCATATACGGTTATTTCAGGCTAATATTTGTTAGCACGAGCTAATCTTTGACAAAAATTATTTGCTAACAAAATGTAAATGTGAGCCTGCATTGATATGCAAAAATGCATAAGAAAAAAACGGCGAAAAACACGGCGTTTTATGCAAAAATGCATAAAAATAATTCATAATGCATAACGCACAAAAAGCTTGAAAAATATTTCAGAAAATTTGTTGACTTTTCTATTTCTGGCATGTAAATTGCTTAATATAACGTATAAAACTTTTTAGCTCAGCGAAGAGCAATACGTTATACAGTCTCAAAGGCGAGAAGCTGTCTAACTATCTCAAAGACGAGTATCAAGTTAAGAAACATCCACATTTAGTTATATTTTCAACTGAATATGTGAAAACACACAATCTATAGTGAAAGGAGTTTTTATGGATCTACTTATTAAAAACGGAACCGTAGTAACCGAAAAAGAAATGTTCAAGGCAGATGTAGCTGTCAAGGACGGCAAGATTGCCATGATTGGTTCGGATCTGTCAGATATTGCTGCCGATAAGGTTGTGGATGCAACAGGCAAGCTGGTACTTCCGGGCGCTATAGATGCACACACACATTTGGCATTCCCATTCGGCGGAACAACATCTTCGGATGATTATTTTGCAGGTACAAGAGCTGCTGCATGCGGCGGAACAACAACGGTATTCGATTATACCAATCAGGATTTCGGAGAGACGCTTCTTGAGACTGCAAAGCGCAGAGAAGCACAGGCTATGAAGGAAGGACTTGCAGTAGACCTCGGACTTCATATCGGTATCAAGGATCCTAAGCCGGAGCTTCTTGAGTCAATGAAGGAAGCTGTAGACTACGGAGTATCCTCATTCAAGGTATTCATGGTTTACGATTTCGGAGTTAAGGACGGAGTATTCTACAAGGTACTTGAGACAGCCAAGAAGTACGGTGCACTCGTAGCGGTTCATGCAGAGAACAACGAGATGGTACTTACACTTACAGAGAAGTATGTATCGGAAGGTAAGCTCAGCCCGTGGTATCACTACGCATCACGTCCTGAATTTGTAGAGGAAGAGGCAGACAGACGTGCCATCGATTGGGCAAGAGCTCTTAAGACTCCGCTTTACATCGTTCACCTTGCAAATGAAGGCGGCGTAAGAGCTGTAACAGAGGCTAAGGATGAGGGACTTGAGATCTACGCAGAGACATGTCCGCAGTATCTGTATTTCACAGATGAGGTATTTAAGAGACCTGACGGACGCAACTTCGTTTGCTCACCTCCGATGAAGGGTCAGGCAAGCCAGGATGCTCTCTGGGCAGCAATCAAGAGAGGCGATATCGATACCGTTGCAACAGACCATTGCCCATTCCAGCAGGCAGAGAAGGATTGGGGCAAGGATGACTTCCGCAAGATCCCTAACGGATGTGCAGGCATAGAGAATATGTATCCTTACATGCTTTCCAATGCAAACCAGGGCATCATATCCTTCCCGAAGGCAGTTGAGCTTTGCTCCTTCAATCCGGCTAAGATATTCGGATGTACGGACAAGGGAAGCCTGGCAATAGGTAAGGATGCCGATATCGTTATCTATGATCCTCAGAAGAAGTTCACGGTTCATAACGAGAACATGCATTCGGATTCGGATCATACTATCTGGGAAGGCCTTGAGCTTACCGGATATCCGGTACAGACTTATTCACGCGGACGTCTTGTATATGACAACGGAGAGTTTGTAGGAGACTCCAAGTGGGGCAAGTTCATCAAGTGTGCATCAAGAAAACATTGATTTAAACCGGTAGTCTTATAGTTTAAAAGGGTTATTTAACAAGGGCAGCACCCGCATAGCGGGGAAGGGTTTAACACAGTAAGGAGACAAAATATGATAACACAGGTTAGAAAAGGTGAATTACACGAATTGTCGCCACAGGCAGCTGCAGAACTTAAAGCCTCCAAGTATTATAACGAGGACCTTGCACCAACCTCGATAGAGGACAGAACATGGAGAGCCAAGGATGTTGCAAACCTTTGGATAGGACTCTCGGTTTCGATTGCGGCACTTGCGCTCGCATCATCACTCGTAACTTTGGGTGTTTCACCGTTATTGGCAATCATCAACGTATTCTTGGGTAACGTTATCGTACTTATACCTATTCAGCTTAACTCACACGTAGGAACCAAGTACGGAATTCCGTATCCGATATATGCAAGACTTTCATTCGGAACACACGGAGCACAGCTCTCGAGCTTGTCACGTTCCATCATCGGCTGCGGATGGACATCCGTTCAGTCGTGGGTAGGAGGAGGAGCTATTGCAGCTCTTATCGGATGTCTTATCCCGTCAATGTCTGATCCGAGCAATACCATACCTATGCCGGGTAACCCGAGCGTTATGGTAGGACAGATCATAGGCTTCGTTATCTTCGTACTTATATGCGGATGGATAGCTTATAACGGAATGGACAAGGTTAAGTGGCTTCAGAACCTTGGCGGTCCGCTTGTAATCATTGCTATAGTAGGACTTTTGGTATGGAGTGTTATTACTATCCATTCAACAGGTCATACAGTAGCCGACGTATTCCTTGCAGGCAATAATGAGGAGCTTCTTGCTCAGCACGGTGGCTTTGCATTCGTATATCTTGCAGGACTTACAGGAAATATAGCTTACTGGTCAACAGTTGCTCTTAATATCCCTGATTTCTCCAAGATGGCAAGATCTCAGAAGGATCAGTTCAACGGTCAGATGATAGGAATGCCTATCCCTATGGGTATCTGCGCAGTAGCAGGAGCACTCTTCGCACAGGCAACCTTCTTCAAGAACGGAGTAGCAAGCTACGATCCTACAACAGTATTCTTCATGGTTGACAATAAGATTGCTATCGTAATAGTTGCTCTTGCGGTTATCGCAGCACAGCTTACTACCTGCGTAGCAGCTAACATAGTAGCACCGGCAAACGGTTGGTCAAACCTTTCACCTACAAAGATCTCCTTTAAGAAGGGTGTTGTTATCACTATCCTTATATCGATCTTCGTTACACAGCCTTGGTTCATCTATGGATCCGGCGCAGCTTACATCTTCACATGGCTTAACAACTACGGAACTATCATAGCTCCGGTTGCAGCTATCCTTTGTGCAGACTACTTCGTATGCAAGGAAAAGAGAATCGACGTATACGCACTCTTTAAGGGTGTAGACGGACGCTACAGATATTCGAACGGCTGGAACTGGTGTGCTATCATTGCTTGGGTAGCATCCTTCATACTTCCGCTTCTCGGAAATACAGTATTTGCATATGCAGGCTCCGGAAGAACAACACCTAACCTGCTCGATATGATCGCAGCTAACGGTTATCTCTTCTCCTTCTTTGTAGCATTTGTAGTTTATGTAATCCTTATGAAGTCAGGCTTCGGCGGAACTAAGGAGCAGAAGGGATTCATTACTCAGGAAGAGGAAGATGCAATGACAGAGGTAGAGAGCTGATATTAGGAAATCAGGTCTTAATGATTAAAAAAGCAACACAGTAACACGGAATCGTCCCGGTTTATAAGAAAAGGGACCGGGACGGTTTTTTGAAAGGAGTAAAGTAATGTATCAGTGCAGTTTAGAGAGAATGAGTGATAAGATCCACACTTTCAGCAAGTTCGGTGATGCCGGACACGGTGGAATTACGAGATATGCTCTTTCTGATGAGGATATAATGGCTCGTAATGAGTGGAAAAAGCGTATGGAAGCTATAGGAGCAACCATCGAGACAGATGATCTTGCCAATATGTATGCAACTATTCCGGGTTCCGATCCTAATGCCAAGAGAATAGTTATGGGTTCACATTGCGACTCGGTTAAAAACGGCGGAAACTATGACGGTATCCTCGGCGTTATGAGTGCTATGGAAGTACTTGAGACTGTATCTGCAGAGAAGATTCCGCACAAGCATCCGCTTACGGCAATGATCTTCACAAATGAGGAAGGATCAGAGTTCCCTCCTTGCATGATGTGCTCCGGTACTATGGCACATGACTATATGCCTGAGAGATTCAGAGATAACTTTGCATATGACAAGATGATGGCTTCACATTCCATTATCGATACAGAAGTTACTTTCGGTGAGAAGCTTGCCAAGTTCCCGTTCAAGGGTGCTAAGGAAAATCGTATGACACCGGATAAGTATCTTGCATTGTTTGAGACACATATCGAGCAGGGACCGATCCTTGAGGATGCCAAGAAGGATATCGGTGTAGTTACCTGTGTATTGGGACAGATGCTCTACAGAGTAAGATTCTACGGATTTGCAGCTCATGCAGGCACATTCCCGATGAAGAAGCGTCATGATGCATTCTATGCAGCATCACAGGCTCTTTGCTATCTCCATGAGGAGATCGATAAGCTCAATGACGATGCATTGGTTTATACAACAGGTGAGGTTGTTATCCATCCATGTGTTAACACCGTTATTCCTGATTTCTTTGATTTCTCTATCGATGTAAGACATGAGGATCCTGAGGTACTTAACAAGGTACGTGCTATCCTTGCTACATTGGAGGAGAGAGAGTGGAACGGATGCCGTTGCGAGGTAGTTCTCGGATGGAACCGTGATACTGTTTACTGGAACAAGACTCTTGTAGGTTACGTAAGAGAAGCTGTTGACGAGCTTGGCTACAGCCATATGGATATCAACTCAGGTGCAGGACATGACGCTCAGTACATTTCCTATATGATCCCGACTACGATGATATTTGCCCCATCGGAGAAAGGACTTTCGCACTGCGAGCCTGAGCATACATCTGACGAGCTTTGCACAAAGGCTGCAACAGTAATGCTTAATGCAGTTCTGAAGCTTGATGAAAAGGGTGGATTATAATTCACATTTTCAAAAGTGAGAGGAACATCAATGATCTGAAATAACTGAACTGCTGGGCAAATCAATAAGAATTTACCCGGCAGTCCTTGTTTTTTAATAGTTCAGAAGGAGAAACCGATCATGACTGGAGATTACAAAAAAGAATTAAAGCCGGCATACACGATGCTTACCATCATGGAGGAAGCCGGCAGATGTTTACTATGTTATGACGCACCATGTACAAAATCCTGTCCTGCAGGAACGGATCCTGCAAAGTTCATCAGAAGCGTCAGATTCCGTAATTTCAAGGGAGCTGCCGAGACTATCAGAGAGAATAATGCACTCGGTGCGGTTTGTGCAAGAGTCTGTCCTACAGAGAGATACTGCGAGGAAGCCTGCTCACGCTGCGGCATAGATAAACCGATCGATATTGCAGGTATCCAGCGTTTTGTAACCGATTTTGAAGAGAAGGCCGGTATGAAGATCCTTGAAAAGGGAGCTGCAAACGGCAAGAAGATCGGAATCGTAGGAAGCGGACCGTCTGCTTTACAGGCAGCAGCTTCACTCCTTGCCAAGGGTTATGAGGTCGATATCTTTGAGAAGGATGCCTATGCGGGCGGATTCCTGAGAACAGGTATTCCGGAGTACAGACTTCCAAACAGGATCGTTGATGTAGAAGTTAAGAGAATTGCCGATCTCGGAGCAAAGTTTAACTATAATGTTGATGTTGATAAGGCAAAGTTAGATGAGCTCAAGGCAAAATATGATGCGGTACTTGTAGCAGTCGGAGCAAGCGAGCCGGGAACACTTGACATGTTTGCAGGCAACAGCTATGCGGTTCCTGCTGTAAGCTTCCTTAAGGAAGTTAAGGACAAGCAGGGCGAAGTAGCACTTCCGGATTCGGCACTTGTTATCGGCGGCGGAGATTCCGCAATGGATGCTGCGGCAACACTTAAGATACTCGGTGTATCCAGCGTTACCTGCGTAACACGTAAGGAGCTTTCGGATTTCAGAGCTTCCAAGGAAGAGCTTGAGACAGCAAGACAGCTTGGCGTAACGATCATAGACGGTTATGCTCCTTTGTCGGTTGAAGGCAATACAGTAGTATTCAAGCACCGCAGACTTGAGAATGAGCTTAAGCTTAAGGCTGACAAGATCATACTTGCGGTAGGACAGCATACGACTGCCGATAAGCTCGGCATTGCGGTAGCCAAGAACGAAGTCGGCTTCGATGGATATCAGGCAGACGGCAAGGTATTTGTAACAGGAGATATCGCTAAGGGCGACAAGACTGTCGTATATGCGGTTCGCAAGGGTAAGGAAGCAGCCGCGGCTATAGATAGTTATCTGGGAGGTAAGTAAGATGATTAAAAAGGATTTATCGGTAGAATTCCTCGGCGTGCATTTTGATAACCCGTTTTGCTTGTCATCTTCTCCGGTAGGTAACTGCTACGAGATGTGCGCAAAATGTTTTGATGAAGGCTGGGGCGGAATCGTATTCAAGACCATCGGACCTAAGCATTTCCTTATAGATGAAGTATCGCCTCGTTTCGATGCGCTGACCAAGGAAGGCACACCGTTTGTCGGATTTAAGAACATGGAGCAGATAGCCGAGCATTCGCTTGAGCAGAACCTTGCTGATATCAAGAAGCTTAAGGAGAACTATCCGGATAAGGTCGTTATCGCATCTATCATGGGACCGACCGAAGAGGATTGGGAAGAGCTTGCAAGACTTGTTACAGAGGCAGGAGCCGACATGATCGAGATGAACCTCTCATGTCCGCAGATGACTTCACATGCAATGGGATCCGATGTAGGAACAAACCCGGAGCTGTGCAGAGCTTTCTGTCAGGCAGTTAAGCGCGGATCAAAGCTTCCTATGATGGCCAAGATGACACCTAATATCACAGATATGGTTCCGGTTGCCAAGGCATGTCTTGAGGGCGGAGCAGACGGTATCGCAGCTATCAATACAATCAAGTCTATCTGTAATGTGGATCTTGACCGTAAGATAGGTCTTCCTATCATCAACGGCAAGTCTTCGATATCAGGATATTCGGGCAAGGCTGTTAAGCCTGTAGCTCTTCGTTTCATACAGCAGCTGCGTACAGGTATCAAGGATGTTGCAATATCCGGTATCGGCGGTATAGAGACTTGGGAGGATGCGGCAGAGTTTATCCTCTTAGGATCAACCACACTTCAGATCACTACAGCAGTTATGCAGTACGGCTACCGTATAATCGATGACCTTAAGAGCGGTCTTGAGTATTATATGGAGGAGCAGGGTGTTGACAGTCTTATGGATCTCATAGGAGTTGCTAATGACAATCTCATCCCGGCAGAAGATCTTGATCGTGACTATGTAGTATATCCGGAGTTTGATACAGATAAATGTATCGGATGCGGACGCTGCTATGTATCCTGCTTCGACGGAGCACATCAGGCTATCAGCTTCGGTGAGGATCGTAAGCCTACATGTGACCATGACAAGTGCGTAGGATGTCACCTTTGCGCACTGGTATGTCCGGTAAAGGCAATAAGCAAGGGCGAAGTTGTTATGAAGCCGGGCAGAAAGGGAACTCCTGCAGAAAAGGCTATATAACAGCCGGATGAACAAATGATTCGGATCCGGGCGGATCGCTTTATAAGAGGCTTATTACATAGGCATTGCGTTTCGTCCGGTTTGAATAAAATAAATACATACTTACTCTAAAACAAAAGCTGTCCGTTTTGGACAGCTTTTGCATTGTGGAAAACTTATATTTTTCAGTATTTGATGCCGTATTTTGTCAGCTTCCGGGATATGGTAGACTGATCGGTCTTAAGCTGCTTTGAGAGCTCGGTACCGTTTTTGTAGATCTTGATATACTCCTGAAGCAGAGCTTTTTCGTAATTTTCAATGATCTGTTTGAGCGAAAGCCCATCACCGTTAACAAGTGTGGGAACAGCAGGCTCGGAGCTGTCATGTGTGAGTATACCGAGAGACTCATAAGCATCCTTCATCGATATACGGTCTCCTGCACTTTGGATTACCAGTCGTTCGACGATATTTCTCAGCTCTCTGACATTTCCCGGGAAATCATACTGGGCAAGAAATTGCATGGCATCGGAATCTATGCTCTTGTCCAGATCGTATTTGGTATTGAACAGTCTGATAAAATGATTTATCAGAAGCGGTATATCATCACGACGGGCTTCAAGCGGGGGAACATTTATATAAATGACATTAAGTCTGTAATAAAGATCCTCTCTGAATTCCTTGTTGGCAATTTTTTCCTTGAGATCAACATTTGTTGATGAAATAAGACGAAAATCCACATGTATGGATTTATTGCCTCCGAGACGCCTTATACTGCGCTCCTGAAGAACACGGAGGAGCTTACTCTGCAGAGCGAGCGGAAGCTCACCTATCTCGTCAAGAAGCAGTGAACCGCTGTTCGCAGATTCGATAAGTCCCTTTTTGCCCTTGGGGTTGCCGCCTGTAAATGCGCCCGGCTCATAGCCGAAGAGCTCGCTTTCAAGGAGCTGCTCCGGAATAGCGGCACAATTTATCTTGATAAAGGGCTTATCCTTACGCAGGCTGTGCTCATGAATTATATCCGCAATAAGCTCCTTGCCTACACCGGACGGACCTGTGATCAATACGCTTACATCAGTCTCGGCAACACGCTGTGCCTTTTCTACAACCTGTTGCATTACATGGCTCTGGTATATGAGGTGTCCGTCACCTGTTATCGCCTGCTTAAGCTGGTTGGAATATTCCTCAAGTTCGGATACCCTTTTCTTATAATTAACTACCTCTGTAATATCCGAGAGCAGATTGACGGTATAGCAAAGCTTACCGTCAGAATCAAATACCGGAAAAGCACTGACTTCAAAATCACGTTTTTGCGGAGTTGATTGACGTAAGGTCACCTTTTCTCCGGTCTCTATAACCAGCAATGATGCGGAAGGAACCACTACCCCCTGTTTCTCGAGATCATGCATATTATTGTTGATATAGAGTTCCTTGGGCTGTCCGGTTATTCGGGTATGCGCATCATTAAGAAATACGGTCTGTCCCGTGGCATCGGTGATATTTACGCCTATCTGATCGTTATACAGTATAGAGTTGAACAGATTCTTTTTGTCGTCCGAGGATAGTTTGTTTAAAAATTCCTTGAACAAAAGTTTAGCTTCGGTGTTATTATCCATTATTCCCAAACCTCGCCACTAAATTATAATATAATTTGTGCAAGATGGCAAACGAATATAGCGCAGGGCTTGAAAAAAATAAGCACATTTAGTATATTAAAAAATACTGAATTTTTCTTTAAAATTCATTAATTTTAGGTGCCGGCTGTTCAGAGCTTGTTTCAAAATCTGTGTAAGCTTTTGCAGCGACATTTACATAAAATATATGTATATTTTGAAACATTACGGAGAGACGATAATGGCAAATGATAAGAAGTTAGTTGAAGATATTACATCCATGGATGTTGATTTTGCCCAGTGGTATACCGACGTAGTCAGAAAAGCCGAACTTTGCGATTATTCATCGGTAAAGGGCTGCATGATACTTGAGCCTGCAGGCTTTGCTATCTGGGAGATGATACAGTCGGAGCTTGATAAGCGCTTCAAGGCAACGGGCGTTGAAAACTGCGCCATGCCTATGTTCATTCCGGAGGGACTCTTACAGAAGGAGAAGGATCATGTTGAGGGCTTTGCACCTGAGGTTGCATGGGTTACTCACGGCGGATATGAACAGCTCCAGGAGAGACTCTGCGTAAGACCTACATCAGAGACACTTTTCTGTGATTATTATGAGCGCAAGATACATTCATACAGAGATCTTCCGAAGCTTCTCAATCAGTGGTGCTCGGTAGTACGTTGGGAGAAGACTACAAGACCTTTCCTTCGTTCAAGAGAGTTCTGGTGGCAGGAAGGACATACAGCTCACGCAACAGCCGAGGAGGCTAAGGAACGTACAGAGCAGATGCTTAAGCTCTATGCGAATTTCTGTGAGGAGGTCCTTGCTATTCCGGTAGTAAGCGGTCAGAAGACAGAGAAAGAGCAGTTTGCCGGAGCCGAGGCTACATATACTATAGAAGCACTTATGCATGACGGACAGGCACTTCAGTCAGGAACCTCACATAATTTCGGTGACGGTTTTGCAAGAGCCTTCGGCATACAGTACACGGATAAGGACAACAAGCTTCAGTACGTACACCAGACCTCATGGGGTGTGAGCACACGTATAATCGGTGCGATCATAATGGTTCACGGAGATAACGAGGGACTTAAGCTTCCTCCGCATATCGCACCTACACAGATAATCATCTGTCCGGTAATGCAGCAGAAGGCAGGCGTACTTGATAAGGCTAATGAGCTTAAGGATACACTCACCAAGGCAGGCTTCAGAGTTAAGCTTGATGACAGAGACAAGACACCGGGCTTCAAGTTTGCCGATTCCGAGATGAGAGGAATCCCGCTCAGAATAGAGATCGGACCGAGAGACATAGAGAACGGACAGGCTGTTCTTGTAAGACGAGATACTCACGAAAAGACAACGGCATCACTCGACAATATTGCGGAGTCTGCCGGACAGCTTCTTGAGGATATCCAGAACAGCATGTACGAGGCTGCAAAGTCTCATCTTGAGAAGCACACCTTCTCCGCACAGAATATAGATGAGATGGAGCATATACTTGACGAACAGAAGGGATTTGTCAAGGCTATGTGGTGCGGCAGCCGTGAGTGTGAAGAGGCTGTCAAAGAAAAAACAGGAGCTTCCTCACGTTGTATACCGTTTAAGCAGGAGCATATCGGAGATTGCTGCGTGAACTGCGGCAAGCCGGCAAGCAAAATGGTATATTGGGGCAGAGCATATTAATTTATCCTGATTGTTTATAATAAATATTAAGATTACTGTGTGATCGGTATTCCGGTGCAGTAAAACAGGATCTATGGACATGGGCAGGGACTGTCTCTTCGTTACCGAAGGACGGTCCCTAATTATCTATCGGACTTAATTATGGCAAAAAGAAGCATCAAAAAAGAGAAAAACCTACGAATAGAGCTTCCGGATAATGTTAAGCTTATCATATCCGAGCTTGAAAAAGCGGGATATGAGGCATATGCTGTCGGAGGCTGTGTAAGAGACAGCCTTATAGGAAGGCTCCCGGGAGACTGGGATATTACCACCTCGGCTCTGCCGCAGGATATAAAGCGAACATTCAGACGTACCGTGGATACGGGTATCGAGCATGGTACCGTAACCGTACTTATCGGCAATTCCTCATATGAAGTAACTACATACAGGATAGACGGAGAGTACAAGGACAGCCGTCATCCTTCAAGCGTTCGCTTTACCGATGCGATAAGCGAGGATCTGCGCAGGAGAGATTTCACGATAAATGCGATGGCATATAATGACAAAAGCGGTATCGTGGATCTGTTCGGAGGCAGAGAGGATCTTAAGACCGGTGTCATAAGATGCGTAGGAGATGCCAATGAGCGCTTTGATGAGGATGCACTCAGGATATTAAGAGCTGTGAGATTTGCCGCACAGCTTGATTTTGATATTGATTCGATGACCCGTGATGCCATAGCACAGCACGCACCGAGACTTAAGGCAGTATCTAAGGAACGTGTATTGGTCGAGATAAGCAAGCTTATCTGTTCGGCACACATTGAGCGTATTGCAGATATATTCCAGCTTGGTATGGTTCCGTATATAGCAAAACATTTTCGTGAAATCAATATTGCACAGATAGCGGAATTAAAGAGGTCTGCCGTTGAGGCATATGCCGGATATGAGTTTGATCACGAAGAAACTATAGCTGAGTCTGAGGCGGCTGAAAATGATGATAGCTTCATACCTGAGAGCGCCTTTAATTTGTGCATGGCATGTCCGGTAAAATATCGCTACATCCGCTTTGCTTACCTTACGGAAGGCATGGATGCCGACAATATAGATGCCATGCTTAAGGATCTTAAATCGGACAATATTACGAGAAAAAATACGGTGATACTTGCAAAACATATACTTTCAGCTATAGCTCCGGATCAGACCAAGCTTAAGCGTGTTATGTCCGAGATGGAGCCTGAGCTATTTGTCGGACTCCTTAAGATGAAACTTATTTCTTCAAGAACGAGAGCTTATCAGTCAAAGTGCGCAGACGGTTCCGAAGATCCCAGAGAACTGTTTATGATAGCAGAACAGATCGACAGAAATGATGAGCCTGTCTACCTGTCGGAGCTTGCGGTAAGCGGTGCCGATATAATTTCCGAAGGTATAGGCGAAGGCCCTGAGATAGGCAGACTGCTGCATAAGATGCAGGAAGCAGTCTGGGCGGAGCCGAAGCATAATACAAAGGAATGGTTGTTGGCAAACATAAGATGATCTGATGGCACTCTTCACATCGAAAAGACAATATATTTCACAGCATACCCGAAGAGGTAAGGCACAAAGAGACATGAGACTCGATAATGTGCGCGGTGTACTGATAATACTGGTTGTTATCGGTCATTTTCTGTTGCCGCTGCTTCAATCAGAGACACGTCTTGTAACAGGGTTGATCTATCTGATCTATGCATTTCATATGCCTTGCTTTGTTATGCTCTCCGGATACTACTCCAAGAGTATATATTCGGACGGAAGGTTCCGCTGGGGCAAGGTGGTTCAGATGCTGTGGCTGTACGTGGTATACGAGACGGTGGTGTATTTTACGGAAGGACTTGCCTACGGCTATGTCGGACCTATGCCCAACTTTCTGCATGAAAACGGAGCTCCGTGGTACTTACTGGCACTTGCGATATGGGAGCTGAGCATACCGATCTTTCATGGCTTCAGAGGCAAAAGGAACTCGATCTATGTAACCATAGCCATGTTTATAGCGGTCTCATTCCTGAAATACGTAATACAGATCGACGATTTTTTATCCATGGACAGGGTCATTACATTCATGCCATTCTTTTATCTGGGATATTTCAGCAGTCAGTTTCAGCTGGATAAATATCTTTTAAGCCGATATCGAAGACCGGTAGATTACGCAGCTTGTTTTTTTGCGGTTTTTATCCTGTTCGGAATGAAAACTTTGCTGTTCAAGTATAATCTGGTGGTCTACGGAGCAGACTACCGGCGCTATGCTCCGGATATGGAGGCATGGAAATGGCTCATTAATCTTATCTGGTACGCTGTTGCTTTGTGTATGTCGCTCGGACTTATAGGTATTATGCTCAACCGTCGTATGCTCATAATAACGAAGCTCGGCATGAATACTCTGCCTATATATTTTATACACAGACCGATAAGAGATCTGTTGGAATTTGCGGGTCTGTATGAAATGATAGATCCTTTTAACAGACTGCATGTGCTTATGCTTGTGGTTTTCAGCATACTGCTGACTATTATATTGGGAAACGGACTTGTATCGGGAGTAATCAACAGATTGCGCTCCGTATTCGACCCCTTGCTTGAAAAACACAATGCGCTGTGATAAACTTTTCACTGGATTATTCTCGAAATATAGGGAGATTTTACAGAAATTTGTATATGCCCGGGCTGTGATAATTATGAAACCGGGGACAAAAGCTAAAAAATTGATACAAGCTTGCTTGCAGCAGGGCTTTTTGATCCCAAGATCATAATACTAAGTCGGCAGGCTCGGGAAATTAAGACTTATAGATATATTTATTCAGCGGAGAAGGACAGGCGAAATGGCATTATTTTCACTCATGTCAAATGACATAGGCATAGATCTCGGAACAGCAACAATATTGGTATATATCAAGGGCAAGGGCGTTGTGCTCAGAGAGCCTTCGGTAGTAGCGGTAGACCGTACAAGCGGCAATGTCGTTGCATACGGAGAGGACGCAAGACTTATGCTCGGACGTACACCGGGCAATCTTAAGGCGGTAAGACCGCTTCGTCAGGGTGTGATTTCGGATTATACCCTTACGGAGAAGCTGCTTAAGCATTTTATAGATAAGGCAGTAGGAAAGAAGACGCTTCGTAAGCCGAGAGTAGCTGTATGTATTCCGTCCGGAGCAACCGAGGTCGAGAAGAAGGCTGTTGAGGATGCCACATATCAGGCAGGAGCCAGAGAGGTTACCATTATAGAGGAGCCTGTTGCGGCTGCCATAGGCGCAGGTATAGATATATCAAAGCCTTTCGGTAATATTGTGGTGGATATCGGAGGCGGTACTGCGGATATTGCGGTTATTTCTCTCGGAGGTCCGGTAGTATCCGAGTCGGTCAAGGTTGCAGGTGATGATTTTGACGAGGCTATCGTTCGTTATATGCGAAAGAAACACAATCTTCTTATCGGAGAGCGAACAGCCGAGGATATCAAGATTGGTGTAGGTTGTGTATACAAGAGACCGGAGAATCTTGTTATGGAGGTGCGAGGCAGAAACCTTGTTACCGGTCTGCCGAAGACCGTTCAGGTTACTTCCGATGAGACTATGGAAGCGTTTGCCGATTCCGCATCACAGATCGTAAATGCCGTACATAATGTGCTTGAGCGTACTCCGCCGGAGCTTGCTTCGGATATCTATGAGAGAGGTATCATTATGACAGGCGGAGGCTCACTTGTATACGGTCTCGATAAGCTTATCGAGGAAAAAACAGGTATAACCACTATGGTCGCAGAGGATCCTTTGTCTGCAGTTGCCATAGGTACCGGCAAGTTTATAGAGCTTGCCAATGCGCAGGAGGAATAAGAAACTGCAGACCGTCAGAGCATATATAGAGAATATTGTTTATCATAACGAGGATAATCATTATTCCGTATTGGATGCCTCGCTTGATGGAGAACCCATCACACTTGTAGGCTATTTTCCTTATATAAGTCCCGGAGAGACCCTTGAGGTCTCCGGAGACTACACTTCACATCCGGTATACGGTGAACAGTTTTCCGCATCATCATTTACCGTGGTTCCGCCTGAAGGGGCAGGCGCGATCGAGCGTTACCTCGCAGGCGGTGCCGTCAAAGGCATCGGACCTTCACTTGCAAAACGCATAGTCAAAAAATTCAAATCAGATACATTCAGAATAATGGAAGAGGAACCGGAACGTCTTGCAGAGATCAAGGGCATCAGTATGATGATGGCAATGAATATCTCGGAGCAGACCGAACTCAAGAAAAATATGCGTGAGGCAATAATGTTCATGCAGGAGTACGGCATAGGTTCTGTCGTTGCCAATCGTATTTATGATAAATACGGTCCGGCTCTCTATAACATAATCAAGACCAATCCATATAAGCTGACAGATGAGGTTGAGGGAGTCGGCTTCAAAACCGCAGACAGTATAGCCTTAAAACAAGGCTTGCCGGCAGATTCCGAATTCAGAGTAAGAAGCGGGATCATATATGTGCTTTCCGCAGCGGGGGCTGACGGACATACCTGGGTGCCGGAAAAAACTCTCACACGCATGTGCTCGGAGCTGCTCGGACTGAATATACAGGATATAGAGTCACATCTTATATCGCTTCAGATAGACGGAAGGATAGTGATCATAGAAAGACTCGAACAGGAGACTCAGGTTTATCTTGCTGCGTATTATTATACCGAAAAAGAGATAGCAGAGAGACTTAAGAGCCTTGCGATAAAGGGTGAATATGATGAGACTTTTGCGGACAAGCGTATAGATAAGCTTGAAAAGGCAAGCGGAATCGTACTCGACATAAAGCAAAGGGAAGCTGTCAAGGCTTCGGTAGGAAACGGCGTACTCATCATTACCGGAGGTCCTGGCACGGGTAAGACCACTACCATCAACACTTTGATAGGATATTTTTCCGAGGATCATGATGAGATCGCACTTGCGGCACCGACAGGCAGAGCAGCAAAGCGCATGACAGAGGCTACAGGCTGCGAAGCCAAGACCATACACAGACTTTTGGAATACACCGGTGTTCCTGACGAGGGCAATGCACCGGGAACGACTGCAAAATATGAGTCTAATTTTGCACCGCCGGGGGCATCTGTTCCATATGGGGGAAGCGGTAATGCCGGAGGCTCCGGAAGTACTTCCGGAAAGGGAAGGTTCCTGCGGGATGAGAAGGATCCGCTTGAGGCGGACCTTGTCATTATAGATGAGATGTCCATGGTTGACATTTTTCTTATGAATGCATTGCTCAAGGCAATAGTACCGGGAACGAGAGTTGTATTTGCGGGAGACCACAATCAGCTTCCGTCTGTAGGAGCTGGCAACGTATTAAGAGACATGATAGCTTCGGGCTGTCTTCAGACAGTTCGCCTTGAGCACGTATTCAGACAGGCGGCTCAGTCCGATATTGTATCGAATGCCCATAAGATAAATAACGGTGAGGCTGTGGATCTTACAAAAAAAAGCAAGGATTTTCTGTTTATCAGGAATTCCCGACCGGAAGTGATACTTGATTCGCTAAGGAAACTGATCACGGATAAGCTTCCGAATTACGTGGGATGTACAAGCTTTGAGATACAGGTACTTACCGCTACGAAGAAAGGAGCGCTCGGAGTCGAAGCTATCAACAAAGAGCTGCAGCAATATCTGAATCCGCCGGCTAAGAACAAGGCAGAACGGAAAAACGGCAGCAATATACTTCGTGTCGGCGACAAAGTCATGCAGATGAAAAATGACTATGACATCGAATGGACGGTATATGATCAGCGCGGAATGCCGAAAGAACACGGAGCGGGACTCTTTAACGGCGATATCGGGCGTGTTATCAAAGTAGATAATGATAAGGATACGGTTACAATAGCTTTTGATGAGCATAAAAATGCCGTATACGACAGAAAACAGATACTTAATGTCGAGCTGGCTTATGCTGTTACCGTACACAAATCACAGGGCAGCGAATATCCGGCTGTGGTCATGCCTATGTTTAACGGACCGCATCTGCTGATGAACCGCAATCTGCTCTATACTGCGGTGACCAGAGCTAAGAAATGCGTCTGTATGGTAGGCCTCCCTCAGGTATTTGAGGAAATGGAGAGAAATGAAGATGAAAATAAACGTTTCTCGGGACTTTGTGACAGAATTATTGAAGGATATGATATATCCTGAGCTTTGTCCGATATGCGGCGATGCTATCCCTATAGCGGATCGCGCCGCATATCACAAGGCGTGGGAGCACATACGGTACTTAAGAATGCGGCATAACAGCTCCGGACTCAGTCAAAAAGAGATACGCCGTATAGGCGGTTTGACAGCTGAGGATGGATCATTTCGGCAAGAACTGCCTATGCTGTATGACGGATTGATATGTCAGGGCTGTCAAAAGGAACTTAAGCCGATAGGAGAGGAATGCTGCAAAAAATGCGGAAAACGCATAGCCGACGAAAGCGGCTTGTGCAGCGATTGCAAACAGCATGACAGAAGCTTTGTTCAGTGCAGAAGCCTTATGGATTATGATGAACGCATGCGCGATATCATGGCTGATATAAAATATAATTCCAAACGCGAGTATTTGTCGTTGTTGGCATTACTTACAGCCGACAGGCTGGGCAAATGGATAGTAGAAAAACAGATCGATTACATCATACCGGTTCCGGTACATGAAAGCCGTCTCAGAAAACGCGGCTATAATCAGTCAGAGATCCTTTGTGAGGATATAGGACTGTATCTTGGCATCCCCGTAAGAAAAGACATAATAGTAAGAAACAAAAAAACTGCGGCACAAAAGGAATTGAATGCCGGAGAGAGACTGCTCAATCTTCAGCAGGCATTTGGAGTACAAAAAAAGCTTCCTTACGGATGCACTGTACTGGTGGTTGATGATATTTATACCACCGGATCCACTATGGAGTGCTGCAGCGCCTGCCTCATGAGAGCGGGCGCCGGAAGGGTCTACGGAATAAGCATATGCTCCGGCGAAGACAAGAAGGCATGAAAAGTCAGCGTGCCGGGCTTAGCAACGGAAACGATACACATTTCCGGTACATATGTGTATTTAATAAATGCATTTATATCTTGAGATTGATACTCTTGCACAATTCTTAGAACAATTCTTGAGTAAATAAGACAAGAAAAACAGGCGATTCGGATAAAATAACAATAATAACGTGTACAATCTTAAGTAAACTTGTCATATGTGAACAAAAAACTGCTTGAATTCAAAACGTTAAACGTGTTACAATTCGAAGTGTCAGCTGAGAAATGTATTATGAGATACATTTATTGCAGCTCAGCCGATATCATGCCGAACGATCGTGTCGGCGGTAACTATCTGTTATTCAGATATAAGAGTTTCTTTGATAGGGGTACCAAGGGCTCTTAGAAGTAATTTTCCAAGGATAGAAGGGAGAAAATGATGAAAAAGTTTATTTCACTTGCACTGGTTGCAGCAATGACAGCTTCACTTGCAGCATGCGGCGGAAGCTCAACCGAAACAACAACGGCAGCAGCTTCGGAAGCAGAGACTGAAAGTGCAGCAGCAGAGTCAACAGCTGCAGCAGCTGAAACATCCATGACTATGGTAGAGGGAAGTGCAGCCAATGAGGATCCGCTCGGACCGTCAACAGCAAGCATTCACTTTAAGGCAGGTATAACCAATGCTATGACAGGTGCATATGCAGCAGGTCTTGTGGCATTCAGAAATCACCTTGAGGAGATGTCAGACGGAGATATGACAGTAGATATTTATCCGAGCTCGGCACTTGGCAACGAGTCTGATATGCTTGATGCGGTATCTACCGGAACACAGGATATGCTTGTTACATCAACAGGTCCTATCCCGGCATTTGCCAATGCAACAGCCAACTGGGCTGTTCTTGACCTTCCGTATCTCTTCCCTACAGCTGAGACGGCTTACGAGGTTCTTGACGGCGAGGTTGGACAGTTCCTTCTCGGAGAGTTTGACGGAACAGGCGTTAAGGCTCTTGCGTTCTTTGAGAACGGTTACAGATGCACAACAAACTCCAAGAAGGAGATCGTACATCCTGATGACCTTAAGGGCATGAAGATCCGTACAATGGAGAATAAGGTTCATATGGCTACATATACTGTACTCGGTGCAACACCTACAGCTATGGCTATGGGCGAGGTATTTTCAGCACTTCAGCAGGGAACTATCGACGGACAGGAGAATCCGTTCTCGATCATCTACTACGGCAACAAGCTTCATGAGGTTCAGCCTTACATGACAGAGAACAACATCTTCTACAGCCCGGCAGTTCTTTGCATCAGCCAGGACGTATTCGATGGCCTTACCGAAGAACAGCAGGGTTGGGTTATCGAGTCTGCTAAGCTTGCAAAGGATGAACAGCGTGCTGTAGAGCAGCGTATGGCTGTTCAGGCTCGTAAGGATATGGAAGCTTACGGCATCGTTATCTCCGATATCGATCAGGATGAGTGGATCGAGGCTACAAAGCCGGTATATGATGACGGCTCACTCGGTATCGATGCAGATCTTCTTGCAAAGATCCAGGCAGTTACAAATAAGTAAGGACGTTTAGCTTAATATATAAAAGGGATCGTTGCTTTTGCGGCGGTCCCTTTTATGGCAAAGGGGACAAGAAATAATCAGAAATACAATTCTGAATCAGTTCTATACCGACTGCACAAAAAGAATGATAAGAACAAAGACATATAGCACAAAAAAACAAGGCTTATGTGCAAAATGACATAAAAAGCAGTCGGAACATTGTTCTTAATAGGTATTTATGGATAGGCAAGACTTGAAATGTTAAACGTTTCATGTTAAGATTTGCGCATAAAAGGAAAACAAGCGTTTTTCATACAGGCAACTGTATGTTGGGGGTAAGAATAGAATGGCAAAGAAAAGTGATATAACAACAAAGGGTCTGGAGAGAGCAACTCACAGAGCACTTTATTATTCAATGGGACTTCTTCCGGAGGATCTTGATAAGCCGATCATCGCTGTGGTCAACGCACAGAACGAGACCATGCCGGGACACAGACATCTTGATACTATAGCAAGAGCTGTCAAGGAAGGAATCATAGCAGCCGGCGGACAGCCGATAGAATTCCCTACTATAGGAATTTGCGACGGTATCGCACAGGGTAACTACGGAATGCATTATCCTCTTGCAAGCCGTGAGCTGATTGCCGATTCTGTAGAGTGCATGATGAACGGACACAGCTTTGATGCAATGGTTCTTATCCCTGACTGTGATAAGATCACACCGGGTATGATCATGGCAGCAGCAAGACTTGATGTGCCTATGATCATCTGCTCAGGCGGAGTTATGGCAACGGGCTGCATGGACGGAGAGAAAGTCGGATATACAGATCTTATGGAGGCTTCGGGTCTTGTACAAAGAGGGATCAAGTCAGAGGAATGGCTGTCAAAGCTTGAACAGTGTGCACTTCCGGGCTGCGGAGCCTGCAATCTGCTCGGTACGGCAAACTCAATGAACTTCCTCACGGAAGCATTGGGACTCTGTCTTCCGGGAGCTACACTTCCGGCACTCAGCGGTAAGAAGCTTGCTGTTGCAAAGCGTACAGGTATGCGTATCGTTGAACTTTGGAAGCAGCAGGTAAACTGCAAGCAGATACTTAATGCCAAGGCTATACATAATGCTTTGGTAGTCGATATGGCTATCGGAGGATCTTCCAATACCATGCTTCATCTTGCAGCCATCTGCAACGAGGCAGGTATTCCGTTCAGCTTCGATGAGGTCGAGGCTATTGCAGCCAAGGTACCGCATCTTGTTAAGATGAAGCCTTCGGGACCGCATTATCCGGCAGACTTTGATAACGCAGGCGGAGTTACGGCACTTATGGCAAGACTTAAGGAGTACGGTCTCCTTGAGGATAATCTTACCGTTACGGGCAAGACTGTATTTGAAAATGTCGAAGGACATGAGGTTATCAATGAGGATGTTATCCGCAGCAAGGAGACTGCATACAGCCTTACCGGCGGACTTAAGATCATGTACGGCAACCTTGCCAAGGACGGAGCTGTCTGCAAGAAGGCGGGAGTTGTTCCGGAGATGCTTAAGCATACCGGACCTGCAAGAGTATTCGATCAGGAAGAGCCGGCGGTCAAGGCTATATATAACGGTGAGATCAAGCCGGGTGATGTTGTGGTCATCAGATATGAAGGACCTAAGGGCGGTCCGGGTATGAGAGAGATGCTCACACCTACATCAGCCATCATAGGTATGGGGCTCGGATCAAGCGTAGCACTTGTTACAGACGGACGTTTCTCCGGAGCAACAAGAGGAGCAGCCATAGGACATGTTTCACCTGAGGCGGCAGAGGGCGGACTTATTGCATTTGTTAAGGACGGCGACAGCATTTCCATAGATATAGAAGGCGGAAGCGTTACACTCAATGTTCCGGAGGAGGAGATTGAGAAACGTAAGATCGGCTGGGAGCCGCATAAGCCGCCGGTTAAGCCGGGCAGCTATCTTGACAGATATTCAAGACTGGTTACATCGGCAATGGCAGGAGCAGTATTTAAGAAATAAAAAAACGATCGGGCATAAGCCGACTGAACATTGACATATTACAAAGGGTATAAAGCGTTACAGCTTTCGGTTATTTATAAAAGGAGTTAAACCAATGAGCGATAAGAAAAAGTGTACTGTTAAGGATTTCCAGCGTTATAAGGAAGAGGGACAGAAGTGGACCTGGACTATCTGCTACGATTATACCTTTGCCGGAATCGTAGATGAAAGTAAGACAGAGATGATCCTTGTAGGTGATTCTCTCGGAAATGTTATCACAGGTGACGGTTCCACTATCCCGGTAACTCTTGATATGATCATTCACCATACAAGATCTGTCGTTAAGGGCGCTCCTAATACCTTCGTTGTAGGAGATATGCCGTTCGGAACCTATAATGTAAGCAATGAGCAGGCAGTAGCCAATGCAAACCGCATCATGCAGGAAGGCGGATGCGACTGCATCAAGCTTGAGGGCGGAGCAAAGATGGCACCGAGGATCAAGGCTATCGTTGACGGCGGTATTCCGGTAATGGCACATATCGGCCTTACACCTCAGTCTATCAGCCAGCTCGGAGGCTTCAGAGTTCAGGGTAAGGACAGCGATTATGCCGTACAGCTCCTTGAGGATGCCAAGGCTGTTGAGGCAGCAGGCGCATTTGCGATCTGCCTTGAGTGCATGCCGGTAGGTGTTGCCAAGAAGATCACCGAGACAGTTAAGATCCCTTGCTGCGGAATCGGTGCAGGCAAGTATACTGACGGTCAGGAGCTTAACCTCTACGATATGACAGGACTCTTCAATGATATGAAGCCGAAGTTCGTTAAGCATTACGCAGAGCTTCGTCAGCCTATGGTAGATGCACTTAATGCCTTCTATGATGAAACCTGCTCCGGAGCATTCCCGACACCGGAATACAGTTATAATGCAAAAGTTGAAGGATTTCCTGTGGAGTAATTGATAGCTTTGTGATAAAATAAACATATTCATGTAGTGGGGAGTGTCGGGCAAGCGCCCGACACGAACTAAAATCTAATATAAGAAAGGGAGAAAAACATGAAGAAGTTTATTTCACTGGCACTCGTTGCAGCAATGACAGCTTCACTCGCAGCATGCGGCGGAAGTTCAACAGCTACAACAACAGCAGCAGCTGCAGACGCAGAGACAGAGGCAGCAGCAACAGAGTCGACAGAGGCAACAGAGGCAGCAGCCGGCGAGGCAGCTATGACCAAGGTTGAGGGTAGTGCGGCTGATGAGGATCCGCTCGGATCAGCAGATGCAAGCATTCACTTCAAGGCAGGTATCACAGGTTCTATGTCAGGAGCTTATGCAGCAGGTCTTGTAGCACTCAGAAATCACCTTGAGGAGATGTCTGACGGCGAGATGACAGTTGATATCTATCCGAGCTCAGCACTTGGCAACGAGTCTGATATGCTTGATGCAGTAT
>Ga0129312_1000066_pt1 | contig 108757 bp, 103 predicted proteins | sample O827metagenome_FD_94434 | JGI IMG/M metagenome (GOLD analysis project Ga0129312, IMG submission 94434) | Orangutan group fecal microbial communities from Wisconsin, USA - O827 metagenome | ecosystem: Host-associated > Mammals > Digestive system > Large intestine > Fecal | place: USA: Wisconsin... | reverse complement strand
GGCCAAGGCCGGGAACTGATACTCCGAGGCTCTTTCTGGGTGCCTTCAGAAACAATTAAATAATATTTGTGGTGATTTCTATTAATTTGCACTTGACAAGAGGTCATTACATATCAGTTACATTAATTTCTGTGTAGTCACCATGTGATTATACGACACGAATCGTCAAAAAGCAACGGAACATTTGCGTTTACATTTTGAAGCCGGAATGATAGAATAAATGGACTAATAGTTTTTGAAAGGCGCAGAAGAATGAGTAATTTTGAAAAGAAATTTGGCAAATATGCAATTAAGAATCTGTCATTGATCCTGATTATGTGTTATGCATGCGGTTACCTTATGAAATGGATCAATCCGGGCTTTTTTACCTATTTATATTTGAATCCGTATGAAATCATTCACCATTTCCAGATCTGGAGACTGGTGACCTGGCTGATTGTTCCGCCGGACAGCTTTGATTTCTGGACATTGCTAATGCTTTATTTTTACTATTCGATCGGGACAAGCTTAGAGCGTACCTGGGGAACCTACCGGTATAATGTCTATATCTTTTCCGGTATTCTTTTTACGGCGGCTGGAGCCTTTATCCTGTATGGAGTAAGTTCCCTGCTCGGGGCACAGAGTCTTGGACTGTGGATGACCGTAGATGGCTATATCACTTATCCGACGATGTTCAGCACCTACTATGTCAATATGTCCATCTTTTTAGCTTATGCGGCAACCTTCCCGGATTATGAAGTATTATTGTTCTTCATCCTGCCGATCAAGGTGAAGTTTCTTGGAATTATTTACGGGGCAATGCTGGTCTACCAGTTCATCGTCGGTTATGGAACGAGCTCAGCTCTGTTTTATTATAACCTTGGCATCCGTTTCGTGATTACAGCGTCTCTTCTTAATTTTGTGGTGTTTTTCTTTACCAGCCGCAGAAAGGTACGCAGGGGACCGATCCGGATTACAAGACAGCAGGCTGCAAAACAACAGTCATACCGTCATGAGGCGAAGAAGAACAGCAGTATCACCAGACATAAATGTGCTGTCTGCGGAAGAACGGATGAGACGAATCCGGAACTGGAATTCCGCTTCTGCTCAAAGTGTAACGGAAAATATGAATATTGTCAGGAGCATCTGTTCACCCATACGCATGTACAATAAGATATCTGGCAGAACAGATAGGATATTCTAAGTTTTGGAAAGAAGGACTGATATGAATAAAGAAATACTTTTTGTGCAAAAGCTGGGAGAGATCCGGGAGCTTGCCAAAGAACAGGGAAATTACGTGACGAAGGAGCAGATCGCTGATGCATTTGCAGAACTGAACTTTCAGGAGGAACAGTTCCAGATGGTGTATGACTATCTGACGAAGCATAAAATCGGTATTGATGAGCCAGTGGATCTGGATGAATATCTGTCGGAGGAAGAGGTGGATTACCTCAAAATGTATGAAGAAGAACTGGCTGCAATGGAGTCGGTAACTGCCGGACAGCGGGAGGCCATTCTGTTAAGTGCCATGGCAGGAGAAACGGATGCCCAGAGGCGCCTTGTTGAAATTTACCTGCCGCAGGTTATTGAAATATCGAAGCTTTATACCGGACAGGGTGTTTATATTGAGGATCTGGTTGGAGAAGGGAATCTGGCTCTTACACAGGGGGTTACTATGTTAGGGTGTCTTGAACATGCCAAAGAGGCAGAGGGGATGCTGATGAAGATGGTGATGGATGCTATGGAAGAGCTTATTCAGGAAGATCTGACCGAGAAGGATATTGTGAAGAAAGCCATCGATCAGGAGAAAAAAAAGAAGAATAACGATTCTTTGCAGACCGATACAGATACGGGCGAAGATTCGGATAAGTAATGGGTTGGTATGCATAAGAAGACTGGGAGAATAAGTGAGAATGAAATTTTTTGAAGGAACTTCAGAATATCAGGATTTTAAATATGTACTGCAGGATACCCGGACGGTATCGCTGGGCGTGAAATACACCTATGAGGAGCTGCTGCAGGATGAGCGGGTGCCGTTTAAGTTTCAGGCGGTTATTTCCCAGTATCTGCTAAAAGAAGCTGCTCCGGAGACTACGCTCGAGAGTGAATTTTATTATATGGAAAAGGGAACCTTTGTATATGAAACCTACAGGCAGCTGAAGGCACGGGCAAAGGTACGTACCCGGACCGTAAAGAAAACGATGACAGGAAAAGAAAAGATTGTTTATAAGGAAGAAATCTGGACGGTAGAGGAGCTGGCACAGATGAACCTTGCCAGAAAAAAAGCAGCCGGGCTGATGATCGAAGAGATTGAGTTATCGAAGCTTGGTTTAATGACATTTTCCATCTAAAAATAAAGTTGTAAGTATTGGAAAGAAAACGGAGGGAATGAAGGAAACGATGAAAAGCTTAAAGGGACTTGATAAATATGAGGTAATAGAAGAACGCCATATCGGGGATCTGAACTCGGACGGTTATCTGTTAAAGCACAGGAAGACCGGGGCGTATATAACACTGCTTTTAAATGATGATGAAAACAAGGTGTTTTATATCGGCTTCCGTACACCGCCTAAGGACAGCACGGGGGTAGCGCACATCTTAGAGCATTCGGTATTATGTGGATCAAAGGAATTTCCGGTGAAGGATCCGTTTATTGAACTGGCGAAGGGTTCCTTAAACACCTTCTTAAATGCGATGACCTATCCGGATAAGACGGTTTATCCGGTGGCAAGCTGCAATGATAAGGACTTTAAGAATCTGGTGCATGTCTATCTGGATGCTGTGTTCTATCCGAATATTTATAAAGAAGAGAAGATTTTCCGACAGGAAGGCTGGCATTATGAGATGGAGGATGTTGATGCACCACTTACCATCAATGGTGTAGTTTATAACGAAATGAAGGGAGCTTTTTCCTCTCCGGATGATGTGGTTTCCCGTGAGGTAATGAACGGATTATATCCGGATACCACGTATGGACTGGAATCCGGAGGAGATCCGGAGGTCATTCCGGAACTTACCTATGAGGAATTTTTAAAGTTTCATGGAAAATATTATCATCCTTCGAACAGCCTGATTTATCTGTATGGAAATCTGGATCCGGAAGAATATCTTACGTTTCTGGATGAAAAGTATCTGTCCTCTTATGAGACGTTGGAAGTTGATTCTGCGATTCCGTTACAGAAGCCGTTTGACGAAAAACGCTGCGTGAATCGTGAATACTCCGTGATGGAGGGAGATATCGCAGAAAATGAAACCTATCTTACTTATAATATTGCAATGGGAAGCAGTCTCGACCGGGAACTGTATATTGCGATGGATGTGCTGGTTCATGTGCTCTGTTCAGATCCGGGGTCACCGGTAAAGCAGGCTCTTGTGGATGCGGGAATCGGGGATGAGGTTTACAGCTATTCCGAAACCGGCATTGCACAGCCGTATTTTTCCATTACCGCGAAGAACGCTTCCTCCACACAGCAGGAACAGTTTGTTTCCATTATTGAAGAAGAACTGCAGAAAATTGTGAAGCATGGGATTGACAGAAAAGCGCTTCTTGCAACCTTGAATGAATTTGAATTCCGTTACCGTGAAGCAGATTTTGGCTCCTATCCAAGAGGACTGATGCTTGGCCTGCAGGCACTCGACAGTTGGCTTTATGACAAAGAGAAGCCGTTTATCCACATTGAAGCCAATGATACGCTTGCAGTTTTAAAAGAAAAGATTGAGACCTCTTACTATGAAGATCTGGTACAGAAATACTTTATTGATAACCGGCATAAAGCAGTGGTTGTTGTAGAACCGGTTCCCGGACTTACAGGGAAGAAGGAAAAGGAACTTGCCGATCGTCTGGCAGCAATAAAGGATCGGATGACGGATGAAGAAAAGCAGGCGGTTGTAGATGCAACAAAAGCGCTCCATGCTTATCAGCAGGAGCCAAGCCCGAAGGAGGATCTTGCAAAGATTCCGCTTCTTAAGAGAGAAGATATGAAGAAGGAAGCAGCGGCTTATGTCAATGAAGAGCGTGGCAGCAAGGAAGCTCCGGTTTTGTATCATAATATTTTTACGAACGGAATCGGTTACCTGAATCTTGTATTTGATGCTTCCCATGTGCCGGCAAGACTGTTCCCTTATATTGGAATTTTAAAGAGTATTTTCACCTTGATGGTAGACACGGAGCATTATTCCTACAGTGATCTGTATAATGAAATCCGGATCCATACCGGTGGAACGAAAATGGTATTTAATGTGTATACCAATGCCAAAGATATGACGAAGGTTAAGCCGACCTTTGAAGCACGGACGAAGTTCCTGTTTGATCAGAAGGATAAGGCTGTAGAACTTTTGGAAGAAATTCTGATCCATGCGGATTTCACGGATACAAAGCGTCTGTATGAAATTCTTGCGGAGTATAAATCCGATATGCAGGCTACCATGCAGAGTGCAGGCCACAGTCTGGCAGCAATCCGTGCGATGTCGTACTTCTCAAAGTCTGCAGCAGTTACCGAACAGGTAAATGGTATTCCGCAATATCGCCTGCTTGAAGAGCTTACAAAGAATTTTGAAGATCATAAGGAAGAGCTTGTTGCAAATCTGAAGGAACTCTGCCAATATCTTTTCCGGCCGGAAAATCTGCTGCTGGATTATACCGCCCCGGAAGAGGGATATGCAGGGATTGAGGAGGCTGTAGACCGTCTCCGTAAGAAGCTTTATACCGGAGAGATCGTTAAGGAAACCTATGAGCCGGTTACTGAAAAGAAGAATGAAGGCTTTTTAACCGCCGGACAGGTTCAGTATGTATGCCGTGCCGGTAACTTTATCAGGGAGGGACTTCCCTATACAGGTGCCTTAAGGGTACTTAAGGTGATGATGGGATATGATTATCTCTGGAATCAGGTCCGTGTGGTTGGTGGAGCGTATGGATGTATGTGCAGCTTTGGCAGGAACGGAGATGCATACTTTGTTTCCTATCGTGATCCGAACCTTGAAAAAACAATCAGGACCTATGAGCAGGCGGCAGATTATATTACCGGCTGCAGGCTTGATGAGAGGGAAGTGACCCAGTTTATCATCGGGGCAGTCAGTGAGCTTGATACACCGATGACTCCGGCCGTGAAGGGCATTTATTCCCTGGGCGGTTACATGACAGGCCTTTCTGTGGAACGGCTGCAGAAGGAGAGGGATGAACTGCTTGCGGTTACACCGGAAATTATTCAGGGACTTGGCAGACAGGTCGCAGCCTTTATGAAGCAGGATTATATCTGCGTGGTCGGAAACGGAAACAAATTAAAGGAAAGCAAAGAGCTGTTTATGAACATGGAACAGTTATTCCGGTCTTAAGAAACAGCTCCGAAGCATTGCTTAACATGTATACGGAGAAGCTGTCAGCAGCAGGCTCGATGGTGGAACAAGGTACGGGCAGGCAGTAACAATATGTGGGGAATATTTATCAGAAACAAGGGAGGAATGAAAAGGATGAGAAAAAGAATAACATGGCGTTATATCACTTTGGCAGGACTTATGGCTCTTGGATTAACCGGCTGCGGAGCTTCTTCAAAGGGTGCGGCAACGGAAGCTGCAGTGGCAGATTCAGCTTATCTTAGCGATGATATGTACAGCTATGATAACAGCTATTATGAGGAAGCTGCAAGCGAAGAATATGACAGCACTGCCGGTTCGAAAGAAAACACAGAAAAGGTACAGGATACCAGCCGTAAGCTGATTAAAAACGTGGATATGTCTGTAGAAACCGAGGAATTTGACACATTACTTGCAAATGTGGAAAAAAGGATCGAAGCACTTGGCGGTTATATTGAAACCAGTAATGTCTATAACGGAAGCACTTACAATAGCTATGGTAATCTTCGTACGGCAAATATTACGGCCCGGATTCCGGCAGAGAAGCTGAACGAATTTCTGTCCCTTGTTTCTGAAGCCTCAAATGTGATCAGCAAAAATGAGAGCGTGACGGATGTTACCCTGCAGTATGTGGATATGCAGAGCCATAAGGAGGCGCTGCAGACCGAACAGCAGCGGTTATTGGAGCTTCTCGAGCAGGCAGAAACCATTGACGATATCATCACGATCGAGAGCCGGCTTTCGGATGTGCGTTATCAGATCGAAAGTATGGAATCCCAGCTTCGTACCTTTGACAATCAGGTATCCTACAGTACTGTTTATCTGTATATTGACGAAGTGAAGACTTATACCCAGACTGAGGAGCAGACACGCCTTCAGAGAATGGCAGGTGGATTTGTAAACAGCCTTAAGGGAATTGGAAACGGCTTTCTTGATTTTTGTGTTTCATTTGTCATTGCTCTTCCATACCTTGTTGTCTGGGCAGTGATTATCGTTGTAGTCATCCTCCTTATCCGTCTGATCGTCAAAAAATCAAAGAAGAGCAGTGAGAAAAGAGCCTTAACGCAGCAGATCAGGGAACGGGAACGCCAGGCTGCCTATGAAGCGCATCTTAAGAATATGGATAAAGAAAAAGCACAGAAAGCAGATACAGCAGATTTAGAAAACAGCCAGGGAAAGGAAAAGAAGGAGTAGCTCATGAAGGAGAATTACAAGTCCGGATTTGCCACGCTGATCGGAAGACCAAATGTTGGAAAATCCACATTGATGAACTGTCTGATCGGACAGAAAATCGCGATCACCTCAAGCAAGCCGCAGACCACCAGAAACCGGATCCAGACGGTGTATACCTCGCAGGAAGGACAGATCGTTTTTGTGGACACGCCGGGAATCCATAAGGCTAAGAACAAGCTTGGTGATTATATGGTAAACATCGCAACACGTTCCTTAAGGGATGTGGATGTTGTGCTCTGGCTTGTGGAACCGACGAATTATATCGGGGCTGGAGAAAAGCATATCATTGAACAGCTCCAAGGAATTAAAACACCGGTCATCCTTGTTATCAATAAGATCGATACGGTGAAAAGAGAGGAATTGTTTGGCTTTATTGATACCTATCGGAAGGAGATGGACTTTCAGGAGATCGTTCCGGTATCTGCCCTAAAACAGGAAAATACGGAAGAACTTATTAAGTGTATTATGAAATATCTGCCGTACGGACCTGCCTTTTATGATGAGGATACGATCACTGACCAGCCACAGCGTCAGATTGTGGCAGAGCTTATCCGTGAAAAGGCATTACGGTGCCTCGATGAAGAAATTCCACACGGAATTGCCGTAACCATTGAAAAGATGAAGTGGCGTAAGAGCAGTAAGGGAACGATTGTGGATATCGAGGCCACCATTATCTGTGAGAGGGAATCCCACAAGGGAATTATCATCGGGAAGCAGGGAACAATGCTTCGTAAGATCGGGCAGTCTGCCCGTCGGGATATCGAAGAGATGCTGGAAGAAAAAGTAAATCTGCAGCTTTGGGTAAAGGTTCGCAGGGACTGGCGAGACAGCGATCTGCTTCTCAAAAATTACGGATATAATCCGAAAGATAACGAATAGAAAACTTTAAACTGTAAACCCTAATTACAGAAGACGATTTAGGGGGCACAGGATGAAAAACGTAAATTACTGGGATCAGTTTTTAAGCACAGGAAAGATCGAAGATTATCTGGCCTACCGGAAGGAAGCTTCCGCAGATGCCGGAAAACAGCAGAAAGAAGGAGCTGAAACTCATGCAGGAACCGGTCAGGGTTACAGGGATGGTGCTCGAGGTATCACCTGTAGGAGAGACGGATAGAAGAGTGGTTCTGTTGACAAAAGAAAGAGGAAAAATTTCAGCATTTGCCAGAGGGGCGCGCAAGCAGGGGAGCAGGCTGATGGCAGCTACCAATCCATTCTGCTTTGGTGAATTTGTACTATATGAGGGCAGAAATTCTTATTCTCTGGGCGAGGCTGTGATCACGAATTATTTCGAAGATATGCGGACGCATTTTGAAGAAGCCTGTTACGGCATGTACTTTTTAGAACTGATGGATTACTATACCAGAGAAAATAACGATGAGAAGGAGATGCTTCTGCTTCTTTACCAATCGCTCCGGGCATTGCTGCATGCGGCCTATGATAACAGGCTGGTAAGATACATATTTGAAATTAAGGCGGTTGTGTTAAACGGTGAATATCCGGGACTTCCGAAGAATAAGGACTATGAAGAGTCTACACAATATGCCTTGCAGTATATCGCGGACAGCAGCGTGGAAAAGCTGTATTCGTTTAAGGTTTCGGATGAGGTTTTAAAGGAACTTGAGGAAATTGCGGGGATTTATCAGAGAAGATTTATGGATCGGAAAATGAAAAGCCTTGAAATCCTTGAGGGACTCATATATAATTGATTGGGTAAATTCTTCCGGAAGAGGAGAAGAGGATTTTTATGAGGAAAAATTATCAGTATGTGAAGCGCTTTTTGGCAGGCTTTCTATGTGTTGCTTTTGCAGTGGGCGGAATGACGGCATGTGGAAACACCACGGGAGTGGAAGGATCCGTGATTACGGTTTCTAAGGACGGAACAGTAACGGATACGATCCGCGAGCCGTTTGACCAGGATTATTACAGCCAACAGGAATTGCAGGATGAGGTATTAAAGGCAGTAACCTCTTATAATTCCAGAATGGGAAACGAAGCCGTTACCGTATCGAAGGTTCAGGTGGACGGCGGTGTTACGGATGTGGAGATGAAATATCAGAGTGTCGAAGATTATGCAGCTTTTAACAGGGAAACTTTTTTTATCGGAACCCCGGCACAGGCAAGACTGGCGGGCTTTGACCTCAATAAGGTTTACTCTGCAGTTTCCGATCCTTCAAAGACTATGGGCATGACAGAGCTTTTTAATACGGATGGGATTCTTGTATTGATTACAGATACCACACAGACCGTAGTGATGAACTACAAGATTCTTTATGCTTCGGATGGTGTGGAGGTTGCGGATCATGCGAAAGCATTCCGTGTACAGAGCGATGAAAATAATCAGATTTCCAAGGAAATTTGTGTAATATTTAAAGAAAAATAACGAGAGGTAGATGGAACAATGGAAAAGACAATGGAAAAAATCGTAGCATTGGCAAAGGCAAGAGGATTTGTATATCCCGGATCCGAGATCTACGGAGGTCTTGCCAACACATGGGATTACGGTAATCTTGGTGTGGAATTAAAGAACAATGTGAAGAGAGCATGGTGGCAGAAATTCGTCATGGAAAATCCCTACAACGTAGGAGTGGATTGTGCTATCTTAATGAATCCCCAGACATGGGTAGCTTCCGGACATCTGGGAGGGTTCTCCGATCCGTTGATGGACTGTAAGGAATGCCATGAGCGTTTCCGTGCAGACAAGCTGATCGAGGACTTTGCGCAGGAGAATGGAATTACACTGGAGAAACCCATTGATGCTTTTTCACAGGAAGAGATGAAGAATTTCATCGAAGAACACAACATTCCATGTCCGACCTGCGGCAAGCATAACTTTACCGATATCAGACAGTTTAACCTGATGTTCAAGACCTTCCAGGGCGTAACCGAGGATGCGAAGAATACCGTATACCTTCGTCCGGAAACCGCACAGGGTATTTTCGTTAACTTTAAGAATGTACAGAGAACCTCCCGTAAGAAGATTCCGTTCGGTATCGGACAGATTGGTAAGTCCTTCCGTAACGAAATCACTCCCGGTAACTTTACTTTCCGTACAAGAGAGTTCGAACAGATGGAACTGGAGTTCTTCTGCGAGCCCGGTACAGATCTTGAATGGTTTCAGTACTGGAGAGCGTTCTGCCGTGACTGGCTGTTAAGCTTAGGAATTAAGGAAGATGAAATGAGACTTCGTGACCATGCGCCGGAGGAGCTTTGCTTCTATTCCAAGGGCACCACTGATATTGAATTCCTGTTCCCGTTCGGTTGGGGTGAATTATGGGGAATCGCAGACAGAACCGATTATGATTTAACCCAGCATCAGAATGTATCCGGCGAGGATATGAGCTACTTTGATGATACCAAGAATGAACGTTATGTTCCTTACGTGGTAGAGCCTTCTCTTGGAGCAGACCGTGTGGTACTTGCATTCCTTTGTGCTGCTTATGATGAAGAGAAGATCGGAGAAGGAGATGTGCGTACCGTACTTCATTTCCATCCGGCACTTGCTCCTGTGAAGATTGGTGTGCTTCCTCTTTCCAAGAAGCTGAATGAGGGTGCCGAGAAGATCTATGCACAGCTTTCCAGGAAGTATAACTGTGAATTTGATGATAGAGGAAACATTGGTAAGCGTTACCGCAGACAGGATGAAATCGGAACTCCGTTCTGTATTACATACGACTTTGATTCCGAAACAGACAACTGTGTGACTGTCCGTTTCCGTGACTCCATGGAGCAGGAGCGTGTGGCTATCGCAGATCTGGATGCTTACTTTGCAGATAAGTTTACATTTTAATAGCGGTGTCCTGTAAAGAAACTGAAATCAGGCATCTGCGGAAGCGTTGAACCACAGAGCCTTTTGAAAATACAAACAACGCAGAAATGGTGAGATCATGAGACAATTCACTTCAGATGAATTAAGAAAAACCTGGAAACAATTTTATATTGACCGCGGACATGTAGATGTAGGAGCTGTTTCGCTTGTATCTGACGGATCTACCGGTGTAATGTTTAACGTAGCAGGCATGCAGCCTTTGATGCCGTATCTGTTAGGTCAGAAGCACCCTCTTGGAACCAGGCTTTGTAACGTGCAGGGGTGTGTCCGTACGAATGATATTGATTCAGTTGGTGACAAGAGCCATGTAACCTTTTTTGAGATGATGGGAAGCTGGAGCCTTGGTGATTACTTTAAGAAAGAAAGATGCCAGTGGAGCTTTGAACTGCTTACCCAGGTTTTCGGCTTTGATGCCGATCATCTGGCTGCAACTGTTTTCGCAGGAGATGAGAATGCACCAAGAGATGAGGAAGGTGCACAGTATCGTATCGCTTCCGGCTTTAAGAAAGAGAATATCTATTATCTTCCGGCAGAGGATAACTGGTGGGGACTTGAATATGGTCCCTGCGGACCGGACAGTGAAATGTTCTATGTAGCCGACCGCCCGGATTGTGGTCCGGATTGTGGTCCCGGATGTCACTGTGGTAAGTATACCGAACTTGGCAATGATGTATTCATGCAGTACGAGAAACACCACGACGGTCATCTTACTCCGTTAAAGCAGAAAAATGTGGATACCGGCTGGGGCTTAGAGCGTATTCTGGCATTCTTAAACGGAACAAGAGACGTATACCGTATTGATTTGTTTGCTCCGGTAATCGCTTATATTGAGAAGGTTTCCGGAACGAAATATGAAGAGGATGAAAAGCTGACCAGATCCATGCGTATTCTGGCAGACCATATCCGTACCAGTGTCATGCTGATCGGTGATGAAGCGAAGCTCCTTCCTTCCAATGTGGGAGCAGGATATGTTCTCCGCCGTCTGATCCGTCGTGCGGTAAGACATGGCCGTATGCTGAATTTAAAGACGGAGGATCTGCTGACCATTGCACAGATGTACATTGATGATATTTATGCAGAAAGCTATCCGTTATTGGTTAAGAACAAAGAGTTCGTTCTTTCTGAACTGAAGAAGGAAATCGACCGTTTTGAGAGTACTCTGGAAAACGGAATGAAGGAATTTAAGAAGATCCTTGAACAGAAGAAGGAAGAAAAGTCGGTTGAGATCGATGGAAAGAGCGCATTCTACCTATATGACACCTTTGGATTCCCACTTGAGCTTACCGTAGAGCTTGCACAGGAAGAGGGCTTAAAGGTTGATGAAGAAGGATTTGCCAGGGCCATGGAAGAGCAGAAGCAGAAGGCAAGGGATAACCAGAGCTTTTCTGCCAGACTTTCTACGGATACGGCATTATATGACGAATTAGAAGAAAGCTTAGCCAGTGAATTTACAGGTTATGATACCCTGCAGGCAGAGAGCAGTGTTGCAGCCATTGCCAGTGACGGCAAGTGGCAGGATGTACTTTCCGAAGGGCAGGAAGGAACCATTATTACAGCAAAAACTCCGTTCTATGCAACCATGGGTGGACAAAAGGGTGATTTTGGTGTAATTAAGACAGCAGACGGAACATTTGAGGTAACTGATACCGTGAAGGTTCCGGGCGGCAGAATCGGACACATCGGTAAGGTGGTATCCGGTACCATTAAGAAGGATGTCAAGGCAGATCTTTCGGTATCTTCCTTAAATCGTGGCAATACCTGTAAGAACCATACAGCAACACACTTGTTACAGGAAGCACTTCGTGAAGTATTAGGTGATCATGTGGAACAGTCCGGATCCTACCAGGATGGAGAGAGAACCCGTTTTGACTTCAGCCACGGACAGGCAATGACTGCCGAAGAGTTAAAGAAGGTAGAGGAAATTGTGAATGCTAAGATTGCAGAGGATCTTCCGGTAGAAACCAGGGTTATGAGCCTTGAAGAAGCGAAGAAGACCGGTGCAATGGCACTGTTTGGTGAAAAATACGGAGATACCGTCCGCGTTGTCATGATCGGAGATTTTTCCAGGGAATTATGTGGTGGTACTCATGTCGGACATACCGGAGAGATCGCATCCTTTAAGATCTTATCCGAATCCGGTGTTGCAGCAGGCGTACGTCGTATTGAAGCCATTACCGGAAATAATGTAACTGCTTACTATCAGGAAATGGAAGAACGTTTAAATGCCGTAGCCAGGGTATTAAAGACTTCTCCTGCAACGCTCCTTGACCGGGCAGAGCATCTGATGGCAGAGATGAAAGTGTTACAGAGTGAAAATGAATCCTTAAAGAGTAAGGCAGCCAAGGACGCACTCGGGGACGTCATGAACCAGGTGAAGGAAGTAAAGGGTATAAAGCTTCTTGCCACTTCGGTATCCGGTGTGGATATGAACGGACTGCGTGACTTGGGTGACCAGTTAAAGGCCAAAATCGGGGAAGGTGTGATTGTTCTTATTTCCGATTGTGACGGCAAGGTGAATATGGTTGCCATGGCAACACAGGGCGCTATGGACAAGGGAGCACATGCAGGTAACCTGATTAAGGGTATTGCAGCACTTGTTGGCGGCGGCGGTGGTGGCCGTCCGAACATGGCGCAGGCCGGAGGAAAAAATCCGGCAGGTATTCCGGACGCCATTGCAAAATGTGAAGAGGTTCTTGCAGCACAGGTTTAAGCATGAAATCCCGGGAAGAGGACATTGAAAAAGATTATGATATCTAAATTATAGTAAATATATGTAAATATTTTTTTCCTCTTGACGTGTACATGATTTATGATATAATATGGGTTGTGTGTGAGTGCACACAAGAATAACCCAGTCAGTCATGTTACTAGAAGGGACTGAAGGGAGGTCAGGGTGTAAATGTCAAACGTAATCGTAAAAGAAAACGAGACTTTAGATAGCGCTTTACGTCGTTTTAAGAGAAGCTGTGCAAAGGCCGGCATTCAGCAGGAGATTCGTAAGAGAGAGCATTACGAGAAGCCAAGCGTTAAGCGTAAGAAGAAGTCAGAAGCAGCAAGAAAACGTAAATACAACTAATTAAAGTAAACGTGAGCCCTTGGATAAAACTAAGGGCTTTCTTGTTCGAATGAGCATTTAGGGAAGCCTGTTCCTTATAATGTTTGATTGTAACTATTCAGTACAGGTCGAAGCATTTACTGCCAAGACCGTAAGATAATGATTCAGTAATGCAAAATCCCATCGGCGAAGCCGATTTGGAATGGATTTTGCATCGTAACTGTGAAGGTACTGAACAGTTACGTTTGATTTAAGATGAGGGGATTTTTATGTGGACGAAAGAGATGTTTGGAACCGATGTATATCATCTGGTTGCTGCGTTTATTATTTATAGTATGCTTGGGTGGCTTGTAGAGTCGATCTATATGTCCATCTGTAATAAGAAGTTAACGAACCGTGGATTCGGTAAAGGACCGTTCTGCCCGATCTATGGATTCGGAGCAGTCATCGGATATCTGGTGCTTCGGCCATTATCAAGTAATCCATTTCTGCTTTACTGTGCGGGAGCCATTATGGCTACTGCATTCGAATATCTGGTAGGACGGCTGATGCTTAAGATTTTCGGTGAAGCCTGGTGGGACTATACGAATAAACCGTGTAACTTTCAGGGACTTATCTGCCTGGAGAGCACTATTGCATGGGGATTTTATGCAATTATCATAATTACCTTCCTGCATGGCAAGGTGATGGGGCTGATTGACCGCTATGATATGCAGCTTGGGAAAAGGTTCTGTGTGCTCGTGCTTTGTATTGTGACGATCGATTATCTGTTCCAGTTTGCGAAGCTCTCCAGCATTGATTTTAAAAAGAGCAGGGAACGGATTACGGAGTTGTACGAGAGCATCCGTACGAAGAGGTAGATACGAATTCATTTGTAACTATTCAGAGCCATGTAAAATTGCTTTCTGCAAATGCTTGCATTCGTACAGAATAGCAATTTTATATGGTGAAATAACCATATGAGTAAAACTTAAGCCGCGTTAGCCGCGGTTTTACGAATGAGGTTCTGAATAGTTATGTTCATTTTTCAAACAGCAGGAACATATTTATAGGTATAGAGTTTTGTCGGGGAGAAGATTGCCTTGAGAACAATGATGAAGAAACTACTATGCGGTATGATAACGTTCCTGCTGTTTGTGTCTGTGCCGGTTCCGGCCATGGCAGCACCGGAAATTGATGCACCGTCGTATATTCTGATGGAGGCTTCCACGGGAAAAGTGATCTGTGAGCAGAATGCGGACGAGCGGAGAAGTCCTGCCAGTATTACGAAAATTATGACTTTGCTGCTGATCTTTGATTATCTGAATACGGGACGCGTGACCTTGCAGAGTGAAGTGACAACCAGTGCTTATGCGAAGTCCATGGGTGGTTCGCAGGTGTTTCTGGAAGAGGGAGAAGTACAGACACTGGAAACCATGATTAAGTGCATTGCGGTAGCCTCCGGAAATGATGCAAGCGTGGCAGTGGCAGAGTTCCTTGCAGGCAGTGAAGCGGAATTTGTGAAGCTGATGAATCTGCGGGCCGAGGAGCTTGGCATGGAGAATACACACTTTGAGGATTGCTGCGGTCTTACGGACTCGGATGGACACTATTCCAGTGCCAGGGATGTTGCAATCATGTCGCGGGAGCTGATCACGAAGCATCCGGAGGTGTTAAACTATACCGGTATCTGGATGGAGGATATTGTGCATGAAACAGCGCAGGGAACCTCCAGCTTTACCCTGTCCAGTACGAATAAACTTCTGAAAATGTATGAACACACTACCGGCCTGAAAACCGGTTCTACCAGTAAGGCAAAATACTGTCTGTCTGCAACCGCAAGCAAGGACAATATTGATCTGATTGCCGTTGTCATGGGCTCTTCCAATAATAAAGTGCGGTTTCAGGATGCCATGTCGCTGTTGACCTATGGCTATAGCATCAGTTCCCTTTATGAGGATAAGAATGAAGAACAGCTGCCATATCTTACGGTAAATGGCGGTGTGGAGGATACGGTTGCTCTTTCCTATCAGGGACCGTTCCGGTATCTGGATACGGAAGGGCAGGTGTTATCCGGAATTGAGAAGAAGATCGTGCTGCCGGAAAGTGTCGAAGCACCGGTTCAGGAAGGTGAGGCGGTTGGCGAAGCCGTGTATTTATTAAACGGAAACCGGATCGGCAGTGTTTCCATTGTGACAGGGCAGACGGTTGACAAAGCTGTTTACAAAGACTATTTGCAAAAAGTATGGAGAATGTTTTATACTGTTTAAACAGGAAAAGAAATTTATGAGCATTATAAACTGTGAAATAGAGTTCCTTTGCAAACGTATGGAATGGTCCATATCGGAAAGGATGGAATATGATCAAAATGCTGCTGTTACTTATCGTAATCCTTGCTCTTTTTTTTAGCATGGTTATGGTGATTGACTGTAACCGGTTTGTCATACGGGAATATCACTGTGAAGACAAGAGGCTTAAAAAGCCTCTTAAAATTGTACAGTTATCGGATCTTCATAATAAATCCTTTGGGAAAGACAACAGCCACCTGATTCATGCCATCCGGGAGCAGAATCCGGATCTCATTATTGCGTCCGGTGATATGTATACCTCCCTTCTGGGAAAAGAAACGGTAACTGCACAGAAGCTGATGGAAGAGCTTGCAAAGAGCTATCCCGTTTATTATGCCAATGGCAATCATGAGCAGAAGACGAAGGAAGAAACGGAAGAGTTCGGAAGTCTGTATGAGGATTACCGGAAAAGGCTGTCCGGAATGGGAATTCATTTTCTGTCGAATGAGCATGTTTATCTGAGGGATTATAATATTAGTCTGTATGGACTGGAAATTCACAGGCATTATTATCGGAAGTTCCATAAGCAGATACTGGGAGCGGATCGGGTGCGGGAGTACCTGGGAGTGCCGGATCCGGGCTCCTTTCATATGATGATTGCCCATAATCCGGATTTCTTTGAGGATTATGCGGCGTGGGGCGCAGACCTTGTATTTGCGGGGCATGTGCACGGCGGACTGATGCGGCTACCGGTTCTGGGCGGCGTGATTGCCCCTTCCATGAAGCTGTTTCCGAAATATGATGGTGGGGAATTCCATGAGGGAAATGCAATCATGATTTTAAGCCGGGGTCTGGGAACTCATACGCTTCCGATCCGGATTTTTAACCCGGGCGAACTCGTAGTTGTAAAGTTGACGCCTTAAACGAGAAATGGTACACTAATAAAGCTGTGATTTGCAAATGAAGTTCTGAATCGTTATGTGATTTCTTTAATGACAAGATCCGGTAAGGGGTACATGATGGAGAAGTTGAATACGAAATTATTTGATCATACGATATTAAAGGCAGATGCCACAAAGGAAGCAGTTTTAAAGGTCTGCCGGGAAGCGAAAGAATACAATTTTATGTCCGTGTGCGTGAATGGCTTTTATACAGCACTGGTGAAGAAGGAGCTGGAAGGAACGGATGTAAAGGTCTGTACCGTAGTCGGATTCCCTCTCGGACAGATGAGTACGAAAGCAAAAGCCATGGAGGCTGCGATTGCCGTTGAGGATGGTGCGGATGAAATCGACATGGTAATCAATGTGGCTGCATTAAAGGATGGCGAAGAAGAAACGGTTTATCAGGATATTCTGGCGGTCCGCAGGGCATGTGAGAAGCAGATACTGAAGGTTATTATCGAGACCTGTCTGTTGACGGAGGATGAGAAGCGGACAGCCTGTCGGCTTGCCGAAAAGGCAGGGGCAGACTTTGTAAAGACCTCGACCGGATTTTCCACAGGCGGGGCAACCACAGAGGATGTGGTGCTTATGCGCAGTGAAGTCGGAACACGCTTAGGGGTAAAGGCTTCCGGTGGAATCAGGGATAAGGAAACTGCGCAGAGAATGATCGATGCCGGAGCAAGCCGTCTTGGAACGAGTGCAACGATTGCAATCTGCAGCTAAAGGAGCATAGATATGGCGATATCGGTGAAGCTGGAGGCATTTGAAGGCCCCTTAGATCTACTGTTACATCTGATTGAAAAGAATAAGGTCGATATTTATGATATTCCTATTGTGATGATCACGGAACAGTACCTGGATTATATAAAGGCCATGGAAACGGAAGATATGAATGTGATGAGTGAATTCCTTGTCATGGCGGCAACGCTTCTTGATATTAAATGCCGGATGCTTCTTCCGAAGGAAGTCAACGAAGAGGGAGAAGAAGAGGACCCGAGAGCAGAGCTTGTACAGAAGCTGCTGGAATACAAGATGTACAAGTATATGGCGTATGAATTAAAGGATCGTCAGGTGGATGCGGCAAAGACCTGGTTTAAGGACAAGACACTGCCTAAGGAGATCGAGGATTACCGTCCTCCGATTGATATGCAGGAGTTACTGGGAGATGCCAATTTGGGGAAGCTGCAGGAGCTTTTCCATATGGTGATGCGTCGGCAGGAGGACAAGATTGATCCGGTAAGAAGTACCTTTGGCAAGATTGAAAAGGATGAAATCGACATGGATTTAAAGACTGCTTATGTGGAGGATTATCTTCTGACGCATAAGAGCTTCAGTTTCATGGATTTGATGGAAAAGCAGCGCAGCAAGATGGAGATCATCGTCACCTTCATGGTGATCCTTGAGCTTATGAAGATGGGTAGAATCACGATTGTGCAGGAAGATATCTTTGATGATATCTGGATCACATCAAAGGCAGGATAGAGAAAGAGAGTTTTTAAGATGGATAAGAAGGAACAGAAAGCTGTACTCGAGGCTGTTTTATTTACCATGGGAGAGGCCGTAGAGATCGAACGGCTTGCAGCGGTACTGGAAATCAGTAAAAAGGAAACAAAAGAGCTCCTGCTGGAAATGAAAGCAGACTATGATAAGAAGGACAGGGGAATTACCCTGATGGAGTTGGAAGATTCCTTTCAGATGTGCACGAAGTCGGAAATGTACGAGTATCTGATTAAAATTGCAAAGACACCGCGCAAATATGTGCTGACCGATACACTTCTTGAAACGCTATCCATCATTGCCTATAAGCAGCCGATTACCAGAGCAGAAATCGAACGTGTCCGAGGGGTCAGCTGTGACCATGCCGTGAACCGTTTAGTAGAATTTGGACTGATTGCGGAGGTCGGACGTATGGATGCACCGGGGAAGCCGCTTCTGTTCGGTACAACCGAAGAATTTTTAAGAAGCTTTGGCGTGAAGTCCTTAGAGGAATTGCCGGAATTATCCGCTGTCCAGATCGAGGAATTCAAACAGCAGGCAGAGGCCGAAGTGGACGGTGACGTTCAGGTGGATGTATAAAGCAGAAAATGACGGATGCTCTGGCAGATGCAGTAAGGAAGTGTAATGGCATCGATGGAACCCGGAACATGGATGCTTTCCTTATAGTAAAGAGTATCATCCAGATAATAGCGGATTTCGCCAATCTTCTGGCCGTTACGCACGGGTGCGGTCAGAGTCTTTTCATATTCATATTGTACCTGAAAATGTTCTCCTTGTTTAAGGAGAATTTTTTTGTTTACGAAAGCTTCATCCCTTTTAATATAAGGCGTTTCAGAAAGAGCAGCATTCCAGATATCGCCGGCTCCGTCACAGACCGGAACGGGGGGAAGATCTGAAGAAGAAAGCAGGGCTTCCTGTAAGGTATGTGTTGTATAATTTTCAAGGCCATAGGTCATCAGCTTTTTGGTATCGGACCATTTGTAGGATTTGTTATTTGGCCAGCCGCAGGCAAGCAGGGCAACCACAAAGGTACGATCCTCCTGTCGTAAGGAGCCGACATAGCAGTAGCCGGCGTTGGCGGTGAAGCCGGTTTTACCGGAGAGGGCACCCTCCATCATGGATAAAAAGGCGTTGTGATTGTTACAGGTAAAGGAGCGTCCATCTGATACATAATCCTCACCTGACTTCTGGAAGCCGGTAAAGGAATGTGAGGCAGTGCGGGTGATTGTAAGAAATTCTTCCTTTTTGGGGGAAGAGGTGATGCAGTAGGACATGATCCGTGCCAGGTCTGCAGCTGTGGTGGAGTGAATGTGTGTCTGACCGTCCGTGGAGGTGGAGACAGCATCCAGTCCGTTTGGTGTGATGAAGAAGGTATTTTCACAGCCGATTTCCCTGGCCTTCCGATTCATCATATCTGCAAATCTCCCGGTGCTTCCGGCAATGTGCTCGGCGATGATGACAGCAGAATCATTGTGGGATTCCAGCATCAGGGAATAAAGCAGATCCTCTAAACGGAAGAATTCCCCGGAACGGGCTCCGAGATGGACCCTGGGCATGCCTGATGCATATGAGGAGACTTCCGCATAATCGTTCAGATCTCCGTTTTCCAGCGCGAGAATGCAGGTCATGATTTTGGTGGTGCTTGCCATCGGAAGAATTTCGTATCCGTTCTTTTCGTATAAGATACGTCCGGATTCCGCATCCATTAATACGGCGGATTTTGCATAGAGGGTAAGAGAGGGCTGCACAGAGGAATCAATGACTGCGGAGGAAACCCTGGGTTCAGAAAGTGTCTGGGGAAAATCGAAGGATACAGAAGTATTAAGAGCATCCCCGGCTGCATGTTCCGGAAGTATTCCGGGAAGAGAGCAGAGAATGAGAAACAACAGGCAGAAGAAAATGGATAAAAAATATCGTTTCTTTTGGAACATAGGGGGGATCCTTTTACGAAACAGACTTATCCTATATCTATGCAGGGAAAAAGAAAGATATGTGTAACTGTGAGGGACCGGACCATCACAGATATATGAAAGCACACGGGTAAAATTTTTGTAAAAAATTTGCAGAAAAAGCAAATTTGTCCTATGCGTTTTAAAAACTTTGTGTTATACTACCATAGATGATTTATGGGGTGCAATGCGCCCTTTAATACGTTATCATTTATTTAATATAAAAATGGAGGGCTGAAGAATATGAGTACTACTTCACAAGCGAGTCAAAGAATTGCTTCTTTACTCGATGACAACAGTTTCGTTGAAATTGGCGCCATGGTTACAGCCAGAAGCACCGACTTTAATCTGAAACAGACTGAGACTCCTTCTGACGGTGTTATCACCGGTTATGGAGTAATTGGTGGTAATCTTGTTTATGTATACAGCCAGGATGCTTCCGTATTAAACGGCAGCGTTGGCGAAATGCATGCAAAGAAAATTGCCAATCTTTATGACCTTGCACTGAAGACTGGAGCACCTGTAATTGGCCTCATTGAATCCGCAGGTTTAAGATTACAGGAAGCAACCGATGCATTAAACGGTTTTGGTGAAATCTACAAAAAGCAGGTATTAAGTTCAGGCGTGATTCCACAGATTACCGCTATTTTCGGCAGCTGTGGCGGCGGTCTTGCTTTAATCCCGACCTTAACGGATTTTACCTTCATGGAAGAGAGCAAGGCAAAATTATTTGTAAACGCTCCCAATGCATTAGATGGAAATGTGGTTACCAAGTGTGACACTGCATCCGCTGCATTCCAGAGTGAAGAAGCAGGCAATGTAGATGTTGTTGCCGATGAGGCAACCGTACTTGCAAAGATCAGAGAGCTTGTAAGCATGCTTCCTGCAAATAATGATGATGATGCATTCTTTGAGGACTGTACTGATGATCTGAACAGAGCTTGTGAGAATATGGAAGGTGCTGTAGCAGATCCTGCCATTGCTCTTTCCCAGATTTCCGATAACGGACAGGTATTCGAAGTAAAGAGTGCTTACGCAAAGGAAATGGTTACTGCACTCATTAAGTTAGACGGCGTTACCGTTGGTGCTGTAGCAAACCGTACCGCTTTATATGACGAGAACGGCGAAGCAGAGAAGTTCGATGCGGTTCTTACTCCTGCAGGATGCGAGAAGGCTGCTGATTTTGTTAACTTCTGTGATGCGTTCGGCATCCCGGTATTATCCCTTACCAATGTAAAGGGTTACAAGGCTGACAAGTGTGCAGAGAAGAAGATCGCTAAAGCTGCAGCAAAGCTTACTTACGCATTTGCAAATGCAACCGTACCGAAGGTAAACGTTATTGTTGGTGAAGCTTTCGGAAGTGCTTATGTAGCGATGAATTCCAAGGCAATTGGTGCAGATATCACTATGGCATATCCGGACGCCAAGATCGGTTCCATGGATGCCAAGCTTGCAGCCAAGATCATCTGTGATGGTCAGGGGGCAGACGCTATTGATGCCTGTGCAAAGGAATATGCTGAGTTGCAGAACAATGTAACAAGTGCAGCAAAGAGAGGATATGTTGATCAGATCATTGAGCCGGTAGATACGAGAAAGTATGTCATCGGTGCATTTGAAATGCTCCTTACAAAGAGCGAAGACAGACCGGCAAAGAAGCACGGCACAGTATAGAAAGGAATTGCTTAATATGAAAAAACATTTATTAGTATTAGGTATGATCATCTGTATGCTTGGTCTGACTGCATGTGGCAGCTCCAAAGCAGACGATACCAGTTACCTTTCTACCGAAGATGCATTATCTATCGCAGGGGACTGTCTGGACGTAATTAGCCAGCTGAGCAGCGAAGAGCTGGAAGAAGCAGAGAAGCAGGGCTATGATGTTTCTGTTTTCAAGAGTGCATATTCCAGTTATGAAAGCAGCATCGATGAAATCGGTGTGGTAACCGGCATGGGTGAACTGAAGCAGAACACCATGGATGCAGATATGACAGAAGGTACGATCCTTGCTGAGATCAAGGGTACGGATCATGATGGGACGATCGAGGTTGTATTTGAGAAGAGAGCACCTGTCAGCATTACCGTCAATACCATATATACCTTTGGCGAAAGCATGGAGAAGGCTGCACTGAATACACTTCTCGGTATGGGAACCGTATTCTGTGTCTTAATTCTGATCAGTCTTTTAATCAGCTGCTTTAACTTAATTCCGAAGATCCAGGCAGCCTTTAAGAAGAAGGATAAGAAAGAAGAACTTAAAACTGCAGCAGTTGATCATACCATTGCACAGATTATTGAAAAAGAAGAACAGGCAGACGACACAGAGCTTGTTGCAGTCATTGCAGCAGCAATTGCAGCCAGCCAGGGAGCTTCTTCTACAGACGGTTTTGTAGTAAGAAGTATCAGAAAACATTAATCACTAATTTAGGAGGATTTCACAATGAAGAATTATACAATTACCGTTAACGGCAACGTATATGATGTAGTAGTAGAAGAAGGCGCATCCACAGGAGCACCGGTAGCAGCACCCGCAGCACCGAAGGCAGCTCCCAAGGCAGCTCCTGCTGCAGCACCGAAGGCAGCAAGCGCTGGTGCAGGCTCTATCAAGGTAGAAGCTGGTGCAGCCGGTAAGGTATTCAAGATCGAAGCTTCTGTTGGACAGGCAGTTAAGAAGGGTGATCCGGTTGTCGTAGTAGAAGCTATGAAGATGGAAATTCCTGTAGTAGCTCCTCAGGATGGTACCGTAGCAAGTATCGACGTAGCAGTTGGTGATGCTGTAGAAGCAGGTGCAACACTTGCAACATTAAACTAATGAGATCTTGTAGCTACGAAACCAACAGGAGGTAAAAGAAATGGATTATATTGTAACAACACTGGACAACCTGATTCATCAGACCGCGTTCTTTAATCTGACCTGGGGTAATTACCTGATGATCGTTGTGGCATGTGTGTTCCTTTATCTTGCAATTGCTAAGGAGTTTGAACCGTTACTTCTTTTGCCTATTGCATTCGGTATGTTACTTGTAAATATCTATCCGGATATTATGATGCATATCGAAGATTCACCGAATGGAACCGGTGGTCTTTTGTATTATTTTTATCTCTTAGACGAATGGGCAATCATGCCTTCCCTGATTTTCATGGGTGTAGGTGCAATGACTGACTTTGGTCCCCTGATTGCAAATCCTAAGAGCTTCTTACTTGGTGCTGCAGCACAGTTTGGTATTTTTGCAGCATACTTCGGAGCAATTGCTATGGGCTTTAACGATAAGGCTGCAGCAGCAATCTCCATCATCGGTGGAGCCGATGGTCCTACTTCCATTTTCCTTGCAGGAAAGCTGGGACAGACCGCTCTTCTTGGACCGATTGCCGTAGCAGCATACTCTTATATGTCACTGGTACCGATTATCCAGCCACCTATTATGAAGCTGCTTACAACCGAAAAAGAAAGAAAGATTAAGATGGGACAGCTTCGTCCCGTATCGAAGCTCGAGAAGATTTTATTCCCGATTATCGTTACGATCGTAGTAAGCTTGATTCTTCCTACCACAGCTCCCCTTGTTGGTATGCTGATGTTAGGTAATCTGTTCAGAGAATCCGGTGTGGTTCGTCAGTTAACCGATACCGCATCCAATGCATTGATGTATATCGTAGTTATCCTTCTTGGTACATCCGTAGGTGCTACTACAAGTGCAGAAGCATTCCTGAACCTGGATACGCTGAAGATCGTTGCTCTTGGTCTTATTGCATTCGCATTCGGTACCGCAGCAGGTGTTCTGTTCGGTAAGCTGATGTGTGTTGCCACCAAGGGTAAGGTTAACCCGCTGATTGGTTCTGCCGGAGTTTCCGCAGTACCTATGGCAGCCAGAGTTTCACAGAAGGTTGGTGCAGAGGCTGATCCTACGAACTTCCTTCTGATGCATGCAATGGGACCTAACGTAGCCGGAGTTATCGGTACTGCAGTCGCAGCCGGTACATTCATGGCTGTATTCGGCGTATTCTAAACAGATCAAAGATTGATCAAATTATATGGAGGAAAATAAAATGGCAGATCAGGTTAAAAAGCCGGTTGGAATTATGGAAACCGTTCTTCGTGATGCACATCAGTCTCTGATTGCAACGAGAATGCCTACCGAAATCATGCTTCCAATCGTTGATAAGATGGATAAAGTTGGCTATCATTCCGTAGAGTGCTGGGGTGGAGCTACTTTCGATGCTTCCCTTCGTTTCCTGAAAGAGGATCCGTGGGACAGACTTCGTAAATTAAGAGATGGATTCAAGAATACCAAGCTTCAGATGCTTTTCAGAGGTCAGAACATCTTAGGATACAGACCTTACGCAGATGACGTTGTATATGCGTTCGTAGAGAAGTCAATTGCAAACGGTATTGATGTTATCCGTATTTTCGACTGCTTGAACGATCTTCGTAACTTACAGGCTGCAGTAGATGCTACCGAGAAGATTAAGAAGCAGGAAGGCAGAGGTGAAGCACAGGTTGCTTTATCCTATACCTTAGGTGATGCTTATACCTTAGAGTATTGGGCAGATATGGCTAAGAAGATTGAAGAGATGGGTGCTGACTCCATTTGTATTAAGGATATGGCAGGTCTGCTTGTTCCTTACAAGGCTGCAGAGCTTATCAAGGCAATGAAGGAGAACACCAAGCTCCCGATCCAGCTTCACACCCATTATACCTCCGGTGTAGCTTCCATGACCTACTTAAAGGCTGTAGAAGCCGGTGTTGATGTTATCGACTGTGCAATTTCTCCGTTTGCACTGGGTACTTCCCAGCCCGCAACAGAAGTTATGGTTGAGACCTTCAAGGGTACACCTTATGATACCGGATATGATCAGAATCTCCTTGCAGAGATCGCTGATTACTTCAGACCTTACCGTGAGCAGTGCTTAGAGAGCGGTTTAATGAGCACCAAGGTTCTTGGCGTTAACATTAAGACCTTATTATATCAGGTACCCGGCGGTATGCTTTCCAACATGGTTAGCCAGTTAAAGGAACAGCATGCAGAAGACAAGTACCAGGATGTGCTGGAAGAGATCCCGAGAGTTCGTAAGGACTGTGGTGAACCTCCTCTTGTTACTCCTTCTTCCCAGATCGTTGGTACACAGGCTGTATTTAACGTTCTGATGGGCGAGAGATATAAGATGGCAACAGGTGAGTTCAAGGATCTGCTTCGTGGTAAGTACGGTCAGACTGTTAAGCCAATGAATCAGGAAGTTATCGATAAGGTTATTCCAGGCGAACAGAGATTTACATCCCGTTCTGCAGATGCAGCAGGCTTAACCAACGAAATGGACAAGTTAGAGTCTGAAATGAAGGAATGGAAGCAGCAGGATGAAGACGTATTATCTTACGCATTATTCCCACAGGTTGCTACCGACTTCTTCAAGTATCGTCAGGCACAGCAGGAAAAGGTAGATCTGACACAGGCAGATACCAAGAATGCAGCTTACCCGGTTTAATTTATTAAAATTTACCGATTAAGGTTATTGAGAGTTATGTAAAACATGCATTTTGTTTTACATAACTCTTTTTTCTCATATCAGATAAAAAAGAAACCTGAACCATTTGCACCGGAGAACTCCTTGATGTATTACGTGATGAAAGCAGGGCTTTGGCTTGACAGACCGGAAAGTTCGCTATAAAATAATAACATGCGTTATACAAATGAACCGGAAGGGTGGGGGACCTATGGCAAGAAAAGAATCTGTAACGAAAAACGATATTTTAGAAGCAGCATTTTCGATTCTTCAGGAAGAGGGGATCGAACAGGTAACGGCACGGAAGCTGGCAGCGAGAGCCAACTGTTCCACGCAGCCGATTTTCCGTATTTACAAAAATATTAACGAACTGATTGAAGAGTTGTTTTTTAAGTCCTGTGCTTTTTTTCAGGATTATTACCGCGCATTCCCACGGCAGTCCGTGACTCCGTTTGTAAACCTGGGATATGCGTATATCTTATTTGCACAGAAGAACAAGAAGATCTTTGAATTTGTCTTTCTTTCAAAGGACCGTCATGGCAAGACCTTATATGACCTGATTAACGGGGAGGAAGGTTATGTCAGCCGTGAGATTCAGCTGGCAGCCTCCCAGGGCTGTAAAAATGCGAGCGGACTGTTTATGAAGATGTGGATTTTCATTCATGGAGCGGCGAGTATGTCACTCACCGATGACTATGATCTGGAAGAAAACGAAACGATTGAAATGCTGAAGGATGCTTATCAGGCATTCCGGTAAAATTCAGGAAAGACGAACAGGCAGGACGAACAGAGGTAGAGTATGGATATTATTACCCGTATGAATGATAAATTTATCAAGATGAGCAAAGGCCATAAGGCCATTGCCACCTATATTTCCGATCATTATGAGCAGGCTGTGTTTATGACGGCTGCAAAGCTCGGAGAGCAGGTAGGCGTGAGTGAATCCACGGTGGTCCGGTTTGCTATCGGATTAGGCTATGAGGGTTATCCGGAGTTTCAGGAGGCTCTTGAGGAATGGGTAAAGAATAAGCTGAATGCGGTACAGAAGGTGGGGGCGAAATACGGAAACAGTACTCAGGCAGAAGTCCTTCAGTCTGTTCTGACCGCGGATATTGAGAAGATTCAGGATACGATTGTGAATGTGGATGCAGTCGCCTTTGACGCTGCTGTTGACATTATCCTGGAAGCAGAGACCGTTTATCTCGTAGGGGTACGGAGCTGTGAACCGCTTGCGGATTTCCTGCATTTTTACCTGAATATGATACGGGGAAACATTGTTCTTATTAAAACGACGAGTGTAACGGAAATGTTTGAGCAGATGATCCGGATCAACGAAAAGGATGCCATTATCGGAATCAGCTTTCCGCGGTATTCCATGCGGACACTGAAGGCAATGGAATTTGCCAATGACCGGAATGCAAAGGTGATCACGATTACGGACAGCATCCATTCTCCGATGAACCTGTATTCCTCCTGCAACTTACTGGCAAGAAGTGATATGGTGTCGATTGTAGATTCTCTGGTTGCACCGTTAAGCCTGATTAATGCACTCGTGGTGGCACTGTGTCTGAAGCGGCCGCAGATGGTGAAGCAGAATCTGGAAACCCTCGAAGAGGTGTGGAATAATTATCAGGTTTACTTAAACGATGAAATTAATTTCGTAGATGAGGAACCGATGCTTAATTATTCTTTAATCAGAAAAGATTCCCCGGAAGGGAACGGACAGGAAACAGAATGAAAAAGGTAGTTGTGATTGGGGCAGGTGCTGCCGGCATGATGGCTGCGATTACCGCAGCACAGTCGGGAGCGTCTGTCACTTTAATTGAGAAGAATGAAAAGACCGGCAAGAAGATCTTTATTACCGGAAAGGGGCGCTGCAATGTCACAAACGGCTGTGAGCGCGACGAGTTTTTTGACAATATTGTAACAAACAGTAAATTCTTATACAGTGCATATGCCGCGTTTGACAACCGGAGCATGATGGAGCTTTTAAAGGAGGCCGGCTGTCCCTTAAAGGAAGAGCGGGGCAAACGGATTTTTCCGCAGTCAGACCATTCCTCGGATGTGATTGCAGCATTGAACCGGCTATTGAAGAAGGAACGGGTGAAGGTGCTTTTTCATACGGCAGTGAGGGAGCTTTTACTCGAAGAGCTTCCGGAAGAAGCGCAGGGAGAAGCTTCGAAGGATCCGGCGAAGCAGAAGGTCTGCGGTGTACTTCTTGTGGACGGGACAACCATAAAGGCAGATGCGGTGATTATTGCAACCGGAGGGCAGTCCTATGAGGCGACAGGCTCAACGGGAGATGGTTACCGGCTTGCCATACAGGCAGGACATAGCATAAAGGAAGTGAAGCCGGCGCTCGTGCCCTTTGTCATTAAGGAAGAGTGGTGCAGGCAGTTACAGGGACTTTCCCTGAAGAATGTTTCCTGTCTCATCAAAAAGGATAAGAAGAAAATTTACGAAGGCTTCGGCGAGATGCTTTTTACGCATTTCGGAGTGAGCGGACCGCTCATGCTTAGTGCGAGCAGCTTTTATGTAAAGAAGTACCGTGGGGAAGAGGTACAGCTTTTCATTGATTTAAAGCCGGCACTTACAAAGGAGCAGCTCGATGCGAGAATTCTTCGTGATTTTGATAAAAATACCAACAAGCAATTTAAAAATGCACTGGATGAACTGCTTCCGGCGAAGATGATTCCGGTCATTTTAGGTCTGTCCGGAGTTCCGGTTGAAAAGAGGGTGAATGAGATTACGCGGGAGGAACGCAGCCGCCTTGTGGAGCTTTTGAAGAATCTGACACTGACGATTACCGGGACGAGAGGATTTTCGGAAGCCATTGTGACACAGGGAGGCGTGAATGTCAAAGAAATCTTTCCGGCGTCCATGGAATCGAGAAAGGTTCAGAGCCTATATTTTGCAGGGGAGATTCTGGATGTGGATGCCCTGACAGGGGGCTTTAATCTTCAGGTGGCATGGTCTACCGGTTTCCTTGCAGGGAAGCATGCAGCGGGAGAAGGGGAATGAAAAAGACAACACAACTGCTTCACCGGATCAAAAATGCCTCTAAGAACGATCTGTCGTTCTTAGAGGATAAGGACTTTAAGGACGTGTCCCTGCCGTATTATCTGTGTGATCTGCTGGCTGCTCATCACATGAGTAAGATTCAGTATATCTGGGATATGAATCTGGACCGGACCTATGGCTATCAGATCTTGAACGGGAGAAGACGGCCGACGCGGGAGCTTTTAATCGAGACTGCGATGCTGCTTCAGCTGGATCTTGAGCAGACACAGCGGTTACTTAAGATTGCACAGAGAAATGTGTTATATCCAAGGGTAAAGACTGACGCGGTTGCGATTTTTGCATTGGAGAAGAAGCTGAATCTGGAAGAATATCGGGAATTGATGGATGACATTAAAAGGGGAATTTGAGGAAAACTACAAACAAATATTGAATGAGAAATATCACCTGCCCAGGGAATGGGAGGAACGGTACCGGATCGAGTTCTGCTACAAGGAATCGGATCATGGAGCCACATTCCGGGCAAGGGATTTAAGCGGTGGCGGAAGATTCATTCTGAAGTATGCTTATGGAGAAGATGCTAAACGGCTTGAGGCAGAAGCGGAAGTAATGCAGGCGCTGAACGAGTGGGATCAGATTCTGTGCCTGCGCGAGGGAGAGGCGGTTTATATGCTGCGGCCTTACCTGGAGGGAATTTCCCTGGCAGAGGCGGACCGGTCCTGCTTTGATACCGAGGAGAAAATGGTGGATACGGCTTTGGAGCTTACGTTTGAAGTGAGCCGGCTTCACCATTACCGGCCCAAGGTGATTCACCGGGATATTAAGCCGGAAAATGTGATTCTCCGTCCGACCGGAAGTATGGATCTTATTGACTTTGAGACGGTGAGAAATTATAAGGCGGGAAAGGAATCGGATACCTGCTGTCTTGGAACGCGGCAGACGGCGGCACCGGAGCAGTTCGGGTTTGGACAGTCCGATGAGAGAACCGATATCTACGGAATCGGTAAGACATTGCTTTATCTCTGGACGGGAGATTACAAGCTTGAGAGTTTAAAGGTACTTCATCCGCACAGTAAGCTTAATAAGATTATTGAGAAGTGCTGCGCGTTTGATCCGGATGACCGGTATTCATCGGTAGATCATCTTCGGGAGGACCTGCTTCGTTACCGGAGAAAGCTGGAAAAGCAGGATATGCGGTTTCAGATGGCAATGATTGCGTTCTTTATTCTGTTTGGTGTGGTATGTGTCCTCTGTTATCATATGTATGAGAAGGAAAAGGAATTGTTTGATGCGCAGAAGGAAATTCGGGCAGCAAAAGAAGCGCAGCAGATGTCGGATACGGCTGACACCGGGGAGTTACAGAATTATACGGGAAGACTTGTAATTTCCGGCTGGGACATGACCGATTATAGGGAAGCACTGATTGAAATTGTGCAGGGCATACCGGAACAACATTATGAGAAGACCGCGGAACAGGCTCAGGCTCTTGTGCAGAAATTATATGAGGATGATTTTTTGAAAGGAATTGCGCCAGAGGATCCTGTGACACATGCCGATGATGAAGAATGGCTTAAGACATATCAGATCACCCGAATGGGATATGAAAAGATAGCGGATGATCTGGCATACCGGGATGAATTTCTGCAAAGTACTCTTCCGGACTATGCCGGGAAAGCAGACTATATTGGATTTGCTTTAAGGAATATGCTGGAAAATACCGATGTGGATGAAGATGGGGAGATTAGATATACACAGCTGCGGCTCTTACAGGAGGGAACGATGGATGAGCAGAATCTGCCTTATGCCCTCGATGAATTTCTACAGTCGCTGACGGCAGCATTGGAAGAAACCTTATAATCAAGTGTGCAGGTTTGCACACCAGAAAAATAAGACTCTATGCTATGATCTGGCATAGAGTCTTATTTTGTCTTCGGTGTAGGGCCAGAAGCTTCGGATGAGGATTCCTTTAAGGATTGAAGACCAAGCCGTATGAGTTCACAGGTTGCCTGGGAACGGGTGGCATAACGGTTCCTGAAACGAAAGTCTTCGATCTGCTGAAACAATTCATCGTCAACAGAAACGGTATATCTGGGTTTGTTAGTAGCCATCGGTATACTCCTAAATGTTTGGTTTTGTTATGTTTTCTATTATACACGATCAGGTTATGATTTCAAGTTTGAGTTATGAAGCATGGTACAAAAAAGATTCGATATATGATTTTCAAGTTGACAGTGAACCGGTGAACCACTATAATACAAGATAAAGTGAACCAGTGAATCACCTTAAGCAGTAAGCTGGATAAATAATTTATCAGGAGCAGTATATTAAATATATGAACTGAATTTCCGGAAAACTGCAGTAAAGGAGTCCAGCCATGAAAAATAAAACAATAACCATATCTGTTCCGGAAGATGAGGCAACTGAAATTGAACATCTAAAGCAGGAACAGTTCATGGACAAAAGTGATTCGGAATTGATAGAAATTCTGATCAGGGAAGGGCTGAGTACCATAACGGCAGAAACTGAATGTTGAAATAGGGAAGGCTTGTACTGCTTTGTGGAATTCATACATATATTGTAAGAATAAGGTTCATTCCGGGGAATAAGACAAGAAAATATAAGGAGGAATTTACGTGAAAAAGGTATGGAAAAGTGTTGTGGCAACTTTGGCGGTAACCACCCTGTCACTGGGATTGCTGCCGGGAAATCTGGCTGAAAGTGCAGGACTTGCGGTGGAGAGTAAGGCTGCAAGCGGGTATCATGTAGAAGAGGATCCCCATAATGCCTATACGGTAGCTGAGAAGGTTGGCTACGCAGATAACTTTGATGAGGTTTCTGCATGGGCAAAACCTATGTATGAAAATGGAACCCTCAAAGGATATGAAGACAGGGAGGCTGCCAATAGCGAAAGTGATCCCAATATCAACCATTATTATATATATGGAATTAATGGCTCGGTTAATTATGATGAAAACAATGATGTGTCTTACGCCAAATGTTATATGTTTTATAGTGATGCGGATGATCAGGGAAATATCATTGTGAAAAAAGCAGATTGGGATCCGGAATATGCTTCTATTGCATCTCCTTTATTGAAAGATCCTGATAGTGGGAAATGGGAAAAGAGTGTATATCATCTGGTGGTTCCAAATGGTGATACGGGAAGTTCTGTAGTTTTATCCAGTAATGCAGGAAGTTCCCCGGTTTCAACCAGCAATTATATCCATACCCACAATTATAGCTGGGTAGTGGATATGGATGCTTCCATGGAAAAGGATGGAGAGGCGTTATACCGCTGCAGTTGCGGTGATGTGAAATATCGTCAGCCCATTCCGGCAAGTGAGGTATATGTAAAGAATCTCTACGGAGACATTCGTCTGGCAGATCAAGGGGCAACAGTTACCTTTGATGCAAAGAAAAACAGCTGCATCAGTGATTACATCATTGGAATTCTGGCGCAGAGAAGTGATGTGACAACGACCATTACATTTGAATATAAGAATGCGAAATATCAGTTTACTATTCCGGCAGGAACCGATTTTACATCTTTATTAAATGATGACGAGAAGTTTTATGGATTCTTTGGATTCTGTGGGAAACTGGGAATTCCTGTAAACCAGATTTAAAAAATCAGATAATCAATAGAAGTTAAAAGGTGAAAGTGTCATATGAAAAATATACTATGGCAGTTCACCTTTTTTCATATGTTATATGATATTTAAAAAAGATAGTAGAATTAATTTTACGTTGTGTTATATTATCCTATAGAGACCGGAAACAGCAAAAATCCAGAAGGTATTTGATGAAGCAAAGGAACGGGGGGACTTACCGTAGTAATTCCCAAGGGAACTTATATGGCAGGAACCTTAAATATCTGGAATGCTTCGGTTTATCTGGAAAAGGGAGCCGTGCTGAAGGCATCTCCCGACTTCGCAGATTATGTGGATAATGGATTTGTACATATTGAAAATGTCCGGATTGATATCCATGTCCGTGCTGGCAACTGGTGGGGAAACGGAGAAGCCGTGGAACTCCTTGCCTTAGAACATAACTATGACGGATACTTAAATCCGGCGCCGAACCGCAGCCTTCCGGTTACCATCCGGGATATTCAGTTTAAGAATCTGAGCTGTACCAGTGAAAATGTCATTGCGGTGATTGGTGAGGATAACATAGAGGATGTTTCCTTTGACGGACTGTATTTTGAAAAGAAGAAAAGTGCAAACCGATACTTGAAAGGAGACCGGATAATTGATGTAAGCCCTGCAAGGGTAAAGGTTGAAGTACCGGAGGATGGGGAATACTGGTTATACAGTGCAGGATGCCGGAATCTTCATATTCAGAATGAAACCATCCATGCGTTTGAAGGAAAAACATTAAAGGCTTTCGTGAAGTAAAACATGGATTGACTACCGTTCACCCATTCAAATCGAAAATTGTCGGATATAGATGAAAAGTCTGGTTGAAATAGAGCAGTAAGGTATGATATAACTATACAAAAGAAGAAAGCAGGACAGATCAATGAGTTATCAGATCGCAATTGACGGACCGGCCGGTGCAGGAAAGAGTACCATTGCAAAGAAGGTTGCCCGGTTAAAGGAATTTATTTATGTGGATACCGGAGCAATGTACCGTGCCATGGCATATTATCTTTTCTCAAAGCAGGTAGATCCGAAGGATGAAGAAGCCGTTTCCAGAGAATGCCGGGGAGCACATATTACCATTCAGTATGTGGATGGAGAACAGGTGGTTCTTCTGAACGGAGAGAACGTGAATCCGTATCTTCGTACCGAGGAGGTTGGAAACATGGCGTCCCTTACCAGTAAGAACCCGAAGGTCCGGGAGCGTCTTACCCAGCTGCAGAAGGAACTGGCCAGGCAGAATGATGTCGTGATGGACGGACGTGATATCGGGACATGCGTGCTGCCGGATGCGGATGTGAAGGTCTATCTGACCGCAAGCGTCGAAGTGAGGGCAAAGCGCCGTTACGATGAGCTTACTGCGAAGGGCGGGAAATGCGATATTCATCAGATCGAAGAGGATATTGCAAAGAGGGACGAGCAGGATATGAACCGTGAAATCGCCCCGTTAAAGCAGGCAGAGGACGCAGTGCTTGTAGATTCCTCCAACATGACCATTGATGAGGTCGTGCAGGCAATTCTTACTCTTTGTAAATAAAGGAGCACAGCTATGGAAGTACTTCTTGCGAAAAGCGCAGGATTCTGTTTCGGGGTGAAGCGGGCTGTCGAGCAGGTGTATGAGCAGATTGAAAAGGGTGGTCCGATCTATACCTATGGACCGATTATTCATAATGAAGAAGTAGTGAATGACCTTGCTAAAAAAGGCGTACAGGTAATCAACAGTGAAGAAGAACTGCAAAGCCTTAAGGAGGGTACGGTGGTGATCCGATCCCATGGCGTTCCCAAACGGATTTATGATCGGATTGAGGAAAACGGACTTAGCTGCGTTGATGCAACCTGCCCTTTTGTGAAACGGATTCATAAGATTGTCCAAAAGGAAAGTGAAGAAGGCCGGCAGATTGTGATTATCGGAAATGCCGGGCATCCGGAAGTGGAAGGAATTATGGGATGGGCCAAAGGTCCTGCATTTGTGGTGGAATCCGCAGAAGAAATCGAAAAAATCCCGTTAAAACAGGACTCGACACTGTGTATTGTGTCACAAACAACGTTTAACTATAAGAAATTTAAAGAATTAGTTGAAATATTTGAAAAAAAAGGTTACAATATTATCGTTGTGAATACTATATGTAACGCAACGGAGGAGCGACAGACGGAAGCAAGGGATATTGCCTCAAAAGTCGATGCTATGATAATAATAGGTGGACGGCATAGCTCCAATACACGGAAACTGTACGAAATTTGTCGGGAACAGTGTTCGGCCACGTATTTTATACAGACACTGGATGATTTGCATTTAGATTTACCTAAAGCTGCTTCTCTGGTGGGTATTACCGCAGGGGCTTCCACCCCAAACAATATTATCGAGGAGGTTCAAAATTATGTCAGAATTAACTTTTGAACAAATGTTGGAAGAATCATTAAAGACAATACATACAGGAGAGGTTGTTGAAGGTACAGTCATTGATGTTAAGCCTGAAGAAGCAATTCTTAACATCGGTTACAAGTCCGACGGTGTGTTAACCAGAAACGAATACACCAATGAGCCGAATGTGGATCTGACCAAGGTCATCAAGGCTGGCGATACCATGGAAGTTAAGGTTCTTAAAGTAAACGACGGTGAAGGACAGGTTACCCTTACTTACAAGAGACTTGCTGCTGACCGTGGCAATAAGAGAATTGAAGAAGCCTTCAATAACAAGGAAGTATTAAAAGCCAAAGTATCCCAGGTGCTGGATGGTGGTTTAAGCGTTATCGTAGATGAAGTTCGTATCTTCATCCCTGCAAGCCTTGTATCCGATTCCTATGAGAAGGATTTATCCAAGTATGCAGGACAGGAAATTGAATTTGTAATCAGCGAATACAATCCGAAGAGAAGACGTTATATCGGTGACCGCAGACAGCTTCTTGTAGCTGAAAAGCAGGAGAAGCAGCAGAAGCTTCTTGAGAGCATCCATGTTGGTGACGTTGTTGAAGGAACCGTTAAGAACGTAACAGACTTTGGTGTATTTATTGATATCGGTGGTGCAGACGGACTTCTTCATATCTCTGAGATGTCCTGGGGAAGAGTTGAGAATCCTAAGAAGGTATTTAAGCCCGGTGATGTGGTTAAGGCTTTTATTAAGGATATTTCCGGAACCAAAATTGCACTCAGCATGAAATTTGAAGATGAGAATCCATGGAAGGATGCAGCAACCAAGTTTGCAGTTGGCAATGTAGTAACCGGTAAGGTTGCAAGAATGACAGACTTTGGTGCATTCGTAGAGCTGGAGAAGGGAGTAGATGCACTGCTCCATGTTTCCCAGATTTCCAAGGATCATATCGAGAAGCCGTCAGATGTATTAAAGGTTGGTGACGAGGTTACTGCTAAGATTGTGGACTTTAACGAAGCAGATAAGAAGATCAGCTTAAGCATCCGTGCATTACTTGCCCCGGAACCGGCTGAGAAGAAGGAAGAAGCTTCTAAGGATGATGATACAGATGTTGTTTCTGTAGATATTGATGCAGTGATCGCAGCAGAGGATACAAAAGAAGAATAATCTCACCTGAAATTTTATAAAAATATCTGAACATTTAAGAGCCAATCATGAAGTATTAGTTTTTGTGATTGGCTCTGTTAATATGAGATAAAAAATTAGGAGGTAGTGCATATGACATGGGATTATGAGCGTTTTAAGACAGCAGTGCTTCAACTTACAGGGATTGATTTAAATGCGTATAAGGAACGCCAGATGAAGCGGCGTATTGATGCATTGATTTCCAAAAATGGAATCAATGATTATGAAGCCTATGTGCATCTTCTTAAAACAGATAAAGTAAAATTTGAGGAGTTTGTTAATTATCTTACGATTAATGTATCGGAGTTTTACCGGAATCCGGATCAGTGGGAAGCCATGGATAAGCAGATTATTCCGGAGATGATTCAGAAATTTGGCAAGAATCTCAGGATCTGGAGTGCAGCATGCTCTACAGGAGATGAGCCGTATTCTCTTGTAATGGCTTTATCAAGGCATCTGCCACTCAATCAGATTAAGATTGTTGCAACGGACATTGACAAGCAGGTTATAGCAAAGGCGAAGGTCGGATTGTATAATGAGAAGAGTATTGCAGCTGTGCCGGATGATCTGAAGAAGAAGTACTTTACACAGATTGGTCCTTCTTATCAGATTTCGGATCAGATTAAATCCAGAGTGGAATTCCGGGAGCAGAATCTGTTAAAGAATGATTATGCGACCGGATTTCATCTCATTGTCTGTCGTAATGTATTGATTTACTTTACAGAAGAAGCGAAGGATGAAGTGTTCCGCAAGTTCTATCAGTCACTTGCACCGGGAGGCTTCCTGTTTATCGGAAGCACGGAGCAGATTATTAATTATCGTGAGATCGGCTATGAGCGGAAGAGCTCCTTCTTTTATGAGAAACCAGGGAAATAAATCATTCAGAATATCATTCAGATTATTATTCAGAAGAGAATGGATAAAGAAAGGAATGTGCTATGACAGCACATTCCTTTTATCATACCATGTTTTTAATTATTACTATATAGGGGTCCTTTAATCCTGAAAGGCAATGGCGTTCAATACATGACTGGCATAGTCGGAAAATAACTGCCGGTCTTTTTTGATGTCATCGGTCAATTCAAAGAACAGATCCTTACTGTCGTAGTCCCGTTTGAAAAAGGGTTCTACCATGACCTTCCACTGGGGAAGATACAGGGAGATCTTGCGGGTATAACAGTTCCTTGCAGTGGCCTGTTCCCGGTAATCCTTATCTACGAAAGAAGCAATAGACTTATGAAGCGCTGTGTCCTCTAAGGGAAGATAGTAGTAATCCTTGTAGTTGGCATAGTAATATTTCAATTCCTCTTCATAAATCGGAATAACCAGCGTTCCTTCGTAACCCTCGGCCTTGAAATGGCATCCCTTTCCCATGAAGCTGATCGCAACCGGAAGGGGAGAAACAAAAATTAACCGGATGATCAATTCTTTGCGTGGGACACCATGCATATCATTATAGTAGTTTGTCTGTGCCTTGCTTGCCTTGATGCTGCAGTTAAACAGGTCATAGTAGGCGAGGATCGGCAGCACCTCCAGCATGCCCTTCATATCATCTGCATTATGAAGAATCAACGAGTGATAAAGATCATAATCATGGGAACTCGTATAATCGTGATAAACCTGAATAAGCTGCCCTCCGGTATAGATGTCTTCACGGTGGATCCCAAGAAAGCTTTCGATTGTTTTGAGCTTGCAGTCCGGAAGCTTTAAGAAGTTCTTATAGGGAGTAATTCTCCGGAAGATATCCAGTCCTTTTTTGGATGAAAGGGTATAGGAAATACCATATTTATCTGCCTTCTTACGAAGAAAAGGTAGATCAAAGGTGTTGCCGTTGTAGTGGATTAAATAGGAATAAGGCTCTGCAAAGGTAAGAAACGCAGATAAAATCTCGCTTTCTTCATCGGGCGTCTGCGCAAACCATTGTCGAATCTTCCAGTTGCCATCCTCATAGTAGGCACAGCCGATCAGATAGATGCTGGAGCTTCCAGTCAAAAAACCGGTAGTTTCGATATCCAGAAACAAAATATCTGAAAGCAGGGCAAGGCGTTCCAGTGGGTATTTCAGTTGGAAATTATTTAAAATGATTTCTTCTGTTTTCATAAAATAACAATCCATTCATTCGATTATATTAGTAGAAAATTTCAGCAATTCCTGTGTACTTTTTACAGTTGCCGATTATAAAAATTTCTCAAGGATAGTGTAACACATTTTTCAAAAATACTGTAGTATTTTATCGAAAAATTTAGTATAGTTAAGACAGGTTTGTATTTATTAAGTATACATCATAACTGAGAGGGTACAGAACAGTTACGAATATGTTTAGAAAGAAGGTAAGATATGGCAAGATTAACATTTTCAGGGGGCATCCACCCCTATGATGGCAAGGATATGTCGAAGTCGAAGCCGATTAAGGATGTAGATCCAAAGGGTGAGCTTGTCTATCCGTTATCCCAGCATATCGGGACGCCTGCCAAGCCTGTTGTTGCCAAAGGAGACCATGTGCTTGCCGGTCAGCTGATTGCAGAAGCAGGGGGCTTTGTTTCAGCACCGATTTATGCTTCGGTATCCGGAACCGTGAAGGGCATCGAGCCGCGCAGAGTGGTGACCGGTGACAATGTGATGAGCATTGTCATTGAGAATGACGGGGCATATGAAGAGGTGGAATGGCCGGCAGCCATAGACTTTGATTCCGAAGAGTATGCGTCAATGACGAAGGAAGAGAAGCTTGAACGGATCCGTAAGGCCGGTATTGTCGGTATGGGCGGTGCCGGATTCCCAACGGCAGTGAAGTTGTCTCCGAAGGAGCCGGAGAAGATTGAGTATGTCATTGTAAACTGTGCAGAATGCGAGCCTTATCTGACATCCGATTACCGGAAGATGTTAGAGGAGCCGGAGAGACTGATCGGCGGTTTGAAAATTGCCCTGAGTCTTTTTGATAACGCAAGAGGAATCCTCGCTGTTGAAGATAATAAGCCGGACTGTATTACGAGATTAAAGCATTTGACGAAGAATGAAACGAAGATTACAGTGAAAGCATTAAAGACGAAGTATCCTCAAGGGTCGGAACGTCAGCTGATTTTTGCTGCAACAGGACGTGCGATCAATTCCTCAATGCTTCCGTCCGATGTGGGATGTATTGTGAATAATGTTGATACCGTAATTGCTATTTATAACGCAGTCATGGAAGGAAAACCTTTGATGTACCGTATTGTAACGGTGACCGGAGATGCAATAGCAGATCCCAGGAACTTCCGCGTGAGAATCGGAACCATATATGAGGAACTGGTAGAGGAAGCAGGAGGCTTTAAGGAGCCACCCGTGAAGATCATTTCCGGAGGACCGATGATGGGATTTGGTATTTTTGATCTGAAAGTACCGACGACCAAAACCTCCTCGGCACTTCTTTGTATGACGAAGGATGATGTGTCTGCCATGGAGCCTTCTGCATGTATTAATTGCGGTAAATGTGTGGAGGTCTGCCCGGGCAGGGTGGTTCCGAAGAAGCTTGCGGAATATGCCGAGCATTATGATGAGGAAGCCTTTGTGAAGAACAATGGCATGGAATGCTGTGAGTGCGGCTGCTGCAGTTATATCTGCCCCGCCAAACGTCCCTTGACGCAGACCATCAAGTCGATGCGCCGGATGCAGCTTGCCAAGAAAAAGAAGTAGAGGAGAGAAGGAAATGAGTCAATTAATGAAGGTATCATCCAATCCCCATGTCCGCTCCCATATTACGACAAGCAATATCATGCTGGCAGTAATTATTGCATTACTTCCGGCTGCCGGGTTCGGTATTTACAATTTTGGACTGGATGCTCTGATTTTAATTTTAGTTACGGTGGCAACAACAGTGCTTACCGAATACATTTATGAGAAACTGATGCATAAACCGGTGACGATCGGAGATTATTCCGCAGTCGTCACGGGACTTCTGCTTGCATTAAACCTGCCGTCTACCGCGCCTTGGTGGATTGGCGTTGTCGGTGGTATATTTGCAATCCTTGTAGTAAAGATGCTGTTTGGCGGTCTGGGGCAGAACTTTATGAACCCGGCACTTGGTGCCCGGTGCTTTCTGCTGATTTCCTACACATCCATCATGTGTAATTTTAATACAGATGCCTATAGCGGTGCCACTCCGCTTGCCCAGTTAAAGGCAGGAGAGAACGTGGATATCCTGAAAATGGTCATTGGTAAAACTGCAGGTACAATCGGTGAAACCTCCATGATCGCCATTGTAATCGGAGCCTGCTTCCTGATTCTGCTTGGGGTGATTGATTTAAGAATACCGGGAACCTACATCGTGACCTTTATTGTGTTTCTTTGTCTGTTTGGCGGACGCGGATTTGATCCGGCGTTTATCAGCGCACACTTAGCCGGTGGCGGTCTGATGCTGGGCGCATTTTTCATGGCAACGGATTATGTAACACGCCCCGTCACGAAGAAGGGACAGTATCTGTATGGCGTGCTGCTTGGCATCCTGACGGGTGTTTTCCGGCTCTTTGGACCATCCGCAGAGGGAGTTTCCTATGCCATTATTTTAGGCAACCTTCTTGTACCTCTGATTGAGAAGATTACCATGCCGAAGCCGTTTGGTAAAGGAGGGGAGCACGCATGAAAAATATGATAAGGGATGCGGCAATTCTTTTTGCCATAACACTGATTGCCGGATTTGTTCTCGGATTTGTATATAATGTAACGAAGGAACCCATTGCGCAGGCTGAAGAAAAGGCTGCAAAGGAAGCCTATGCAGAGGTCTTTCAGGATGCGTCGGATTTTAATGAACTTGCGATCGAAGAAGACAGTGCATACATAAGCGAATGGGAAGAAGCCGGATTTGCCGAGGTGGATGTGGATAAGGCCCTGGAGGCCGTTGACACTGATGGAAATGGCCTGGGATATGTATTAACATTGACCTCCCATGCAGGCTATGGCGGAGATATTACCTTTACCCTCGGCATTGCAAACGATGGAACCGTAAATGGAATTTCCATCTTAAGTATTTCCGAAACTGCCGGTCTTGGTATGAAGGCTGAGGCTGTTTTGAAACCGCAGTATGCCGGAAAGAAGGTAAGCGGCTTTACGGTAACGAAGCAGGGGGCTACCTCTGACAGCCAGATCGATGCGATCAGTGGTGCGACCATAACCTCCAACGCATTGACAACAGCTGTAAATGGCGGACTTTATTATTTCCAGACGAAGTTAGGAGGTGTCAGCTATGAAGCAAAATAGTGTATCCGAGCGTCTTGTGAACGGTATTGTTTTGGAAAATCCGACCTTCGTATTGATGCTGGGGATGTGTCCGACTCTGGCGGTAACGACGTCAGCCATCAACGGTCTTGGTATGGGACTTACCACCATGGTGGTTCTGGCACTCAGCAATATGTTTATTTCCATGCTGCGGAATATTATTCCGGATAAGGTGCGTATTCCGGCATTTATTGTAATCATTGCCTCATTTGTGACAGTTGTGGAGCTTTTGTTAAAGGCATACATTCCGTTTCTGTATGACGCACTGGGCTTATATATCCCGTTGATCGTTGTAAACTGTATCATTCTCGGAAGAGCGGAAGCCTATGCCTCCAAGAATAAGGTACTTCCTTCCTTCTTTGACGGAGTCGGCATGGGACTTGGATTTACCCTTGCGCTTACGATTATCGGAGCAGTCCGTGAACTGATCGGTGCAGGTGAAATTTTCGGCTTCCATGTGATGCCGGATTCCTATGTTCCCTGCAGCATTTTTGTCCTGGCACCGGGGGCGTTCTTCGTTCTGGCTGCCCTGACAGCGATCCAGAACTATGTGAAGCGCAAAGGACAGGAGAAGGGCAAGGATATGTCGAAGATCCAGTCCGGCTGTAATTCCGATTGTATGCATTGTGGTGAAGCCGGCTGCGGAAGCCGCATGGCAGAGCCGGTAACAGAAGATGCGGCAGAGAATGGAAAAGAAGTGAAAAATACAGTAGAAAAAGTAACAGACGAAGTGGACGAAACAAAGCAGAATGCTGATGTGAAGAATATAAATAAAGAATCAGTAGAAGAGAAAAAGGAGGAAAAGAACAATGATTAAAGAATTACTTATTATTCTGGTTTCCTCTTCCTTAATCAGTAACGTGGTACTGAGTCAGTTCCTCGGACTGTGTCCGTTCCTTGGTGTATCCAAGAAGACTAATACCGCAGCGGGAATGGGAACCGCAGTTATCTTCGTTATTACCCTGTCCTCCGCAGTGACAGGATTGATTTATCAGTACATTTTAACACCGCTTGATCTGACCTATTTACAGACGATTGTATTTATTCTGGTCATTGCAGCTCTGGTACAGTTCGTGGAAATGTTCCTGAAGAAATTCATGAAGTCACTGTATCAGGCGCTTGGTGTCTATCTGCCCCTGATTACAACAAACTGTGCCGTGCTTGGTATCGCGTTAACGAACGTGCAGAAGAATTATGGGATCCTTCAGGGCGTTGTGAATGGTTTTGCAACTGCTGCAGGATTTACGATTGCCATCGTGATTCTTGCCGGTATCCGTGAAAAAATGGCATATAATGATATTCCGGAATCCTTTAAGGGAATGCCGATTGTCCTGATTACCGCAGGACTGATGGCAATTGCCTTCTGTGGATTTTCAGGACTGTTGTAGAAAGGAGCCGATAAAATGAGTGCAGTAATTTTAGCAATAGCAGTTGTTGGCGGAGTCGGTCTTTTTGTTGGTGTCTTTCTCGGAATTGCCGCCATCCGGTTTAAGGTAGAAGTAGATGAAAAGGAAGAGGCTGTACTTGCAGCCCTTCCCGGAAATAACTGTGGCGGATGCGGATTCCCCGGCTGCAGCGGGCTCGCCGCAGCAATCGCAAAGGGAGAAGCACCGGTCAATGCCTGTCCGGTAGGCGGAGAGGCTGTCGGAAAGGTCATCGCCGGGATCATGGGAGTAGAAGCCGGAGAAACCGAGCGGAAGGTTGCATTTGTAGCCTGTCAGGGAGACTGTGACAAAACCACACTGGATTATGAATATCATGGAATTGAGGACTGCCGGATGCTTTCCTTTGTCCCGAATGGCGGTGCGAAGAGCTGTAACAACGGTTGTCTGGGCTTCGGAACCTGTGTATCCGTGTGTCCGTTTGATGCCATTCACGTTGTAAACGGAGTAGCTGTTGTCGACAAGGAGGCATGTAAGGCGTGTGGTAAGTGTGTGGAGGTCTGCCCGAAGCACCTGATTTCCCTCATCCCCTATGATGCAAAGTATACGGTAGCCTGCAGCTCCGAGGATAAGGGGCCGGTTACCATGAAGGATTGCGAGGTCGGCTGTATCGGATGTTCTCTCTGCAAGAAGAACTGTCCGCAGGATGCGGTTACGATCAGTAATTTCCATGCAGCGATTGACTATGAGAAATGTGTTGGATGCGGCGTCTGCATGTCGAAGTGTCCTAGAAAATCGATTGTAGAACATTAAGTGCTGCGTTTTATCAAACGAAATAGAGCAGAGGAACAGACTACCAATTGAAATTTTATATGGAATCCGCTATACTGAAGATACAGTATAGCGGATTTTGTATGCAGAGATCAGGCATTGGATTGTCAGGTCATGCTGGAGGAGGCTTAAATGGGGAACGGCTTAAAATTACCGGTAGGGAAAGACGCTTGAGACGCTTTGGGAATTGTAATAGAATTGAAATACGCGGAGAACGGAGATATGGATGCTGCCTGTAAAGCTGCCCTGAAGCAGATTGAGGAAAAGGATTACATTGCAAGGCTGAAACAGGATGGCATGAGAAATTTCATCCGGTATGGGATTGCATGCTTTAAGAAGGATTGCAGAGTTGCGGTTGAACAGAATCCAGAAATATAAAAAAGCTAGTGACATATTTGACAGAGAGATATATAATTAATTCTATAACTAATTTCGAAAGAAGGATTGACGGGGATGCAGCATGAGGGGGGAATAACTGCAGACAACATAGAACAGGTAGATAATGCAGTCTGCCTGTTTTTGTGCACCTTGAAGTGAACGAAAAAACATTAAAAAAATAACGAAGAGCAAGGGGCAAACGGGAATTCCTTTGGATATCGTATTCTGTCCATAGAAACACATCAGCAGTCGGATGAGGTTTTTGATGATTTCTTGGAGGAAAGAATGACTGTGCCATATTATGGTGAAAATGTGACCTGCTCAGAATTATATGAGAATTCTGATTATAAAATCATATATTTTATAGCAGATATTGATAATGATTATCAGAATGAGCTTGTGTTTGCAGATATGTATTGGGCATCTCCAGAGTTGGTATTAGATGTTGCGCTGGACGGAAGTTTACAGGTAATGAATTTGTCCAAAGATGATTATCCGGCTATGTATGGAGCTATTGCTAAAATTGAGGGGACGACATGGCAGGATGAAGAAACGTGGATGGTTGGAGCAGATGTATCCGGTACAACAAGAGATGTTTATGTATTTTACAAATTTGTAGAAAATGAATTGGTAGACCGGATTGATTTAGCTGCATGGTATCCGGATAGCAGTCATTACGATGAAAATTCTGATTTCACTTGCAACGGTCAGAAGATTACGATGGAGCAGTTTGAAGCAATTCTTCAAAAATATATCTCTAATAATACATATGAGGGGGTGTCAAAATTGGCTGATGAAGAAACTTACGGATGGAAACCGAAATATACCTTTGATGAGTGGCGTGGCTTATAATTGGCAGGCACTTTGTGAGTAACAGTTGCAGGTAAACTACAAAGGAAAAAGTTTGGAAATTTTATATTTCATAAACAAATAAAAGAACAAGGAGAGAAAATTATGCAGTTTGATCCAATGACAGGAAAGCCTATTGAAGAAGAGCAGAAGGAAGTACAAAAAGAAGCCCAAGAGGTTCAAAAAGAGAAAAGCGAGGTCAACTTTGATCCGATGACCGGGGAGCCTGTAAACAGACAGGAGCAGGATCAGGAAGTAAATTTTGACCCAATGACCGGAGAGCCTGTAAACAGACAGGATCAGGATCAGGGAGTAAATTTTGATCCAATGACAGGAGAACGGATTGGTGCACCCGTACAGAATCAAAGGTCACAGAGGAAGCTGTTGATTATGGCAGGCTCTACAGCCGGTGCGGTCATTATTCTGATACTGCTGATATTGGGTGGAATCAGGTCGGGATTATTCCTTAGTAAATCAGGGAAGGTACTTCTTGCCACAAACAATACATTAAAGGATATGCCGCATTTTGTAGAAACCCTGGAAGCAACGGCGGAGATATTTAAGGATGAGTATACGGTAGAATTCAATACAGATGAATATGGTGTAGAAATTGGCGGTGCATTTATCAGCGCTGACAAACAGAAGCAGCTGACGGCCAGGGTGGAATATGGTGGAGATACCATAGAAGGATTAGCCGGTTTGGATTCTGATTCTGTAAAGCTTCAGGTACCCGCGTTATCCAATAAAGTATTCGTATACAATTATAAAGGGAAAAATAACGGAGCTATAATGGATTATGTGGATGAGGATGAAATTGACATGATCAATTCTATGCTGGGGCAGCTTAGTACCTCAGGTAAGGATGCCGATAAGCTTCAGAAAAAGATAACCGGAATTATTGCGAAGGAATGGAAGAGCCTGAAATTCAAATCGGTTGGAAAAGAAAAATTTACGGTAAATGACAAGGATGTAAAGTGTAAGGGTTATCAGACGACAATTACAGGTGATAATATCTGGAATGTGATGGAAGGAAGCTTTCAGGTTATGGAGGAGCAATATCCGGATTTATATCAATATTATGGTCTGACTTATGGTTTGTATTCGTATTACGGAGCATACGATTTTGAAGACGCAATGGACGACATGAAAGACGAGATGAGAGACGCTTTGGATGATATGGAAGATATAGATATTACCATTTATCTGTATAAGAACCAGCTTGCAGCCATTATCATTGAGAGTGAGGATTTTGATGATGACATCAAATTATATTTTGAAGGCGGAGACTACAGATTACAGAACATTGTACTGAAAAGCGGTTCCGAACGTATATCGCTAAAGGGCTCCGATGATGGAAAAACGGAAGAGTTCAAGCTGAGAGTAAAAGGATCGTATTCGGGTGATGATACTATAAGCCTGAAGTATGACTATGGTGACGATGGAAGGTTCAAGATTGATGATGGATATGATTCTGTGAGCGGTAAATTATATAAGAAAGGGAAGACCGTGAATTTATCAATTGATGGAAATGACAGCTTCCCGGATTTGGAGTTTACTGTTACAAAGGGAGCCAAGCTCCAGAAATTTAAGGGTGTCAAGTTTGATATTGGTAATGCGGATGAAGATGAAATTGAGGACTTAGTTGATGATATTTCAGATGAGTTATATGATTATGATTTGATGGATGCTCTATGGTATATATTTTGACAGTAATCAGCTATTCTGATGGAAGGGCAAATGAGGAGGAACAGATATTAGAACCACTTGAGATGATTACTATCTTGTGGGAGATATATAAGTAAGTAATAACCAAGCCATCATCCGGATCGAAGATTGCCTGAACACAGGGGTGATCTTCGGGCGGGTGGTGGCTTATATTTATCAGCCAATCTGTACAATCCGGCAGTTTATGAATGGACAGGGCTGAACTGTTACTATTTATGATGCAATTTATGATGGTCATGATTTTTATGAAGTCATGATTGACATACAATATTCCGTATGTTATATTCTCTACAAAGCATATATTTCAAATGATCGAATCTGAATCTATTACTTTATTTATTCTATTTATGAAAACAGAAGTTTTCTGAAATCCATGCTTTTAAATCACACCAAAACAATTGCAAAAGCAGGAGGGAGGAAGGCAGTATTGACGTTTCTTTTCTGACTGCACGAGGGAGGAAGAGAAATGGGAGAAGTAACGAGAGAAGCAAAGGTACAGAGAAATTATAAGGACACGGTAAGCCGGATGTTGTTTCGGGAGCCGGAGAATGCACTGTCCCTATACAATGCATTGAATGGGACAAAATATACGGATGCATCGCAGATCACGTTTAACATGTTAGACAATGCAATCTATAGAAAGTAAACTGGAGAGACGTATTTTAAAATTATCGGAAGCATTTGAAGTATCAACGAATGATCCGGAACTGGAATTAAAGGTAACGATACTGAATATTAATCCGAAAATGAATGAAGATCTAAAGGAGAAATGTCCGGTATTAAAGCAGTACACCCAGTATGTAGAGCAGGTTCGATGTAACAGTATGAATATGTCATTAGAGCAGGCTGTGGAAGAAGCAATCGAATACTGCATCAGACATGATATACTAAGGGAGTTCTTATCGAAGCAGAAGGCGGAGGTAATTAAAATGAGTATTTTTGAATATGACGAGGAACGTGAAATTGAACTGATCCGCAGAGATGAGCGGGAAATAGGAGAACGGATTGGAGCAGAAAAGGAACGTCAGAATACTGAGCGGGAGCGCGAAAACACGATAGAATCAATTATTATATTTGGCAAAAAATTAGGTGGAAGTAGGGAACAGATTCGCAAAGAACTGCAGGAAAGATGTGCATTAAAGGAAGAAGAGGCAGAAGAAAAACTCAAATTATACTGGAAAGACTAAAATTTCAGAAAGATAAAGAATAATAAAAAATACTTTCCGGATTTCATCTGCCGGTCTTCGGGTTCTTTTGAAAATACAGAAGCTGATGAATGCGAAAGGAACGATGAAAGTGATTCATGTCAGTGAGATGATTCAGGAAGTATTTGACATTACAGGGTTTGCAAATATACTGACAATAGAGTAAATAGCGGGTTAGAGCCTGACATTAGTAATTGTAAGAAACAACCGAGCCATCATCCAGAACGAAGATTGCCTGAATATCAGGATAATTTTCGAGCAGGGTGGTGGCTTTTTCATAGCCGAGGATGAAGCATAACGTAGATAAGGCATCACCGGTAACGGAGTCATCACTTAAAATGGTGACCTGGGACAGGCCGCTGTTTACCGGATAACCATTTTCGGTAGAAAGAATATGATGATAGAGAACGCCATTCAATTCAAAATAGCGTTCATAATTCCCGGAAGAGACCACGCTGCGGTCTGAATCCTCAACAGTAAGCAGGGCAGTACCGGTATTCGCAAAGGGCTTCTGGATTCCCACATGGAAGGAAGAACCGTCGGGCTTTTCTCCAATGGCGAGAATGTTGCCGCCAAGGCTGATGATGGCACTTTTCACTCCTTCACCTGACAGATATTCTTTCATACGGTCAGCAATATATCCCTTGGCGATGAAACCGAGATCAAGAGCCATTCCTTTTTCAGTAAGCATTACCTGTTGGCCCTTTATGGAAATCTTACGGTAACCGACATGCGTTAAGGCCTCGGAAAGAACGTCATCCGGGGGGATAGCAGGATCAGTTGATTCATGGAAATCCCAAAGGGAAGATACCGCACCAATGGAAGGATCAATGGCTCCATTCGAGAGGGATGCATAATCGCATGCGGTCTGCAATAAGGTAATGGTATCGGGATCAACGGTAACATACTCACCGGGGTGTGCGTTGATCAGGGAAATGTCGCTTGTCGGAATGCTTTTGCTGTATAGATTTTCATAATGCTCTGCCAGAGACATGCAGCCCTCTAACAGCTCATTCCCACGGTTTTCATTCTCTGCATCATAGATGGTAACGGAAATAAAGGTATCAAAATAAAAGCCTGTTGCGGATACCTGCACAGGAAGCGGTTTACAGCCGGTCATTCCGAGAAGGAGCGCACCGGATAAAAGGAGAGCAATATAGAGTTTTATTCTTTTCTGTTTGTATCGGAACATGAATCTATGGTACAATGTGCGAAAGAGAAAATCAAGAAAAGAAAATTTAGATAGAGAAAAGCAACTGTTATTGTAACGGTGAAGGTGAAGGATCGTCATGGTAATGATCGAAGTACCTGTGCTGATATGAAACAGTTAAAAGAAGGTTGCGTATGAAATACTCCAATTATGATGATGACGATAACGACAGAGGCTTAAGCCTTCCGGTGATTTATACGATTATTGCGATGGCAGGAATTGTGCTCATCGTGATTCTTGTGGTGGTATCCCAGAATACCCACAACAGCAACCGGAAAACAGCTGCAGGGGTTACCCCGACACCGGCTGTAGAGGCGGTGGATTTAAGCGACGGAGAAAGTGGAGAAGCGGCAGAAAACACAGGACTCCGTTCCGAGGATCTGGACTTCTGGAATATGTATGGAGACTGGAATGCAGGAGAGGTAGTAGAGGTAGTAGAGGAATCTCCGACCCCTTCCCCAACCCCGTCCGAAGAACCATCTCCATCACCGGAACCGGCAGAGGATCCCGCCTATGAGGATGTGCAGAAAAATTCCATTGATTATACGAAAATTAAAATTGTAAATGATCAGATGGGATATTATCCGGAGGGTGAGAAAACCTCCAGACTTGGAGTGGAATTGTCCAAGAGCAACGGTAAGGTAGATTTTGACTGGCTGAAGCGGAACGGCATTGATTTCGTGATGTTAAAGGTCGGTGGAAGAGGCTATGAAAGTGGTGTGATTTCACTGGATGAACAGTTTACGGAGTATATTGAAGCTGCGAAGAAGGCGGATCTGGATATCGGAGTCAGCTTTTATTCCCAGGCGGTGAGTGTGACAGAGGCTGTCGAGGAAGCCAACTTTGTGGTGAATCAGTTACAGTCCTATACGATCCGTTATCCGGTTGCGCTTGTTATGGAAGAAATAACGAATGATACCGCGAGAACAGATACTCTTTCCGTAGATCAGAGAAGCCAGATTGCAGAAGCCTTTCTGCAGACGATTCAGTATGACGGTTATCATGCCATTCTGTATGGAAACGAGCAGTGGCTAATGGAAAAGATCCGGCCGGATGGACTGCTCACGGATTATGATGTATTGCTCAATGATACGAATCCGCTTCCGGAGTATCCGTATGAGTTTAAAATGTGGCGGTATGCCACGGATATTTCCCTTGCCGGAATTGAAAATGGCGGCTCGTATATTATCAGCTTTGTGGATTATTCCATGAAGTAGCGTAAGCGAACTCTTTATTTCGTACATACACAGTCGTGCATTGTAAGGCTTAGGAATCATCAAGTGGGACGGTAGTCCAGAATTTTACGGGAAATAGAAACTTCAGAATAAATATCGGCGTAGGCAGAAGGAGACAGACTCTCAATATAATTGGGAGTGAAATTCCGGCTTACGCCCTTTTTAATTAGAATATCAATGGCTTTGTTATAGGCAATGGCAGCTTCAATGTCGCTTTCGTAGGTACCGATGGTGAAGTTGCCGTTTAAGTGGATGATTGCAGCATAACGGATGCCCGTTTTCGTATTGCGGACACGGACACCGTGATAACGGTTCAGAATCTCGATATTTTCATAGCGGAAATCATAGGGATCACCGTTGATGAAACGATAGTCGCGGTTTTCTACCGCATAGTTTTTAATGCCGTAACGGTTTGCAATATTGACCTGCATGCCGTAGTCTGCAACGAAAAAGTGCCGGCCACGCTGCATGATTTTGTGGGAGGAATAATAAAACAGATCATCCCGGTCGAAGCGCAGAATGGTATGTGGCGCAAGATAATATTCAAAATATTTCTGGCGGAGATAAATGGGGTTTGCAAAGTAAAGGCCATTGTCACGGAAATTGAGAAGAACAACCCATTTTTCAAAGGGAATTACCGAACCGGTTTCCGAATACGACGCAAGGGTCAGGGAAACATCGGACAGGAGCGCCCGGGCTAATAAATAAGCGGCATGAGCCTCCTCCTTGGAAGCATAGCTTCCAAGACTGATATGTTTATTCTGAAAGGTAAGCGAAGAACGGTACATTATAGTACCGTTTTTTTGCGTGATTTCATAAACACCGGGAAGCTTTGCCGACATGGGGATTCCTTTCTTTATCAGGGTTTCTTTCTAAGTATAGCATAACTTGTGGAAAATCTGTAAAAATTATGAACGAAATTACCAGTAAAAATATAATATTTTGTAATTATTTAGTACAGGTCGTAGCATTTACTGCTGAGACCGTAAGAATATGATTCAGGAATGAATTTTGCATTGTAACTGTGAAAGTATTGAACAGTTACAATATTTTTCTTAAATTAGTAATAAATTAGAAATATTTTGGACAAGTGCTGTATAGAATATTAGGAGAAAGGAAAAAGGTGATGTATAAGAAGTGGATTATTTATCTGGCAGCTTATGTTTCCCTGCTGTTTTGTTTTATTAAAGTATTTGCTTATGATGTTCTTCAAAAAGATACGATGATCCGGCAACAGAGCCTGGTGGCCTCCGGACAGCGCGTAGTGGATTATAAAGTACTTGAGAAGGAAGCTTGTAAGGAATTGTCGGATGCGGATTACCAGTGTCTTCTGCGTATCGTGCAAGCAGAGGCCGGCTGTGAAGATATAGAAGGAAAGATGCTGGTTGCAGGAGTGGTATTAAACCGTGTCGCTGACGAGCATTTTCCGGACAGTGTGACAGAGGTGGTGATGCAGAAGGAGGGAGGAACCTACCAGTTTTCACCGGTAGCAAACGGAACCTACCAGAAGGTAAAGGTGTCAGAGGAAACCAGGGAAGCCGTGGACCGTGTCCTTAAGGGAGAAGACATCACGGAGGGTGCGCTTTATTTTGCATCAAGGCAGTATGCGGCAGGCGATAAAATGGCGTGGTTTGACAATCATTTGGACCGGCTGTTTGAACATGGAGGGCATGAATTCTTCCGCTGAGTAACTACTTATACAAAATCATTATGGAAAATTGGGAGAAAAAATTGCTTCACCTGTATTTTTATGTTAGAATGTAACCACATGAGCAAAAGAAAGCTGCCTGTCAGTGATTTTGCAAATGAAGTTCTGGATGGTTGCATCAGAATAAAATTCAGGAAGAATTAAGGAGCTTGAGGGACATGTTATATAATAGTACGAGAACGGCAGGAAAACAGGTGAAGGCTTCAGAAGCAATCTTAAGAGGTTTATCTGAGGACGGAGGCTTGTTTGTACCGGAATCCATTCCGGCATTGGACAAATCCTTAAAGGAGCTTTCGCAGATGACATATCAGCAGGTTGCCTATGAGGTAATGAAGCTGTATTTAACCGATTTTACGGAAGAAGAGCTTAAGAGCTGTATTGAGAAGGCTTATGATGAGAAGTTTGATACCGAAGAGATCGCTCCTCTGGTTCATGCAGAAGATGCTTATTATCTGGAGCTGTTCCATGGTGCAACGATTGCATTCAAGGATATGGCATTATCCATTCTGCCTCATTTACTGACCACTTCTGCGAAGAAGAACCATGTAACGAATGAAATCGTGATTCTGACAGCAACCTCAGGGGATACCGGTAAGGCGGCTCTTGCAGGATTCGCAGATGTAGAAGGAACCAGAATCGTTGTATTTTATCCGAAGAATGGTGTCAGCCCGATCCAGGAAAAGCAGATGGTTACCCAGAAGGGTAAGAATACCTTCGTAGTCGCAATTCATGGTAACTTTGATGATGCCCAGACCGGAGTAAAAAAGATCTTTAATGACCGTGATCTTGAGAAGAAGTTGAATGAAAGCGGATTCCAGCTTTCTTCTGCAAACTCCATTAATATCGGTCGTCTCCTTCCTCAGGTTGCTTATTATGTATATGCTTATGTGAAGCTTCTGGCAGAAGAGCAGATTGAAGACGGCGAGCTTGTGAATATGGTCGTTCCGACCGGTAACTTTGGTAATATTCTGGCTGCTTATTATGCAAAGAAGATGGGAGTGCCGATTGGCAAACTGATCTGTGCATCCAACGAAAACAAGGTTTTATATGATTTCTTCCGTACCGGAACCTATGATAAGAACCGTGAATTCGTATTAACCACCTCTCCTTCCATGGATATTCTGATTTCCAGCAATTTGGAACGTCTGATTTATCATATTGCAGGAGACAATGCAGACCGTAACCGTGAACTGATGGAATCCCTGAATCAGACCGGTGTTTATACGATCAGCGAAGAGATGAAGGCAGAGCTTAAGGATTTCTACGGTGCTTATGCAAGTGAGCAGGAGACGGCAAAAGAAATCCATGATTTATATGAAGATACCGGATACATCATTGATACCCATACCGCAGTTGCTTCTTCTGTTTATAAGAAATATAAGAAGGAGACCGGAGATCAGACGAAGACCGTTGTGGTTTCCACAGCAAGTCCCTATAAGTTTACCAGAAGCGTCATGACCGCCATTGATGAAGGCTATGCGAATATGGAGGATTTTGCACTGGTAGATGAATTGGAGAAGCTTTCCGGAGTACCGGTACCGAACGCTATTCAGGAGATCCGTACCGCACCGGTATTACATAAGACCGAATGTGACAAGGAAGATATGGAAAAGACGGTATTAAGCTTCCTTGAAAGAAAGATCTGATAAATGATAAAAGAGTATTAAAACAGATTATGGAACAGGTTATAAATTAAAATAAGAGAAACAATGAAAGCAAAGAAAAACGGTGCATCAGCACCGTTTTTTCATTTCTACATAAGCAAGGTCTTCTGTGATTGGTTTATAAGCCGGACGGATGATTTTACCATTGTTGGCAAGCTCTTCCATACGGTGTGCACTCCAGCCGACAATACGTGCAATCGCAAAGATCGGTGTGTAGAGTTCTAAAGGAAGCCCGAGCATCTGATATACAAAGCCGGAATAGAAGTCCACGTTGATGCTGACTCCTTTATACATCTGACGTTCATCAGCAATGACCTTCGGAGCAAGAGTTTCAACAAGAGAGTACAATGCAAATTCCTTTTCCAGATGCTTTTCCACGGAGAGCTTTTCCACGAAGGATTTAAAAATGACTGCTCTTGGATCGGACTTGGAATAAATTGCATGTCCAACACCATAGATGAGACCGGCATGATCAAATGCATCCTTATGAAGAAGTCTGCGAAGGTAATCTGCAACCTCGTCTTCGTTCGTCCAGTCTTTGACTTCCCGTTTCATTTCCTCGAACATTTTAACAACCTTAATATTCGCACCACCATGACGGGGACCCTTCAGGGAACCGATTGCAGCAGCAATGACCGAATAGGTATCGGTGAGAGATGAGGTTACTACATGAGTTGTGAAGGAGGAGTTATTACCACCACCATGTTCCATATGTAGAACCAGGGCAATATCCAGAAGCTTAGCCTCCAGAGTGGTGTACTGGCTGTCAGGTCTTAACAGGTGAAGGATGTTCTCCGCAGTGGAAAGAGCAGGATCCGGGCGGTGAATGAACAGGCTTTTACCATCATGATAATGACAATATGCCTGATAACCGTAGATCGAAAGCAGCGGGAACAGACTGATCAGCTGCAGACACTGCCGTAACACATTGGGAAGAGATACATCATCTGCACGGTCATCATAGGAATATAAGGTAAGCACGCTTCTTGCAAGAGTGTTCATCATATCCTGGCTGGGTGCCTTCATGATGATATCCCGTACAAAGCCGGTTGGAAGACTGCGGTAGGTAGACAGAAGGGAACGGAACATAGTCAGCTCTTCTTCATTCGGAAGCTCATCAAACAGGAGCAGGTAAGCAACCTCCTCAAAGCCAAAGCGTCCGTCACCTGTAAATCCGTTTACCAGATCCTTCACATCATAACCGCGATAAAAAAGCCTTCCGTGGCAGGGATGGGATTCCCCGTTAATGATTTCGGTTGCACGTACATCAGAGATTGTGGTCAAACCGGCAAGAACACCCTTGCCGTTCAGGTCACGCAGACCGCGTTTGACATCATATCTGGTAAATAATTCTGTATCAATGATATCTGCGGATTCGCTTTTCTGTGCCAGCCGGATGATGTCTGGAGTGATCTGTGAAAAAATATTTGTATCGGCCATTGCTGTACTCCTTTCTACTACTGAGATTATTTTAAATTGTAAATAAGAAATCAATATTTTCAGTTAACAGGCAGGTTCAAAAAGTATAAATTATAAAAGGGATATTGTAATTCCACACGCTGATAGAATAACGTAGAAAAGTTGACATAAATAATATATCACAGAAAAAAAACAGCAGGCAAGTAAAAAAGGAAATGTTTACAAAAATTTAATATTTATAATATATATATTGCATTTTTCGACAACATCCAGTATATATATAAGTAAATAAACTTCAGAGATGGGGATTTGCGATGAAAAATCGTAACATTGCATAATGTATTATAAGAACAGAATTTACAAGGTTATTGGTTTTATCCTGTTATGCATAATATATGCAGGGTTTGTGCTACGGTTTAACGTGGGCATACCCTGCATATTTTATAAAATTACAGGGCTGAAATGTCCGGGATGCGGCATTACCCGTATGCTGCTTTCCATATGGAAGTTTGATTTCCGGTCTGCTTATGAAGCTAATCAGATGATTTTTATTCTGCAGCCTGTTTTGTATTACTTTATAGCGAAAAATGTGCTTGCCTATATCAGGGGACAGCAGATTACATATCGCAGGTGGGAAAATGTCCTGCTGTATATCCTCATTGTACTGATGCTTGGCTTTTTTGTTATCAGGAATATCCCTCCGGAAATATGCAGTCGGATAATTGACTGCATTAGATAATACCGGTTGAAATATTGACATGAAAGTGGTTAAAAGCATATTTACTTCTGAAAAAAAATATGGTATATTTTAACTTGGCTATAGAAATAGTTATATATTTAACAATAAGGAAGAGAGGTTTTTGGAAATGGCAGACATTAATTTAAGCCAGTATGGTATTACTGGCACAACTGAAGTTGTTCACAACCCTTCTTATGAACTTTTATTTGAAGAGGAAACAAAAGCTGGTCTTGAAGGATATGAAGTCGGCAAAGTTACTGAACTTGGTGCTGTTAACGTTATGACCGGTATTTACACCGGACGTTCTCCTAAAGACAAGTACATCGTTATGGATGAGAACTCTAAGGACACTGTATGGTGGACATCCGATGAGTACAAGAACGACAATCATCCGATGTCTCAGGAAGCATGGGCATCCGTTAAGGATCTTGCCAAGAAGGAGCTTTCCAACAAGAGACTTTTCGTTGTAGATGCATTCTGTGGTGCTAATAAAGATACACGTATGGCAGTTCGTTTCATCGTAGAAGTAGCTTGGCAGGCACATTTCATTAAGAACATGTTCATCCGGCCTTCTGAGGAAGAACTGAAAGACTTTACACCGGACTTCGTTGTTTACAACGCTTCCAAGGCTAAGGTTGAGAATTACAAGGAATTAGGATTAAACTCTGAAACATGTGTAGCATTCAATATTACCAGCCGTGAGCAGGTAATCATCAACACATGGTACGGCGGAGAAATGAAGAAGGGTATGTTCTCCATGATGAACTATTACCTTCCTCTTAAGGGTATTGCTTCTATGCACTGCTCCGCAAATACAGATATGAACGGTGAGAACACTGCAATCTTCTTTGGTCTTTCCGGAACAGGTAAGACAACACTTTCCACAGATCCTAAGCGTCTCCTGATTGGTGATGACGAGCATGGCTGGGATGACAACGGCGTATTCAACTTCGAGGGTGGATGCTACGCTAAGGTTATCAACCTTGACAAGGAATCTGAGCCTGATATCTACAACGCAATCAGGAGAGATGCTCTTCTTGAGAACGTAACCGTAGATGAAGCTGGTAAGATTGATTTCGCAGATAAGAGCGTTACCGAGAATACCCGTGTATCTTATCCGATCAACCATATTAAGAACATTGTACGTCCGATTTCTTCCGCACCTGCAGCTAAGAACGTAATCTTCCTTTCCGCAGATGCATTCGGAGTACTTCCTCCGGTATCTATCCTTACACCGGAACAGACCCAGTATTACTTCCTTTCCGGATTTACTGCTAAGCTTGCAGGAACCGAAAGAGGAATTACCGAGCCTACACCTACCTTCTCCGCTTGCTTCGGACAGGCTTTCCTTGAGCTTCATCCGACCAAGTACGCAGAAGAACTTGTTAAGAAGATGCAGAAGAGCGGAGCTAAGGCTTACCTCGTAAATACCGGATGGAACGGAACAGGAAAGAGAATTTCCATTAAGGATACCAGAGGTATTATCGATGCAATCTTAAGTGGTGCAATCGTAAGCGCTCCTACCAAGAAGATCCCTTACTTCAACTTCGAAGTTCCTACCGAGCTTCCTGGAGTAGATCCTGCAATTCTTGATCCTCGTGATACTTATGCAGATGCTTCTGCATGGGAAGAGAAAGCAAAAGACTTAGCAGGCAGATTCAACAAGAACTTCGCTAAGTATGAAGGAAATCCGGCAGGTAAGGCATTAGTATCTGCAGGTCCTCAGTTATAATTTTATCATTCTGACTGATTGAAATTTGAAGCGTCGTATGGAAAACCATACGACGCTTTTTCAGTTAAGGTGTCATGATTTTGGCTGACCTTCTGTAACATCTGTCAATATACAAAACACAAAGATTCCGCTATAATAAAATGAGCTTGAAGAAAATGAAACAGGAGGAATTACAGTATGCAGGAGCAGGAATTACTTGACTTATTAAAGGATATGTCTTTGGACGAGAAGATTAATCAGATGGTACAGTTGAATGCTGATTTTTATGATATAGAGGAAAATGGGGACAGCATCACAGGACCAATGCTGGAAATGGGATTAACTAAAGATCAGGTCTGGCAGGCCGGTTCCGTACTTGGAACCGTGGGAGCAGCCAAGATTAAGAAGTTTCAGAAGGTTTATATGGAGCATCAGCCGCATCACATTCCGCTTTTGTTTATGGCAGATGTGATTAACGGGTATCGGACCATATTTCCGATGCCACTGGCACAGGGATGTACCTTTGATCCGGAACTGGTAAGGAAGATGGCATCTGTTTCTGCAAAGGAAACCGCACGTGCCGGACTTCATCTGACCTTTTCCCCGATGTCCGATCTGGCACGAGATGCCAGATGGGGACGGGTTCTGGAATCCACGGGAGAGGATCCTTATCTGAACTGCTGTATGACCAGTGCCATGGTAAAGGGTTATCAGGGAGAGGATGTTTTGAAGGAAGATCATGTGGCTGCCTGTGTGAAGCATTTTGCCGCATACGGGGCTCCGTTGGGAGGACGTGACTACAATCAGGTAGAGCTTTCCGAAAGAACCTTGCGGGAGGATTATCTTCCGGCTTACAAGGCGGGGGTAGATGCCGGTGCAGAGATGATTATGACCTCTTTTAATACGTTAGGGCGTGTTCCTTCTACAGCAAACAAAGCACTGATGCGTGGAATCCTGCGTGACGAATGGGGCTTTGACGGTGTGGTGATTTCCGACTGGGCTGCCATCTGGGAACTTTTAAAGCATGGAATCGCAGAGGAGGAAGATGAGGCGGCTGCGCTTGCTGTGAAAGCCGGTGTCGATATTGATATGATGACGGAGATCTATGCGAACCACCTGAAGAAGCTGGTAGAAGAGGGAAAGGTGGAAGAGAAGCTGATCGATGAGGCAGCGTACCGGATTCTCCGGCTTAAGAATCGTCTTGGACTTTTTGAAAATCCATATAAGAATGCAGATGAAGTGTATGATGAAGCTTTAGAAATTGAAGAGGAGCATCGGGCACTGGCAAGAGTTGCTGCTGCCGAGAGTTTTGTACTGCTCAAAAACGATGGAATTCTTCCTCTTGTGAAAAAGGCAGATGCAGCAGAAAATTCACAGCATACCGGAATTGCCCTTATTGGTCCTTATGTAAAGGAAAAGCAGATCTGCGGATCCTGGTCATTATTCTGGAAGCAGTCGGATCTGGTTACGGTGGAAGAGGGAATCTGGAATAAAGAACCGGATAAAAACATGGCTTGTGCAAAGGGCTGTGAGATTCTGGATTATCAGCAGAAAATCTGTGGTTTTGGCGTAGAATTTGAAAATACAAAATCGAAAGAAGAGCTGGAAGCAATGATGCAGGAAGCGGTAGAGACGGCAAAGAAGGCAGAAACTGTCATTCTGTTTCTTGGTGAGCATTATCAGGCAAGTGGTGAAAGTGCTTCCCAGACCGAAATCCAGTTACCGGCCCATCAGTTGGAATTACTGGACCGGGTTTATGAGGTAAATCCGCAGATCGTGGTTGTAACTTTTAGCGGACGTCCTTTAGACCTGCGCCATGTAGTGGAAAAGGCCAAGGCAGTTTTACATGTCTGGTTCCCGGGAACCGAAGGCGGAAACGCCATTGCTGATGTGTTATTCGGAGATCAGGAGCCGGGGGGAAGACTTGCCATGTGCTTCCCTTATACCGTAGGACAGGTTCCGGTATATTACAGTGAGTTACATACCGGACGCCGCCGCCCGGAGGGAGAAATTACACCGAGAGGCGTATCCGGCTACCTGGATGCACCTAATCACCCGTTATATGCCTTTGGATATGGGCTGACTTATACAAGCTTTGCTTATTCCGAGGTTTCATTGAGCAGTGAAATCATGACCAGGGAAGAGAACCTTACTGCTAAGATCATGGTGCAGAATACCGGAAACCGTGCAGGAACTGAGGTTGTTCAGCTTTATATCCGGGATGTGGCAGGCAGTGTGGCAAGACCGGTGAGAGAGTTAAAAGGTTTTCAGAGAATTATCTTACAGCCCGGTGAAAGCAGGGAGGTAACCTTTGAAATCACGGAGAAGATGCTTCGGTTTTATAATATTGATATGGAATATGTAGCAGAACCAGGCAGATTCGAGATTTATATCGGTGGCAACAGTGATGCCGGGCAGAAAGCAGAATTCCGACTTGTATAGAACTTTTACATAGGACGGGAGAAAAGGGAGAGGGTATGAAAGTACAGTGTGAATATTGCAATAGTTGGATCGATGACACGGATGAAAAATGTCCTAATTGTGGGGGCGTCAACAAGGCCTATAAGCGGGCAACCGATCAGACACCCAAAACGATCGAAGAACTGAAACAGTGGTATGTAAATCATCATCTGCCACCGGAAGAAACGACACGCTTTTTCATAGGAAGGAATTACCAGCAGCCACGTGCCTTTGGTATTTACCGGAATGAAAAAGGTGAGTTCATTGTTTATAAGAATAAGGATAACGGGCAGCGAGCCATCCGCTATCAGGGAACCGATGAAGCTTATGCGGTGAATGAGCTTTACATGAAGCTGAAAGAAGAAATCCTGAATCAGAAGCGCAACAGCCAGCTTCGAAAGAACGGTTCCCCGAAGTCCAAAGGGGCAGTCGGAAAGGTAAAAAAAGCGGCAGATCAGGCGTTTACGGTAGCTTCTTATATACTCTTCGGTGTGGCAGTTGTGATTGTCATCGCCACATGGATCTCATCCTGTTCGCTCGTAGCGAACCGGCATGAAGGTTATTATAAGGTAGATGATAAAATGCTTTATCACTACTATAATACCTGGTATGAATATGAGGATTATGGCTACGATCCGGTAGACGATACGCTGACGGGAGGCTGGGTAGAATCCGACGAGGACTATGACCAGTATCAGGATATTTGGGATTATAATCTTGGTAAGGATTATGACAGCTCCGGTGACTGGGATTACGGCGTGGAACGGTTTACTGATTCCTCCACCTATGATCAGGCCTATGAGGATCATCATTCAAGCAGTTCCGACAGCTCAGACAGCAGCTATGACTGGAGTTCGAGCGACAGCTGGGATTCCGGAAGCAGTGACTGGGGAAGCGACTGGTAAACAGGTAAGAACTGTAACAAGAACATGATTCAGGAGTGAGCAGTAACAAATATAGGTCTTGACACAATGCGTATCATTGTATACAATTATGCATAGTAAGAATTATACAAGTATATTGTATAATTCTGCAAAAATTGTAATTGTTTAACGATCTTACAGTTAAAAATTACAATAATTCATTGCATTTGCAATAATTGGAGGGTGATATGGTAGTGGACGATAATAACAGCAATTTCCTTAACAGACCGGTGACATTGAATTCCAAGAATAACCTGCTTGAAATCGAAGAGCATATGTATATTCTGGATGATGTGGAGAAGCCGAACGTATTCCGTAACATGTTTCCTTATTCCGAGGTTCCGAAGATCCCGTTTAATGACAGGATCGTGCCTCACAATATGCCGAAGGACATCTGGATTACGGATACAACATTCCGCGATGGACAGCAGTCCAGAGCACCGTATACAACGGAGCAGATTGTAACCATTTATGATTATCTGCATCGGCTGGGCGGACCGAATGGAATGATCCGTCAGAGCGAATTCTTCTTATACAGCAAGAAGGACCGTGATGCGGTTTATAAGTGTATGGAACGGGGATATCAGTTCCCGGAAGTCACAAGCTGGATTCGGGCGAGTAAGGAAGATTTTAAACTGGTAAAAGAAATTGGTATGAAGGAGACCGGAATTCTGGTCAGCTGTTCCGACTATCATATTTTCCTGAAACTAAAGATGAATCGTCGTCAGGCGATGGAACATTATTTGAGTGTGGTAAGAGACTGCCTCGAAGAGGGAATCAGTGTAAGATGCCATCTGGAGGATATTACCAGAGCAGATATTTATGGCTATGTTGTACCATTCTGTCTGGAACTGATGAAATTAATGGAGGAATACAAGATTCCGATCAAGGTTCGGGCCTGTGATACAATGGGCTATGGCGTGAATTATCCCGGTGCCGTTATCCCGAGAAGCGTACAGGGTATTATTTATGCATTACATACACATGCCGGTGTGCCTCATGAGCTGCTGGAATGGCATGGACATAATGACTTCTATAAGGCGGTGGTCAATTCGACAACGGCATGGTTATATGGCTGCTCCGGAGTGAATACGTCTTTGTTTGGTATCGGAGAGCGTACCGGAAATACTCCGCTCGAGGCTATGGTATTTGAATATGCGCAGCTAAAGGGCGGTCTGAATGGCATGGATACAACCGTGATTACCGAGCTGGCAGAGTATTATGAGAAGGAAATCGGATACCATATTCCGTCCAGAACTCCGTTTGTCGGCAAAAACTTTAATGTAACAAGAGCCGGTGTACATGCGGATGGATTACTAAAGAACGAAGAAATATATAATATTTTTGATACTGATAAATTCCTGAACCGTCCGGTATTGTGTGCTGTATCGAATACCTCCGGGCTTGCAGGAATTGCGCACTGGATTAATTCCTATTACAAGCTTCCGGCAGACAAACAGCTTGAGAAATCTTCACCTCTGGTACATGAATTGAAGGTATGGGTAGACCAGCAGTATGAGGATGGACGTGTGACGGTTATGACAGACAACGAGCTGGTTGCAAAAATCGGTGAGGTTTGTGATAAACTTAATATTTCATTGTATGACTGACCAAATACATGTATAATGAGCCTTGGAGGAAATAAATCGGCTGCAGGGCAGACAATAGAAAGCAGGAAAGAACAGCAATGAGCAGATATGATGTGAAACAGGAAGTGACAGACAAATATTCCCTGCGGGGAAGAGTCTTTCACAAGCTTCGTGAGGATATTCTGAATGGAAAATATAAGGAGAATGAAGAATTAAAGGAGGTTGCCATAGGAGAGGAGCTTGGGGTATCGAGAACCCCTGTCCGTGAGGCTTTCCGGCAGCTTGAATTAGAAGGGCTGATTCAGATTGTTCCCAATAAAGGAGCCTATGTAACCGGTATTACCGCAAAGGATGTCAAGGACATCTACATGATTCGTTCTTCCTTAGAGGGAATGTGTGCGCGTCTTGCAACAGAACATATTACGGAAGAGCAGATGGAGGAGCTGGAAGAAAATGTATATCTGGCAAGCTTCCATGCTTCCAAAGGACATATGGAGCAGATGGCAGAACTGGATAACCGTTTCCACCATATTCTGTATGCCTCCTGTGATTCCAAGATGCTGGAAAATCTGTTACAGGATTTTCACCAGTATGTTATACGGATCCGCAGGAAAACCTTGTCTACCAAGGAAAGAAGCATGGCCTCCAACGAAGAGCATCGTCTGATTATGGAGGCGATTAAGGCCAAGAAGCCGGATGAGGCAGAAAAGTATGCCACGCAGCATATGATTAATGCCTTTGACAACATTGTGAAGAACGGATTATACGAGAATTTTCAGTAACGAATGAAAAGCGTTATCAGGATGAATAAACAGAACCGGAAAGGACAAAATTCATGGACAAGATTAAAATGACCACGCCCTTAGTCGAGATGGACGGGGATGAAATGACACGAATTTTATGGCAGATGATTAAGGAGGAGCTTCTTCTTCCCTTTATTGATCTGAAAACCGAGTATTATGACCTTGGTCTGGAGCATCGTAATGAAACCGACGACCAGGTAACAGTAGACAGTGCGGAAGCAACAAAGAAATACGGTGTTGCCGTAAAATGTGCAACCATCACACCGAATGCAGCCAGAATGACGGAATACCATCTGAAGGAAATGTGGAAGAGCCCGAACGGAACAATCCGTTCGATCCTGGACGGAACCGTATTCCGCGCACCGATTCTGGTAAAGGGAATCGTCCCTTATGTAAAGAACTGGACAAAGCCGATTACCATTGCAAGACATGCCTATGGGGATGTTTATAAGAACGTTGAAATCAAGGTTCCGGGCAAAGGAAAGGCGGAGCTTGTTTATACGGCAGAGGATGGCACGGAAATCCGTGAAACGATCCATAATTTTGAAGGACCTGGCGTAATTCAGGGAATCCATAATACGGATAAGTCCATCAGCAGCTTTGCAAGAGCCTGCTTTAATTATGCGATTGATACCAAACAGGATCTCTGGTTTGCCACAAAGGATACGATCTCCAAGAAGTACGATCATGATTTCAAGGATATTTTTCAGGAGATTTATGATACAGAATACAAGGGTAAATTCGAAGAGCTCGGTATTGAATATTTCTATACCCTGATTGATGATGCGGTAGCAAGAGTCATTCGTTCAGAAGGAGGCTTTATCTGGGCCTGCAAGAACTACGATGGCGATGTGATGTCCGATATGGTGGCAACTGCCTATGGGGATCTGTCCATGATGACCTCGGTACTTGTTTCTCCGAGCGGCGTGTATGAGTACGAGGCGGCACATGGCACGGTACAGCGCCATTACTACAAGCATTTAAAGGGCGAAGAGACTTCGACGAACTCCATTGCAACCATTTTTGCATGGTCCGGTGCACTGCGTAAGCGTGGAGAACTGGATGGAAACAGGGAACTGATGGAATTTGCAGACAAGCTGGAGAAGGCCTGCATTAAGACCGTCGAGGACGGTAAGATGACCAAAAGCCTTTCCCTGATCTCCACCTGTGAGCATCCGGTGATCTTAAACAGTCTCGAGTTTATTAAGGCAATCCGTGAGACGTTGGAGGAATTGCTGTAGGTATCAAAGTCGGGGGCTTTTGACCCCGACATCTTAAATATATGATAATGCAGACAGGAATCTGCCGCGTGGAAACGCGTTAAATCATTGGGCTGGTCGAAAGACCCGGGCCCACCAAATGACGGGTAAGACACCCGTCATTTTTATAGTATGCGCGGGGTGTGTATATAAGTCAAAAAGAATTACCGGGTCATCACGAACTGAAAAATGACCAGATAAATGACCCGATAAAATTGACGGTAAGAGAAAACGATATTCTAAATCTTCTGAAGGGAAAATGGATTCTGGTTTGAGTACATTGACAAGGTTTTAACAGTGTACTAAAATTAATCATAAGAAAATCATCAATTCATCAGGGAGGGAACTCCATTGGATAATAAAGAAATTTCACAGGCGGTAATCGGCCGTCTGCCCAGGTATTTCCGCTATCTGGGAGAGCTGAAGGACGATGGAATCGAACGGATTTCATCACAGGAACTGAGTGCGATTATGAAGGTGACGGCGTCTCAGATCCGGCAGGATTTTAATAATTTCGGAGGATTTGGACAGCAGGGATATGGCTACAAGGTAGAGTACCTGTACGAAGAGATCGGCAAGATCTTAGGACTTCACAAGACACACAATCTGATTATTATCGGAGCCGGAAACCTGGGTCAGGCGCTTGCCAATTATATGAATTTTGAGCGGAGAGGATTTCTCTTCCGTGGAATCTTTGACAACAATCCGGCACTGTTCGGGAAGAAGATCCGGGACCTCGAGGTACGGCCCATGGAGGAGCTGGAAACCTTTGTCAAAGAAAATGAAATTGATATTGCTGTTTTAACCATTCCGAAGGCCAGTGCATTAGAGGTTGCAGAGCGGCTTGCCAGACAGGATATTAAGGGAATCTGGAACTTCGCCCACATTGATCTGAACCTGCCTAAGGAGATTCAGGTAGAGAATGTTCATCTGTCGGATTCCTTAATGAAGCTTACCTATAATATTAACCGATACGAAACCGAAAAAGAGGAATAGAAGCTGCCGGGACGAAGTATGAGAAACAGTAACGAATAAACGAGGATGGTGATGGTATGTCCCGAAAGGATGAAATCTATTCGCCTGCATTAAAAGAAAAGAAAATACCAATACTGACTCTGGATAATAAATGGCACCGGCTGTTTACGCAGACGAATCCGAATAAGACGATCCTGCGTCTGGAAGAAGAACTCAATGACCTTCTGAAAAAGCAGGGAAAGGCGACTACAGAGAGTAAGGATATCAAGCGTCTTAAGAAAAAGCTGATGCAGGAAATTGTAGAAAATGCCGAAGGTACTGCTGAGGGTAATAATCAAAAGGCATTGAAGAAAATGGAAGACAACAAGCGTCTCATTAACGAATGTAATGAGCGGCTTACCATGTATGAGGATCAGCTTATTGAACTGCCGAGGGAGATTGACCGGGTGAACCGGGAACTGATGCTGCAGACTATGGATATCTGTTATGATACCTTAAAGGCGAATGAAGCAGAGATTGAAGAGACGGCCAAATGGGTAGCGGCGATCCGGGTTGAATTAAAGAAGCGGCTCATCCGTAAGCAGGAAATGGAGCAGATGAATCAGGAGCTGTATTCCTATATGCACGATATTTTTGGTGCCGAGGTGATCGAGATCTTTGACATGAAATACGAGAAGGAAAATCCGGATCATACCGGACCGGAAGAAACAGAAAAGAAAGAATAATCGTTAGAAACTCAAAAATGATCCACTGGATCATTTTCTCATATGCATGGCAACAGAAAACATATAAGACCAAAATTATACAGGCAGTGGCAGAAAGAAAACCACTGCCTGCCTTATATCCGAAGGAGAAAGTGAGGGTGCCAGAATGAAATATGTAGTAACCGCATCAGAGATGAAAGCATGTGATCACGGAACGATCGAACAGGCCGGAATTCCGTCCATGGTATTAATGGAACGTGCGGCACTGGCTGTCGCAGAGGTGATTATCAAGCGTTATCCTGACCGGAACCGGATACTGATTGTGGCAGGAAAAGGAAATAACGGCGGGGATGGACTGGCAATCGGACGTCTTCTTGCCAAGGCAGGCCGGCAGGTGACCTTTTTCCAGATGCAGGGGAATTATTCAGAAGAAGCCGGGAAGCAGAGGGAGATCCTGCTACATTTAGGGTTTTCCATCTGTGACACATGGCCGGACAGAGAATATGATATTATTATAGATGCCCTGCTTGGAATCGGGATTACCGGTGAGGTGCGAGGGAAAGCCCGTGCAATGATTCATAAGATAAATGAATATAGATGTAGTTTCCAGGGGAAAACTTCTTTTCATGGAGAAAAAGCAGGCACAGAATGCCTGAATGGAATTTCTCCGGTGATCTGTGCGGTGGATCTTCCAAGCGGCATTGATACCGATACGGGAGCTGTATGCGGCGAAGCCGTGAAAGCAGATCTCACGGTGACCTTCCAGTATCTGAAAAAGGCGCATCTCCTGTATCCAGGAAAAGAATATTGTGGCAGGATTTATCTGCGGGATGTGGGAATCGAAAATTACGGCATCTGCGCAGAAACGGCATTTACTTATGAGAAGGAAGAAGCGAAGAATCTGCTGCCGCAAAGAAAAACTTCCGGACATAAGGGAACCTTCGGAAAGGTTCTGTTATATGCCGGAAGCCGGGAAATGAGCGGCGCGGCACTTCTTTGTGCAAGGGCGGTTCTCTGTTCTGGAGCAGGCATGCTGAAGGTACTGACAGAGGAATCGAACCATACCTTACTGCGCACGGTACTTCCGGAAGCCATGCTTGCAACGGATCCGGTGAAGGACCTCAAATGGGCAGATGTACTGGTAGCCGGTTCCGGAATCGGAACCTCGAAAGAGGCGAAGGAAAACCTTGCGATATTATTGCGTGAAGCAAGGATTCCCATGGTTTTGGATGCGGATGCACTGAATCTGGTTGCGGAAGATTCAGCGCTGATGGAGCTTTTGAGGGAAAAGGCATTGAACCTGCCGGTTGTTCTGACCCCTCATCCCGGAGAGCTTTTGAGGCTTTCAGGACTTGCGCTGACGGATTATGAGCAGGAGCGTGAGAAGGCAATACGTATCTTTCAGGAACAGAGCCACTGCATTCTGGTTTCCAAAGATGCCTGTACAGTGGTTACGGATGGGGCAGCCCTGTATCTGAATTCTACAGGGAATGATGGAATGGCAACGGCAGGGAGCGGTGATGTGCTGACCGGGGTGATCGGAAGCCTTCTGGCACAGGGGATTCCGGCTTTTGATGCAGCCTCAAAGGGTGTTTTCCTTCATGGACTTGCGGGGGATGAAGCAGCATTAAAGAAAGGAAAGCATGGAATGATTGCTTCCGATCTCATTGAAAATCTGTGGATATATCTTGAATAAATTCAAAGTATACCTTTCGGACAATCCGGCTATACTTACTACTGAAAAAGGAAACCAGTTTGGAACGAAGGGATTATTATGAGACGTGGAGATGTATATTATTGTGACTTAAGACCGGTGGTTGGCTCGGAACAGGGAGGAATCCGTCCTGTACTGATTGTGCAGAATGATGTGGGGAATAAACACAGCCCGACGATCATTGTTGCAGCTATCACCTCAAAACAGAATAAAGCAAAGCTTCCAACGCACATCGAGCTGAGTGCTAAACGGTATGATATGGAGCGTGATTCAGTGATTTTATTAGAACAGTTGCGGACCGTTGATAAGAGAAGGCTGAAGGACCGCGTGTGTCATCTGGATGAAGATATGATGCGTCAGGTAAACAAGGGACTGATGATCAGCCTGGAGCTGGGTACATAAGTGCAGTCTGCTTGACGATACAAAGAGGAAATGATATAGTTTATTTTGATATTTATACGATACAAAGGAGATGAAAAAATGGAAGATGATGCATCTTCGGCAAATTCCGTAAAGAGTTTCTGGCATCACCTGAAAAAGCTTGGCAATGACAATTCGGATCATGTAACCGAGGAAATTATTTCGATGGTGAACGAAGGTCATGAGCAGGGCGTGTTTCAGGCGACGGAAGCAGAAATGATTACGAACATTTTTGAGTTCGGAGATAAAGAGGCAAAGGATATCATGACGAACCGCAAGAACATTCTTGCCATTGATCAGGATACCCTGTTGGAGGATGCCATAACCCAGATGCTGGATGCGGGGAAAAGCCGCTTTCCGGTTTATCATGAAAATATTGATGAGATCGTCGGAATCCTGCATTTCCGTGATGCCATTGTGGCAGACCGTAAGGAAGAAAATGCCGGAAAGAGTGTCGGAAGCATTGAAGGGCTTTTACGTGAAGCAATGGTGATTCCGGAGACCAAGAATATTGCCGATCTGTTCCGGATGATGCAGAAGACCAAAACCCAGATGGTGATTGTCGTGGATGAATACGGACAGACCAAGGGTGTTCTTGCCATGGAAGATATTCTGGAAGAAATCGTTGGCAACATTCAGGATGAGTACGACGAGGATGAGCAGTATATCGAAGAAACCGGCAATAAAGACGAATATATTATTGATGGAATCACGCCGCTTAAGGAGCTGGAGGAACGGTTCCACATTTCTTTCCATGAGGAGGAATTTGAAACATTAAATGGCTTTATGATCTCTAAGATGGATAAGATCCCGGAGGAAAATGAAGACTTTTCCGTAGATGTGGATGGATATAATTTTAAAATTCTGTCTGTAGAGCATAAGATGATAAAGAGTGTTCTTGTTACGAAAAAGAAACAGGAACCACAGCAAAATGTCACCACAAAAAACGAATAGATGAAAAGAGGAGTACAGGTATGTCAGGACATTCAAAATTTGCAAACATTAAGCATAAGAAGGAGAAGAACGATGCAGCAAAGGGTAAGGTTTTTACCATTATCGGCAGGGAAATTGCTGTTGCTGTAAAGGAAGGCGGACCGGATCCGGCGAACAATTCCAAGCTTGCACAGGTTATCGCGAAAGCAAAGGCTAACAATATGCCGAACGATACCATTGACCGTGGTATTAAGAAAGCAGCCGGAGATGACGGAAGCGTTAACTACAAGTATGTTACATATGAAGGATACGGACCGAACGGAATCGCGATTATCGTGGATGCACTTACTGACAATCAGAACCGTACCGCAGCCAATGTACGTAATGCATTTACCAAGGGAAACGGTAATGTGGGTACACCAGGATGTGTTTCCTTTATGTTTGACAAGAAGGGACAGATCATCATTGATAAGGAAGAATACGATGGAGATGCAGATGAACTGATGATGCTTGCCTTGGATGCAGGCGCAGAGGATTTCGCAGAAGAAGAGGACAGCTTTGAAATTCTTACATCCCCGGATGATTTTGATGCCGTATTAAAGGCATTGCAGGATGCCGGAATTGAAATGGCATCTTCCGAAGTAACCATGATTCCCCAGAACTATGTAGAACTCACCGATGAAACCGCTGTGAAGAATCTGCAGAGAACGCTGGATCTGTTGGATGAAGATGATGATGTACAGGCAGTGTATCATAACTGGGATGAATAAGAAGAGCTGTTTATAATAAAATCGTAACTATTCAGTACAGGTCGAAGCATTTACTGCTGAGACCGTAAGATAATGATTCAGTAATGCAAAATCCCATCGGCGAAGGCGATTTGGAATGGATTTTGCATCGTAACTGTGAAGGTACTGAACAGTTACCATAAAATCAAAATATGGGGGCAGTAATGAACAGGAATTACGAAAAAGAAACGATCTGTGTACAGGCAGGCTGGCAGCCGAAGAACGGAGAACCGAGAATTCTTCCGATTTATCAGAGTACCACTTTCAAATATGAAACTTCCGAACAGATGGGGAAGCTGTTTGATCTGGAAGAGTCCGGATATTTTTATTCCAGACTCCAGAATCCGACGAATGATTATGTTGCAGAGAAAATCTGTGAATTAGAGGGTGGAGTGGCAGCCATGCTTACTTCATCCGGTCAGGCGGCTAACTACTATGCTGTGTTTAATATCTGTGAGGCCGGAGACCATGTGGTGATGTCCTCCATGGTTTATGGGGGAACCTTTAATCTGCTTGTTGTAACTATGAAGAAGATGGGAATTGAGTGCACAGTTGTGGATCCGGACTGGCCGATCGAAGAGATTAACAAGGCATTTCGTCCGAATACCAAATGTGTGATGGCAGAATCCATTGCCAATCCGGCACTGGTTGTTCTGGATTTTGAAAAGTTTGCAAAAGCAGCGCATGACCATGAGGTGCCACTCATTGTAGATAATACCTTTGCAACACCGATTAACTGCAATCCTTTCCGGTTTGGCGTGGATATTGTAACCCATTCTACTACCAAGTATATGGATGGACATGCCATGACGATCGGAGGCGCGATTGTAGATTCCGGCAACTTTGATTTCTCCAGATATCCGGAGAAATTTCCGGGACTTTGCAAGCCGGATGACTCTTATCATGGGGTAACCTATGTGGAGAAATTCGGAAAAGCGGCATACATAACGAAAGCAACGGTACAGTTAATGCGTGATCTTGGCTCTGTGCAGTCACCACACGATGCGTTTTTACTGAATATCGGTTTGGAAACCCTGCCGCTCCGTATGGAACGTCATTGTTATAATGCTCAAAAGGTAGCTGAATTTTTGGAAAGCCATGAAAAGGTAGCCTGGGTAAACTATCCGGGACTCAAATCCAACAAGTACTATGAACTTGCGAAGAAGTATATGCCGAAGGGAACCTGCGGAGTTGTTTCTTTTGGATTAAAGGGTGGAAGAGCAGCCGCGGAAGAAATGATGGCACATTTAAAGCTGGCAGCCATTGTGACACATGTGGCGGATGCACGGACCTGCGTCCTTCATCCGGCAAGCCACACGCATCGTCAGATGACAGACGAACAGCTGAAGGAAGCCGGAGTGGCGCCGGATCTGATTCGTTTTTCCGTTGGAATTGAGAATGTAAAGGATATTATTGCAGATCTTGAGTATGCATTGAACTGTGTTTAGCTTTTATATTTCATTGTACTAATATGGCATGTTTAAAGGCATGTGGGGGGATAATGTGAAAAGTAAGAAACGGAGAGCGTCAATCATTATATGGACCATATTGGTGGCGGGAGTTCGTGCATTATATGTATTTCTCCACTGGAATATGGTTACTGACTATTATGGATATTATGAACACGCCATGATCAGGGCGGAAGAGAGCATGCCTGTACTTTCTTCCGGATTGGCCTTAGCCTACACGGATATATTATCGAAGCTGCTGGCATTATGTGGAAATCACCCGGAAGCCGTGTTGGTACTACAGGGAGTTTTACAGGTGGCAGCACTGTATTTCTTTCTGCGTGCCATGTGCTGCCTGTATGGAGAAACAGCAGCTTTTTTTTCAGCAACGATTCTTGCAGCAATTCCGTCTATACTGATTGCTGTCGGAAATGCTGAGCCGGTCAGCTTTTATCTTTTCCATTTTGGATTGGTTTTTCTTATGATTGGCTGCTTTTATATCCTTTCAAAAGAAAAGGGGTGGCAAAGAAGCTGTATCTGTGGTTTATATCTGATCCTGATGGGGGGATATCTTGGAGTGGTCTGCGTCTGGAACTATGCAGGCTTCCTTCTGATAATTCTGCTTGTGGGAGTACTGATAAGGATGCATGCTTCAACTAAGAAGCTCATCCGGAAACAGGATCAGGAGCTTAGGGAAGATCAGAATCAGGTTATGCCTACATTTTTACAGACTCTTCTCGTAATTCTTGGAATGCTCCTTGGAACATTTGCAATGCTGCTGAAGTATACCGGAATATCCGGAGAAACAATATCCGGTCAGGTCAGATGGTGGTTCGGACTGCTTAAGGATCTGCCGGGAACCTGTCAGGGATTGGAACTGAAATATGTAATTTATGCTGCAGGAGTCATTCTGCTTGGCCTTCTGTGTAATGCTGGTCAGACGTGTTATAAGAAGCATGGCGTGGAAGTGAAAGCTCACGGACAGGAAATACCGGATCATGAGTCAGAAGAATCAGCTGCTACACCTGAAGAGTGGCGGTACGATCCGGACGATGATTTGGATGACTGGCGCTTCACGGATGAATTGCCAGGGGAAGAAAAGCGGCCGGAGAATCCGGATTTCTTCACGGCTCCGGATGGAAGAAAGGTGAAATATCTGGAGAATCCTCTGCCGGGACCGAAAAAGCATGTTTCCCGACAGCTTGATTTCGATGTTGAAGTCAATATGGACGATATGCTTGCATTTGACCGGAAGCTTGATGAAATGAAAGAAAGGGACCGGAAAGGTTAGAGGCGGTTACATACGAATAAGAATCCTTATTAAGGACATAATAAACGCATCGGAAAGGAGATTTCCGGTGCATTTATTATGTTTTGGGAGGGAAGACCGCTTGGAAAACGAACAGAATAAAAGAGCAGAGGAAGAAAAGAACCGTGACCGGAGAATTGAAGAAACCGGACAGGCAACCTTAAATAAAAATGATAAGGAAAATACAATTCATCTGATCTCAGTAATTGGTGAAATTGAAGGACACGATAATCTGGGAAGCAATTCCAAGACCACAAAGTATGAACATATTCTGCCGCAGCTTGCCGCCATTGAAGACAGTGAAAATATTGATGGGGTATTGATTCTCTTAAATACGGTCGGAGGAGATGTGGAAGCGGGACTTGCCATTGCGGAAATGATTGCTTCATTAAGTAAGCCGACCGTTTCCCTGGTGCTTGGAGGAAGTCATTCGATCGGTGTCCCGATTGCGGTCAGTACCGATTATTCTTATATTGTGCCGACGGGAACAATGGTCATTCATCCTGTGCGTATGAACGGTATGGTGATCGGTGTTCCGCAGACTTTTGATTATTTTAAACAGATTCAGGACAGGATTACCGGATTCGTCTGTCATCACTGCAACATCACGCGGGCACGCTTTGAAGAACTGATGATGGAAACGGAGATGTTGACGAAGGATGTCGGGACGATCCTTGTAGGTAAGGAAGCGGTTGAAGAGGGAATCATTAATGATACCGGTGGGATCGGGGATGCCATGAAAAAACTACATTCTCTCATTGATAGCAAAAAGAAAAAATGCTATACTAATTAAGACTATGTAAGCACAAGATATAGTGCTGAAAGGGATGTAGTATGGCACAGAATAAGAAAAGTAACACCAGAAAAAGCAGCGGCACCAGAAAAACAAACACGTCAGACAGAAGCCGGAGCCGGAATCAGAGCCAGCGTCAGAGTGAGCCAATGGATGTGGCAATCAAAAGTGAAGTGATTTTGATTGCCCTGTTTGCGTTGTGCGTTTTTCTGTTTTTATGTAATTTTGGAATTGTGGGTGTAATGGGAAATGCAATCAGTGGGGTGATGTTCGGCATCTTTGGACTTACCGCATATCTGATTCCGGTTTTCCTGTTTTTGATCATTGCATTTGCCATGATTAACAGTGGAAGCGTGATTGCCACAAGGAAGATCATTGCAGCAGTATGCTTATATCTCATTGTCAGCATGCTGTGCGAATTGTTTACGAAAGCACCACAGGAGGCTGCTTCTTACGATTTTAAGGGAATTTATGAAGCATGCAGCACGAACCGGAACGGCGGGGGAATTTTAGGCGGTTCCTTTGCCTATCTTGCCTTTCATTTTTTAGGACTCATTGGAACCGTATTGACCCTTTTGGTGATTGCCATTATTGCGTTGATTGTAATTACTGATAAGTCCTTTATGAAGGGCGTTAAGAACGGAAGCCGGAAGGTTTATGAACGTTCCAGGGAAGATGCCGCTTACCGTAGGGAACGCGCGCAGAAGCGCAGGGAGGAAGCAGAAGAGCTTCGGAAGCAGAGAGAAGAAGAACGGCGGCTCCGGGAAGAACAGAAGGAGGATCAGAAGATCCTTCGTATGGATAAAAAGATAACCGGTGTCATGATGGATACTTCACTTACCGCAGAACACCATGAAGAGCCGGTGGTGCGTGAACGGGATGATATCCATGAGATTAACCTGTCCGACTTTGAGGAACAGATGGAAAAACCTCATATTCATATCGATGAGGAAGTGATACCGGAAGATACATACCAGAAGCCAGTGGCAGCCCGGCCGGTAGTTGCTCAGTCAGCAGCAGCCCAGCCGGTGATTACACATGAAGAACCGTCTGGCGGTTTTGATTTCAGTAAGATTCGGATTAACGGAGCAGTCGGGGAACAGCAGAGTGATGATATTTCAGAGATTGTAAGCCCTTATGCAGAAGAGGAGATGCCAACATCCGTAAAATCACGTCTGGCGGCGAAGCTTCCGAAGGAGGATCCGTTCGGTATTCCATTTACGACAGATCCACAGCCGGAACCGGCCAGGTGTTCGGCATCCGGCATGATATCCGGTGTGTCATCGGCCGGAGCAGATCGTTTATCACAGGCACAGACGGTTTCCGCACAGAATCGTGCTTCCGGACAGATATCACAGGGATTGCCCCAGGGAAGTCCCGGAAACCAGCCGGTACGCCCAAAGGAATATCAGTTCCCACCGATCAGCCTCCTGACGAAGAGCATGGGCAAAAAGAATAAGAATGCCGGAAACGAGCTTCGTGAAACCGCGCAGCGTCTGCAGCAGACCCTGCAGACCTTCGGAGTTCGGGTAACGATTACAGATATCAGTCAGGGTCCTGCCGTAACACGTTATGAACTGCAGCCGGAGCAGGGAGTCAAGGTAAGCAAGATTGTCGGCCTTGCGGATGATATCAAGTTAAATCTTGCGGCCACGGACATCCGGATTGAAGCGCCGATTCCCGGCAAGGCGGCAATTGGTATTGAGGTTCCGAATAAAGAAAACACTGCGGTCGGATTGCGTGAACTGCTTGAAACCGATGAATTTAAGAAATTTCCTTCCAATATCGCGTTTGCGGTTGGAAAGGATATTGCGGGACGGGTTGTGGTCAGTGATATTGCGAAGATGCCGCATATGCTGATTGCCGGTGCAACAGGCTCCGGCAAGTCGGTATGTATCAATACCCTGATTATGAGTATTCTCTATAAGGCAGATCCTTCGGATGTGAAGCTGATTATGGTAGACCCGAAGGTAGTGGAATTAAGTGTTTATAATGGAATTCCACACCTGATGATTCCGGTTGTGACTGATCCTAAGAAAGCATCTGCTGCCCTGCAGTGGGGTGTTGCGGAGATGACGGACCGTTATCAGAAGTTTGCAGACTTTAATGTCCGTGATCTCAAAGGATATAACAAGAAAGTCGAAGATATGGTTGTAAGGGGTGATCCGCAGGCTCCGAAGAAGATGCCGCAGATCGTGATTATTGTGGATGAGCTTGCTGATCTGATGATGGTATCCCCGGGCGAGGTAGAGGAATCCATCTGTCGTCTGGCACAGCTTGCAAGAGCTGCAGGAATCCATTTGATTATTGCGACCCAGCGTCCTTCTGTAGATGTTATTACAGGCTTGATTAAGGCAAATATGCCAAGCCGTATTGCATTCAGCGTATCCAGTGGTGTCGATTCACGAACCATCCTTGATATGAACGGAGCAGAGAAGCTTTTAGGTAAGGGGGATATGCTGTTTTATCCGCAGGGCTATACAAAGCCCGTCCGGGTACAGGGCGCATTTGTTTCAGATAAGGAAGTTTCGGATGTTGTGGAATTCCTGAAGAATCAGCAGCTTGGTAATATTTATGATTCCGATATTCAGCAAAAGATGGAAAGCATGGGGGCTGCTTCGGGAGACGGAGCCGGCAGCCCGGGTGGCGGTAATGAACGGGATCAGTACTTTGTGGATGCGGCACAGTTCATCATTGAAAAGGATAAAGCATCCATCGGCATGCTGCAGCGTGTCTTTAAGATTGGTTTTAACCGGGCAGCCAGGATTATGGATCAGCTGTGCGAAGCCGGTATCGTTGGAGAAGAAGAGGGTACGAAGCCTCGTAAGGTACTAATGAGTCAGGAGCAGTTTGAACAATACATAGAGGAATGTCTGTAGCTGTAAAGCTGCTGAACGGTTCAGAATACTTATAGTTTGAAAGAAAGGGTTTATGAGGGATGAAAACAGATATTGAAATTGCACAGGAAGCAAAAATGGAACCGATCACATCGGTTGCAGAAACACTTGGAATTACAACAGACGAACTGGAATTATATGGTAAGTATAAGGCCAAGCTTTCCGAGGAATATATTGAAAAATTAAAAGGACGTCCGGACGGAAAACTGATCCTCGTTACAGCCATTAATCCGACACCGGCAGGAGAAGGAAAGACAACAACCAGCGTTGGACTTGGACAGGCCTTTGGACGGATGGGAAAGAAGGCAGTTATTGCGTTACGGGAGCCTTCTCTTGGTCCGTGCTTTGGAATTAAGGGTGGTGCAGCCGGCGGTGGCTATGCACAGGTTGTTCCGATGGAAGAGATCAACCTGCATTTTACCGGAGATTTTCATGCGATCACTTCAGCGAACAATCTGCTTGCCGCATTACTGGATAATCATATCCAGCAGGGGAACCAGTTGCAGATTGATCCAAGACAGGTGACCTGGAAACGATGCCTTGATATGAATGACCGTGTGCTGCGTAATGTTGTTGTTGGACTTGGGGCAAAGGCAGATGGAACGGTAAGGGAGGACCATTTTGTTATTACGGTTGCTTCTGAAATCATGGCAATTCTTTGTCTGGCAGATGATATGCAGGATTTAAAGGAACGTCTTTCCCGTATCGTGGTTGCTTATAACTATCAGGGAGAGCCGGTTACGGCAGGTGATCTGCAGGCAGTAGGTGCGATGGCTGCCCTTCTTAAGGATGCGATGAAGCCGAATCTTGTGCAGACCTTAGAGCACAATCCGGTACTGATCCATGGCGGTCCTTTTGCAAACATTGCACATGGCTGTAATTCTGTAAGGGCTACGAAGGCTGCTTTAAAAATGGCAGACTATTGTATCACCGAAGCAGGCTTCGGTGCCGATCTCGGAGCAGAGAAGTTCTTTGATATCAAGTGCCGTATGGCAGGATTAAAGCCGGATGTTGTGGTTCTTGTTGCGACAATCCGTGCACTCAAATACAATGGGGGCGTTGCAAAAGCAGACCTTGTAAATGAGAATCTGGATGCTTTGAAAAAGGGAATCGTGAACCTTGAAAAGCACATTGAAAATCTCCAGAGATATGGAGTGCCGGTCGTGGTTACCTTAAACAGCTTTTATACCGATACGGAAGCAGAAACAGCATGTGTAAAGCAGTTCTGTGAAGAGAGGAACTGTGAGTTTGCAATTTCAAAAGTCTTTACCGATGGTGGCGAGGGCGGTATCGAGCTTGCCGAAAAGGTTATCAAATCCATAGAAACCAGGGAAAGCCATTTTAAACCATTGTATGATGATGAAGCTTCCTTAAAGGAAAAGATTGAAACTGTTGCCAGGGAAATTTATGGTGCGGACGGTGTAAGCTATGCACCTGCAGCGTTAAAGCAGTTAAAGAAAATAGAAGATATGGGATTTGGAAACCTGCCGGTATGTATGGCGAAAACGCAGTATTCCCTGTCGGATGACCCGGAACTCTTAGGAAGACCGGAGGGATTTACCTTACAGGTAAGAGAGGCTTATGTTTCGGCAGGCGCAGGCTTTGTTGTTGTTCTGACAGGAGCGGTTATGACGATGCCGGGACTTCCAAAGCATCCGGCAGCATTTGACATTGATGTGAACCAAGACGGAAAGATCACAGGATTATTCTAAAGGAGTATGAATATGGCAAAGATCATTAATGGAAAAGAAATATCCACACAGTTAAAGGATGAGCTGAAGGAAAAGGTGGCGCAGTTAAAGGAGCAGGGAATTGAGATTACCCTTGCTGTTGTGCAGGTCGGTGATAATCCGGCATCCACCGTTTATGTAAGAAATAAGAAAAAGGGCTGTGAATACATTGGAATCCGGTCATTATCCTATGAGCTTCCGGAGGAGACCACGCAGCAGGAACTGCTTGAACTGATCGCAGAACTGAATGAGCGGAAGGATGTAAACGGTATTTTAGTGCAGCTTCCATTACCTTTCCACATTGATGAAAACCGGGTGATTCAGGCTATTTCTCCACTAAAGGATGTAGACGGCTTTCATCCCCAAAGCGTTGGTGCACTCTGTATCGGACAAAAGGGCTTTATTTCCTGCACCCCTGCCGGAATTATTGAACTTTTAAAGAGAAGCAATATCGAAATTGAAGGTAAGGAATGTGTGATTTTAGGAAGAAGTAATATTGTTGGAAAGCCTATGGCATTATTAATGCTTCGTGAGAATGCAACCGTTACGATCGCACATTCGAGAACAAAGAATCTGAAGGAGATCTGCAGGAGGGCAGATATTCTGATTGTTGCCATCGGTAAGCCGAAGATGGTAAATGCAGATTACGTAAAAGAGGGTGCGGTTGTCATTGACGTTGGTATTAACCGGGATGAGAACAACAAACTTTGCGGGGATGTGGATTATGATTCCGTATTTCCCGTCTGTGAAGCCATTACACCGGTACCGGGTGGAGTAGGACCGATGACAATTGCGATGCTGCTGCATAACTGTGTGAGCTCTGTTTGGTAACTATTCAGAGCCATACAAAATTGCTTTCTGTGAATGCTTGCAATTAAACAGAATAGCAATTTTATATGGCGAAGTAACCACATGAGTAAAACTCAAGCTGTGAAACAGCGGTTTTACGAATGTGGTTCTGAATAGTTACTATAATAACTATTCAGAAGCAGGCAGCCTGATATCTGATCAGGGAAGGAGGTGCGGAAATGATTTGTCCACGATGCGGATATGAAATGAAGGAAGAACATCTTTACTGTGAACGATGTGGAGCAGAGATCCGGATTGTTCCGGATTTTGAACCTGAAATCCAAAACAGCATTGAAGAAACCCTGTCTACCGTTGCAGAAGAAATCAATCCGGACCTGTCTGAAATTCCCTCTCCCGTAAGAAGGAAAACGGAAGAGGAGGATTTCCTTAAGGAAGGAAGTATTTTCCACGGAATTACTTCAAAAAAACGTATTTTAATTACCACGCTTGCTTCGGTTCTGATGACCCTGATTATCATTTTGCTTGCTGGACTTATTTATCAGAATTACTCGACTGCCTACCAGATCAATCAGGCAGAGGAACTGATTGATAAGGAACAGTTTGAGCGTGCTCTTTCTTATCTTGTAAAGGCAGAGAAGCTGCAGCCGGAGGATACCTGGGTTCCTTATATGCAGGCAGAATGTTATTATGCGCTTGGCGAGGCAGAACGGGCGGCAGAAATCCTTGAAAATGTTGTCTTTAAACGGTCGATGGACGAGGAACGGAAGATACAGTATTTTGATTTTATTATTATGATTCTTGCCGGACAGCAGAATTATGAGAGGATTAATGAATTGCTGATGGAAAGTGGGGATACTGCAGTACAGACGCAGTTCCAGCACTATATGGCAATGAAACCGGAATTTGGTTATTCTACCGGAAATTATGAAAAGGTGATCTCTCTTAAAATTACTGCGAATACCACGGGAACCATTTATTATACGACCGATGGCAGTGAGCCGCAGGAGCATAGTCTGGTATATACGGCGCCAATTCAGCTGGAACCGGGAGAACACCGGATTAAGGCTGTTTTCGTGAATGATTATGGGATCCGCAGCGAAACGGTAGAGAATTATTATCTCATTGATGTTGCCATTCCCGAAAAACCGGAGGTTACACCGAGCAGCGGGAATTATCAGCTTCCTACCTTGATTGAGGTAATTGCGGAGGAAGAAGGAAATATTTACTATACAACAGACGGTTCCGAACCGGATGAAAACAGTTTATTATATACAGAACCGATTGATATGCCGCTTGGACGTACAAATTACCGTTTTGCGGTGATTTCCGAAGAAGGGGTAATGAGTGAAGTGGTATACCGGAGTTATGATTTCGAGCTACAGACACAGGTTACCGTAAAGGCAGCGATTGATCGTGTGAAAAAAGCACTTATGGATCAGCATATTCTAAAGGATATGCAGGGGAATTCCTTTGAAATCGAAGGAAGATACGTTTATGAGTATGAGACTCTTGTCGAAATCTCCAATTTGGGATATTATTATAAATTAAGCGAATCAATTGTCGATTCGGTGGGAAACCGGACACAGACCGGAAGACTGTATGCGGTAGAGGTATACAGTGGAACACCTAACCGTCTGGTTTACGATGAAAACGGTCAAATGGGGATTATCCCTTTGAATAAATAAAGTGGAGGCTTAGTATGTACAAGATTTTAGAAGCAAAAGAGCTTACAGCAAACATTTTTTACATGGTTGTTGAAGCAGAAAGAGTAGCAAAGTCCTGCGAACCCGGTCAGTTTGTGATTGTAAGAACTGATGCGGATGCAGAAAGAATCCCTCTGACGATCTGTGATTATGACAGGGAGAAGGGAACGGTTACTATTGTGTTCCAGATTGTCGGAGCAGGAACGCAGTACATGTCATCCTTGAAGGCAGGAGATGCGTTTCATGATTTCGTAGGACCGCTTGGATGTCCTTCTGAATTCGTGAAAGAAGACATAGAAGAATTAAAAAAGAAGAGTATTCTGTTTGTGGCAGGCGGTGTAGGAACAGCCCCTGTCTATCCGCAGGTGAAATGGCTCCATGAGCATGGCATTGCAGCAGATGTTATTGTAGGTGCAAAGACAAAGGATATCTTAATTCTGGAAGATGAAATGAAGGCTGTTGCAGGCAATCTTTATGTAACAACAGACGATGGCTCTTACGGAAGAAGCGGTATGGTTACCCAGACAATTACGGATCTTATTAACGAAGGAAAGCATTACGATGTCTGCGTGGCAATCGGTCCGATGATTATGATGAAGTTTGTCTGCAAGCTGACTAAGGAGTTAAATCTTCCTACCGTTGTCAGCTTAAATCCGATCATGGTAGACGGTACTGGTATGTGTGGTGCCTGCCGTGTTACTATTGGTGATGAAGTGAAATTTGCCTGTGTAGATGGTCCTGAGTTTGACGGACATCTGGTAAACTTTGATGAAGCAATGCAGAGACAGCAGATCTATAAGACGGCTGAGGGCAGAGCTTATCTTAGGGCAAAAGAAGGAGATACACATCACGGCGGATGTGGAAATTGCGGAGGTGACAAATAATGGACGTATTAAAGAAAACACCGGTCCGGGAACAGGATCCCAAGGTCAGAGCTACGAACTTTGAAGAAGTATGTTTAGGATATAACAGGGAAGAAGCCATGGAAGAGGCTTCCAGATGTATTAACTGTAAGAACGCACAGTGTATCAAGGGATGTCCGGTATCCATCAATATCCCCGGCTTTATTGAAAAGGTAAAAAATGGCGATGTGGAAGGCGCTTACCGGGTTATCAGCGAATCCTCCGCACTTCCCGCTGTATGTGGACGTGTCTGTCCGCAGGAGAGCCAGTGTGAAGGAAAGTGTATCCGTGGTATCAAGGGCGAGCCGATTTCCATCGGTAAGCTGGAACGTTTCGTAGCAGACTCTGCAAGAGAAGCCGGAATCAAGCCTCAGGGTGCAGAAAAGAAAAACGGTAAGAAGGTGGCTGTGATCGGTTCCGGTCCTGCGGGACTTACCTGTGCCGGAGACCTTGCCAGGATGGGATATGAGGTAACCATTTTTGAAGCATTACATGAGCCTGGCGGCGTACTGGTTTACGGTATTCCGGAATTCCGTCTTCCAAAGACCAAGGTTGTTGCTAAGGAAATTGAAAATGTAAAATCTCTTGGTGTTAAGATTGAGACAAACGTTGTTGTCGGTAAGTCTGTTACCATTGATGAGCTGTTAGAGGAAGAAGGATATGATGCAGTATTTATCGGCTCCGGAGCCGGACTTCCGAAGTTCATGGGTATTCCGGGAGAACAGGCAAACGGTGTATTTTCTGCAAATGAATACTTAACCAGAAGCAATCTGATGAAGGCCTTCCGTGAGGATTCCAATACACCGATCATGCATGGTAAAAAGGTAGCCGTTGTCGGTGGTGGTAACGTAGCCATGGATGCAGCCAGAACAGCACTTCGTCTTGGGGCAGAGGTACATATCGTATATCGTCGTAGCGAAGAAGAGCTTCCTGCCCGTGTGGAAGAAGTACATCACGCTAAGGAAGAAGGAATTATTTTTGATCTTCTGACCAATCCGGTAGAAATCCTTGAGGATGAGAAAGGATGGGTAAATGGCATCAGGTGTATTAAGATGGAACTTGGTGAACCCGATGAATCCGGAAGAAGAAGACCTGTAGAAGTACCGGGATCTGAATTTGTGATTGATGTAGATACAGTCATCATGTCCCTCGGAACTTCTCCGAACCCGCTCATTTCCTCTACAACAAAGGGACTTGAGATCAACAAGCGCAAATGTATTATTGCCGAGGAAGACTGCGGAAAGACCACGAAGGAAGGAGTATATGCCGGTGGTGATGCCGTAACCGGAGCTGCTACCGTTATTCTTGCCATGGGAGCAGGAAAGATCGCAGCAAAGGGAATTGACGAGTACCTGAGCAATAAATAGAGAGAAGGCTATGAAAAATTTCTTTAATGATTCTGAGGATTCTCAGGAGGATAAGCTGACGAAAGAGGATAAGATCCGGATTCTCATTAAAATTGTACCGATTCTGTTGATTATTGCGATCCTGCTGATTACCTTTGTCGTCAACAAAAGTAAGAATCAAAAGTCGGATGAGACACCGCAGGATGCGGTTTCCACGGAGATTATTGTATCCTCTCCGTCTTCATCTGTGGTTCCGACAGATGAAGTGGGTGCTTCTCCGGCTGCAGAGTCTCCGGAAGCTGCGGCTTCCCCGGAGGCGGTATCAGAAGCTGCCGCAACAGCAACACCGGATCTGGAAGAGGAAACACTGGATTTTAGTAAAGTAAAATTTGATACACAGGCACAGTTAAAGGAAATGATGTCTTACTGGGAGCAGGGCAACCAGAAAGCGCTGGATGATCTTGCGTACCTCGATCGTTTCCGTGCCATGTCGTATCAGTTAAAGGGAACGAACAAGTTCTATTATGCCGGTGAAACGAACGCAGATGGGAAGCCAGACGGTACAGGAATTGCAGTTTATGCAGACAATCAGTACTATTATGGTGCATGGAAGAATGGTGTCCGCGAGGGAGAAGGCTGCTTTATGCATTATCATATTCATTCATCTGCAAATTCCAGGGATGTTTATCTGTTTCACCAGTATTCCGGAAGCTTTAAGAATGATCTTCCGGATGGAAGCGGTTCCGAGCATTATGATTTCGTAACCGAGCGTCTGCAGAAGGACACCCGTTATTATTCCAATTTTATTGGAACCTATAAGCAGGGACTTTTAGACGGATCATTTTATATTACAACGATTGACCGGAAGAATAATTTTGAAGAATGGAATGCAACTGCGAAGATGGGAAGCTTTGTATACTTTTCCGGGGGGAAGGACAAGCAGGGATGCAGACCGGCGCTGGTTGACACGGAAGATGAACAGAATTTCATCTGGTTGTCGGACAAAGAGAATCAGAACTGGGGTGTGAAATGCTACATCCGAGGTGAGAACTAAAATACTATTCATGGGGGTGAATGGGTATGGCATGGTGTCCAAAATGTAAGTGTGAGTATGTAGAAGGTGTTGACCGGTGCGCCGATTGCGGCTGTGAGCTGGTAGAGCATCTTACGGATGAACCGGAGGAGAGATTTACAGAATCTCTCCCGGAAAGTCCGGAAGAGGAGGGATTGACAGAATATTTTCAGGGAAGTCTGGAGGAAGAGGGTGCAGTTTTCAGACAGGCAGCTATGGAGAAAGCAGCTCCACAGATTGTGGTTGGAAAGAAAAGAGGAAAGCCGGTCGTCCGCAGTGTATACGTGAACAACGAGGAACGTGCAGAAGAAAACCGTACTTCCGCCTATACCTTATTATCTGTGGGAACAGCAGGACTGGTGGCTGTCGTGTTGTTGTTTACCGGAGTTATTCCGATTCAAATGGCGGTTTTCAGCAGGTATATGATCTGTGGTGTGATGGGTGTAGTATTTATATTATTTCTGGTAATGGGCGTTGTCTCACTGCGTAACTTTAAGTTACTCAAAAAACGGGCTGTAAAGGAGAACAATCTCACTGATGAAATTCAAAAATGGTGTCTGCAAAACTTACATAAAGAAACGATTGATGAGGTATCGGGCTTAGATGCATCCGTTCCTGAGGAATTAAAGTATTTCCAACGATTTGAGTTCGTAAAAAACGAGATCCAGAAGCAGTTCATGAATCTGGATGAATCTTATGTAGAGCGCATTGTCGAAGAAATGTATCCGGAACTTTTTGAAAAGCAGGATAAGGTATGAAGATCACCATTGTTTGTGTAGGAAAAGTAAAAGAAAAATATCTGCGCGATGCCATTGCAGAGTATGAAAAACGTCTTAGCCGTTATTGCAGGCTGCAGGTGATCGAAGTGGCGGATGAAAAGACGCCGGACGGTGCAAGTGCGGTTGTTGAGGATCAGATCCGTGAGAAGGAAGCCGAACGCATTTTAAAAAACCTCCGGTCGGAGGATCCTGTGGTTACTTTGGAAATTGAAGGAAAACAGGTGGACTCGGTTTCCTTCGCACAGAAAATGGAACAGATGGGTGTAGAAGGAGTCAGCCATATTCAGTTTGTGATTGGCGGATCCTTAGGGCTTCACGAAAAGGTCTCGAAGGTATCCACATGGAAACTGAGCTTTTCGAGGATGACCTTTCCCCATCAATTGATGAGAGTGATTCTGCTTGAGCAGATATACCGTGGATATCGTATTATCAACGGAGAACCTTACCATAAGTAGAGTACTTAATGAGAACGAGCAACAGCGAAGTTCGAATTTAGTACGAACGATACATGGACACTTAATGAGAACGAGTAATAACGAAGTTCGAATTTAGTGAACAGGTGTAAGTAGAGCACTTAATGAGAGCAAGTGATAACGAAGTTCGAATTTAGTGAACATGTATAAGTAGGGGTAAAAGAAACATGAGAATGTATGATCTGATTATGAAAAAGAGAAACGGGCATGAATTGTCCGGGGAAGAAATCCGGTACATGATTGCGGAATACACGGCTGACCGCATCCCGGACTATCAGATGTCTGCCATGATGATGGCTATTTATTTTCAGGGAATGAGTGAAGAAGAAACCCTGCATCTGACCATGGCGATGGCAGAAAGTGGAGAAATGCTGGATTTGTCCGGAATACAGGGTGTGAAGGTAGATAAGCACAGTACCGGCGGTGTCGGCGATAAGACTTCCCTTGCCCTGACTCCCATGGTTGCCGCCTGTGGCGTAAAAATTGCTAAAATGAGCGGAAGGGGACTCGGTCATACCGGAGGAACGATTGACAAATTAGAGAGCTTCCCCGGATTTTCGACCGAAATTTCCGCAGAGGAATTTATCAATCATGTGAATACTATTGGAATTTCCATTATGGGGCAGACGAAGGACTTAGCGCCTGCGGATAAAAAGCTCTATGCGCTCCGTGATGTAACGGCAACCGTGGATCAGATGTCGTTGATTGCTTCTTCTATTATGAGTAAGAAACTTGCAGCTGGAGCCGATGCGATTGTACTTGATGTCAAAACAGGGAGCGGTGCCTTTATGAAGACAAGGGAGGATGCACTTGCCCTTGCAAAAGAAATGGTGCAGCTTGGAAAGAATGCCGGAAGAAAGACGATTGCCGTGGTTTCCGATATGGATCAACCGTTAGGCAAAGCAGTAGGAAATGCGCTTGAGGTAAGGGAAGCCATTGATACTTTAAACGGAAAAGGGCCTGAGGATTTTACCGAGCTTGTGATGACTCTCGGAAGCTATATGCTGATTGCCGGAGGCAAGGCAGATAAGGAAGAAACGGCAAGGAAGATGCTTACACAGGTGATTGAGGATGGAAGTGCCATCAGGAAGCTTGCCGAATTTGTGAAAGCCCAGGGCGGGGACGAAAGCTATGTGTATGAGCCGGAAAAGCTTCCCTGTGCAATGATCAGAAAAGAGCTTCATGCACCGGAGAATGGTTATATACAGAAGATTGTCTGCGATGAAGTAGGAATCTGTTCCCTGATTCTTGGTGGTGGAAGAGAGACGAAGGAAAGTCAGATTGACTTATCCGTGGGAATCCGTCTGGTACAGAAGGTAGGAGCCTATGTGCATAAGGGGGATGTCTTAGCGGAAGTGTTTGCCAATGACGATCAGAAGCTGGAAGAGGCAATGACAAGATTGCAGCAGGCATATCACATCGGACCTAAGGAAGTGAAGGAACAGAAAGTTATTCTGGATGTGGTGAAATAGTCATAGCATTTCCGGTTTTGTCATATAGTATGACATGAGAAGAAAACCGCAGGAAACACCAATTATATCAAAACGTGAACGCATGGCGGAATCCCTGAAGCTGCCGAAGGATTCGGTATTGGGGGCATCCATAGTCACCATTACGGGAAACCGGGATGTGTTTGTCGAAAATTATAAGGGAATTATTGAATACACAGATTGCAGAATTATGCTGCAGGGCAAAAACTGTAAAATCGAGATCTGTGGAAAGCGGCTGAACATTCTATACTATACCAATGAGGATATGAAGATTAGCGGATGGATTGAAAACGTCCGGTATATGGGAAATTGACACGAAGGTATGGGAGGTATCGTTCATGTTGCAGTTCATCCGTTTCCTGAAGGGATATCTGCTGATCCGGGTATGCGGAAATGCTCCGGAGCGTTTTATTAATCTGTGCAGTAATCATCAGATCTTCTTGTGGGATATCCAGATCCACGAAGAATTTTATACGATGAAAATCGGACTTTCCGATTTCTACAGAATTAAAGGATTTACAAGGAAAACAGGCACAAAGGTAGTCGTTACGGAACGTTTCGGACTACCTTTTCTTTCTGTAGGAATGAAAAAAAGAAAGGTATTCTTAGCCGGAATCATCATCAGTCTGGGATTCTGGCTGGTGATGTCTGCCCATATCTGGACGATCCGGCTTACCGGAAATTATTATATTACCGAAGATGTTTTTATGGATTTTCTGACTGAGAACGGGATTACACATGGGATGAAGAAGAGCAAGGTGCCGGTGGAGGATCTGGAAAAGGCAATCCGGAATCAATTTCCTATCGTAACATGGACTTCGGTAAAGGTGGATGGCAGTAAACTCCTTATCCAGATTAAAGAAAATGAGCTTCTTAAGGAAGAAGAACAGCCGGTAGGACAGGAGAAGGAGGAAAAGGGATTTGATCTTGTGGCACAGACGGATGGAATAATTGTTTCGATTGTGACAAGAAGCGGTGTCCCACTTGTAAAGGAAGGTCAGGAGGTTAAGAAGGGAGATATTCTGGTACAGGGAGCAATTCCGATCCTGTCGGAGGACGGAACAGTATGCCGGTATGAATTCTGTGAAGCGGATGCGGATATTATGCTGGAATGCCGGAAAACCTACGTGGAGGAGATGCCGTTGTTTTATCGGGAAAAGAATTATTCCGGGCGGGAAAAGAAGCGGAGTTTTGTAGAAATCGGGGCACACAGGTTCCGGTTTTCGATTTTGGGAATTCCATATGAGGAATATGATCAGTTAGAACAGAAAAAGGAAGTAATTTTGTTTTATACCTTTCACCTTCCCCTGTTTTATGGAAGTGAAACCATACGGGAATATACAGGAAGTGAAAAAAATTATACGAAAGATGAGATAAAAGAAATTTTTACACATAAAATTCTAAAAATTATACAAACTTTAGAGGAAAAAGGGGTACAAATTACCGGAAAAAATGTTACAATGAAAAAGAACGAGAAAAAATGGAAGATGGAGGCAGAGTTTCTCCTGATTGAACCGGCAGGAGTATTACAGGAAACCGGAATCTGCCAGATCGAAGAACAGAACGCGGACGAACAGAGCGTAGAGGTTACGGAGTAAACAGCGTGGAAGAATTTGAACAGAGACTGGAAATCCCTTTGAGTGCGCAGCGAAATGTTTTCGGACAGTTTGATGCTTATCTGAAGAAGCTGGAACGGGAATTCAGGGTAGCAATTACAGACAGAAATGGAGAAGTACGGATTACCGGAGATGAACGGAATGTGAAGAAAGCCACATCGGTTTTACGGAATCTGTCGGAATTAGCAATGCGTGGAAATGAAATCGAAGAGCAGAACGTCGATTATGCAATTACAATGAGTCAGGATGAGAATGAAGACGGAGCCATTCTCGAAATGGATAAGGAATGTATCTGTCATACCATTTCAGGGAAGCCGATTAAGCCTAAAACACTGGGACAGAAGGCTTATGTGGATGCCATCCGCAACAATATGATTGTATTTGGATTGGGACCTGCCGGTACCGGTAAGACCTATCTTGCGATGGCGATGGCAATTACCGCATTCAAGAAGCAGGAAGTAGAACGGATTATTTTGACGCGTCCGGCCATTGAAGCAGGAGAGAAGTTAGGCTTCCTTCCGGGAGATCTGCAAAGCAAGGTGGATCCGTATTTAAGACCCTTGTATGATGCATTATATCAGATTATGGGAGCAGAGACGTTTCTCAAGAATATGGAAAAGGGACTGATTGAAGTAGCACCCCTTGCTTATATGCGTGGACGGACCCTGGATAATGCCTATATTATTCTGGATGAAGCCCAGAATACGACACCGGCGCAGATGAAGATGTTTTTAACACGTATCGGGTTCGGCTCGAAGGTCATTGTGACAGGTGACTCCACACAGAAGGATCTGCCGCAAAGTACCGTTTCGGGACTTGATGTGGCATCAAAGGTCTTACAAAAAATCGAAGGAATTGAATTTTGTAAACTGACAAGCCGTGATGTTGTGAGACATCCGCTTGTACAAAAGATTGTAAAGGCATACGAAAATTATGAAGCGAAAGAACAGTCCGTCGGAAAACGAAATAATCGCGGCAGAGGAAACCGAAGACAGCAGTAAAGGTGGAGAGACCTTCCAGAAAATTCTGTTATTTATGATTACGGTATTTCTTTCCACGGTGGCAGCCTATCTTTATGGCAGAAGCTGGACGGAGCTGATTGGAATTGCCGTTTTATCTGCCTGTGGTGCGGGCATGATTCTGTTCTCCATTGAAAAAAGCCGGATTTTACAGTTGTTTTTATATGATAATGAACGGAATTTATGGCGGTTTACACTGTTATACTGTATCTTCCTGCTGGCGGCGCTGCTCTGTCCGCTGCTGCCGAAGGCAGGGTGGCCGTATCTTGCTGTTTTTGTAGGATTGATGCTGTTTAGTAATGAGGTGACGGGACTTGCGGCAGGAGGCAGTCTCCTGTTGATTTCCCTGCTGTTACAGAACAATACGGATCCGGTTGTTTTTTTTGTATACTTTGTGGGCGGCATGGCCGGAATTTTATTATTTTCCACGATTGATGAAAGTTTCCGGATCTGGCTTCCCATGTTGTTATCGTTGTTAATACAGTTTGTGTTTCTCTGTATTCCGGAGGTGCTTTATCAGCAGCTTCCGTTTTACCTGCCAATGCTTCTGGTTCCGGCAGTCAATACGGTAGTCTGCCTGATTTTGCTTTTGATTATTCTGAAGTTTTTCAGCTTTACCTTTATTTATAAGACGAGAGATATCTATATGGATATTAACGATCCGGAGTGCCCGCTGCTTGTGGAATTGAAGAATGCTTCCAAACCGGAGTATTATCATACGATTCATACGGCTTACCTGTGCAGCCGGATTGCCCTGCAATTACAGATGGATGATGCGGTTGTAAAGGCGTGTGCGTATTATCATAAGATCGGGCTGTTAAAGGGAGAGAATAACTGGCAGAATGCAGAAACGATTCTTACGGAAAATGAGATTCCCTTACGTGTCAGAGCACTGTTAAAGCAGTATCTGGATCCGGAGGAACAGCTTGTAGACCGTGAGGTCATTGTATTGTTGTTTGCAGATACCATGATTTCTTCGATAGACTATCTTTTTTCGAAGGATAAGAATGTGCAGCTCGATTACCCAAAGCTGATTCAGACGATCTTTAAGCGTAAAATGGAGAGTGGAATTCTCGATCACAGTGAAATTTGCCTTGGGGATTTACAGAAGATGAAGAAAATTTTAGTGGACGAAAGGTTATATTATGACTTCTTACGTTGAAAATGAAAGTGGAATTACCTTTGATTTTGATATAGAAGAACTGGCTCTGCGCATTGAAAACCAGGTGCTTGATATGGAACAGTGTCCGTATGAGGCACAGATTAATCTGTTGGTAACGGATCTTGACGGAATACAGGAGATCAACAAAGAGTTCCGGAATCTGGATCAACCGACGGACGTGCTTTCTTTTCCTGCAATTCCTTTTACTTCGGAATCGGATTTTTCCATTGTGGAAGAACAGGAATCGGATTATTTTGATCCGGAAAGCGGTGAGCTGCTGTTAGGGGACATCATGATCTGTGCACAGAAGGTAAAGGAACAGGCAGAGAAATATAACCATTCAGAAATGCGGGAGTTTGGGTTTCTTGTTGCACACAGTATGCTTCATCTGTGTGGTTATGACCATATGGAGCCGGAAGAAGCGGCACGGATGGAAGCCAAACAACGGGAGGCACTTGATGCATTAGGCATTACCAGATAACGAAAGAGGACAACTATGGCAATCGTTAAGAAAAATAATTATATACTGTTTGTATTTATCTCTTATATTATCATTTTATTTGGCAGGATTCCCGTTTATCATATGATCGGTAAGGATGGGATGGCCTACTTTTCCCTTGCACAGGAGGTTTTTCTGCTTGTGGGAGGGGCTCTTTTTTACAGTATGAAGGAGGGAATTGCATCCCTCATTCGTTACCGGGTGCGCAGAGAGCAGTTTAAGGGGGTACGTAAGCTGTTTCTGCAGTCCCTTTTTGTGACTCTTATATTGAGTGTGGCACTTACTGTTCTTTTGGAGGCTGTCTGCCAGTATGTGATGCAGCAGGTATTACAACTTCCTCTTGCAGTCATGACCGTGAGGGTAGCGCTTCTGGGAATTCCGTTTCTTGCTCTTGCAGGTGTTTTTCAGGGCTATTTTCAGGGCTTTCATATGCGGGCTCCCGGCGTACATGCCGACTTTATTTTTACTGCAGCGTTTCTTATTGTGGGTCTGATCAGTGCAGAGGGCTTTATGCTTTATGGACGGAAGGTTTCGGATCTTCTCCATAACGCACGGTTCCAGTATGTATATGGGGCAATCGGCGTCTCAACGGGACTGGTTGCTGCATCGCTTTTATGCCTGTTGTATCTGCTGATTTTATATTTTGTATTCCGTAGAAGTCTTGAAAAGGATGGAAGCAGGGAACGGGAATATCTTAAGAACAGTGAAAGCAGTATTTCCAGAATCTGGTCGTTGCTGGGTTCCGGTGGATTTCATGCATTGTTTTATCTTGCGTTTGCCTTATCGGGCTTTGGAAGTGTATTTGTTTTCTTCCTTCTTCATAAGGGAGACAGTACGGCAGTTTCGGCATTTGGTTCGTATTATGCAGGCTGTAATGCGCTTCTTAAGGCAATGATCCTGGTTCTGCTTCTGGTATTTTACTCTTCCGTGCGGCGTGTGGTCTATTATCAGGAACGGGAAGAGTCACGTATGGCAAGAGAAAAGCTTGGCATACTGCTTCATCGCATGATGGTCGTTTTATTGCCGGTTGCAATCATATCGGCGGTACTTTCCGAGAATCTGTCCATTCTTCTCCTTGGAGATAGCGGAGCCGAAATGTCCGGAGCCATGCAGGCCGGCAGCATAGGAATTTTGTTTGGTGCATCAGGTTATGTGTTTATCCTGCTTTTATTACGTTTGAAGCAGAATATGCTTGCAGCGGTAACTGCAGGTATTGCCATGGTTTTACAGATGGTTCTTCTGGTGATTATGCTGTCGGCAGGGGTTGGAGGTGTTCTGGCACCGGCTCTTTCACAGATGATCTTTTATTTGTTACTTGCGGCTGCAGGTTTTGTACTTGTGAGCCGTCAGATGCAGTACCGGCAGGACTGGATTCGCGGCGTTGCCATTCCGACCGTGCTTGCGGCGGTAACGGGTTTGGTTACGATGCTGATTAACCGTTTCCTTACGCCTGCAGCAGGAAGAGTGGTTGGAACGATTGTCTGTGTAGCTGTTGGTATTCTGGTTTATGTCATTCTGTTGCTCGCAGCAAGAAATATGAAGGAAGAGGAATTGAACAGCAGCCTCTTCGGAAAGCTTTTATTAAGGTTGGGAAGGCTGATTCATTTTTATTAAATGCTTAAACCGGTCTGACCGGTGATGAATAAGAATACAAAAATTGACTGATACTATAAAGAAATCGTAGGAATACGGCATGGGGGAACTATGAAGCTTTTGAAATGTATCAGTCTTTTTATACTATATCCGCTGACGATGTTTGCCATTGGCTTTGCAACGAACATGGTAGTAATGGAATATTTTTATCCGGGGGAATCAACCGGCGGTTATGAAACTGTTTCTCCGGCTCCACAGGATACGGAAACGCCGATTGTGGCAGAGCCGGTTGCTGTCGTGGATAAGAAGATCATCAGTGCCAATACCGAATTTGTGGTACAGAAGTTCGATACGGTGAACGGCCTTCTTAATGAAGAAAGCAAAAGCGCACCGGATAAATATATCGGGATGACCAGGGAAGATTTAGCGAATGAAATCCGTACCTGGAATCAGAATCCACCGCTTAAGGATCTGGAACAGGGATTTCAGTATATGGAGCTGTACTCCTTTTCTCCGCAAAGGGTGGTGATCCGCAAAACCTATACCGCACAGGAAGAGGAAGAAGGGTTCTATCTTGTGAACGAGAATCATTGTGTGGTGGTCTATCAGAAGGATTTACAGAATGTGTATCTTTCTACGGACATCAAGGTGGATGAGCTTCCGGATACTCTAAGGGATGAGATTCTGCATATTAAATATGTGGAAAATGAAAAGGAATTATACAATTTTCTGGAATCCTATTCCAGTTAAGGAGAGGTAATGGATAAAATATGGATAGTAGGCGGCGGAGCCTCCGGCATGGTGGCAGCCATTCAGGCCAAAACGAAGGATAATGAGGTCATCGTTCTTGAGAAGAATGACCGGGTCGGGAAGAAAATTCTCGCAACAGGAAACGGCAAATGCAATCTCGGAAATGAGAATTTAAGTGTGGATTGTTACTATAGCAGGAACCGATCCTTTGTGGAACAGGTTCTCAAAAGATACGATACAGAGTCTACGATTTCGTTCTTTGCTTCCCTTGGGTTAAAGGTGCGCAGCAGGAACGGTTATTTATATCCTTATGCCGAACAGGCTTCCGCAGTTTTGGATGTGCTGCGGATGGAACTGGAACGCCGGAAGATCCGGGTGGAAACAGGCGTGCAGATTACCGAGTGCGTTCCGTTGAAGAAGCAGAGGTATTTGCTAAAGGCTTCGGATGGAAGAAGCTATGAGGCAGACCGTGTGATTCTTTCATGCGGAGGACCGGCTTCTTTAAAAGAAGGCGGGATGGATGGATACATAATATTACAGAAGCTTAGATTAAAAACCTATCCTCTTGTACCGGGACTGGTACAATTAAAGACGGATGACAAAGAACGGAAAGCAATGTCGGGTGTCCGCTGTCAGGCCTCCTTACGACTTTTTGTTGATGGAATATTGCAGGGAAGCGAGCAGGGGGAATTGCAGCTTACCGATTATGGCATATCGGGGATTCCGGTATTTCAGTTAAGCCGCATGGCAGCCTATGCCGTAAAGGAATGTAAGTCTGTAACGATACAGATTGATTTTGCACCGGAATATTCTTATGATGAAATTGTGAATTACCTGCTTGAACAGCAGAAAGTACGGAAAGAACAGAGTGTGGATGAACTGCTGACGGGCTTTTTGAATAAGAAGCTTAACCTGGTATTGCTTAAAAAGTGTCAGATTGCAGGATCACGGAAAAGCGGATCTCTGCAAAAGAAAGAGATCAGACAGCTTGCAGGGCTTTATAAGAATTATGAAGTACATATAACAGATACGAATCCGTTTTTGAATGCACAGGTCTGTGCAGGCGGTCTGGACATCGAAGAGGTGGACGGGCAGATGCAGGTAAAGAAGTATCCGGGGCTTTTTGTAACTGGAGAACTTCTGGATGTGGATGGGATCTGTGGCGGCTACAATCTTCATTGGGCGTTTGCAACAGGTACGATTGCAGGAAAATCGATAAGAGGTTAAACAGATGATACGGATCAATCAGGTAAAACTGCCCGTGGAGCATACATCAGATGCGCTTCATAAGAAGGTGCAGGAACTTTTAAAGTATAAAGGACCGATGGACGTGGAGATTGTGAAGCGTTCCCTGGATGCACGGAAAAAGCCGCAGCTTTTTTATGTGTATGTGGTTGATGTGTCCGTTCCGGAAAAGGAAGAGAGTAAACTTTTAAGGCGATGCCATAACAACCGGATTCAGAAGATCGAACCGGTGAAGTATGAATTCCCGGTAAAACAGTATGAGGGAAAGGCGCGTCCTGTGATTGTGGGGATGGGACCTGCCGGACTGTTCTGTGGTTATGTGCTTGCCAAAGCCGGATTCCGGCCGATACTTTTGGAGCGTGGAAAGTGCGTGGAGGATAGAAGCCGGGATGTGGAAGCCTTCTGGGAGACGGGACACTTAAATACAGAGTCCAATGTGCAGTTTGGAGAGGGCGGTGCCGGAACCTTTTCAGATGGAAAGCTGAATACCCTCATTAAGGATAAATACGGGCGCAATAAAGAGGTTTTACGGATCTTTGTAAAGCATGGTGCCCAAGAGGAAATCTTATATGATTATAAGCCGCATATCGGCACGGATATTCTGAAAGAGATTGTCCGATCCATGCGGGAGAAAATCCTTGCACTGGGCGGAGAGGTCCGGTTTGGGACTAAGGTGACGGATCTGTTAATTGAAGATGGAAGGATGAAGGGACTTGTGTTAAATGGAGAAGAAGAACTCCCGGCAGAACATGTGGTGCTGGCTCTGGGACACAGTGCAAGAGATACGTTTTCCATGTTGGCGCGGCAGAATATTACGATGGAGCCTAAGCCTTTTGCTATAGGAATGCGTGTGGAGCATCCACAGGAATTGATTAATTTGTCACAATATGGTAAAAAAGAAGTAGGAGCACTTGGCAATGCCATCTATAAACTGACGACAGAAACGAGTGAGAAGCGAGGAGTCTATACCTTCTGTATGTGTCCGGGAGGATATGTTGTGAATGCTTCCTCGGAAGAGGGACGGCTTGCGGTAAACGGTATGAGCTACAGTGGAAGAAACAGTGCCAATGCAAACAGTGCCGTGATTATTACGATTACACCGGAGGATTATGGGGATTCTAAGGATCCGCTAAGTGGTGTGGCATTTCAGCGTAAGCTCGAAGAAAAGGCCTATCAGATTGGGAACGGAAAAGTGCCGGTAGAACGTTACGGAAGCTTTAAACGAGCTGTTTTAGGAACAAGACATCAGAAACCGGAAGCCACACAGGAAGAACTCAGGGAAACAGAATCAATGGAGCTGGAAGCCATCACGCCCTGTATTAAGGGACAATGGACAGAAGCCCCGGTACATGAGATCCTGCCGGATATCCTGAATCGTGCATTCATAGAAGGTATGGAAGCGTTTGGAAGGAAGATTCGTGGCTTCAATGGAGCTGAGGTTTTCATAGAAGGAATCGAAAGCCGGACATCTTCTCCGGTACGGATTCTTCGTACGGAATCGGCACAATCGCTTGCTGTTGAGGGGCTATACCCCTGCGGAGAGGGGGCCGGATATGCAGGCGGAATCACATCCGCCGCGATGGATGGAATTTTTGTAGCAGAACAACTGGCCAGAGCACTTCAGGAGGAGGTGTAATGCAATGAACCAAAGCATTGTTATGACGAAGCAGGAATTGCGAAACCGTTATCTGCAAAGAAGAAATGACCTGTCTGTGCAGGAACGGAAGGAAAAGAGTATTCAGGTATTACAGAATCTGCAAACGCTCTCGGAATTTCAAAAGGCGGAGGGGGTGCTGATTTACCTGAATTATCGGAGTGAAGTAGAGACCATTCCCTTTGTGGAAGAGCTGCTTCAAAAGAGAGAGAAGAGGATCTTTGTTCCAAAGGTATGCGGAATGGATATCCGTTTTTATGAAATCACCTCGATGGAGGATGTAGAAAGCGGGTATCAGGGGATTCTGGAACCGAAGGAAGGAACGATAGAATTCTCTGCAAAGAAGCTGGATATACAGAAATGTCTGATGGTGCTTCCGGGATCTGCGTTTGACCGGAAATGTAACCGCATGGGATATGGAAAGGGATTTTATGACCGGTTTATGAAGCTGAATCCTCAGATATATGGAGCAGGATTATCCTTTGATTGCCAGGTAGCACCTGTGCTGCCTGTACAGGCACATGATTACCGGATGAATGCACTGATTACGGAATCCGGCTGTTACTTTAAGGAGTAAAGTGCAATAAAGGATATAGAATCTGGAATGAAAAGATCAGAATGATGTTACATAAATGCAGATAGAGAATAGACTGGAATGGAGAATGGGAATGGAAGAGCTGACACTTTTAGGAGAACGTGCCGTGCAGGCAAAATATGAGCTGCAGCGCATGACAACAGAAAAGAAAAACGAGGTGCTTGAAGCGGTTGCGGAGGCATTAATCCAAAACACGGAGTATCTTCTTTTGAAAAATCACAAGGATCTGGAGCGTGGAATTGCAAATCAGATGAATCCCGGGCTGGTAGACCGGCTCCGGCTTACGAAGGAACGCATTGCCGGCATGGCAGAAGGAATCCGTCAGATTGCAAAGCTGCCGGATCCGGTGGGAGAAATTTTGGATGACTATGAAGCGGAGAACGGGCTTCATATTGTGAAGAAGAGAGTTCCCATGGGTGTCATCGGGATCATTTATGAATCAAGACCCAATGTGACGGCAGACGCCTTCGGATTATGCTTCAAAAGTGGTAGTGCCGTAATTTTAAAGGGTGGAAGTGATGCAATTCAGTCTAATATGGCAATTACGAAAGTCATTCAGGAAGCGTTATCTGACAAGAGTGTTGATCCTTATGTGATTCAGCTTATTGAATCCACAGATCGCAGTGTGGTTAATGAATTTATGAAGATGAAGCAGTATGTGGATCTGCTGATTCCAAGAGGCGGTGCAGGACTCATACGGAATGTGGTGGAGAACAGTCTGATTCCGGTTATCGAGACGGGGACAGGAAACTGTCATATCTTCGTAGATGAAAGTGCTGATGTGGAAAAGGCAATACCGATTATACTGAATGCAAAGACACAGCGGATCGGGGTATGCAATGCCTGCGAATCCCTGGTGATTCATGAAAAAATAAAGGATCGTCTGCTGCCGGAGCTTGCGAAAGCCTTATATGAGAAGAATGTGGAGATCCGCGGAGATGAAGCTGTTCAGTCCTGTATTTCCTGTGTGCCGGCAACGGAAGCAGATTACGGAGCGGAATACTTAGATCTTATCATTTCCATGAAGACGGTATCCAATGTGGATGAGGCAATCGCCCATATTAACAAATACAATACCAGACATTCCGAAGCAATTCTCACAAATAATAAGAAAAATGCAGAGAAATTTTTAAATGAAGTGGATGCCGCCTGTGTTTATCTGAATGCTTCCACAAGATTTACCGATGGATTTGAGTTCGGACTTGGGGCAGAAATTGGAATCAGCACACAAAAGCTTCATGCCAGGGGACCGATGGGATTGAAAGAACTGACTTCTTATAAATATGTTCTTGAAGGGGATTGGTTAAGCAGAAAATAAACAGACAGAAAACGGGGAAAAACAAATGAAAATTGGGATTGCATTACTGATTATTGCAGTAATCATGAGTATTCTGATACTGGTATTTTCTTTTGGAATGGTTCAGTTCATTACAAAACCCCAAAAATGGTCTCTTGAGGAGTTTAAAAAACGAATCAGTGATGAGGGGGTTTCTTTCGAATGGTTTCTAAAAAGCAGACGTGAAGTGCTGAATGTGTATTCTGATTATGGATATGAGCTACATGGTTTTTTAATGAAGCAGGAAGAACCGACGGATCAATATGTTATCCTTACACATGGATATACGTCCAACAGGTGGGAATCACTTGCCTATGCAAATATCTATTATGAACTTGGATACCATGTTTATCTTTATGATATGCGTTATCATGGAGATAATGAGGATAATGAATGCAGCTTTTGTTCTATGGGATGTTACGAACATATGGATATTCTTGCCATAGCAGAGGAACTTCGAAGACGTTTTGGAGAAGAAATCAGGATAGGACTCCATGGTGTAAGCCTGGGGGCTTCGAGCAGTATTCTGGCACTTCGCCTTTATCAGGGATTTTCTTTCTGCGTTTCAGATTGTGGATTTGCAGATTTGAAAGAACTGATGGCATATCTGTCCGGAAAATGGTTTCATCTTCCTAAGATTATGGTATATCCGGTAAACTGGGCATGCTGCTGTAGGTATCATTTTGATTTATTAAAAATAAAGCCATGGGAGGCTCTTCAGAGGAATACGGTTACTCCGATCCTGTTTATTCATGGAACGGCAGATGACTTTATCCTGCCTTCCCATGCGAAAAGGCTGTATGAGGCAGCATCTTCCTATAAGGAGCTGCATTATATAGAGGGGGCAGAACATGCCAGATCCATTTATCAATCACCGGAGGAATACCGGAGAATTGTAACAGAGTTTCTTAAAAGAGTTTGTCCTGACGGAACAGAAAGATCCAGGCAGATAGAAATATAATATTTGGAAATCATGAACCCCGCAGAAATCATCTGCGGGGTTCTTAAATTGGTAACGGAACAGTTACAATAATTTCATATAAAACGGTCAGGTATTGAATGATTACTCAGCCTTAACTTCTTTCCAGAGTTCATTATATAAGGCATCGCCATCAGCACCTAAGTAATGGAAGGTTTCCAGATTGTTATACTGGGAAAGATCCGGGAATGCAATCCTGGAATTCTTAATATCTTCATCCTCGATTAAAGCTCTTGCTGCATCGTTCGGAGTAGAGTAGGTAATGTATTCAAAGTTCTTTAATGCAACATCTTCACGACACATGAAATCAATGAACTTCTCTGCATTTTCCTTATTCGGTGCATTCTTCGGGATAACCCAGGAATCAATCCAGACGTTGGTTCCTTCCTTGGGAATTACATATTCAAGATCTGCATTTTCACGCTGGGTAAAAATGGCTTCACCGGAATAAATAACACCAATAGCAGCTTCATTACCGATCATTTTGTCACGGACCTGATCGATGACATAAGCCTGTACAAGCGGCTTCTGATCAATTAAGATCTGTTTTGCTTCATTTAATTCGCCTTCATCGAGAGTATTCATGGAATAGCCCTTTAATTTCAGTGCAACCATGAATGCATCACGGACAGAATCCTGCATAAGAATATTGTCGGCATATTTCTCATCCCAGAGAATGGACCAGCTGTCTACCGGATCATCTACCATGGTCTTATTATAGAGAATACCAACGGTACCAAAGCAATAAGGGACAGAATATTTATTTTCCGGGTCAAATTCCTGTGACTGGTCAAAATACTGCTGGCCGATATTCTTGACATTGGGAATGTTGTCAAAATTGATTTCCTGAAGAAGATCGTTTTCAATCAGCTTCTGGATCATGTAATCGGACGGGCACAGAACGTCATAAGCAGTAGCTCCGGCCTCCACCTTGGGATACATGATTTCGTTTGTTTCATACTCATCATAAACAACCTTGATACCGGTTTCCTCTTCAAACATGGTAATCGTGTCAGGATCGATATATTCGCCCCAGTTGTAAACGATGACCTCGCCGTTTTCGCCGCTTGCGCCTTTCCCACATCCGGTAAGGGCAAGAGCAAAAAAAGCAGTGAGCAGTAAGACATAGATGGGTGTTTTTTTCATAATGTTCCTCCGTAGTTTTATTTTACTTTCTTTTTGGATATTTGCTTATCGGTCGGAGCCTTGTTTACTAAAATCAGAAGTACCAGAACCGTTACGAAAATAATCGTGGATAACGCATACATTTCGGGTTTGATTCCTTTTTTAACTTCGGTATATATTTTAGTGGACAGGGTATCCACTCCGGCACCTTTAGTAAAGTGTGTAATGATAAAGTCGTCCAGAGACATGGTAAAGGCCATAAGGAATCCGGATAAGATTCCCGGCATGATTTCCGGAAGGACAACCTTATAAAAACCATAAACGGGGCTTGCACCAAGATCTAAGGCAGCCTCATAGGTATAAGGATTCAATTGCTTCATTCTCGGCATAATGCTTAAAATTACGTAAGGAATGCAGAAGGTAATATGCGCAAGTAAAATTGTGCCAAGACCGAACTTTAATCCCATACTGATAAAGAGCAGCATCAGGGAAATGCCGGTGACAATTTCTGCGTTCAGCATGGGAATGTTCGTAATTCCCATGACGATTGCGCGTGAACGCTTCTTTAAGTTCATAATCGCGATACACGCAATTGTACCAATCAGCGTTGAAACAATGGAAGCAGCGAACGCAATAAGCAGTGTATTGGCCAGTGCATTCATAATGGCTTCATTCCGGAATAGGGAGGTATACCATTTGGTTGTAAAGCCGCCCCATTTTGCCCTCGTTTTGCTGGCATTAAAGGAAAGCACAATCAACGTCACAATGGGAGCATAAAGAAAAATAAAAATCAATGTCACATAAATCCGCTGTAAGGTCGTCTTAATCATAAGAAGGATCCCTCCCCGTCTTTGTCAAAGATGGCAGAAAGTACCATGTTGACAATGATGAACAGCATCAGTACAATAGACAGTCCGCTGCCTAAATGCCAGTTACTGGCCTGTGTAAATTCTTCTTCTATGACATTGCCGATCAGAAGAACCTTACTGCCTCCTAAAAGATTACTGATTACGAAGGTGGTAAGTGCCGGAATAAATACCATGGTAATTCCACTGATAATACCGGGAACACTTAAAGGAAGCGTAATTTTGAAAAATACCTGTATGTTATTGGCTCCGAGATCCTTCGCTGCATGAATGATGCTGCGGTCAATCTTGGACAAAGCATTGTAAATCGGCAGCACCATGAAAGGAAGGAAGTTATACACCATGCCTAACACAATGGCATAGGGAGTGTTAATAATTCTAAGAGCCGGCAGATGCAGAAAATTCAGGATGCTGTTAATGACACCTGTTTTTTCGAGAAGGGTCTGCCATGCCATGGTACGCAGCAGGAAATTCATCCACATGGGAAGAATGAAAATTAATACGATAAAGCTGTGCTGGTTCACGCCCATATTGCAAAGAATCATGGCAAGCGGATAGGCAAGCAGGAGGCATAAAACAGTTGCAATCAGGGAGAGCAGGAGAGCAAGCCACAGGGCCTTTGCATGTTCCGCAGTAGTAATTGAAATAATATTATTTAAGGTAAATGCACCGGAGCGGTCGGTCAATCCGTAATAAAACACCATGCCAAGCGGAATGAGGATAAATATAAGCGACCACAGAAAATACGGCGTACCTAATAATTTCTTCTTGAGTTGTGCATTATTCATCTAATTTCACAGCCTCCTCGTCTTCGGATGCAGGTTTGTTCATAATCTGGATATTGAATGGATCCACATCAATGCTGACTTCGCATCCGACAGGGAACATTCCGGTCGAATGTACCAGCCATTCAAAGCCATTTGCCATAACCTCCATTTCGTAATGAACTCCTTTAAAGATCAGGTGGGAGACAACACCCTTGATGCGGCCTTTCTCAAGATCGGTAGAAAGTACAACATCTTCGGGACGGATCACAACATCGACAGGCTTATTATGACCAAAACCGGTATCCACACAGGGAAAGTTCACTCCGAGAATATTTACCAGTTTATCCTCAACCATCAGGGAACTGATGATGTTGCTGTCTCCGATAAAGTCTGCAACAAAAGCGTTTTCCGGTTCGTTATAGATCTTTTCGGGCGAACCGATCTGCTGGATATATCCCTGGTTCATAACGACGATGGTATCCGACATGGTAAGAGCCTCTTCCTGATCATGCGTTACATAAATAAAGGTAATGCCCAGTTCATTTTTCAGACGGATCAGTTCATACTGCATATCCTGACGAAGCTTTAAGTCAAGCGCACCTAAAGGCTCATCAAGCAGAAGTACCTTAGGTTCATTTACAATCGCACGGGCTATGGCAATACGCTGCTGCTGTCCGCCACTTAAGGAATCCGGCATACGATGTCCGTAGCCATCTAAATTTACGAGTTTTAAGGCATATTTGATTTTATCATCAATATAGCTTTTGGATTTTCCCTTGATTTTCAAGCCGAAAGCAATATTCTCTTCAATCGTCATATGAGGAAAGAGGGCATATCTCTGGAATACGGTATTTAACTGACGTTTGTTGGGCGGAAGCTTGGTGATATCCTTATCGTCAAAGATGACACAGCCCATATCCGGTGTTTCAAAGCCGCCAAGAATACGCAAAGTGGTTGTCTTACCACAGCCGCTTGGGCCTAAGAGCGTCAGAAATTCATTCTCCCGGATATAAAGATTCAGGTCATCGAGAACCAGTTGGTCGTCGAAGGATTTGCTGATGTTTTTTAAGTCGATTAATACTTTATTCATGGTAAGCTCCTTTTCTGTCAGTTAAAAGCTGGGCGGGGTGCTGACCCAGATGAGAACAGCACCGGTTTTCTGACCTGCCTGTATATAATGGGTGGAATCGGCTTTGAAATAAAAGGATTCCCCTTTTTTGACCTTAATTCTGCGTTTTCCTAAAACAAGGGTGATGCTTCCCTGCAGCACATATCCGAATTCTTCACCTTCATGGGGATTATCCGGGTAGGTCGAGCCGCCGGGGAAAAGCGATAAACGGATCGGCTCCATCATATTTTTCTGTGCGTTTGGGATAATCCATTCAATTTTGTTATGAAGTTCTTCATCAATTTTCTCAAAGTAGTCAGCTTCCTTAAAGGCAATCTGATTGTCTTCGGAATCATTAAAGAAATCCTTCAGATCTGTTCCAAGGCAGGTGAGAATATCAAGTAAGGTTGCAATGGAGGGAGAGGTTAAATCCCGTTCCAGCTGTGAGATGAAGCCCTTGGATAATTCACAGCGGTCTGCCAGTTCCTCCTGGGTGAGTCCCTTCTGGATGCGGAGATCCTTGATTTTCGTTCCGATTTTGGTTGTGTTATTCATTAGTATCCGCCTCTGTATCATCAAACAAAAAGTAAACAAAAAGTTTAGTGTTACTAAACACTGATGATTATTATACAAGATAGATTTCTAATGTCAATATCTTTTCCTTATCTTGTTTAAAGAAATAACTTATGATAGAATCAAACATAGTTATATACAATTAAATAACAGGTAATGAATTTGGATCAGGAACTCATTACCGGACAAGGCAAGGGAAGATTATGGACAAGGATAAATATGTAGCATATGTCTCCAGCTATACCTGGGGAAATAAGAGTAATTTCGGTATCCGGATCTATGATGTGGATATGGAAAACGGCAGAATGACCGAGAAGGATCAGGTGGAGATTACGAATTCTTCTTATGTGACGATTTCGCATAACCAGAAGCATCTGTATTCAATCACCGATTTTGGAGTAGAATCTTATGAGATTCAGAAGGATGGAAGCCTTAAGGTAATCAACCGTGCATCCATTAACGGAATGAGAGGATGTTACCTTTCTACCGATTATGAGGACAGGTTCCTTTTTGTGGCAGGTTACCATGATGCGAAGCTTACGGTACTCCGTGTGGAGGAGGATGGTTCGATCGGAGAGATTACTGAGGAGATTTTCCATAAGGGACTTGGCAGTATTGCAGAGCGCAATTTCCGTCCCCACATCAACTGCGTGAAGATGACGAGGGATAACCGGTTCTTATGTGCTGCAGATCTGGGACTGGATCATATCGTGGTATATGAGTTGAATCATTATACCGGAAAGCTTCGTCAGGTGGATATCATCCGCAGTGAACAGGAATCAGCACCGAGACATATGAAGTTCAGCAAGGACGGAAGATTCCTTTATATTGTACATGAACTTAAGAATTATATTGATGTTTATCATTATTATCTGGATGAACATGACCTTCCGGTTTTTGATAAGATCCAGAATATTTCAACCGTGAATGAATATCATGCAGGAGGAACGGCAGCAAGCGGTTTAAATCTTTCTGAAGACTTTAAATATATGGTAAGCTCCAATGCAGGAGACAACAGCGTCATTCTTTATTCGATTGATCATAAAACGGGAATGCTGACCAAGATTTTCTGTCTGCCGGTCAGTGGGGATTATCCGAAGGATGCAGCCCTGTTCCCGGATAACCGGCATCTGGTATCGTTAAATCATGAATCGGATACCATGACGTTCTTTACTGTGAATGTAAAGGATAGGACGTTGGTTATGAACGGGAAGGAGATCAAGGTAGACCGCCCGAACTGCATCATTTTTTATAAGCTTCCGGAATAGTATATGAATTTCATAAACAGAATATAAAGTAAGAACTATCAGCAGCTCTCGTCTTTTAAAATGGCGTAAAAGGTTTTCAGGTCATTGAGGCGGGAGCTCATATTTTTCATCATTTCATCTAATAAGGTGATGGCAATCATGGATTCTACCACGACAACCGCACGGGGAACAATCACCGGGTCATGGCGTCCGCGGATTGCTATTTTTATTTCTTCCTTCTGATTATTTACCGTATCCTGCTCGGAAAAGATCGAGGGAGTCGGTTTTACATGGGCACGCAGTATGATGGTGGAGCCGTCACTGATTCCACCGAGAATACCGCCGGCGTGATTTGTTTTTTTAACAATTCTGCCGTCACGGATTTCAAAGTGGTCATTGTTTTCGGAACCACAGCTTTTTGAAACAGAAATTCCATCCCCGATTTCTACGGCTTTCACAGCACCGATTGACATGACCGCTTTGGAAAGATTTGCATCGAGCTTTTCAAAAACAGGATCACCGATTCCGGCGGGAACTCCGGTAACCTGACATTCGATGACGCCTCCTACAGAGTCCTGACGGTGCATGCATTCCTGTAAATAGGTAAGTGCCTGCTCATCAGCAGAATAATCCGGCATACAGGTCGCGGTATTCCGGATGGCTTCTTCGTTGAACTGATCTGTGGAAATGGTGACAGGTCCGATGGATCGTGTGTAGGCAAGAATATGAATTCCCATCTCATTTAATATTTTGGAGGCAATCGCACCCGCAGCTACACGTCCGATGGTTTCACGCCCGGAAGAACGGCCACCGCCACGGTAGTCGCGGAAGCCATACTTCGTATCATAGGTATAATCCGCATGCCCGGGGCGGTAGCAGTTGGCAATCTGGCTGTAATCCGAAGAACGCTGGGAGGTATTGGGGACGAGAAGTGCAATCGGTGTACCGGTCGTCCTTCCTTCAAAGACGCCGGAAAGAATCTGAACGGCATCTGCTTCCTTGCGTGGAGTGGAAATGGCACTCTGTCCGGGCTTACGCCGGTCTAAGAATGCCTGGATATCCAAAGGGGTAAGGGTTAATCCTGCGGGACATCCGTCAATGACAACGCCAAGTGCTTCACCGTGGGATTCCCCGAAGGTAGTAATCGAAAATAAAGTTCCGAAAGTTGATCCTGCCATAGGTATTATCCTCATCTTTTCTGTATGATTTCTGTAGAATTTTCATATTTAAACAGATACAGTATATAAAAAAACAGAATAACTGACAAGTTTCTATTGTAAAAAAATCAGGTTGTATGTAAAATAATTATGTATACCAAAGAAGAGGAAAAAATAATGAAAAAAAATTTACGGGAAAGAACAAGAGACTTTTTTATAAAAATAGGTCATAAGAATGCATTTTTCCGTATTCTGGCAATGATCGGTCTGGTGTTTTCCCTGTTGATTTTCCGGATCGCGGAGTATTGCCGTACAGGCGGAAAGCGGTTTGCCTGTGTATTATTCATTCTATGCTGTTTTTTTACAGGGAACAGCTTTGCTTATCCGGTGTTTTATATGGACAGGGGATTTATTTCAGAAGAAGAGCCGCTTCTTCCTGCGGAAGATGAACCGGGTATCACCCCTGCACGTGGGATGGAAACAGAAAGTCAGGAGTTTACAACGGAAGAGCTCTTACAGGAAGCCGAAGGCTTTGACGATACGGATTATCATAATCTGGAGCAGACGGATAAGTATTCCGTGGATGATATCTTAAATGAAAATCAGGATCTTCTTATGAAGACGGAAGAGCAGAAGGAAACAGCAGATATAGCAAAGGAGCAGGCCGAAGAGATCAAATTTGATGCGAAGGACTGGAAGATCATGCTGATTAACAAGCAGCATCCGATTCCGGAGGATTACACCTTTACCCTTGGTAATATCAAGACGATGAAGGGAACCATGAAGTGTGATGAGAGGATCATTGAAGAACTGTTATCCATGATGCAGGATGCCAAGAAGGATGGTGTGAATCTGGCTATCTGTTCCCCTTACCGTGATCTTAAGTATCAGGAATTGTTATTTGATCGTAAAATTGTGAATTATATGAATAAAGGAATGTCTTATCTGGATGCATATAAGGTTGCATCCCAGGCGGTTACGCTGCCGGGAGCAAGCGAGCATCAGGTGGGACTGGCAATTGATATTGTGTGTGACACTTATCAGCTTCTGGATGAAGGATTCGGGAATACGGATGCCGGAATCTGGTTGTCGGAGCATTGCAGTGAATATGGATTTATCCTGCGTTATCCTAAGGGCAAAGAGTACATCACCAGTATTGAATATGAACCGTGGCATTTCCGGTATGTCGGAAAGGATGCGGCAGCCATTATTATGGAGCAGGGACTGTGCCTTGAAGAGTTCTGGGATCAATATCTGTAATGTAACTGTTCAGTAGCATTACCTAATTTAATTAGATATAAAACAGGAAGGTTTTAAAAATTATGTATCGTTTACTTAAACAGGAGGGAAGAGCCAAGCGCGGAGAATTTACGACTCCGCATGGGGTGATCCAGACTCCGGTTTTTATGAATGTCGGAACCGTGGCAGCTATTAAAGGCGCTGTTTCCACGGAAGATCTGGAAGGAATTAAGACGCAGGTGGAACTGTCGAACACGTATCATCTGCATGTGCGTCCGGGAGATCAGGTGATTAAGCAGCTTGGAGGACTCCATAAGTTTATGTCGTGGAACAAACCAATCCTTACGGATTCCGGCGGCTTTCAGGTGTTTTCTTTAGCTTCCTTACGTAAGATTAAAGAAGAGGGTGTTTATTTCCAGTCCCACATTGACGGACATAAGATTTTTATGGGACCGGAAGAGAGTATGCAGATCCAGTCCAATCTGGCTTCCACGATTGCCATGGCATTCGATGAATGTCCATCGAGCCGTGCTGACCGGACCTATGTACAGAATTCCGTTGACCGGACGACAAGATGGCTTGTAAGATGCCAGAAAGAAATGCAGCGGTTAAACAGTCTGGAGGATACCATTAATAAGCAACAGATGCTGTTTGGAATCAATCAGGGAGCCGTGTTCAGTGATATCCGTGTGGAACATGCCAGGCGGATTGCAGAGCTTGATCTGGATGGTTATGCAATCGGGGGACTGGCAGTCGGCGAGACACATGAAGAGATGTATCATATTCTTGAAGAAACTGTTCCATATTTACCGGTGAATAAGCCAACCTATCTGATGGGAGTCGGAACCCCGGCCAATATTCTGGAGGGTGTAGACCGTGGTGTAGACTTTTTTGACTGCGTATATCCGACGAGAAATGGCCGTCACGGACATCTTTATACGAATCAGGGCAAGATCAACCTCTTTAATGCAAAGTATGAACTGGATTCCCGTCCGATTGAAGAAGGATGTCAGTGTCCTGCCTGCAGGAGATATTCAAGGGCTTATATCCGCCATCTTTTAAAGGCGAAGGAAATGCTCGGCATGCGCCTTTGTGTGCTTCATAATCTGTATTTCTACAATACGATGATGGAGGAGATCCGGGACGCACTTGACAGGGGAGAATTTAAGACATATAAGAAGCGGAAACTTGACGGTATGGGTCAAACCGTGTATGATGTATAAACAAGTAAATTTATGGAGGAACAATAATGGGTATTTTATTGACAGCAACAGGTGCTGCAGCAGAAGGCGCTACCGGTATTGCAGCAATCATTCCTTTGATCGCATGGTTCGTGATTATAATTGGATTTATGTATTTCTTTATGATTCGTCCACAGAAGAAGGAACAGAAGAAACATCAGGCAATGCTCTCCACACTGGAATGCGGGGACTGCGTACTGACAACAAGTGGTTTTTATGGGATTGTCATTGACATTACGGACGACACAGTCATCGTGGAATTTGGTAATAACAAGAACTGCCGTATCCCCATGCAGAAATCTGCAATTACTCAGATCGAAAAAGCTGATGCAGAATAAATAAAGAGTGAGGCGCGGCGGCGCCTCATTTTTTTGTTGTCATGTATATTCAAAAATGATCCCGTAGATCATTTTTGAATAATTACGAGAAAATATTATATGAGACTAACTATTAGAAATAGTCAATAAAAAGTTTTTAAAACAGAAATGTTTTGAATATAGTGGCGGTGACGTATTCACCGCAATCAGCACATTGAAAATTGCATGACAAATCGAGCAT
>Ga0129312_1000065_pt1 | contig 110346 bp, 99 predicted proteins | sample O827metagenome_FD_94434 | JGI IMG/M metagenome (GOLD analysis project Ga0129312, IMG submission 94434) | Orangutan group fecal microbial communities from Wisconsin, USA - O827 metagenome | ecosystem: Host-associated > Mammals > Digestive system > Large intestine > Fecal | place: USA: Wisconsin... | reverse complement strand
TGACATTGCAGCAAGCGGAGAACGGATGAAAGAAATCCGCAGGCAGCGGAAGATTTCTGTAAAACAGGTCGTGGAATACATGGGGTTTGAATCAACTCAGGCTGTGTACAAATGGGAAAACGGAAAATGCTTTCCACAGGCTGATAATTTAGTGGCGCTGGCAATGCTGTATCAGGTAAATCCGTCAGAACTTTTAGTGGAAGAAACTCCTGTGGCTTCTTCCTGCCAATTCGAAAAAAACATTGCAGCTTAGTGAACCACCGGTTGCTCGACATCCGGCATTTCACAGGGTATCATAAGGACATAAACAACAGACAGACGCATACAGCAATCAAAACATATTGGACAAATACGCGTGAAGAAAATTTTTCCCCATGGGAAGATTCGTTTATCTGCGTCTGGTAGAAAAATACGGACAACACGAGGAGGTAACTATGAAAAGAGCATTTTGGTATGATGAAACACATATGGATCAGCAGATTGCAGAAGTGGATACCACAGAAGCTCATGTTGTCCGTTTCGCTAAAAATTACGGAAATACGTCCGTAACCGAAAACGGTGCGGTGGGCTACCGAACCACGACAAAAGCACTGTTAGATTTGAATTTCAGGGTTTCTTCTCTGAGAAACCGAAGCGAGAGCGAAATCATAGAAGGGTACATAAAAGCATTTCATGAATCTCCCAAGTATGCCGTAAAGTGGCTGTTCTTTTTAAGAGATATCTTGGAAGGAATGGGGGAAAGAAGGACTTTCCGCATCGGACTGAGATACCTTGCCATATCCCAGCCCAAGATGGCACAGGCAATTCTTCCTCTTATTCCGGAATACGGCCGTTTCGATGATGCGCTTGTGCTGCTGGATACGCCTCTTGCTACTGATGTGGCAGCTTTTTATCAGGAGCAGCTAAAAAGGGATTTGGAAGCCATGGAATGTGGCAAACCCATTTCTTTACTGGCAAAGTGGCTTCCCAGCATCAACACGTCTTCTGCTAAAACGAGGGAATATGCGGGAAAACTCTGCCGTCATTTTAAAATGTCGCAGAAGGAATACCGCAAGTCGTTGTCACGGTTAAGAGCCTACGGAAACGTAGTGGAAACGAAAATGTCCGCCTCCGACTGGGAGGGGATTGCTTATGAACAGGTGCCCGCCAAGGCAAATCTAAACTATGACAGGGCATTTGCAAGGCATGACTTAGAAAGAAGGACAGCATACCTTGAAAGCGTTCTTTCAGGCGAGGGAAAACTGAATGCAGGCGGTCTGATGCCCTATGAAATCGTACATCGATTTATGAAAAACGCTCCCAGTGGAGCAGGGCTGAAGGATGACCTTCTGGCAGAATTAATGTGGAAGAAAATCCTGGCCGACGGCTTTGCCAACGACTGGGGCCTGGAGGATGCCATTGTGGTGGCGGACGGCTCCGGCAGCATGTTTTCCTTTGCTTCCGGCAGCAGCTCTGTCAGTGCCATTGAGGTCTGCAACTCCCTTGCTATTTACTTTGCGGAGCAGTTAAAAGGGGTATTTCACAACAAGGCAATTACCTTCAGTGAACATCCGCAGTTCATCGACCTGAAAGACAACACCAGCCTGAAGGACAAAATGGAAATCATGTTTGCTCATGACGAGGTGGCAAACACCAACATTGAAGCTGTGTTTAACTTGATCCTTGACATGGCAAAAAGCCGGGAGGTGCCCAGAGATGAACTGCCCAAACAGGTGCTTATTATTTCCGACATGGAGTTTGACTGGGCGGTGGGAAACAACAGTTGGTCCCCCATCAGACGAAAGCCTGTAAATGATGCCCTGTTTGAAAGGATTGCCGCAAAATACGAAGAAAACGGCTACCGGATGCCACGACTTATCTTCTGGAATGTGTGCGGCAGAACGGACACCATTCCCAAGGTGGACAATGAAGAAGGTCTGTGTCTCCTGTCCGGATTCTCCCAGAACGCTATGAAAATAGCAGCAGACAGGACACAAAAAGATCCCTACGAGTCTTTGCTGTCGGTGCTCAATTCGCCCCGGTACCAGAAAGTAGAGGATGCCATAAAAGAATATGTTGCGTAAGCATATGAAATCAACCTATTGTTCCGAACAATAGGTTGATTTTGTTCGGAACAAAATATACAATGTAGACAAACAATTATTCCGAATAAACAAAGTTTTAGGAGGTGTGCCGGTGAGATTACGTTTGAATCTTTGTGATGTAGATGTACAACTTAAAATAAATGGGTGGCGCGAATCGAATCCTGACGAAGAAATGGGTGATAATTGGTGTGATGTTAAATTATCGCTTAATAGTAAATATCTGAATTATGATCCTAGCGGGGAAATGCTGACGTCAGGAGAAATATTAGATTTAGAAGAGATTCTTGGACAGTTGCTTGAGGGCACACTTGAAAAAGATTGTACAGTGAAATTTATTGAACCGGATTTGCAGTTCAACCTCAGAATTGCAAAAAGACTTTATGATGTTCCGGGGAAAATAATATATCGCAATGGCTATGTTGATGTAGATATAGAGGCGGATTTTGTAGTTCATTTTTGGTGCTCTTGGGGATTGGGGACTAATGCATTCAATATGTATATGGATCGTCAAGAGATAAATGCTCTGTATACTTATCTGAGATTTGTAACAGGAAAGATTGCATTAGATGATACAGATATTGTTTCATTAATTCAAAAAGGAATGTTATTGCCTGAATAGTTTTTAAACAAAAAGAAGAGTCACTTCACCGCTTTAAGAATGCTGGGGGGTACCTTTATTCAGCTATTTATATCGGCAACTATGAGGCCAAAAGCATTGTACGTGAGCGTGAACAGATTATGATCGAAGACTACCAAAGATATTATTAAGAAAATCGGAGGAAAGCATCTATGGGCAAACTTTCAGCTTTTTTGAATAACTTTGATGTTAGTAATCTAATAAAAATTTATGATCAGGATGATAACGTAATCTTTGAAGGCAGAATAGGAGAGGTCCCGCAAACGATTATGAATATGGCATCCGTAATAAAGGGAACTGCCACATTTAAGAACGAACATTTGGTTATAAAAGTAAAAAATGGTTAATGCAAGAAGTGTCTACAAGTGTAAGACTTGCGTCTCCCAAATTTTATCTGGTGTGCATGGAAGATTCTTCATAGTGCAGACATGGGCAGAACCTGAAGAATCGGCTCTGCCCCTTTGTAACTATTCGCAAAACTTGATGCGGTCGCGTGCTTTCTCCTAAAAATCATCATCGTCATCCAGCCAGCCGGAAGTGAAATGCATTTCGCCGGTGTTCATATCTAAGGACATATTATCGCCCATGCGCATATGGAGGTCACCGTTCGAGTCGATGCCCATGTTGTCGGAAGTGGGCCAGATATAATCGCTGTTATCGTAATTAAAAATGGGGTTCATCCTGTTTTCCCTCCTTTTCAGATAAATAATTGATAAAGAAATCATAGGTTTTATTCAATTCATGGATCAGACATTGAACTTCGGTGTCTGACGAGGTTTGCGTGACTTTAGCAATATTGGTGACAAAGCAGGTAACCTTCGGAATATAATATGGGGTGGCGAAAGCAATGAAGCCGGATTCCGGGAAAAAATAATATCCATACAAGGTTTCCTTCTTGAAAAATTTTTCATTATAAATTTCTTTTTTCTCATAGTCTGCAAAGTAATCTCTGCACATTGTCATACCTATATCATATAGATTTTGAACAAGTTTTTGTATCTCTTGATTACGTGCAATAGCTATTCTGAGAAAATGTTTACATTCAGAAAAGCGTTTTCCTTTGATTAATGCATCCAAAATTTTATCTACATATGGAAAAATAAAAGTGTTTTTTGAATCATGGCATGTTTTAAGTTCAAATTCATTGAAAAAATAAGTAATAACGTTTCTTTTACTCATGGCTATATTTTGTATCAACTGTTTTGTATCATTGGACATAGGTAAAGTAATTGGGTGCGAGATTCGGAAGGTATCATAGATAATCGTATAAAGAAGAGGTATTTCACGGGCATGAAGTGCATCCAGCATCTCAAAATCTTCATTTTTAAGAGCAAGTGAAATCAACTTCAGACGTAAATCATCTTCTCTTCCTAAGCGGCAATCTAAATAATCGGTGCGTTCTCGAATATCGAACTCTATACTTGTTCCGGCGCAGAAACCGACACAGTCTCCGGATTCATCCTCTTTGGTAAACCATATATATTCCTTTTCCATGAGATATTTAAGAATGGGATAGTTTCCGGCTTCCAAGGCATAGTCAATGGCGGTTTTATCAAATTCATCAGGCTTCAGGATGGGCTTACTTTCTAAATTTATATAAGCTTCCCATTCAGCAGGGTCTTTGGAATAGGCAATGGAGTAGTTTGATTTTCTGGTCGATGCAGGGACAAGAGCAGTGCCGGCACTGAGGATAGTCTCAATGGAAACACCGAGCAGCTCTGAAAAAATGGGAAGGTCTTCTATCTGGACCCCCTTTTTCCCTTTTTTAATTTGACAGATGCGGTTCTGCATATTCTGGATATCATCCGGAGTAGCAGCTCCATAGCGTAAGGTAAGATAGGCGATGCTGAACTGGCGGTCATTTTTGTACCTGCTGTTTTTGATTAGGGCGGCTAAATAGTTGCCGATTTTTGTATTGTCTGTCTTAAACATGATTCATCTCTCCTTTGCTCTAAGCATAAAGGAATGGTTCAAGAAAATATATAATGAATGTGTATATGCATTTTACATATATAAATTATATATTAAAAAAATATATGCGTAAAGCATATACTGCGCTTAATGTAACAGATGAATAACATTGTATTGGTTAAGACAGAAGATGAAACTGGAACATAAGTTTAATGCTGAAGGAATGGAAATTCAGAAATTAATTAAAGGAAAGAAATCAAGCACCATTAAACATAGATATTTGAATTACAAGAAATGATAATGGGGGAATGGGTACAGGTTGATGCATAAAAAGACGAGGAATGCGTGATTTGATAGCTGCTACTGGGTGCAAGGCCCTTTTATAAAAGGAATTGAGGAAAAAGAAATATTTCTAAATCTGGATTACTAGGAAGAAGTCAGAGATACATATTTAGCTAAGAAAAATATGTATCTACATAGACAGGATGTAAAAAAGTCGAATTTTGTCGAAAGAAAACGATTGAAATAATATAATATTGGGCAGATAATGTTATCAGAGAAAAAGGGACCAATAGTTTGAAATGCAAGGGAATGGAGAGAGAACAGTTGGTGGAGCGTTATTTAAACGGTCAACTTTTCATGATTTTTCAACAGACAGAACGTATACTGTCATGCAACAAGATTAGGTATTCACATTTATCAAGGGAGGTATCACAAAATGAGATTGACATGGTTAAAAGATGAATTCATATGTAAAGAGTTATATGCTCCATTTAAAATAGATAAAGATATAGATTATCGAAATGATCTAAAAAAGAAATACGAAAAGGTAATGGTACAAGCCCAAAAAGCTAAGGCCGATGATGAAAGCTTGAGCATTATAGATGACTTTAGCACAAAAATATTAAAATCTTTAGAGTTGTATTACAAGGCTGATATAGCAGAAAGCAACAATATTATACTTGAATTAGTAAAAGATATAGGAGATAACCCATTTGCAGTAAATTCGGTTATGAATAGTGATGCTTTTCCTGGAATTAAGACAAATGAGTTACAATTTTTCCGATGCAGATTAGGAACTCCCAATATGGCATTTACAGCGAAGGATATGCTTCACTTACCTGCTTCGATGAGGTCTAAATCGGGAAATTACAGATTTAGCATTGCGGGGAATCCTAGTATGTATTTGTCCAATTCTTCATATGGATGTTGGATAGAAATGGAATGTCCAGCAGAAATAGATTTTAATGTTTCACCCATATTATTAGAAGGGAATCAGCGAATTTTCAATTTAGCTATCTCTATAAGAGATTTTAGGTGTTTGAATGAATTTGAAAAAGAGAGAGTACACTGTTGGTTAAAATTGTATCTTATTACGATTGCAACTAACTATGTAATCAAAGAAGAGAATAGAACGTTTAAGTCAGAATATATTATTTCACAATCGTTAATGATGGCATGTAAAAAGATGAAGTACGATGGAATAGCTTATTATTCACGCAGAGTAGATAACGAACTGTTTGCTCTATGTGCTATCAATTTAGCACTGTTCGTTGATTATGATGGCGAATATTCAGGAATGATTAAGCATATGAAAATTGATGATGCTTTTAATTATTTTTTATACAAGCAATTAAATAATAGTTTGAAATATAAGGACTACGAATTAAGATCGACTTATACTGCATATAGTACTCAAATAGGAAGTTTTGAACGTCAGTATCCATACAGAGAAACGGATTTTTGCAATTTTGACAAGTTTCTGTTTACAACATGGAGAGATAAGCCCGATGATAAAGGTAAAGATAAAATTCCTTGGGGAGTTGAGATTTAGTTATTTTCGGCTCTAAAGTTAAGATTTTTATAAATGTCTATTAAGCACTTCTTGATAAAAACAGTGAGGTTACCCAATATAAATAAGGGATGGGTAACATATAAAAAGGATTGCTTATAGTAATTCAAAGGAGAAGATGATAATTGAGACAGACAGTATTGCAATTATATTCAGAAAGGGTGAAATTATATGAGTTCTAGAGTTACTAAAAATGAACATGTGATTGATTTAGATACACGATCATTTATATCAGTGCGATATAAAAGAATTACAAAAGCGGTGAATCAGACATTTTGGAATAGTATAAGTGATACGGCACATAGTTTTTATGTCGGATCATATGGAAGAGGAACAGCAATCAATACAAGTGATTTGGATGTGTTAATTGAATTACCAGATGCCGAATATAATTACTTTTCGAATATATATGGAAATGGACCATCAAGACTTTTACAGTCTGTTAAAAATGCAATATTGGACACATATCCTAGAACAGATATTAGGGGAGATGGACAAGTTGTTGTTATAAAGTTTTCGGATGGTATGAAATTTGAAATATTACCAGCTTTTAAAAATAATACTATTTTGGGATGGGATGGAACATATAAATATCCGGATAGCCATATGGGAGGAAATTGGATGTCAACCAATCCCAAAGCAGAGCAGGATGCGATAAAAGAAAAAAATGAACAATCGAATGGACTTCTGTATGATGCGTGTAAACATATTCGTTATATTAGAGACAACAATTTCCAAAGTTATCATTTGTCAGGAATATTGATTGATTCTTTTATGCACAATGCTATTAAGGGATGGCATTTTTTACGTGATGGAGAGCAACCGTCTGGATGTAGAGAAACTTTCGAGGAAGCAATGTTGAAATATTATAATGAAATTTCTTTGAATGGATATATTACACCGCAGATACAAGCACCCGGAAGTAATATGAAGGTGGATGCATCAAAAGGCTGGGATGTATTGGGAAAAGTGCTTAGATATATGGTATAGTGCAGAAAGGTAGAAAGTGCTATGGAGGAAAATCAGAAATTATTATTGAATCAGATAATAGATTTGTATGGGAAGGTTGTTTATACATACACAACTCACCATAAAATACAGAATAGATTAGAGCGTATAAATAAAGGAGTTAAGATTAGTCAGATAATACTTACGGCAGTTTCAACGGTAGGATTTTTGGCGACTGTTATAACAAATCAGTATCTGTTAGCGTGGATAGGTGGGATTACATCAGCATTGTCATTAGGATTTAATTTATATATGAAAGATAGTAACTTGGATGATCGAATAAAAAAACATAAGGATGCAGCAGATGAATTGTGGGATGTTCGAGAAGCATATTCGTCTTTGATAACAGATTTTTGTGATTTGCCTTTGAGTGATATAAGGTCAAGAAGAGATGAAATTCAGTGCATATGGTCAGAGATAAATAAAAAATATCCGGGAACAGATAAAAAAGGATACAAAGAGGCTCAAAAGTCATTGAAAGATGAAGAGGAACAGACTTTTAATGAGGGAGAAGCAGAAAGTTTTTTGCCTGTAGTAAGCAGGAAGAAAAGGAGTTGACGCATAATGGGAAGAAGAATAAGCAATTCAAAAGAACAATTTTATTATTCATTGATTGAAAATGAAAGACTAAAGGATATGGAGATTTTCAATGTATTAAAAGAAAAATACATGGATTTTTATAATGTGTGTGAAAAATTTGCTGATATTTCGTTGAATGCACCGAAGTATAGGGTGCCTGGTACTTGTGATGTCCAAGGATATTTTCAATTTAAAGATATTGAAAGGGCAAAGCGTAGTGCAAAAGCATTTTTTGCTGATAATTCTTTAAAAAATGTTGATGAATATATGTTAGCAATTAGGACGATGTACAGACTTGCAGTAGATTTTAATGATTCAAGATGCTTGGGAGGAATTGTAAAACCAGAAAATGCAGATTCGTCATATGGTTCTTTTGGAACTTATTATAACTTTGCTGAGATGCCTTCTAATATATGGCAGGATGTAGAAAAAGAAACAAAAGAATTTATTCAAAATCCTTAGTAGTAAACCTTTCTGTTTTACTACCAATTTTACTACTAACAAGTAGTAACAACTTGCTCGATTATGCTCTGATTTACAATAATCTGTAATTCCAGAGCAAAAAGCAAATCACCACAGAACATCCCAGAAACCCTTGCAAAACAGGGAATTCCGGGGGCAAAACAAGGAGAAACAAAACTATGATAAAAATACGAGAAACGCCTGTGGCGATTCTTTTCATCTGCCACGGCAACATCTGCCGCTCCCCCATGGCGGAATTTGTTTTCAAAGATATGGTAGCAAAACGTGGTCTGGCCGACCGGTTTGAAATTGCTTCGGCGGCAACGAGTACGGAAGAAATATGGAACGGTGTAGGCAATCCGGTGTACCCGCCGGCGAGGGAAGAACTGGCGAAGCACGGGATTTCCTGCGAAGGGAAACGGGCGGTGCAGCTAAAAAAGTCCGATTATGATGCGTATGATTATCTGATTGGCATGGATTATATGAATATTAAAAACATAGAGCGGATGACTGGGCATCAGGGCGGCAAAATAAAACTGCTGCTTTCCTTTGCGGGAGAGGACAGGTCCATATCGGACCCCTGGTATACGGGGGACTTCCGAAAGACCTACGAAGATGTGGTAAAGGGATGTGAAGCGCTGCTTCGGAGCATAGAGGGGAAAACGTTATGACACAAAAACAGTCGTACTTCATAGAAGGCCTGCAGGGAGCGGGCAAAAGCACGCTGGTAAACCGCCTGGCAGTAAAATATCCGGAGAAAAAGGTCTGCCGGGAGGGAGATTATACGCCGGTGGATTTGGCGTGGTGCGCTTATGTGGATGAAACGACCTATCAGGACATTATTGCAAGATTTCCGTCATTATCGGAGGAAATAGCAAGATATGCCGTGCTGGAGAAAAATCACCATGTCATTCCCTATACGCAGATTCTGACGGATATTCCGGGCTTTCATAAATACATGGAGCAGTTTGAAATATACAACGGTAATCTGGACAGGGAAACATTTGAAAACACAGTACTTTCCAGGTTTTCTGCATGGGAGCCGGAGGACGAAATCTTTGAATGCGCCATGTTTCAGAATATTCTGGAAAACATGATGCTGTATCTGCAGATGCAGGACGATGAAATCTTGGCTTTTTATAGAAAAGTGCATGAAATCCTGCAAAATAAGCCGTATAAAATTCTTTATTTGGACGTAGAAGATATCGCGGGAAGCCTCGAAGTGATAAAAAAAGAAAGAGCGGACGAAAATGGTGTGGAACTTTGGTTCCCACTTATGGTAAATTATATAGAGGCATCTCCCTATGGGCAGATGCACGGGCTTTGGGGCAAAGAAGGACTGCTGAAGCACCTGAAAAGAAGAGAGCAATTAGAGCGAAGGCTCATTAAAGAGGTGTTTTGGAAAGAAACGATTGTCCTGAAGGCGAAGGCTTATGACATAGAAAACATACTATAATAAAGGATAAAGAAATAAAGAAGGTGTACTCATGGAACTTCGATTTCTGGATTTTTTACAGACCATACATACGCCGCTGCTTGATAAGATACTGGCATTTATCACCAGTCTCGGAAATGCCGGTATTATCTGGATTGTGCTGGCGGTTGTTTTGCTGATACTGCCGAAGACGAGAAGGACGGGGATAATCGTAGCGGCAGCGCTTCTAATGGACCTTATTTTATGCAACCTTATTTTGAAGAATCTGGTGGCAAGGGTGAGACCGTATGACGTCAACACGGCTATTGCCATTCTCATAAAAAAGCCCCTTGATTTTTCTTTCCCATCGGGGCATACGGCGGCATCTTTTGCGGCTATGACAGCTTTATTTCTGGCAAAAATGAAAAAGGCATGGATTGCCGCACTTGTTCTGGCAGTACTGATTGCTTTTTCACGGTTGTATTTTTACGTGCATTATCCGACGGATGTACTGGGCGGAGCTATAGTGGGCATTCTGTCGGGAATTACAGGGTACGCAATCGTTGAAAAAATAGATAAACGCCGGAAAGTGGCAAGGTAAAATTTCACAAAATGTAAGGTATTCAAACTACAAAAAACAGGGTATACGTTATCCTGTTTTTTCCTTATAATAAAATGAAACAGAACTAAGTTACCAATAAATTATCACACAGGAGGCTGGTATGGTCAGGCAGGAAGGAAACAGGCTAGTTATCGAAGAAGGACTCACACGGGTTTACATAGAATGCTGGGGAGAGAGTTCCCTGCGCGTCCGCATGACGGCGGAGCCGGAGATGGACGAAAACGACTGGGCGCTTTGCGAAAAGGTGGAAGAAGTGACGCCGGTGATTACGTTTACGGAAGTGGATGTGACAGATCCCTGGTACAAGGGAGAAGAGTGGAAAAAATATCACCAGACCGGTACGGTGGCAACGCTTACCAACGGAAAAATTACGGCGGAAGTAAGTCCCGAGGGCTGGATTCGTTTCTTAAATCAGAGAGGCGAGGTGCTGACGGAGGAATACTGGCGCAACCGTAACCGTATTAACCGCTACTGTGTGCCCCTTCGTGTGGATGCCAGAGAGTTAAAGCCGGTCATGGGCTCCTGCGATTATGAGCTGACGGCGCGTTTTGAAGCGTATGATGATGAGAAAATTTTCGGCATGGGGCAGTATCAGGAAAAGCATCTGGATAAAAAAGGCGCCACCTTGGAGCTTGCCCAGCGAAATTCCCAGGCAAGTGTGCCTTTTTATGTTTCCAGCAGAGGCTATGGTTTCCTCTGGAACAACCCGGCAATCGGTACGGCAACCTTTGGTACCAACAAGACGGAATGGTATGCGAAGAGAACCAAGAAATTAGATTATTTTATCACGGCAGGCGACACCCCGGCGGAAATCGAACTGCATTACAGTGCGGTAGCGGGCAGAACGCCCATGATGCCGGAATTCGGTCTGGGTTACTGGCAGTGCAAATTAAGATACCGTACCCAGGAGGAAATCCTTGCGGTTGCCAGAGAGCATAAAAGGCGCGGACTTCCCATGGATGCCATTGTGGTGGACTTTTTCCACTGGACCATGCAGGGGGATTTCAAGTTTGAAAAAAGAGACTGGCCCGACCCGGATGCCATGGTAAAAGAACTGAAGGATATGGGCATTGAAACGGTTGTTTCGGTCTGGCCCACGGTGGATGAGCGCAGCGAAAACTTCTGGGAGATGAACGGAAAAGGGTATCTCGTGCATTCCGACAGGGGAAACGGCCTCCACATGACCTGGATGGGCAACACGGTATTTTACGATGCCACACATCCCGGCGCCAGAAAATTTGTCTGGGAAAAATGCAAGGAAAATTATTATAAGAAGGGCATCCGTATTTTCTGGCTGGATGAAGCGGAGCCGGAATACGGCCCTTACGATTTTGACAATACCCGATATTACATCGGACCGGCGCTGCAGTGCAGCAATATTTACCCTGCCATGTATGCCAAGGGCTTTTACGATGGACTGAAAGAGTCCGGGGAAAAAGAAATCATGTCCCTGGTGCGCTGCGCCTGGGCGGGCAGCCAGAAATACGGAGTGCTGACCTGGTCCGGCGACATTTATTCTTCGTTCCGCACCATGCGGGAACAGTTGCAGGCAGGCTTAAACATGGGCATGGCGGGTATCCCCTGGTGGACCAGCGACATCGGCGGCTTTGTCGGCGGCAACATTGAAGATGAGGATTTCCGGGAGCTTCTGGTCAGATGGTTTGCATGGGGCGCCTTCTGTCCGGTATTCCGTATGCATGGAGAGCGTTCCCCCTGGTACGAAAGGGAGCAGGAGTTTATTGACAATGTGCGTCAGCTTACCTCCGGTCAGGACAACGAGGTCTGGAGCTTCGGCGAGGATAACTATGAAATTTTAAAGAAGTATTTATTTGTCCGGGAAAATATGCGTCCCTACATCCGGGAATGCATGCGGGCAGCCAGTGAAACCGGTGCACCGGTGATGCGCCCGCTGTTCTTTGACTTCCCGGAGGATAAAAAGTGCTGGGAAACCGAAGACGTTTACATGTTCGGGCCGGATGTGCTGGTGGCTCCCGTTATGGAGCTTGGCGCAAGAGAACGAACCCTTTACTTACCTAAGGGCGCAGAATGGAAAGACGCGATAAGCGGAAAACTGTACGAAGGCGGTCAGACGATTACCGTAGATGCCCCGCTGTCCGTTATCCCGGTCTTTGTCCGGGACGGCAAGGACATCAAGATATTTTAGAGTAGTAAACGACGGCTGTGCCCTCCTGCCTTTTACAAAGTAGCAAATTTACAACCGTGCTCTCCTGCCATTTTCTAAGCAGACTTTTAATCACCGTCAGTACTTAGTTGCCGTATTTTGGCAACTTATGTACTGCTACGGTGATTCCTAAGCGCAAGCGGGTCTGCGAGAAAACGGCAGGAGGCACGGCTTCACAGATTACTAAGCGCAAGCGGGTCTGCGAGGAAACGGCAGAAGGCACGGCTTCACAGATTATTAAGCGCAAGCGAGTCTGCGAGGAAATGCAGGAAGCACAGCACCCCGGCATACTAAGCGAAAGCGAGTCTGCGAGGAAATGCAGGAAGCACAGCACCCCCGGCATACTAAGCGCAAGCGGGTCTGCGAGAAAACGGCAGGAGGCACAGCACCCCGGCATACTAAGCGCAAGCGGGTCTGCGAGGAAACGGCAGAAGGCACGGCTTCACAGATTATTAAGCGCAAGCGGGTCTGCGAGGAAACGGCAGAAGGCACGGCTTCACAGATTACTAAGCGCAAGCGGGTCTGCGAGGAAATGCAGGAAGCACAGCGACCGCCCAATAACATAGAAAGAAGGAACCAAAATGACAGATTACCAGAAAACCATGGAAGAAATCGTAGAAAACGGCATTGCCCAGGGACATATCATCGGCGCCAATGTGCTGATGATAAAAGATGACAAAGAAGTATATTTTAAGAGCCACGGCTATGCGGATAAGGAGAACGGCGTGCCCATGAAAAGGGATGCCATTTTCCGCCTGTACTCCATGACGAAGCCGGTGACGGCAGCAGCCACCATGATACTGGCGGAACGGGGAAAAATCGACCTCTGGGACCCGGTATCCAAGTATATTCCCGAATTTGTGGACTGCAAGGTCATGGAGGAGGACGGCAGACTGGTGCCGCCCAGGCGCCCGGTGAAAATCTGGGATTTACTTACCATGACATCCGGTCTTACCTACCCGGATATGGGCTGCGAGCCCGGCAGACAGATGGATGCGCTGTTTAAGGAATTAAAAGAGAAGCTGGCGCAGGGCATTCACACCGATACGCTGGAGTATTGCCGGCGGATTGCCAAGGTGCCTCTTTGCTTCCATCCCGGCGAAAAATGGAGATATGGTTTGTCAGCGGACATTTTAGGTGGTATCATAGAGGTGGTTTCCGGGGAAACCTTCGGCAATTTCTTGCAGAAAGAAATTTTCGAGCCCCTGGGAATGAAGGATACCGGCTTTGTAGTACCCAGGGAAAAGAAGGACCGTCTGGCAGCCTGCTATCAGTGGAGCAACGAGGAGGGCAGACTCATCCCCTATACGGATAATCACCTGGGACTGGAAGGCTACGGCGAAGATGTGGTATACGAATCCGGCGGAGCGGGACTGGTGTCCACCGTGGATGATTACGCAAAATTTGCCCGCATGATGATGCACTACGGTACATTGGACGGTGTGCGGATTTTAGGCCGTAAAACCGTGGAACTGATGACAAGCTCCCATCTGACCAGGGAGCAGGCGAAAGATTTTAACTGGGACAGTCTGTGGGGTTATGACTATGGATTTTTAACGAGAGTGCTGCGCAATCCCGGCGAAGCAGGCTGCAATGCCAGTGTGGGCGAATACGGCTGGGACGGCTGGACGGGCAATTACATCACCATGGACCCCAGTGAAAACATGGCATTTTTGTATTTTATCCAGAAAACGGATGCCGGCACCACGGAGGAAGTGAGAAAACTCCGCATGACGGTTTACGCATCTTTATGATAATTAATCCTTCTTATAAGAAAGGATAAAACATGAACATTTTAACGGCTGATAATATCACAAAGGCATACGGGGAAAGAAGGCTCTTAGACGGAGCCTCCTTCTTTTTGCAGGAAGGGGAAAAAGTCGGTATCATCGGCATTAACGGCACCGGCAAAAGCACGCTGCTTAAAATTCTGGCAGGAATGGAAGAGCCGGACGAGGGCAAGGTCATCCGGGCGCAGGGCATGGTGGTCCGCTTTCTGCCCCAGCACCCTTCTTTCCGGCCGGAGGATACGCTGATAGAAGCGCTGCTTCGGGAGAACGGAAAAACGGAGGAGGAAGCTACCGACCTGATTACCGATGCCAAAAATATGATGACCCGGCTGGGAATAACGGATTTTAACGAAACATGCGGGCACTTGTCCGGCGGACAAAAAAAGCGTCTGGCACTTATTAGCGTGCTGCTTACGCCCTCCGACTTACTGATTTTGGACGAGCCCACCAACCACCTGGACGGCGACATGGCGGAATGGCTGGAAGAGGTGCTGAAAAAGAGAAAAAATGCGGTCATCATGGTGACCCATGACCGGTATTTCTTAGACAGCGTGGCAGGTAGAATTATTGAAATCGACAGGGGAAAAATTTATTCCCATGAGACCAATTATTCCGGCTATCTGGAAGAAAAAATAAGCCGGGAGGAAATGGCGGAAGCGGCGGAAAGAAAGCGGCAGTCCCTGCTTCGCACGGAGCTTGCCTGGGTGCAGAGAGGCGCAAGAGCCCGTTCCACCAAGCAAAAGGCAAGGCTGGAGCGATATGAAGAGTTAAAGAACCGCAAAACGGAGTCCGTTTCCGCCAACGTGGAGCTAAGCTCCGTTTCTAACCGCATGGGACGGACAACCATTGAGTTAAACCATATTTCCAAGAGCTATCCGGGCAAGGAACTTATCCGGGATTTTTCCTATATTTTCTTAAAGAATGACCGAGTCGGATTTGTGGGCAGGAACGGTTGTGGCAAAACCACCCTGATGAAAATGATTACCGGAGCCGTGCAGCCGGATGCGGGTGATATCGAAATCGGACAGACCATTAAAATCGGCTATTATGCGCAGGAATGTGACATGCCGGACGACAAAAGGGTGATTGATTACATCCGGGATGTGGCGGAGATTATCGATACTACGGAGGGCAAGGTCACGGCGGCAAGGATGCTGGAAAAGTTTTTGTTTTCGGGCGAAGACCAGTATGGTCTTGTGGGCAAGCTTTCCGGCGGAGAAAAGCGGCGGCTGAATCTGTGCCGCGTATTGATGGAAGCACCCAATGTTTTGATTTTAGACGAGCCGACAAACGATTTGGACATCGCCACCCTGACGATTCTGGAAAGCTATTTAGATACATTTCAGGGAATTGTCATTGCCGTGTCCCATGACCGGTATTTCTTAGACCGTACCATGAAGCGTATCTTTGCGTTTGAGGGGGACGGTATCATCCGGCAGTACGAGGGCAATTACTCCGATTATCTGCTGCGGAAAAGTGTGGAAGCGGAGATGCTGAAGGAAGCTGACGGAAGCGGACGAAATGCAGGCAGAGCGGAGAAAGAAGCAGATAAAGAAGCCGCATCTGCGAAGAACGGTGGTGCCGAAGGGGCAACCGATAAAAAAAGCACATGGGACCCCGGTAAACGAAAACTGAAATTTTCTTATAAAGAACAGAAGGAATATGAAACCATTGAGCAGGATATTGCGGATATGGAGCAGCAGATTGCCGATTTGGAAGCGAGTATTCCGAATTATGCTTCCGACTTTGTAAAACTCCAGGAAATCAATCAGAAAACAGAGGAATTAAAAGCGGCTCTCGAAGAAAAAATGGACAGGTGGATGTATCTCGAAGAACTGGCGGCCAAGATTGCGGAACAGTAACGGCGCAAAAGAAAAACGCAGAAGATTTTTAATCTTCTGCGTCGTCCTGGTCTGCCGCAATAGCACTTACCACGGAAGAAACCACGGAAACCACTACTGCAAAGATGATAATTAAAAGGCCGCCGCCCAATAATAAAATTTCCATTGTAATCACTATGCCTTTCTGTAATCAAAATTCTGTAATTCGTAATTTCCATAACCGGTTCATTATCCGGTGCGGAAATCCTGCACCAATCATTTCTAACCCATATTATAGCTTGTTTTTCTAAAAACTACAACCCAAATTCCAAATTTGAACAGAAAAATAAAGCATACTACAGAGAAATTTTTCGGAGATGAACAGTCAGGCTTTTAATGAAATGATGAAAATATCAATCTTGAAAATAAAATTGATGAAATTATCATTTTTCTATTGACAAAGAAAATAAGTGGAAATATAATACACCCATAAACAAGGACAAAGACGTCACGAACAAGTATCGTGGCGTCTTTTTTTGTATGATAGGAAAATGCCGCATGATACGGAAGAAAGGAAGCGAGAGCATGGAAATTAAAATCATAGACGAATCCCAATTTTCCACTTCTGTCTGGTCGGGGGGAAAGACCACGGAAATGTATCTGTATCCGCAGGATGCTTCCTATAAGGAGAGAAATTTTCTTTTCCGCATCAGCTCCGCTACGGTGGAGGATGAAACCTCTGTTTTTACGAGACTGCCGGACATCCACCGGGAAATTCTTTTATTAAACGGCAGCATGGTTTTACAGCACGGCAAGGGCGTTCCGGTTACTTTACAACCCTATGAACCCCATGCATTTGAAGGTGAATGGGAAACGGTAAGCCATGGAAAAGCCACAGACTTTAACGTCATGTATCAAAATTGTAAGAGCTTTGTAAAGGTCATTTCGGAAACCGGAAAGGCGGTCTTTGAAAAGACGGTGGGCATGGATTTCTTCTATAGTAAAGAAGATGATTTCCGGCTGGAGCAGACCATTGTAAAAAGAGGGCAGCTTGCCGTGATAACCGGCCAGCCGGGTGTGGTAAAGCTCATAAGCGATGAAGAAAATCCCGGAATCATTCACGTAGGAATTACCGATTTACCGGGACCTGCAGAGAGGGTGAAATAAGGTGTCAGCACAGGAGTTCAAAAATCAGGTAGCAAGGGTTTCCCATTCATCCAACACCTTTCATAAGTTAGGAACCTTCATGGAAGAAAACTGGGTGAGTGTGGGAATGTTAAGTGCCACGGAGGTGGCAAAGAGGGCGGGCGTCAGCCAGGGCAGCGTCACAAGGTTCTGCAATGAGCTGGGATTTGCCGGATACAGTGAATTTTCCAAAAAGTGGAAGGAGAGCATTTACGAACCGCTTTCCGCACCGGACCGGCTGAAAAATATCCGCGGGGAACACGCCGATCTGGCACGCATGATAGAAGTGGAACAGGAAAACTTAAACAGGCTGCCGGAAATTGTTTCCGGAGAAGCCTATCGCAAGATAGTAAAAGCGATGACGGACCGGAAAAAAATTGTTTTGCTGTCGGCAAGAATTTCCGCCACCCTCTTAGACCAGATACATTACATGCTTTCCAAAATCCGGGACAATGTGCAGATTGTGCTGCCGGGAAGCCCCGAATGGAACAACCTGATACTGGAGAAGCCGGAAGATACGTTTATTTTTACCATTATGTTTCCCCGGTACCCCAACATCCTGATAACGGAAATTGCCGCCTTGCATAAAGCGGGATTTGAAATCGGGCTTATGACCAACAGCATGTTGAGTCCCCTGATACCGCATTCTTCCTATTACATAGAGGTACCGGTTTCCTCCACATCCATTTTCGACTGTTACGGAACGGCAACCGTGCTTCTGAATTACTTAGTGCGGGACATTGCCGGTCAGATAGAAAACTTAGAGGAGCGGCTGAACAGGCTGGAAATCTACGAGAAAGAAAACGATACCTATTACCGGGTATAAAGAACCACAAAAGAAAAACAACGGCTGCGAAAGAAAGCGGGTGATGGGTATGCAGCTTAGGGTAAACAAAGAAAGGCTGAAACAGAATATCGAAGAACTGGCACAGTTTGGCCTCAATGCAAACGGCGGCGTGGACCGTTCCATCGGAAGCGAAGCGGATTTGCAGGCAAGAAAATGGCTGACGGATTACGCGGAAAAGCTGGGAGCCAGGGTCCATACGGATGCCATTGCCAATATCCATGCCGTACTTCCCGGGACGGAACATTTGAAAAAATTAGTCATCGGTTCCCACCACGATGCGGTGCCGAACGGTGGAAAATATGACGGAGCCATGGGCGTTTTATTGGGACTGGAAGTGATGCAGTGCATTTTGGAAAACGGCATCTGGTTAAGACATCCCTACGAGGTGCTGATGTTTACCGCAGAAGAACCCAATCCCTTTTCCATTTCCACCATGGGAAGCCGCAGCATTACGGGAAAAATACCGGAGGAGATGCTCCTTTCCGCCACGGACTGTTATAGCGGCATGCCGCTGCCGGAGGCGATAAAAAGGGCAGGCGGCGATTTATCCCGGCTGAAAGAAGACAGGATGACGGACAAGGAAATGAGCGCTTTTATCGAGTGCCACATTGAACAGAGCCGCAACTTAGACGATGCAAAGCTTTCCGTGGCAACGGTAAAATCCATCACCGGCATTTACCGGGAGGTTGTTACCGTACAGGGGGAAGCCAATCATGCGGGAACCACGCCCATGCCGTACCGGAAGGATGCGCTGACAGCCGCCAGCGAATGTGTGCTGGCGATTGAAAAAATTGCCAGAGAGTTTGGGCAGACCCACATCGTGGCAACGGTGGGCAAGCTAAATGTGAAGCCCAATTCCGCCAACATCATACCGGATTCGGTCAGCTTTATTATGGAAATAAGAACGTCCTGCGAAGAAGAAAAGCAGGCATTTTTACAGAAGGTAACGGAAGAATTTGCAGGTATAGAAAAAGAAAGGGGCGTTTCCATTACAAGGGAAATCAACCTAAACCAGGACGGCGTTGTGATGAGCGACCTGATACAGAAGGTCCTGACAGAGGAAACCAAGCCTTTTCAGAAAAAGACGGTGTCGCTGGTGAGCATGGCAGGGCACGATGCGGTACATATGACGAACCTTACGAAAACGGGAATGCTGTTTGTACGAAGTGTCAACGGCAAGAGCCACTGTGCAGAGGAATACACCCGGATAGAGGATATTGAAGTAGCGGGAAATGTGCTTCTGGCAAGCATCCTGCGGCTGGACGAAATGCTGGATATAAGATAGAGGTAGATTGGAAAGGAAGGATATACATGAGAATTATTGCACCGAAGGTCATTTTACAGGACGGAAAAATTCTTACCGGTTCTGCGGTTGTCATACAGGACGGAAAAATTGTAAAAATCGGACGTCTCAGCACTATCAAAAAGCAGTATCCGAAGGAAGGCATTGAATACTGGACGGACATGGCAATGGTACCCGGTACCATCAATATCCACAACCACTGCTTCCAGAGCCTGCTTCGCGGACTGGCGGTGGGAAAACCGTTTTTAACCTGGAGGGACCAGGCGTTATATAAGTATTCTCCGATTTTAACACCGGACGATTTGTATACCGGTTCCGCCTTCGCTTTTTCGGAAATGATGAAATGCGGTGTTACCACCGTTTCGGATTTCTTCTATGTGCACAACGACGGAAAAGAAAGCGACGAGGCCATTGTGCAGGCGGCAAAGGACGTAGGAATCCGCCTGGTGCTGGCGAGAACCATGTACGACTGGACAGGCGCTCCGGCGGGCTATGTGGAAAGCATTGACACCGCCGTGAACAACACAAGGGATCTGGCGGAAAAGTACAACGGAAGCGAAAGCCTCATGACCAATATTTTACCCGCACCCCACAGCCTGCATGCAGCCAGCACGGACATGGTAAAGGCGGGCTTTGAATTAGCAAAAGAGCTCGGCACCAAGTTCCATATCCACGTAGCGGAAGAACCCTTTGAAGTGGAGGATGTGAAGAAACAGTTCGGCGTAAGACCGGTGGAACTCTTAGATAAAATCGGAGTTTTGGGTGACAAAATGGTTGCCGTTCATGCGGTCTGGCTGGATGAAAACGAGCTGAAGCTGTTCTGCGACAAAAAGGCAAGCTTAGCGTATTGCCCGTCCAGCAATATGTTTTTGGCGGACGGCGTTACCAATATAAAGGAAATGGTGAAGAACGGTGTGACCATCGGTGTCGGTACGGACGGTGCGTGCAGCAACAACCGTATCAGCGTGTTTGAAGAAATGCGTATGGCATCCCTGTTACAGAAGGCGGACAAGTTAGATGCCCTCACCATTGACTCCGATGTGGCATTTGATTTCGGTACAAAGAACGGCGGAAAGATTTTAGATTTGCCAATCGGCGAAATCAAGGAAGGCTGCCGGGCAGATTTAGTGGGACTTGATTTGAACGATTTTTCCATGCAGCCCATGTTTGATAATTACGAACAGCTTCTTCCCAATATTGTCTATTCCATGCAGCCCACCGCTATCCGTAAGGTCGTGGTAAACGGCAGGACTACCGTGGACAGAGGGCATATGGATACTCTTTCGGAAGAAATGGTAACAGAAAGAGTAAAGAAGTTAATGAAAAAATTTCAGAGCGTATAGAGCAGCAAATGTGCTGACGGTTAATTTGGTACAAAGGCGTACGGATGGGAAATCTGTGCGCTTTTTTGTATATAGCAAAGTCATTTTACTTAAAGGAGGAGAAAACTATGAAGAAAAAAATTATCGCAATGTTAACAGCAGTTATGGTTATGGGAGCCCTGGCAGGATGCGGCGGCAGCGCAGCACCGAAGGAAAGCACTCCCGCAGAAAGTAAAACAGAATCCACCGTTTCTGAGGAAACAACGGCGGGAGAAAGCACGGCAGAAACAACCACCGGAGGCAAGGGTACCTTGTATGTAGGTACCGATGCAACCTTCCAGCCGTTTGAGTATGTAGAAAACGATGAATACACGGGCTTTGATATCGACCTGATGAGAGCGCTGGGTGCCGAAATGGGCTATGATGACGTAGAGTTTGTAAACACCGATTTCAAGGGTCTCATTCCCGGGCTGACCGCCAAGAAATTTGACGTCATTGCATCCGGTATGTATATCACCGATGAAAGAAAAGAGAGCATCAACTTTACCGATACCTATTATCCCGGCGGTCTTTCCATTATGGTGCTGAAGGATGACGATTCCGTTTCAAGCATTGAGGACTTAAAGGACAAGAAGGTAGCCGTTCAGGTAGGTACCAAGTCCGTAACCTATCTGGAAGAGAACTATCCGGATATCAAGAGAGTGGAAGTAGAAACCAACAACGAAATGTTCATGTCCCTGGAATCCGGCAAGGCAGATGCCGTTATCACCGGCAGACCCGCAGCCATGGTTTACGCATCCCAGTCTGACAAGGTAAAGGTTCTGGATTATCCGGTAACCGAAGAACTTTACGGTTTCGGTATCCGTAAGGAAGACACCGAGCTTTTAGATGAAATGAATGCCGCACTGGCAGCCATCAAGGAAAACGGTGTATACGATGAAATCTCTGCCAAGTATTTTGGAGAATAAACAATAAGAAACACAGCGGACTGGCAGCGGTGTGGGAAAGGTTAGGTATTGATTATGGATTTTTTAGTGGTATTCAGAAACGGTAATTTCTCTTTTTTAATGACAGGTCTTGCCGCAACCGTTTTTTATACGATTACCGGATTTGTGTTGAGTATGCTGATTGGGCTGATTGTAGCCTTCGGTCAGTTGTCAAAGAAAAAAGTATGCAGGACTGTTGCTGAAATCTATCTTTCCTGGTTTCGCTCCACGCCCCTGTTAGTACAGCTTGTGCTTATTTACTATGGTCTGCCCATTCTCTTCCATATTGACACGAAGGACTGGGTCTGCGGCATTATCGCACTGGGCATGTACAGTGGTGCTTATGTATCACAGGTTATCCGCGGTGCCATTGTTTCCATTGATAAAGGGCAGATGGAAGCCGGCCGTTCCCTGGGATATTCCCAGGGACAGACCATGCGTAAAATCGTACTGCCCCAGGCATTCCGGCGTATGTTAGCGCCCCTTACCAACGAGTTAATCTCTCTTACCAAAAACTCTTCTTTGCTTTCCTGTATTACGGTTGCCGAGCTGTTCCGTCAGGCAAACACACTGATTGCAAAGAACTTCAAAACCATGGAGGTTTATATTTTCGTGGCGATTTTATATTACATCTTAAACAACATCTTTGGTGTAATCGGCAAGGTGCTTGAGAAGAAATTAAGAACCGGGGAGGAATTGGAATGAGCAGAAAAATGATTGAAATTCATGATTTGGAAAAATTCTACGGTGCCCATCATGTGCTGAAAAAAATAAATTTAGATGTGGAAGAAGGCGAAGTGGTGGTTATCATCGGACCTTCCGGTTCCGGTAAAAGTACTTTACTTCGGAGCATCAACTACCTGGAGGAATATCAGGACGGCACCATTATTATTGACGGCGAATACATAGGACGCACCATGAAAAACGGAAAATCCGTGCCCATGGAGGAAAAGAAATTAAATGCCATGCGCCAGAAGGTTGGCATGGTGTTCCAGAGCTTTAACCTGTTCGGACACAAGACGGTTATCCAGAATATTATGATGGCGCCCATGGATTTGAAAAAAGAAAACAGGGCGGACGCCAGGGAAGAAGCCGAGGAGCTTCTCCGTAAGGTAGGACTTCCCCAGAAAGCCAATGTCATGCCTTCCAGCTTATCCGGCGGTCAGAAGCAGCGTATTGCCATTGCGAGAGCGCTTGCCATGAAGCCCAAGGTTATGCTGTTTGACGAGCCGACTTCCGCACTGGACCCGGAAATGGTAGGAGAAGTCTTAAAGGTTATGAAGGAACTGGCAAAATCCGGTATGACCATGGTGATTGTGACCCATGAAATGAACTTTGCCAAGAGCATTGCGGACAAGGTAGTGGTTCTGGAAGAAGGCTCCATTATCGAGCAGGGACCGCCTGAACAGATTTTTGATCATCCGCAGAACGAAAGAACCAAGGCATTTGTAAACATGGTATTTACCAAGGATGTAGTGGAATAAGGCAGGTGGGCATATGGAAAACAAGGTAATAGCTATCAGCCGTCAGTTCGGCAGCGGCGGCAGGGCAATCGGCAAAAAAGTGGCGGAGGAGCTGGACATCCCCTTTTACGATTTGGCAATTATTGAAATGGCGGCGGAGCGCAGCGGCGCAGCCTATGAGGATTTACTGGAAGTGGATGAGAAAAAGGTGGGCACCCGCTGGTATCAGTTTACGGATGAAAACAATGCCCAGTACTCCCTGAAAAAAATCCCGGTCAACGAGGAGCTGTACCGGGTGCAGAAGGAAATCATTCACGATATGGCAGCGAAAAGCTCCTGCGTCATCATAGGACGCGGCGCCGATTATATTTTGCGGAACAACGACAAGCTCTTAAGCGTTTTCGTCATTGCCGACAAGGAAACAAAGGTGGAAAACGTGACGGCGCATTATAACCTGGACAGGGAAAGCGCGCTGGAGCTGATGAAGAAAACCGACAAGCAGCGGAAAAACTACTACAACGCTTACACGGATTATAAATGGGGCGACATCACCAACTACAATATGGTTTTGGACCGCAGCAAATTCGGTATCGACGGCTGCGTGGAAATCCTGAAGGCGGCTTACGACGCCCTGTAAAAAAATGGAAGTCCGGTGGCGGTTAAGTTTGCGGGCGGGCATGCCGATAAATCTTTTACCGAAACATACCAAAACAGTACGGTAAGGAGGACGGCCTATGATAACCATCAGTCTCTGCATGATAGTGAAAAATGAAGAAAAAGTCCTGAAGAGATGCTTAGACAGCGTCAGGGATTTAGTGGACGAAATGATTATCGTGGATACCGGATCCACGGACAGGACGAAGGAAATCGCAGCCTCCTATCCCGGTGCGAAGATTTACGATTTTACCTGGGTGGACGATTTCGCGAAAGCGAGAAACTTCGCTTTTTCCAAGGCAACCTGTGACTATATTTATTCGGCGGATGCGGATGAGGAAATCAACGAGGAAAACCGGAAAAAATTCATGCGCTTAAAGCAAGTGCTTCTGCCGGAAATCGAAATTGTGCAGATGAAATATGTCAACCAGCTTTCCTACGGCACGGTTTACAACTACGACGAAGAGTACCGCCCCAAGCTGTTTAAGAGGGTGAGAGGCTTTATCTGGGAAGGCGCCATTCATGAAACCGTGGCAACCGGTCCTATTGTGTACGACAGCGACATCAGCATCCAGCACAAACCGGAGAGCTTACATACCGGCAGGGATTTTGCCGCATTTGAAAGACTGATAAAAAGAGGCGAGCCCCTCTCTAAAAGACTTAAAAATATGTACGCCAAGGAGTTGTTTATTGCCGGCGGAAAGGAAGATTTCCGGCAGGCGGCGGATTATTTTGAACAGATTGCGGACACGGCGGAGGACGAAGAGGAGCTGAAGGAAGCGCTGGCGGTAATGGTTGCTGCCAAACGGCAGAGCAAAGACACCGACAATTTCTTTAAGTATGCCTTAAAGTCCGTGATACTGGGCGGCTGCTCCGAGGTATGCTTTGAAATCGGCGAATATTATTTTTCCAAGGGCGATTATGAAGAAGCGGTGCTCTGGTATTACAATGCCCGCTACGAAACGGAAGCCATTCTCTGCCTTAAGAAAAAGGAAAGAGAACCGCTGGAAAAATTAGTGGAGTGCTGCGAGAAGCTAAACCGTCCGGAGGATGCTTACACCTACCGGAAAGAATTAGAACAGTTATAAGGGGCTGTTACAGAAAAAGGAAACGGTTACAGAAAAGCCGAAAGAACCCCAATTTGGTAAATATAACAGAAAATTTGCCACCCAATCTTGTGAAAATAAGCCAATAGGCAGAAACGCAAAAAGGTGGTAAGATAACCACATTACCTGTTGAAATTGAAGAAGCGAGACAGAGGGCCCGGAAAGGCTCTCTTAAACGTATATTCATTTCAGGAGGTTTTTTTATGCACAAATTTAAGAGTTATATCTGGGAATGGCTGATTGGATTCAGCCTGATTGTTCTGTATCTGTTAAGCTCCGCAAGGGTGGTAAGCGCGGCGGAAAATCCGTCCTTTACCCATACCCATGCGGCAAAATGCACGCAGAAATTTACGGAAACCTGTGCGGTGCACCACACATGCAGTTATCACGAAGAGCACCAGACAAGGTTCTGCAATACCTGCGGCAAGGGAACCGACCACAAGCTGACGGCGCACACCTATACCTGTTCCAAGCAGAATGACACCTGGCAGCCGGACGGCGTCTGCACCTGTACGGTCTGCGGCACTTCCGTGGGCTGGGTCAATCCGCCCGGAAAAAAGCACGAATATACCGTGGACAGGAGAGTCTGCGGCATGGAAGAGGGAGAGGCAACCGCGACCTTAAGTGTCAGCGCCGACAGCACCGCCTGGACCAATAAAGCGGTGGGACTGACGGCATCTGTGGCGGTACTTAAGGACGATATATCCAGTCAGGGGATTACGCTAAGCTGGCAGGATGGCAAAATGAGTGTCACGCAGAACGGTACCTACACGGTGACCGCTACCAACGGGCAGGGACAGAGTATCAGTGCGTCCGTTGCGGTAAACTGCATCGATACCACGGCGCCGGTGATTTCTTCGGTGACCGGGGACACCGGCAGCATGAGCAAAACCGCCATTTCCGTTACGGTAGCAGCTTCTGACGCGGAAAGCGGTCTGGCGGAGGCTCCTTTTTCCACGGACGGCGGCAGCAGCTTTGGCACCGCCAATACGTTTACGGTAACGGAAGGAAATCCCGTCACCTTTGTGGTAAAGGATAAGGCCGGAAATATGACGCAGAAAACCATTAAGCGGGGGGACTTTCCCTATCCTGCCGAAAAGCCTTCGGAGGGCGGCAACAAACCCGGCGGTGAGAGCGGCGGAACGGGAGGAAGCGGCAACGGAGGAAACAGTGGAACCGGAGGCAGCAGCACCGGCGGCAGTGGAACCGGAGGCAGCACCGGAGGAAACAGCGGAAACGGAGGTAACAGTGGAAACGACAGCAACAGTACCGGAGGAAACAACGGTACCGGCAGTAACGGAACGGACAACGGCGGAGCAGGTAGCGCAGGCGGAAAAGGCAGCAGTGCCGGAGCAGGCGGTAAACAGAATGGCGGCAATGCCGGTAAAAATTCCGATAAAAACAGAACCTCCGGCAAGGACACCGCAGGAAACGGCACAAATAATGCGGATGCCGGAACCGGCGCGGAGGGAAGCAAGAAAGAAAATGCGGCAGGAAAGAGCGGAACGGACAGCAAAATGCTTCTCATCGCCAGACTGGAAAAGGAGCGGCTGTTGGCCCAGAAGGATATGATGGACGACGACAGGCTGGCAGGCGGCTATGCGGATGCCGGAACCGGCGTGGAGGAAAGCACGGATGAAGAAACGCCTTCCCTTAAGAGCAATGCGGGCGGTCTTGCCGGAATGGTAAGCTGGATAGGGACAAATCCGCTTCCGGCAGCAGGCGGTATGCTGCTTCTGGCAGCTCTTCTTATCGGAGGGTACCTGTTCTGGTATTTCGGCGTGGATGTGTACTGCTACGACGGCGGCGAGGAGTATAAGCGTCTGGGACTTTTGTTCGTGAAGAAGAAGCAGGGCTCCTACGAACTGCAGTTTCCCGACGGCATTACGGAGGATGAAGGGAAGGAACGGTTCCGTCTGGTCTTTAAGGGCAGACTGATAAAGCAGGCGAGACACCGCAAGCTTACCATTCATTACGGCGGACGAAAGATATTGCAGTCCATGGAAGAATGTGTAGACTTTGTACTTTAGTCATGTTAAAATCAAAGGCGTTAAAGCTGATAAAAAGAACAGTAATACATAGAGAATAACAGGAAAGAAGGAAGAGTATGAACTGGGAAGAAAATGTCAGAAGGGTAGTCCCCTATGTTCCGGGAGAACAGCCCAAGGACACAAATGTCATTAAACTCAATACAAACGAAAATCCCTACCCGCCCGCACCGGGGGTGGAGAAGCTTAAGCAGGAGTTTGCCTGCGACAGGCTGCGGCTCTATCCCGACCCGGAGGCAACGGTGCTGGTGGATGCGATTGCGAAGCGTTACGGTGTAAAGCCCGCGCAGGTTTTTGTGGGCGTCGGCTCCGATGACGTGCTGGCAATGGCGTTCCTGACATTTTTCAATGGGGAAAAGCCGATACTTTTCCCGGATATTACCTACTCGTTCTATGATGTGTGGGCGGACCTTTACCGGATACCCTATAAGACCTGCCCGCTGGATGAAAATTTCCGGATGAACATCAGGGACTATGAGCAGGAAAACGGGGGTATCATTTTCCCCAATCCCAATGCTCCTACCGGCGTGCTGGAAACCGTGGAAAATATTGAAACCATTGTGAAGAACAACCCGGATGTGGTGGTGATTGTGGACGAAGCCTATATCGATTTCGGCGGCACAAGCGTTCTTCCTCTTGTGGAAAAATACGAAAACCTGCTGGTGGTGCAGACCTTTTCCAAATCCCGCTCCATGGCAGGCATGCGTATCGGTTTTGCAATCGGCAGCAAAAAGCTGATTTCCTATATGAATGATGTAAAGTTTTCCTTCAACTCATACACCATGGACTGGTTTACCCAGATTTTGGGTGCGGAGGCTGTACGTGACGAGGCCTATTTTAAGGAGTGTACGGATAAAATTGTGGAAGTGCGGGAATGGACAAAGGAAGAGCTTAAGAAATTACAGTTCACCTTTGAAGACTCCAGGGCAAACTTTATTTTTGCCAGGCATGCGTCCTTAAGCGGCGATACCATTTTCAAGGCATTAAAGGAAAGAAAGATTTTTGTAAGGCACTGGAACAAGGAAAGAATTTCCGACTATCTGCGTATCACCATCGGTACGAAGGAGCAGATGCAGGCGCTTATAGATGCCCTGAAAGAAATCACACAGATGTAAGAGGAGAAAAACTATGCAGTTTATCAAGAACATGGCAAAGGGTGCCGTAATCGGCATCGCCAACATTATTCCCGGAGTCAGCGGCGGCACCATGGCGGTTACCATGGGCATTTATGACAAGCTGATTTACTGTCTGACCCATTTATTCAAAGAATTCAAGAAGAGCATTAAATTTTTAATTCCCATTTTGCTGGGTGCCGCAGTAGCGCTGGTGGCAGGTTCCTTCGGAATAGAATTTCTGTTTAGGAAGTTTCCGGTTCCCACAAACCTTTTCTTTATCGGTCTGATTCTGGGCGGACTTCCTATGATGACCAAGAAGGTAAAGGGACAGAAAATAAAGGTGGGACACATGATTTCCCTGATTGTCTTTTTTGCCCTGGTTGTGGTTATGGGACTGATGGGCGACAAGGAAGGCAGAGCTGTGGATTTAAGCTTTAACTTCCTGAATGTGATAATTCTTTTTATCGTGGGCGTGATTGCTTCCGCAACCATGGTCATTCCCGGAGTCAGCGGCTCCATGGTTCTTTTGCTGCTTGGTTTTTACAACCCCATTATTGCACAGATTAATGACTTTATCCGTTCCCTTACTTCCAGGGATTTTGCCGGGGTACTGAAGGGCTGCGGCATACTGGTGCCTTTCGGACTCGGTGTGGTAATCGGCATCTTTGCCATTGCCAAGTTGATAGAGATTATTTTCGAAAAGTTCCCGCTGTATGCAAACTGGGCGATTATCGGTCTGATTGTGGCTTCCCCGTTTGCCATTATTTTCAACAATCCTGCAAGCTTTTCAGGGGTTACGGTACTGACGGTGGTAAGCAGTGTCATTACCTTTGCGGTTGGTTTCTTTGTAGCATTAAAACTGGGTGAATAAGGAGACGAAAGTGAAAGCATATACGGATTTCGCTTATGTATACGATACCTTCATGGATGAAACACCCTATGAGGAATGGAGCCTGTTTTTACAGGAAAAAATAAAACAGTACGGCATTTCCAGACCGGAGCGTTCCGAGGATGCCATTGAGTCCGAGAAAAATCTGGTTCTGGATCTTGGTTGCGGCACCGGCACCCTGACGGAGCTTTTAGCGGAAGCAGGTTACGACATGATTGGCGTGGACAATTCCTGCGACATGCTTAACATTGCCCGGGAAAAGAGTGCGGAGAAGGGGCTGGAAATCCTGTATCTGCTGCAGGATATGCGGGAGCTGGATTTATACAGTACCATCGGTACGGTGGTCAGTGTCTGCGATTCCTTAAATTACCTTCTTACCACAGAGGATTTGGAAAAGACCTTCCGGCTGGTGAAAAATTTCCTCTATCCCGGCGGTATCTTTATCTTTGATTTTAATACGGTTTACAAGTACGCCGAGGTTATCGGGGATGCGACCATTGCCGAAAACAGAGAGGACTGCAGCTTTATCTGGGAAAATTATTATTACCCCGAAGAATGCATCAATGAATATGATGTGACGGTTTTTGTGGAAGAGGAAGAGGACTTGTACCGCAAATTTACGGAAACCCATTACCAGAGAGGATATACCCTTGCGGAAATGGAAGAGCTGGTAACAAAGGCGGGTATGTCCATTATTGAAGCACTGGATGCGGACACGAAGGGTCCCGTCCGTCCGGATAGCGAAAGAATATATATCATTGCCGGAAAATCGGGCGCCGACACCTCGGTGCAGAACTGAAAACGCAGGCCTTGAAACAGAGCCTATGATGACAGAAAGCAGGAATGAACAATGCATGATTATATGGTAAGAGCCACAGCGGCAGGTGCCCAGATAAGGGCGTTTGCCTGTACCACAAAAGAGCTTGTGGAGGAAGCAAGAAAAGCACACAACACCAGTCCCGTGGTGACGGCAGGACTTGGCAGACTGTTAAGCGCCGGCTGCATGATGGGCAGCATGTTAAAAGGAGAGGACGATTTGATTACCCTGATTGTGAGGGGAGACGGTCCGCTGCAGGGACTGACAGTGACGGCTGACAGTAAAGGTCGCGTCAAGGGCTATCCTCTGGTGCCGGATGTGATATTACCGGCAAATGCCATAGGAAAACTGGATGTGGGCGGCGCCGTGGGCCGCGGTTACCTCAAAGTTATCCGGGATATGGGCTTAAAAGAGCCGTATGTAGGACAGACGGAGCTTCAGACCGGAGAAATCGCAGAGGATTTAACGTATTACTTTGCCCTTTCCGAACAGGTGCCTTCTTCTGTAGGATTGGGTGTCCTCATGGAGAAGGACAACACGGTGAAGCAGGCAGGAGGTTTTATCATCCAGCTTATGCCTTTTGCGGAGGAAGAAGTCATCGCCAGACTGGAAGATAACTTACAGAACATCAAGTCCGTTACCGCCATGCTGGAAGCGGGGCATACTCCCGAAGAGATGCTTACGCAGATTTTGGACGGTATGGACGTGGAAATCCTGGACACCACGCCGGTTTCCTTCTACTGCAACTGTAGCAAGGAAAGAGTGCAGAAAGCTTTGATGGGCATGGGACGCAGGGATCTGGAGGATATTATAAAGGACGGAGAGGGCATTGACGTCAACTGCCACTTCTGCAACAAGAATTATCACTTCACCATAGACGAGCTGAAAGCCCTGCTGGACGTACAGGAATAGAGAGAAAGCTTGATAGTTTTCCTGTTTTCTGTTGTTTGAGAGGGATAGACACGAATAGAACAATATGATATAATTATCAAAGTGTTCTATAAAAGACCGCGTTAACATGTCAGGCTGCTGATTAGCAGCACTTATTAACGGAGGTTTCAGATATGTGTAATAAACAGAAAAAAAAGGCAACAGTTGATGCTCTTGATTTGATGATTCGTCATGCGGATAAAGGTCCATCCGGTTTTTGGGTGGATGACCGTGAAGGGTGCGGTAATCCTGCAATTTTTCCGGAATTTGAAGACGGCTTGAAACGAGGAGGAATTGTTAATAAAGAACATTACTATTGTCCATGGAACACTGCTATTATGTATGGAGACGGACATGGAAGCATAGGTTATGGCTGCTACTACAGTTGTTCTATCCAAAAGGCAAGGTATCTATCAGAAAAGGAACTCAAAGGGGTTCTTAACCGCTTTAAAACTCGCCTTGAGAATGGAGTTTATGATAGGATTGACCATTTAGTGCCCCTATTGACAGAAAGCGAGAAAATGCACATAGAAGAGCGTATTCTCGCGGAGAAATATGAACGTGAACAACAAGAGGAATATAAGCGGCAGGAACGGCTTAAGAAGGCATCAGCACTGATTAAAAAATATCCAAATGAAAAAGAACTTATAGTGAACTATTATGGAGAAAATGAGTGTAGAAGCATAGAGCGTGGAATTATATTTTTTAATCCGGATTCTCGGCAAGAAGTTGTTGGTGCAGAAAAGATGTCTTATGATGAATACCTGGATGTTCAGTTGGCATCTTTAGGTTATGATTATCGTCATGGGTTTGCAAACGGCATATTTAATGAATTACTTGAATTTAAGGGACAAATTGAAAAAGTTAACGTAGAGTACATTTGTTTTAAGCGCATTTTTATCAGTGGAATGTATCCGGACGGAGAGTGGTTTGTTGACAAGGAAGAACATGTCTGGATGGATAAATCCGGGTTTGAGGAGTTTGTTGTTGGGGATAGTGTTTCATTTTATGCAGAGGTCTATCGCTACATAAAAAAGGGAAACGGAAAGGTTATAGATTACGGATTGCGTAATCCGGCAAATATCTCTAAAATTGATGCATACAAGCTGCCAACGGATGAAGAACTGATGATGCAAGATGTTAGGCAGATTATGTGTGAGGCGTGTTTTTTTGCGGAGCAATGTAATCGTACCTGCTGCATGATGGATTCCAGGGAAAGACGTTCACGAGAGCGTGAAATGTTCAATGCAATAAAGACAAGTAAGGAGATACGGAAATGAAAAGTATTCTTCTTATGTGTGGTGTTGTAACAACATTGCTGCTGAGTGGATGCGGAATGCAGGCTTCCCATGTGGAGATGTTGAAAAACTGGTCTTTTCAGTATAATGAGGAAACGAATGATTATAGTATTTTCTTTGAACTGACAGATAAAAATAATAAGGCATTATCAGCGAATGTTGATGTTGATATTCGAATCGTAAACGATGAATATGAAGAGGTTTATGCAGGAATAAAATCGGTTTCTACAGACGATTATGGTTATTACACAAGTCAGATTGCGGGCGAACAATATCTTGCCAATGTAAGGATTCCTGCCTCAGACATTATGGCAGGAAAATCGGCAAGTGGGAAACTCTATTTTTCAGTTTACAAAGATGATGTCATTCAATTTGATGAAGTGAGTCTTGATATCTTGTACTGTCTGCCGATTGAAGATGTTCAAGTGACATTTGATTTATTTCCATTGGATTTGAAAGTAATGGATTTTACGGGAGAGATAGTATCTGTAATTCAAATTCAAGGAGCAGAATACAAGTTTGACAAGGCGTATGTTCCCCAGCTGACTATTACCATTATTGGAGAAAAGATAAGCGGAAATAGTAATGGAGAGTATGATATAATCAGTTACAAATTATATGACAGTGCGGGGTATATGGTTGACTCCGGAAATGTATATCTTTCGTCCTTGAATAAGAGGGACAAGTTTAAGAATAATTCGGTTGTAATTTATGATGCTACGCCTGGAGAATCCTACACATTTCAGCTATTTGAGTATGGGTGGTAGTGTCATAGGAATTTTGCATAAAGATAAGACTTTGAAAATATTTCAATATGAAAAAAAGCGTGTTTCAGTTGTAGGCTGGAACACGCTTTTGCATTTGGTCATAATAGAAGTATTGGACGTAGATAGTTAGCCATTTATTTTGCTTTATCCAGGCAGGTCTGTATGGTTTCCAGTAAAATGAGAGTGGTGTATTTGTTCTCGTCCTGATAGCTGACGGAGGAAAGGGGTGTGCCGTCTGTAAGCTGGGTGGAAACGGAAGCCAGTGTGGGCTCCATTAAGGGATACATGGTCGTTACCGCCTCATCTAAGTTGACCAGCCGGACAGAAGAAATGCCGCTTTCATTCACCACCACTTCCATATCTACACTGTAGCCGGAAAGGGGCAGGGTGGAAGCATATACGCCGGGTATGTAGGAATTTTTTGCTGCATCGGGATTTTCATTCAGGGAAAAGTCCTCCACAGAGCTTCCGGGCACAGAGTTTTCCATGCTTTCCGAAGACAGCGTGCCGTTTTTGTTTTTGGGAAGAAACATGATGATTAACAGTATAACAAACAAGATTCCCAGCGCGGCGAAGATGCCGGTATAAATCAGTTCTTTTAAATGGAGTACTACGATTTTTGTTTTAGAATTCATAAGGTGTCCTGCACGTGTTCTTTTTTATTAAGGATATGCGGGAAAACCGTGAATAATGCTATTGACAAGACGGTTTCTGCGTTGCTATTATGAAAAATAATGTGATAAATACGGAGGTTTTGCCATGCAGAAGTACACGAAGGAAGATATTTTTAATCTGGTAGAAGACGAGGATGTGGAATTTATCCGTCTGCAGTTTACGGATTTGTTCGGCAATCTGAAAAATATAGCCATTACCGTAAGCCAGCTGGAGAAAGCGCTGGACAATAAAATTTATTTTAACCCGGCATCCATTGACGGTTATGTAAAGGATGAGGACGATGTATTGTTTTTACATCCCGACCTTTCCACCTTTGTTATTTTCCCCTGGAGACCCCAGCAGGGAAAGGTTGCCCGTATGATCTGCGATGTCTATAGACAGGACGGCACTCCTTATGAGGGCGATTCCCGTTACATCTTAAAGCAGGCAGTGGAAGAGGCAGGCAGAAAGGGCTATACCTTTGATGTCAGGACGGAATGCGAATTTTTCCTGTTCCAGACGGATGAAAACGGACTGCCCACCACCGTTACCTATGAGCAGGCAGGTTATCTGGATTTAGCGCCGATTGATATGGGCGAGAATGCCAGAAGAGATATTATTATGACACTGGAGCAGATGGGCTTTGAAATTGAGTCCTCCCACCATGAGGATGCGCCCGCCCAGCATGAAATTGATTTTATGAACGATGAAGCTGTAGCGGCGGCTGACAATATGAACACCTTTAAGCTGGCAGTCAAGAGTATTGCCAAGTCCCACGGTCTGCATGCCACTTTTATGCCCAAGCCGAAGCAGGGTGTCAGCGGTTCCGGCATGAATATCAAGATGTCCTTAAAGAAGGACGGAAAGAGCATTTTCGAGCCGGTAAACGACAATGGAGAACTGAGCAAGGAAGCCATGTGGTTTATCGGAGGACTGCTTAAGCATGTAAGAAGCATGGCGCCGGTTACCAATCCTCTGGTAAATTCCTACAAGCGTCTGGTGCCCGGTTTTGAAGCACCGGTGCAGATTGGTTTCGGCAGCCGCAGCAGAAGCGTTATGGTATATCTTCCTCACATTGTAGGAGAAGAAGCCAGACTGGAATTCAGAAGCCCGGATCCTGCAGCCAATCCTTATCTGACCTTAAGCCTTTGCTTACAGGCAGGTCTTAAGGGTATTGAAGAACATACCGAACCGGATATGGACGCCAAGGCGGATATGCCGGACAATCTCTGGGAAGCAATCCGCAGCATGGAAGAGGATGCTTTTGTGGAGGAAGTGCTTGGCAGCAAGGTAAATAAACGCTACCTGGAATTAAAGAAAGCGGAATGGAACCGTTACCGTGTGCAGGTTTCCGAATGGGAAATCAATGAATATCTGTACCGTTTCTAAAGAGAGCCACCTCATAACAATACTTAAAAGGAAGGTGGTTCTGTGACAAATATTCTTGTGGTTTTTCCGAAACTGGAAGAAGGCAGGAGCATTAAGAACCTCTTGGTACGCAGTGGTTTCAACGTGACCGGTATCTGTACCTCCGGCGCACAGGCGGTGGCGCGTGCGGACGAATGGAACGAAGGAATTATTGTGTGCGGATATAAGATGACGGATATGCTTTACTCACAGCTGCGGGAGCTTCTGCCGAACGATTTTGAAATGCTTGCCCTGATGCAGGCGCAGCACATTGGTGAAATACGAAAAGATAATATAGTATGCCTGGGAATGCCGCTTAAGGTACAGGAACTGGTGAACACCGTCAATATGATGGTGGACAACATGGAGCGACGCCGGAGAAAGCGGAGACTCACTCCCAAGGTACGAAATGACAAGGATGCGGCTATGATTGCCGAAGCCAAGGAGCTTCTCATGAGCCGCAACCATATGACGGAAGAGGAAGCGCATCGTTATATCCAGCGCTCCAGCATGGATACCGGTACCAATATGGTGGAAACGGCGCAGATGGTGTTGACCATGATGCGGTAAAGAAAGAGTATTTTTTGCATATAGAAATGGCACAAAGCTTGCAGTTATGGAAAGGAATGGACATTACTATGAAATTTACAAAAATGCATGGTTGCGGCAATGATTATATCTATGTGGACGGCAGTAAGGAGATTATCCCGGCGGAAAAGAAGCCGGAAATTGTAAAACGGTTAAGTGACAGACATTTCGGCATTGGCGGAGACGGCGTGATTTTCATCAACCCTTCCGAAGAAGCGGACTTTGAAATGGAAATGTATAATGCGGACGGCAGCCGGGCAGAGATGTGCGGAAACGGCATCCGCTGTGTGGCAAAATATGTGTATGACAAGGGACTGACCACCAAAAAGAAAATCAGCATTATCAGTGCCGGAAAGGTAAAGCATTTATGCCTGACCATCCAGGACGGTAAAGTGATTTTGGTAAAGGTGAACATGGGCGCCCCGGAGCTTGTTGCGGAAAATATTCCCGTGGTGAGCGAAACGGAAACCGTGCTGGATGCTCCCATTACCGTACAGGGAAAAGAATACCGCATGACCTGCGTGTCCATGGGCAATCCCCATGCAGTTGTTTTTATGGATAATGTGGCAGACCTTGCCATTGAAAAAATCGGACCTTATTTTGAAAATCACGAAAGATTTCCGAAGCGGACCAACACGGAGTTTGTAAAGGTAATCGACAGAAACACAGTGGAAATGCGCGTCTGGGAAAGAGGAACCGGCGAAACCCTTGCCTGCGGAACCGGCGCCTGCGCTACAGTAGTGGCCTGTATCTTAAACGGTCTTACCGAAAATCAAGTTACCGTAAAGCTGCTCGGCGGGGAACTGGAAATTTTCTGGGACAGGGATGCCAATCTGGTTTTCATGACAGGTCCCGCAGCTACCGTATTTGAGGGCGAAATGGAGATTTAAAAATTCCGAAAGAAAGTAAGAATATAAAAAAGTCACCGGAAACTTTCAAAAGAAAGCAACGGTGACTTTTGGTTTTCAGAAACTGTGAATATACAGGCGGCTATGCCAGTGTAGCCTTGTCAATCAGAAGGCAGGCACAGAAGCCTTTTTCCGGCTGGAAACAGTAGATGGACAAATCCCTGTCAAGCGCCCGGCTGTAACCGTGAAGTACCTTGGAACCGCCGTTGATAGCAATTTCCGCATATGCGGGCAGCCATCTTTCGTCTGCATTTTCAAAGATATCGTAAAAGGACTGGTTCAGCATCTGGGCTACCGGCTGATTGGAAAGCTCGCCCATGGAGTCGTTGCAATAGCGGAAGATGAAGGTGGTTTCTTTGCCCTTTTCGTCAAATACCAGCTCAATCACACAGAAAGGCGCGGGCATGATATCCAAAACGGAAAAACGGGTATTTAATTCGGCACTGACCTCTTTGGAATGACGCGCCTGGCTTTTTGCAAGCTCCTTCATAATGGTCTTGTGCTGTATGGGATCGTGGGTACGTCCGGTGAAGCTTTTTCCGTCCGTGGTGAGGTAGGTGCCACGGTAAATCTTTACAATTTGCGATTTGGCAAGCAGTACACCTTTATTGATACGGAGAAAGTCCTCTTTGGGCAGAGCATCGGAAAATGCTTTTAAGCCGATGTAGGTATTTAGGGTGCGGCCGTCCAAAAGATGCAGCTCCGTCTGGGCGCCGGTGCGAATCAGATAACGGATATCTGCCGGTGCGATTTTTTTTCTTCTTAAAAAGGAGTGGGCATAATGTGTCATCTGCTCCATATAGAAACCTCCTGCTATGTGTTCATTCCATATCTATTATACGGGATTTCCGACAAAAAGACAATCTCCCTGTCAAAAACTTTTCCCATTTTTATTAAAAAACTTTGCCTGTTTTTTTATCCGGCTTCTCATTTTAACTGTATTGTGATAAAATAAAAAAGTTGCCTTGTAACAGGAAAAGCAGCCCTGCAATCGGCAGCAGGAAACAGAGAAAGGAAAACTCGCTCTATGAAAAAAATTCTTGTGTATCTTAAGGACTACAAAAAAGAATCCATTTTAGCGCCTTTGTTCAAGATGCTGGAGGCTTCTTTTGAATTGCTGGTGCCTCTTGTGGTGAAAAAAATCGTAGATATCGGTATTGTCAATTCCGACAGGGGGTATGTGGGAAAAATGTGCCTTCTGATGATAGCGCTTGGTCTGATTGGTCTGGTGTGCTCCATTACGGCGCAGTACTTTTCCGCCAAGGCCGCGGTGGGATTTGCTACAAAATTAAGACACGTGCTGTTTGGACACATGCAGAAGCTGTCCTATGCGCAGACAGATCACATGGGTACATCCACCATGATTACCCGTATGACCAGTGATATCAACCAGGTGCAGAACGGTGTCAATCTGGTGCTCCGTCTGTTCTTGCGTTCTCCGTTCATCGTGTTCGGCGCCATGATTATGGCATTTACCATTGATGTAAAAGCAGCGCTTATCTTTGTGGTAGTTATCCCGCTTCTGTCCATCGTGGTATTCGGCATCATGCTGATAACCATTCCCTTATATAAAAAAGTGCAGGGCGGTCTGGACAGGCTCCTCGGCGTTACCAGAGGCAACCTAACCGGTGTGAGAGTCCTGCGTGCGTTCCATAAGGAAGAGGAAGAAAGAAAAGCATTTGACGAAGCCAATGAAAATCTGACCGGTTTCCAGATGTTTGTAGGAAGAATTTCCGCCGTTATGAACCCGGCAACCTACATCATCATAAACGGCGGACTGGTAGTGCTTCTCTGGGTGGGAGCCGTAAAGGTAGACAACGGCATTCTGACACAGGGTGCGGTGCTGGCGCTGGTAAATTACATGTCCCAGATTCTGGTGGAGTTAATCAAACTGGCAAACTTAATTATTACCGTCAACAAGTCCATTGCCTGCGGCAACCGTATTGAAGCCGTTTTAGAGCTTACTCCCGGCCTTACCAACGGCAAGGTAACGGAAACCGAAGCGAAGGAAGATGTTCCCGTGGTTTCTTTTGAACATGTATCCCTGACCTATCCGGGCGCCGGCGCGGAAAGCTTAACGGACATTGACTTTAAGGCAATGAGAGGACAGACCATCGGTGTTATCGGCGGTACCGGTTCCGGCAAATCTTCGCTGGTAAACTTAATTCCCCGGTTTTACGAAGCTACAAAGGGAAGTGTCAAAATCGACGGTGTGGCAGTGGAAGACTACGACTATAAGGCGCTTCGTGCCAAGATTGGTATGGTACCCCAGAAGGCAGTTCTGTTTAAGGGCACCATCCGGGAAAACCTGTTAATGGGACTTCCCGAAGAATATAAAAAGAAGCTGGAAGAAAATCCTGACAGCAGGGATGAAACCATAGAAAAAATGCTCCGCGACGCACTGGAAATTTCCCAGTCGGCAGAGTTCGTGGACAACAAGCCGGAAGGCATGGAAACCATGGTCAGCCAGGGCGGTAAGAACCTCTCCGGCGGACAGAAGCAGCGTCTGACCATTGCAAGGGCGCTGGTCAGAAAACCGGAAATACTTATTCTGGATGACAGCGCTTCCGCACTGGACTATGCAACCGACTTAAAGCTGCGGAAAGCCATTCATGGCATGGAGCAAACACCTGTGGTGTTTATCGTATCCCAGCGTGCTTCCTCCCTGCTTGCGGCGGACAGCATTATTGTCCTGGATGACGGCAACGTAGCAGGTATTGGCACACATGATGAGTTGCTTGCTTCCTGCAGCGTTTATCAGGAAATTTACTATTCCCAGTACCCGGATAAGAGAAAGGAGGCATAGGTATGAAGACAAAAAACAATGGTTCTACCATGAAAAAAGTACTTCGTTATATCGGAAAATATTGGTTTTTCTTACTGTGCTCCATTGTCTGTGCGGCGCTGACCGTCACGTTTACTTTGTATATCCCCATTCTCACCGGTGATGCGGTGGATGCGATTATCGGTCCCGGACAGGTAGATTTTACAGTCCTTTTGGAAATCTTAAAGAAAATGGGCATTGCCATTCTGCTGACGGCGCTCACCCAGTGGATTATGAGCGTGTGCAACAACCGCATTGCCTACCATGTGGTACAGGACATCCGTAAGGATGCGTTTGACAAAATCCAGATTTTACCCTTGAAGTATCTGGATGCCCATCCCTACGGCGAAATCGTAAGCCGTGTCATTGCGGATGTGGATCAGTTCTCCGACGGTCTGATTTTAGGATTTACCCAGTTGTTCACCGGTGTCCTTACCATTTTCGGAACCCTGATTTTCATGTTCCGTCAGAATGTGGGCATTACACTGGTGGTTATCTGTATTACGCCTGTCAGCATGCTGGTGGCAAATTTCATTGCGAAAAAGACCTACCGCATGTTTAAGCTGCAGTCCGAAACCAGGGGCGAGCAGACCGCATTGATTGATGAAATGATTGGAAATCAGAAGGTGGTGCAGGCGTTCTCCTATGAGGAGGAAGCCATGAAGCGTTTTGATGTAATAAACGAAAAGCTTTCCGGGTACTCCCTGCAGGCGATTTTCTTTTCCTCTACCACAAATCCGGCAACCCGTTTTGTAAACAGCTTGGTGTATACCGGTGTCTGCATCGTGGGTGCGCTGTCCGTCATCTCCGGCAGAATTACCGTCGGTGTGCTGTCCTGCTTCTTAAGCTACGCAAACCAGTATACCAAGCCCTTCAACGAAATTTCCGGCGTGTTTACGGAATTCCAGAATGCGCTTGCCTGTGCGGCACGTATTTTTGAACTGATTGAAGAAACTCCCCAGGTGGAAGAGCCTGCGGATGCCAGGGTGCTCACCCATGCGGACGGCAGAGTGGAGCTTACCGATGTGGCATTCTCCTATGACCCGGACAGAAAGTTAATCGAGGATTTGAATTTGCATGTGGAAAGCGGCAGGAGAGTGGCGATTGTCGGACCTACCGGCTGTGGCAAGACCACGATTATCAACCTGCTCATGCGTTTCTATGATGTGGATGCGGGAAGCATTGCAGTCGATGATACCGATATCCGTAAGCTCACCAGAAAGAGCCTGCGTGAAAATTACGGTATGGTGCTGCAGGAAACCTGGCTGAAGGCGGGAACGGTAAGAGAGAACCTGATTATGGGCAAGCCCGATGCAACGGATGAGGAAATGATTGCGGCAGCCAAGGCAGCCCATTCCCACAGCTTCATCAAGCGTCTCCCGAATGGCTACGACACCGTACTTTCCGAGGACGGTGAGGGACTTTCCCAGGGACAGAAGCAGCTTTTGTGTATCACCAGAGTTATGCTCTGCCTGCCTCCCATGTTAATCCTGGACGAGGCGACCTCCTCCATCGATACCCGTACGGAAATCCGTATCCAGAAGGCGTTTGCCAAGATGATGAAGGGCAGAACCAGCTTTATCATTGCCCACCGTCTGTCCACCATCGTGGATGCCGACATCATCTTAGTGATGCGCGACGGCCACATCATCGAGCAGGGCAGACACGAGGAACTGCTTGCAAAAAAGGGCTTCTATGCAGACCTCTATAACAGCCAGTTCGTGCTGAGTGAGAACTAAGGTATATTGCCCCAAGTAGACTTTAAATATACTTTAAAAATAACTATTTCTTCAACACAAGCGATTTACGGTATGCCGACGGCGACATACCGTATTTCTTTTTAAATTGCAGATAGAAGGTCTGCCGGTTGGCAAAGCCGATCATGGTGTCGATGTCCTGGATGGGAATGGACGGATTGGCTAAAAGCTCCTCGGCGGCTTTCAGGCGGCAGGAAGTGACGCTTTCCCAAAGGGAGGCGCCGGTCGCCCGCTTGAAAATACGCTCCAGATACGTGGCGTTTAAGCCGATGTGGTCGGCAATCTGCTCGTTGCTTTTAATCAGATAGAAGGCCTCGCGAATATAGTCGGTGGCTTTTTCTACATAATACTGGGCGGAGGATTTCTCCGTCATGGGAAGGCGGGACAGCTCGGCTAAAAAGTGATAGCTTAAGCTGTTTAAGTAAAGATTGTCGCGCCTGCCTTCGTATTCGTGGTACAGCCGCAGCATGTCGGGCTTTAAGCTGCGGGCATCCGGAAAGATGCGCACATCCTCTAAGGAAGAGAATAAAAGGCAGATGTCTAAAGAACTGTTTAGTAACTGCAGAAAAGGCGGAAAGGCAGCCTGCCCGGGCGCCGCATCAAAGGACAATGAAAAGCCCAGTACCGTGCAGGGACGCTCATGGTTAAAATGAATGCGGTGGGGAATGGAAGAGTCTAAAAGAATAAGGTTCCTCTTAGTGAGAGGGTATTCCTTTCCGGCTATTTCATACACACAGCTCCCTTCCGCAATATAGTTGCATTCAAACAGACCATGGCTGTGTACATCCATGGAATAGTACTTCCAGTTTCCGTTCATATAGGCACAGTCCACGTAGAGTGGCAGATTGGGCACATTCTTAATATCCATAGTCATATCTCCTTTTTATTACTTTACCATAGAATGTTAAAAATAACAACCTGTATATTTGCAAAAAGTCAGGAATGATTATAGAAATATGGGTAAAAAATCAGTACAATGGGCTTACAGAAGCGAAAAACCAAGAAAGGCGGACAGGCTTTATGGCAATTATCCATCAGGAAAAAAGTAATAGTTTTATGTTAAATACGCCGAATACATCCTATGTAATCGGCATTGCGGATGCGGAAAAATTCGTAGGACATGCTTACTACGGAGAAAGACTTTCAGAGGACGATGTCACTTATCTGATGCGTACGGGAGAAGCTCCTTTTACCCCGGACAAAAACAGCCGTGACAGACTTTCCTTTTTAGACTGCTTCCCCCAGGAATACCCCACACAGGGTATCGGTGACTACAGGGAAAGCGCTATCGTTGTAAAGAGCGCGGGCGGACACAATGCCCTGCAGTTAAATTTGACGGATTACCGCATTTACAGGGGGAAGGAAAAGTTACAGGGACTGCCGGCTACCTGGGGCAGCGAAGAGGATACGGAGACACTGGAGCTTACACTGGAGGACAAGGTGCTTCACGTAAAAGCCATTCTTTCCTACAGCATTTTTGAAGGCATTGATGCGGTAGTAAGAAGCGTCCGCATCGTAAACGCCGGCACGGAACCGGTGATGCTTGAAAAAGTAATGTCCGCATCCATCGATATGGATGATGCGGGTTATGACAAGATTATCCTGCACGGCTCCTGGGCAAGAGAACGTTATATTGACCGTACTCCCGTAAACCACGGCGTACAGAGCACCTCTTCCCTGCGTGGCGAAAGCGGCCATCAGCAGCAGCCGTTCATGGCGCTTCTTTCCCACAGCACCACACAGGATGTCGGCGACATTTACGGTATGCATTTAATTTATTCCGGCAACTGCATGACACTGGCGGACAAGGGACAGTTTGACAACATCCGTCTGATGACCGGTATCAATCCGGCAGGCTTTTCCTGGAAATTAAATCCCGGCGAAGAGTTCCAGGCGCCGGAAGCGGTTCTGGTTTACTCTAAGGAAGGCATCGGCGGCATGAGCCGTGTGTTCCACGACCTTTACAGACAGCATTTAATCCGCGGCGAGTACCGTGATAAAAAGCGTCCCATCCTCATTAACAACTGGGAGGCCACCTATTTTGATTTCAACACCGACAAGCTGCTTGCCATTGCAAAGGAAGCAGCAAAGGACGGCATTGAAATGCTGGTTATGGACGACGGCTGGTTTGGAAACCGCTGCGATGACAACCGTGCGCTGGGCGACTGGTTTGTAAACGAAGAGAAGTTAAAGGGCGGTCTGAAATATCTGGTTGACGAGGTCAATAAGGCAGGCCTCAAGTTCGGTATCTGGTTTGAGCCGGAAATGATAAGCCCCGATTCCGATTTATACCGCGCACATCCCGACTGGGCGATTGCCATTCCCGGCAGAACCCCGGGACTTGCCCGCAACCAGTATGTGCTGGATATGTCCCGCAAGGAAATCCAGGACTACATTTTTGAAAGACTTTCCGCAATCCTGCACAGCGCCAACATCGAATATGTAAAATGGGATATGAACCGTCCTCTGTGCGACATGGGAAGCGCAGCCCTTTCCGCAGACTGCCAGGGCGAGCTGTTCCACAGATATGTCTTGGGTATGTACAGCCTGCAGGAAAGACTGGTAACGGAATTCCCTCATCTGCTTCTGGAAAACTGCTCCGGCGGCGGCGCACGCTTTGATGCCGGCATGCTTTACTACAGCCCGCAGATCTGGTGCTCCGATGATACGGATGCCATTGAAAGACTGACTATCCAGGAAGGCACGGCTCTTATTTACCCGCTTTCCGCTATGGGCGCCCATGTCAGCGACTGCCCGAACCACACGGTAGGACGTACCACGCCGTTTGAAACCAGAGGCTATGTGGCGCTGGCAGGTACATTCGGCTACGAGCTGGATATTACCCGCATTCCGGAAGAGGACAGAAAGATGATTCCCGATCAGGTAAAAATGTACCACAAGTACAATGATCTGGTACGCACCGGTGATTATTACCGGATTGCTTCCTTCCGTGAAAACAGAATGTATGACTGCTACATGGTAGTGGCAAAGGACAAATCCGAAGCCCTTATGACCTACATTCAGGTAATGGGCAGACCCAACTCCCACTCCCGCCGCATTTTATTAAAGGGACTGGCGCCGGAAAAGATTTACCGCATCGAAGGCGAAGACCGTACCTACACCGGAAGAACCCTGATGCAGGCAGGTGTTCTGGTGGAGAACCTGTGGGGCGATTACAAGGGACGTCTGTATCATATTATCGAAGCATAAATGTGCAAAAATGTAAGATGGATTTTTAGGCTCCGGCAGTATATAATAGGGACATCAATACGAAAGGTGCGTAATTAGTATGAACAATAAAGAAATTCTTTTTTTGAACCCCTGCTTAAAGGATGTGGTATGGGGCGGTAAAAAGCTTCGCGATGAATTTCATTACGAAGGAGCCGGGGATTCCACCGGCGAGTGCTGGGGTATCAGCGCGCATCCCAACGGGGACGATACCGTTAAGAACGGAGAATTCGCCGGCATGAAGCTTTCCGAGCTTTACAAAACTCACAGGGAACTGTTCGGAAACATTCAGGCGGAAGAATTTCCGCTTCTGGTGAAAATCATCAATGCGGATGCGGATTTAAGCATTCAGGTCCACCCGGACGATGCCTATGCCAGAGAGCACGAAGGCTGCCCTTACGGCAAGACCGAATGCTGGTATGTCATGGACTGCCCGGAGGACGCAAGCCTTGTCATCGGCCACCATGCAAAGACCAGAGAAGAACTTGCGCAGATGATTCACGAAGACAGATACGAAGAACTGGTCCGCCAGATGCCGGTAAAGAAGGGTGATTTCATTCAGATTGTGCCCGGTACCGTGCATGCCATCAAGGGCGGCTTTACCATTTTAGAAACCCAGCAGAGCAGCGACATTACCTACCGTGTATACGATTACCACAGACTGGTGGACGGCAAGGAAAGACCGCTTCACGTACAGCAGAGCATCGATGTCATTACCGTGCCGGATACTTCCGCGGAAAAGGCAGTCAGCCATACCCAGGATATGCCGAAGGATACGGTAAATGAACTGATCAGTTGTGAATTCTACAAGGTTTACAAGGTAACAGTGGAAAAGGGCGTAACCGTGCCCATGGAAGGACCTTTTATGCTGGGCAGCGTGCTGGACGGCGAGGGCAGCATTGACGGCACTCCGGTAAAGAAGGGTGACCATTTCATTCTCCCGGCTGTTTACGGGGATGCGGCGCTCACTGGTTCCATGGAACTGATTTTCTCCACGGTAAACGGGACCGGAAAGGACAAAGCATGAATTACACCATAGAAAATGAAGAATTAATACTGGTAATCAGCAGCCACGGTGCGGAGGTACGCTCCCTGAAGGATAAAAAGACCGGCAGGGAATACATGTGGTGCGGCGACGCCGCTTACTGGGGCAGGGTGTCCCCCGTTCTGTTCCCCATTGTGGGTGCGGTAAAGGACAATACCTACCGTTTTAAGGATAAGACCTATCATATGTCCCAGCATGGTTTTGCCAGGGATATGGATTTCTGCCTGACGGAAGAATCAGAAGGGGAAATCTGGTTCTGTCTAACTGAGCAGGAAGCCACATTGGAAAAATATCCGTTCCCGTTTGTGCTGGAAATCGGCTATAAATTGGAGGGACGGAAGGTAAAGGTGATGTGGCGTGTGACCAACCTTTCGGAAGAGCCGCTGTATTTCTCCATCGGCGGACATCCGGCTTTCTGCTGCGAAAAGAGAGAGGCGGAAAAAATCACCTGTTATCTGAAGTTTGAAGGGGTAAAAGAACTGGTCAACCGAAAGCTGGAAGGAGGTCTGGCCTCCGATACGGTAGAAGAGATTGCATTGGAGGACGGCGGCTATCTGCCTGTGACGGAAGAGTTGTTTGCGGAGGATGCGCTTATTATTGAAAACCGCCAGACGCAGGAGGTTTCCTTATGTGATTCCGAAAAGATTCCCTACCTTACCGTGAAATTTGATGCGCCCCTGTTCGGTGTATGGTCACCGGTGGGCAAGAACGCGCCGTTCATCTGCATCGAGCCATGGTACGGCAGATGTGACAGCGTCCGTTTTGACGGAAGCTTAGAGGAAAGGGAATGGGGCAGCGAACTTTTGCCCAATACATCCTTCCAGACCGCGTACACCGTTTCCGTATAAATTTTTTGACTTAAAACGTAAAATGAGAAATCCGAAAGCATTATCTTATAAAATCTTAAGAAATGTTTTCGGATTTTTTTACATTTCGGACATGACCTCTATACAAAAATAGAGTATACTGTAAATTCAGAAGCAAACCGAAAGGAACAGAACATGACTAACGAACAGTATTACGATTTAATCCGGCCTTACGAGGATGCCATGAATCTGATGAAAACCAGACTGGAAATATTAAATCACAATATATACGACCGAAGCCATACCGAAGAAAACCAGCCGGTACATCACATGCAGTACCGTATCAAGGAAAAGAAAAGCATGGAGGAGAAGCTGGCGCGCATCGGTGTAACCGACAGTGTGATGAATGCCAAGGATTACCTGATGGACATTGCGGGCATCCGCGTCATCTGTTATTTTCAGGCAGAGGTTTACGAGATGGTGGAAGCCTTGAAACGGCATGAGGACCTGATTGTTATCAAGGAAAAGGATTACATCAAAAATCCCAAGGACAACGGCTACCGCAGCTACCACATCATTTTCGGGGTGCCCCTTCATACCATGGACGCCATGGAGTACTATCCGGTGGAAGTGCAGTTCCGTACCCTGTCCATGGATTTCTGGTCCAGCATGGAGCATCGTATCTGTTACAAGAAGGACAGAAGCGATACGGAGGAATTGAAGAAGCAGCTCCATGCCCTTTCAGAGTCTCTGAATCTGATTGAAACCGAATTAAAAGATTATGTAAAGTAACACGAAATTTACCATAAATGAGGGGGTTCTGTTTCGTTACTATGACAGAAGCGGGATTCTTGGGAAGGAATCAGTGTGACCGAGGAGAAATTTTCAGAATGCATACAGGCCATGAACCGGGGAGACAAGGACGGGCTGCGGCAGGTTTACGAAGAGTATGTTTCGTACATATACGGTATTGTCCGCTCCCTGCTTGCAAGCAGGGAAGAAGCGGAGGACGTGACCAGTGAGTTTTTTATAAAACTCTGGGAAAAGTCGGATTCTTACCGGGCGGGCAACGGACATAAGGGCTGGATGGCGACCATAGCCCGCAACTTAGCCATAGATACCCTGCGGAAAAAGCGCCGGGAGGAGCCGGTGGACTTTCAGGCACAGACAGGCTCGGAGGAAGAGGTCTGTACGGAGGCGGCATCCAGGGCGCTTCATGCCACGGACGGCAAAAGCGTGGAAGAGGAAGTGGTCGGCAGCCTGACCGTGAAGGAGGCATTTTCCTTACTGAAGGAGCCGGAACGGGAGGTTGTGCACTTAAAGATCATGAGCGGCATGACCTTTCAGGAGATTGCGGACTTACTGGGCTCGCCCATGGGCACCGTCACCTGGCGGTACCGGGAAGCCATGAAGAAATTAAGGAGGTATGGGTATGAAGAAGCTTGACGAAGAATATAAAAAAGCATGTGCCGAAGAAACACCCGACCTCTGGAACCGGATAGAGGCGGGACTTCCGCAAAAGACAGAGCAGACGGCAAAGGCTGGTAACGGTGCTCTGACGCAGGCAGCTATCCGCAAGGTCTGGATGCGCTACGGAGCCTTTGTGGCAGCAGCCGTTATGGTGCTTGTGACAGTGCCGGGGCTTCTTCGCATGACGCAGGCAAAGAGCACTGCCGAAAATGCTGCACCTATGAGCATACAGGACATGACAGCCGCCAAAGAAAACACGACGGGTATGACGAATACGGAGGGGATAGCTGCGGACAGCGCGGATACGGCGTTTGCAGATGCCTTCCCCGGGGAATGTGACGATGCGTATTCGGGAGAAGCGGAGAACGGCGCTGCGGTGGAAAATTCTTCTGCTACGGAAATGCTGCCGGGTGTGAGCAGCATGGAGCTTAAGGTGACGGCAGTAGAGGAATACGACGGTTACGAGCTGGTAAGTGTGGTGAGCGGGGACGGCATGTTTGAGACCAAAGCGGTTTTCCCGGAGGAAGTAAAAAAGAAACTGGATTTTACCCTGACGGAAGGGGAGTACTACATGTTTACCTTACGACAGGATACAGATAAAGATTTCCCGTACTGCCACGTTGTTGCGGTGGAGCAAAAAGGGGAATAACAGACAGAGGAATAAAAGGTTTGGAAGAGAAATGAATGTAAAAAAATTACTGAGTGTTTTATTGTTTCTGGTTATTATGGGAGCCACGGTTTTTGTGGTGCTCAGAAATCAGGATTTAACGGAAGTGCTGCATACGGTAGCCGGCATGAATAAAATTTATCTGGGACTGGCAATCGCCATGGCAATTTTTTTTGTGGGAGCGGAGGGACTTCTGTTTTTCCATATGTTTCATTCGCTGGGAGAAAAAGCGGGCTTTCTGCAGTGCATTAAGTACGCTTTTGTGGGCTTCTTTTATTCCGGCATCACGCCTTCCGCATCCGGCGGGCAGCCCATGCAGCTATATTATATGAACAGGGACGGACATTCCTTTGTGCACAGCACCATAGCATTGGTCTGCGCCGCCATGGCGTACAAGCTGATTTTAGTGCTCATGGGTATCGGCATTGCCCTGTTCTGGTGGCAGGGACTTAAAAGTAATATGGGCAATCTCATGCCACTTTATTTTTTGGGACTGGCGCTGAACTCCGTGCTGGTATTGTCCTTACTCCTGTTACTTGCCTTCGGGGCGAAAATTGAGAAAATCATTCTGGTGCCTGAGAGGTTCCTTATTAAAATCCATCTGTTAAAGGATTCTCCGAAAAGAAGGGAAAAACTGCATGAAATGGTACTGCAGTACGCCGATACGGTGGTGTATCTGCGGACGCATGTCAAGGTGATTCTGAATATTCTGGCAGTGACGTTTGTACAGAGATGTGCGGTGTTCGGACTGACGTATTTCGTCTACAGGGGAATGGGACTTTCCGGTACCGGAGCCATCCCCATCATGGCACTGCAGGCGGTGGTATACATAACGGTGGATATGCTGCCCCTGCCGGGCTCCCAGGGTGTAACGGAGCTGGTGTATGCTGCCATATTCGGCGCTGTTTTCACCGGCGGGACACTGACCATATCCATGTGTGTGACAAGAGGCATCAATTATTATCTGCCGCTGATTATCAGTGCGATTGTGGCAGGGTATTGTTCTCTGAAGAAGAAAAGAGAAACTGCACAAATTTAACGGCGGCGTCCGTACGTTTGGAATTGCGTACAATGCCGATATAAAGAGGTCCGTCTTCTTCGGTATAACCGTAAGCGCGAAGCAGCCCGGTGCAGCCGCTGACATCTATTCCCACGGGGTGCGGGTCGTCCATGCTTTCCGTATCGGAGCCGGCGGGAAATACCATATCCTCTGTGGACTCGTCTTCATCCTGACGTCTGCGGTATTCCTCCGCAAGCGGCAGGTCCACATAAAAGAGCTTGTCGGAAACGGAGTCGAGAAATTCTTTATCCAGGCAGGTTTCCAGGTCCAAAAAGGTGCAGTCGTAACCGTACATGGCAAAGCTGGCCTCATCCATGATACAGATATCCAGACTTCTGGCAGCCACGTAGGTGGCGATGGACTGGTTTGCCTGGTAGGATGCCTGGGCGTTGTCCGCCGTCATATAAAGACCGGTGCTTAAATAGGCTTCATTTTTGGAAGTGTCCAGACCCATGGAGGACACATAACCGGCAAGCAGCTCTTCGGAGGCATCCGTGCCGATTTCCGTCAGGGAGCTGTTTAAGGCAATGCCGAACAGCACTTCATTTTTTGTGGTGACTCTTGTATAAATAACGTAGATGATAACGGCAAGCAGCGCTGCACCTCCGATGACATACCATTTATAATACCCCCAGAAATAATCCCACTGCTCTTTTTTGCTTTTCTGCTTTATCGCTTCCCGTTCTTCCCTGAATTCATCCATTACCGGCATAAAAATACGTCCTTTCCATCTATTATAAATATATTTTCTATGATACTGTCCGGGATATTTTCTGTCAATGAACGAAACGGAAGAAGAGTATTAAAAAAATATAAATCCTTGCTTTCTTTTTTAAAATGTACTATCCTATTTTAAGAACCTGAATAACAGAAAGGCAAGGGGTACGAATGAGCGAAGTATATGTAGAACATCTGGTAAAGAGAGAAAAGGCTTCCGGATTGAAATTCTTGAAAATTTTACTGATAATGCTGACCGTGGTATTCGGTCTGACGGGACTGATGATGATGTTTTACGGTCTGCCGTTACTGATTGCGGTCGGAACCGGCGTGGGTGCTTATTTTGCTGGTCTGTATGCCGACGTGGAATTTGAATACCTGTATCTGGACAAGGAATTTTCCGTGGACAAAATTTTTGGCAAAACCAAAAGAAAAAAAGCGGAAACCTTTGAAGTGGAAAGAATGGAAATTTTAGCTCCCATTCATTCCTACCATCTGGATTCTTATAAAAACAGAAATGCAAAGGAAACCGATTACAGCATCGGCGTGGAGGAAAAGCCGGACTTGCGTTATGTGATGTATTACGAAGGCAACCGCCGAATTGTCTTAAGTCCCAATGAGGAATTTGTGAAGGCAATGCGCAATGCTTCCCCGAGAAAAGTGTTTACGGATTAGACTTTGGCACTTGACAGGCAGGTATGAGTTTGCTAAACTCATAAACATTTACAGTACTTATTTTTTCACAAAATAAACAACATAATAAATACGCACAAGGAGGAAAGAATGGGAAAGATTATTGGCGAAGGTATTACCTTTGATGATGTCCTTTTGGTTCCCGGATATTCTGAGGTAATTCCCAATCAGGTGGATTTGACAACATGGCTTACAAAGACGATTAAGCTGAACATTCCGATGATGAGTGCCGGCATGGACACCGTTACCGAGCACCGTATGGCGATTGCCATGGCAAGACAGGGCGGTATCGGTATCATTCACAAGAATATGTCTATTGAGGCGCAGGCGGAAGAGGTGGACAAGGTAAAGCGTTCCGAGAACGGCGTTATTACCGATCCGTTTTCACTTTCTCCGGAGCACACCCTGGCAGATGCCGATGCACTGATGGCTAAGTTCCGTATTTCCGGCGTTCCCATTACCGAGGGACGTAAATTAGTTGGTATCATTACCAACCGCGATTTGAAATTTGAAACAGATTTCTCCAAGAAAATCAAAGAGTCCATGACCAGCGAAGGTCTGATTACGGCTCCCGAAGGAATCACTCTGGAAGAGGCAAAAAAGATTCTTGCCAAGGCAAGAAAGGAAAAGCTTCCCATTGTTGACGCCGATTACAATCTGAAGGGTCTTATCACCATCAAGGATATTGAAAAGACCATCAAATATCCTTTGGCAGCAAAGGATGCACAGGGCAGACTTCTCTGCGGTGCCGCAGTCGGTATTACCGCAAACGTGCTGGAAAGAGTTGCAGCCCTGGTAGATGCCAAGGTGGACGTAGTCGTACTGGACTCCGCACACGGACATTCCGCAAACGTACTCCGCTGCGTAAAGATGATTAAAGAAAAATATCCCGATTTACCGGTTATCGCCGGCAACGTGGCAACTGGCGAAGGCACAAAGGCTTTAATCGAAGCCGGTGCGGATGCCGTTAAGGTTGGTATCGGACCCGGTTCCATCTGTACCACACGTATCGTGGCAGGTATCGGTGTTCCCCAGATTTCCGCTATTATGGACTGCTATGCCGTAGCAAAAGAGTATGGTATCCCCATTATCGCAGACGGCGGTATCAAGTACTCCGGCGATATGACAAAGGCAATTGCAGCAGGCGGCAACGTATGTATGATGGGTTCCATCTTCGCAGGCTGTGAAGAAAGCCCGGGAGAATTTGAACTGTTCCAGGGTAGAAAATACAAGGTATACCGCGGCATGGGCTCTATCGCAGCCATGGAAAACGGCAGCAAGGACCGTTATTTCCAGACAGATGCCAAGAAGCTTGTACCCGAAGGTGTAGAAGGACGTGTTGCTTATAAGGGCAATGTAGAAGATACCGTATTCCAGCTTATGGGCGGTCTTCGTTCCGGTATGGGTTACTGCGGTACCCACAACATCGAAGAGCTGAAGGAAAACGGCAGATTTGTCAAGATTTCCGCTGCATCCTTAAAGGAAAGCCATCCTCACGATATTCATATCACCAAGGAAGCTCCCAACTACAGCACGGATGAATGATGTGTTTGTAAATAGTATAACAGAACAGGAAAAGGGCTGTCGCATCGCGACAGCCCTTGTTTTTTATTTCAATACAGCCCCTCCTGTTTTAAGTCTCCCCCACGTACCTTTAGCACTTCTCCGTTATCCAGTCTTACCCGCAGGGAAAAGTCGTTTTCGATTTCTTCCGCAATACCGCTGCGGACTCCTTCGGGACCGTTTAAGGTCACTTTTCTGCCGGGGGTTAAGTTTGCCGCCCGGTAGGCTTCTAAATAGGAGGGAAGCTTGTCGGGAAAGTGGGAGAGCATGGCGGTCATTTCCTGTAAAAGGGCAGCTGTCAGCTTTGCACGGGACTGTTTTGTACCGGTGAGCATCCGCAGGGACACCGCTTTTTCCTTAAGAGAGTCGTCAAAATCGGAGAGCATCTGGTTTACATTGATGCCGATGCCGATAATCACATATTCTACATGGTCACTTTCACTTTCCATGGACATTTCCGTTAAGATGCCGCTGAGCTTGCGTCCGTCCGCCATTAAATCATTCAGCCATTTAATCTGAATATCCGTGCTGCAGACGGAAGAGATGGCATTCCGCACCGCCAGCGCCGTGCAGGCGGTCAGAGCGGGACTGTCACTAAGCTGCAGAAAGCCGCCGGGAAGACTTTGCGGATACAGAAGCAGGGAGAGGTAAATCCCCTTGTCTTTTGGGGAGCTGAAGGCTCTGCCCACTCTTCCCTTTCCGTTTGTCTGTTCGTTTGAGAGAACCACTGTATAGTTTTCGGCGCCGTTTAAGGCAAGGGATTTTAAATACCGGTTGGTGGAGTCCACGGAGTCTAAGCACAGAATGGAACCGGAGAATCCCTCCGGCAGATACCCCATGATTTCCCCCGTATTTAATAAGTCGGGTGCATTTTTAAGCAGATAGCCTCTGTTGGTAGAGGAGGCGATGTCGTAGCCTTCCTCCCGGAGGGCTTTTACGGCAGAACTGACTGCCATACGGCTGACCCCGATCTGCTCACTGATCCATGCACCGGACAGATAATCCGTCTGATTTTTAAGTAAGGCAAGAACCTTGTCCTTTGTCATAACAAACACCGTGCCTTTCGACAGCCCGTATTCTTAAGGCAGGCTGCATCATGATTTTTGTTCTTTCATCATAACAGATTTTCCTTTCTTTTACCACAGAAGAAAAATAAATTGTAAAGGCAAATAAAAAATAACTTGACAATCGGGCGGCTGTCCTTATAATTGTAAATGTTTGAAAAAATACATTTACAATTAACAGGAGGACTTCCCATGGAAGAACAGAAGAAAAACAAAATGAAATTAACGATACTGGATATGACCCAGATTGCCTTTTTTGCGGCGCTGATGGCCGTATGTGCCTGGATTGTAATCCCCATACCCAATATTCCCTTCACGTTGCAGGTGTTTGCGATTTTTGCAGCACTTTGTACTCTGGGCGGTAAAAAAGGAACCATCAGTATTGTTGTGTATATTTTACTTGGTGCGGTAGGCGCCCCTGTGTTTGCCGGCTTTAAGGGCGGTCTTGGTGTACTGACCGGTATGACCGGCGGTTATATCGTAGGATTCTTATTCTCCGGGTTTGTATTCTGGCTGGTGACGGCGCTTATGAAAAAGAAAAACTTTTTTGTGCTTCTTTTAAGCTGTATTCTCGGTCTCGCTGCCTGTTATGCGTTCGGTACCGCCTGGTTTATGAAAGTTTATGTGCAGCAGGGTAAAACAATCAGCCTGGCAGCTGCCCTGATGGCATGCGTGGTTCCTTACATTGTTCCCGATGTGGTGAAAATTCTTCTGGCTATCAGTGTATCGAAGGCAGCCGGAAAAGTTATGAAAAAGTAACAAATAGTGTAAAATCTGACCAAAACGGTTGCGGTGACATTCTGTAATATGATACACTGATCAATGAAAGAGGGTTTATCTTATGATGGAACATGACGACTGGAATTGGAAGATTACATACAAAAGTCTGATAGATGAAAAAGAACTGTTATCCCTGCAGAAGCACTTCTGCAGTGCTTCCGGTTTGTGTGCCGGCTGTGTGGATGCTTACGGAAAGATGCGCACGGAATTTACCGGAGACAAGGAAGATCTGGACAGACTCCGGAGCATCGTGACGGACAGGCAGATAGAGGAAGCCTTAAAACGCGTGAAAGAAGGCTCCTTGGAAGAGCTTGTGGTAGAGGATACGGAGCTTCCCTATGTGAAGTATGCCGTGCTTTCCGTCCGGGTAAAGGGCAGGGTTATGATAAACTGGGTGCTGCTTGGCATCCTGAATGATACGGAAGAAGAGCCGGGAGTGCCGGCAGGCTGTCACAATGCCCTGTCCGAGATGAATTTCTACAAGGACATCGATCTGCTGATGGTCTGCTCCCGGCTTATTTTTGAAAATAAATGCAGGACACTGCTTTCGGACGAGCCCACAGGAAAGGTGCCGGAGACGGCTTTCAAAAAGGACAGGCAGGACGAAATCGCCGCCCTGACAGAGCTTCTTGACAGTGAGGATGCCGTGGAAGTGATTATGGCAAAATTCCTGCAGATTACCGTAAGCACCCTGAAATTATCCGGCGGCTTTGTATGCCACATGGACAGAAAAGAACGGACGGCGGATATTCTGGCGCAGTGGTACGGAAGAGGAAATGTTTCCCCGTTTGAAAAAACAAGGGGAATTCCTGCGGAGGATATTCTGTTTACGAAGGAGCCTCTGATTGTGGACTCTGACTCCATACAGGGCAATCCGGAAGCGGAAAAGTGGTACCGGGACGGTGTAAGGGCATTCCTTCTGTATCCGCTTATGGAAAATGAAGAGAGCAGCATGTGTCTCTCTTTGTGCCAGTTAAACGAAGAGCGTTATTTTGACGGCGGAGAGGTACGGTTTATCTCCGGCGCCGTAAAGATTTTACAGAGTATTTTAGGAAAGCGTATCCAGAAAAATTCCCTGTCCTGCGCCTATGTGTCCATGGAGTCCGTACTGGACGGCATGAAATGCGGCATTTACATCCGGGAGCCGGAAAGCGGACAGGTCTTGTTTTCCAATAAGATTTTGCAGAACACCTTTGCAAAGGAACTGGAGGCAGGAACCTTCGGGGAGCTTTTAACGCAGAAACTGCCGTTTCGATACGAAACGGCGCCAAAGACGGATGAAGAGGGCGAGACCTGCAACTGGTTTGACGTGACGTTTTCGGATGTCACCTGGGTGGACGGCAGAAAGGTACAGATGTATGCCGTCTATGATGTGACCGACAGAAAGGTATACCAGAAGAAGGTGGAGCAGCAGACCTATACGGATTTCCTGACGGGACTTTACAACCGTATCTGCTGTGAAAGAGACCTGGCGGTTTACGTGGACAACGCCGGTGAAAAACAGAAAAAGGGCGCTCTGCTGTATCTGGATTTAGACGATTTCAAGCATATCAATGACGGACTGGGACACCAGTACGGCGATATGCTGTTAAAGCAGATTTCAAGAGAACTGAAAAAGGTAAAGGGTATCGGGCAGAACTGCTACCGGGTCGGCGGCGATGAATTCATCATCATCATTCCGCCGGAAGAATACGGCGAGTACGACCGCATTCTTTCCGACATACAGGATATTTTCTTAAGACCCTGGAATTTAAAAGATATGGATTACTACTGCACCATGAGTATGGGTGTGGTGGAGTATCCCCAGAACGGACAGGGGATTCAGGATTTGATTAAAAAAGCGGACATTGCCATGTTTGAAGCCAAGAAAAACGGCAAGAACAGGGTAATTCGTTATGAGGACGGTCTGGACAGCGAGTCCGGCAGAAGGCTGACCATGGAGAAAAACATGAGGGATGCCACGGTTGCCGGTTACAAGGAATTTGAAATTTATTACCAGCCCATTATGGATATTTCCAGACCCGGTGCTCCCTGTACGGGTGCGGAGGCACTGCTTCGCTGGAATAGCGCCTCACTCGGATTTATTTCCCCGGCGGACTTTATTCCTTTGGCGGAGTATCTGGGGCTCATCAATCCCATCGGCTACCGTGTGCTTCTGGAAGCCTGCAGGGAGTGCCGCAGATGGAACGAGAACGGTCATCCCGAATACAAGGTAAATGTCAATCTTTCGGTGGTGCAGCTTTTGCAGCCGGATATTGTGGAGTCCGTGGAAAGAGCGTTGGACGAAACCGGTATTTCCCCGAAAAATCTGACACTGGAAGTAACGGAAAGCCTTGCAATCAACGATATGAACCGTATGAAGGAAATCTTAGGCAATATCCGGAAGCTTGGCGTACGCATTGCACTGGATGATTTCGGTACCGGCTATTCATCCTTAAACCATATAAGGGAGCTGCCCTTTGATGTTATCAAAGTCGACCAGAGCTTTGTCAGGGACCTGGCGGAGGATGCCTATTCCCAGTCCTTCATCAAGATGGTGGCGGAGCTGGCGCAGACCATCGGCGTGAACATCTGTGTGGAGGGCATTGAAACGAAGGAGCAGTACCGTCTGCTCGGCGATATGAAGGTGCGTATGGTGCAGGGCTACTACTTTGCGCGTCCCTTAAAACGGGAAGTTTTTGAAGCGGATTATGTGCCGGAGCTTGCAGAGAAAAAAGAAACGCAGCCTTCTGCCAAACTTCTTGCGTTTCCCGAAAAAGCCACTTGAAATCCCTTATAAAATCATGTAGTATGGACTTATGAGCTACACAACTGGCGGAAACAGCAACTGCTGTCGTGGGAGTACCCATAGGAAGTGTAGAAATAAGAAAATGCCGACCGCCTGGGCGAACACATATGTGCCGCTCAGGCGGTTTTATTGTTTGGAAACGGAGGAAACGAACATGGTATCATTACAACAGGAACTGATGGAAAACAGCTACCCCGGCAGAGGCATTGTCCTTGGTAAATCCGGCAATGGCAAATATGCGGTCAGCGCATACTTTATTATGGGAAGAAGTGTAAACAGCCGCAACCGTATTTTTGTACAGGACGGCGAAGGTATCCGCACACAGGCATTTGATCCGTCCAAGTTAGAGGATCCCTCACTTATCATTTATGCACCCGTCAGAGTACTCGGCAACAAGACCATCGTCACAAACGGTGACCAGACCGACACCATTTACGAAGGCATGGATAAGCAGCTTACTTTTGAACAGTCTTTACGCTGCCGTAAGTTTGAACCGGACGCTCCCAACTACACACCGAGAATTTCCGGTATTATTCATCTGGAGAACGGCAGCTTCAACTACGCCATGTCCATCTTAAAGAGCAACCACGGTGACCCGGACTCCTGCCGCCGCTATACCTTTGCATATGAAAATCCCAAGGCAGGCGAGGGACATTTTATCCATACCTATATGCATGACGGCAACCCGCTGCCCAGCTTTGAAGGCGAACCGAAGGAAGTGGAAATTCCCAATGACATTGATGCGTTTACCGATATGCTGTGGAACAGCTTAAACGAAGACAACAAGGTTTCCTTATTTGTCAGATACATTGATGTGGAAACCGGCAGATACGAAACCAGAATTGTCAACAAGAATAAATAAGCATGCCGTTTACGGCGCATAGAAAGGAATATACTGATTATGAACGAAATCGAATTAAAATACGGATGTAACCCCAACCAGAAGCCTTCCCGCATTTTTATGGAAGACGGCAGCGACCTGCCTGTTACGGTGTTAAACGGCAAGCCCGGCTATATTAACTTTCTGGATGCTTTTAACGGCTGGCAGCTTGTAAAGGAATTAAAGGAAGCAACCGGTCTTCCCGCAGCCACATCCTTTAAGCATGTTTCTCCCGCCGGCGCGGCGCTGGGACTTCATATGTCCGAAACCTTAAAGAAGATTTACTGGGTGGATGATTTGGGAGAGCTTTCTCCTCTGGCATGTGCGTATGCGAGAGCAAGAGGTGCGGACAGAATGTCTTCCTTCGGTGATTTCATTGCCCTTTCCGACGAATGCGACGAGGATACCGCCCGCCTGATTAAACGAGAGGTTTCCGACGGCGTTATCGCTCCCGGCTATACCGAAAAGGCACTGGAGCTTCTGAAATCCAAAAAGAAGGGCAACTACAATATTATCCGGATTGATCCCTCCTATGTACCGGCGCCCATCGAAAAAAAGCAGGTGTACGGCATTACCTTTGAACAGGGAAGAAACGAGTTAAAGATTGACAAAGAGCTTTTAAGCAACATCGTAACCCAGAATAAGGACATTCCCGAAAGCGCCCTTCGCGACATGAAGGTAGCGCTCATTACCTTAAAATACACCCAGTCCAATTCCGTATGCTATGTAAAGGACGGTCAGGCAATCGGTATCGGCGCAGGACAGCAGTCCCGTGTACACTGCACCAGACTTGCCGGACAGAAAGCGGATAACTGGTTCTTACGTCAGGCACCGCAGGTTCTTTCCTTACAGTTCGTAGATTCCCTGGGCAGAGCGGACAGGGACAATGCCATCGACAATTACATCGGCGACGAATATATGGATGTACTGGCAGAGGGAGCATGGCAGAGAGTATTCAAGGAAAAGCCCCCCGTATTTACCGCAGAGGAAAAGAGAGCATGGCTTGACGGCTTAAAGGATGTTACCTTAGGCTCCGATGCGTTCTTCCCGTTCTCCGACAACGTGGAAAGAGCACACAAGAGCGGCGTGAAGTACATCGTACAGCCCGGCGGTTCCGTCAGGGATGATCTGGTGATTTCCTGCTGCGACAAGTACAATATGGCAATGGTATTTACCGGCATCCGTCTGTTCCATCACTAATAAGGAACCGGGCGGCACGGACATCTTCACGGACAATAAGGAATAAAACTATGACACTGAAAGATTTGGAAGCATTTGACCCTGTTACCATACAATGCCACGACAATCCGGATGCGGATGCACTGGGAGCCGGCTTTGGTCTGTATGCCTATTTTAAGAGCCTGGGCAGACAGACAAGGCTTATTTACAGCGGCAGAAATCCCGTCCAGAAGTCCAATCTGAAAATCATGATTGATGAACTGCATATACCGGTGGAATATGTACGCCCGGACGAAGAACAGCCCCTTTTTATAAAGGGGCTGCTTGTGACAGTGGACTGTCAGTACGGCGCGGGCAATGTGACGAAGATAGCGGCTGACACGGTAGCCATTGTGGACCATCATCAGGTGGAAATAGACGATGTGCCTTTAAGCCTGATTGTGCCGGCACTGGGAAGCTGCTGCACACTTGTGTGGAAGCTTCTGCGTGATGAAAAATTCGATATAAAGACGGAGCCGGGATTGGAAACGGCTCTGTATTACGGACTGTATACGGATACGAACCAGCTTTCCGAAATACGCAATCCTCTCGACATGGATATGCGGGATGACCTGGCATTTGATGCCGGTCTTATCAATTATTTCAAAAATTCCAACCTTTCTTTAAAGGAGCTGGAGATTGCGGGAGTAGCATTGATACGCTACAGCTTCAACGAGGATTATAACTTTGCGGTGATTAAGGCACAGCCCTGCGACCCTAATATATTGGGACTTATCAGTGATTTTCTGCTGCAGGTGGATGTGATTACCAGTTGTCTGGTGTTTAACGAAAACGCGGACGGCTATAAGTTTTCCGTACGAAGCTGCATCAGGGAAGTGAATGCCAGCGAGCTGGCGTCCTATTTGTGCGAGGGTATAGGCTCCGGCGGCGGGCACTATGAAAAAGCGGGCGGATTTGTCAGTAAGAAGCTTTACGAGAAGCATTATCCCACCCTGCATCCGGAAGCGTACTTCAACAACCGCATGAACCAGTATTTTGACAGCTTTGACCTGATTTATGCGGCGGACTATGACATTGACACCTCCGATATGAAGAAATACAGCAAAAAGAAAATCCCCATCGGCTTTGTGAAAGCGGATGAGGTGCTCCCGGCAGGTACGCCGATTACCATCCGTACCCTGGAAGGGGATGTGGATATGACCATTGAAGATGATCTGTATATCATGATTGGCATCAAGGGCGAGGTCTATCCCAACCGGAGAGTCAAATTTGAAAAAAGCTATCAGGTGCTTCCAGATAAATATGTGTTTGAAACCTATGCGCTGTCGGCGGATTATGTGCCGACCATAAAGAACCGGAACGACGGAAGCACCCTGCATCTGACCGATTATGCGAGAGCCTGCGTGCCCACGGGGCAGGTGCACATCCATGCCAGGGAATTGACAAGAGGTGTAAAGGTTTTTACAGCATGGGATAAAAGTAAGTATATGCTGGGGAAACCGGGGGATTTTCTGGCTGTACGTTGTGAGGACAGACACGACATTTATGTGGTAGAAAGGGATATATTTGGTAAAACCTATGAAGAAACCGTATAAGTATGATGCGTTTATCAGCTACCGCCATGCAGATCTTGACAGGTTTGTGGCGGAAAATCTGCAGAAGCAGTTGGAGTGGTTTAAGATACCCGGCTCTCTTAAGAAGGATAAAAAGCTTTCCCGGACAAAGATTGAAAGAATCTTTCGGGATAAGGACGAGCTGCCTCTTACCAATAATTTAGAGGACCCTATTCGGAAGGCGCTGGAGGAGTCGGAATACCTGATTGTCATCTGTTCCCCCAGACTGAGGGAGTCTTTGTGGTGCCGCAAGGAAATCGAAACCTTTATCAGCCTGCACGGCAGGGAAAATATTTTTGCCGTTCTGGTGGAAGGAGAGCCTGCGGAGTCCTTCCCGGAGGAACTTTTATATCGGGAAAAAACGGTTACTCATCCGGACGGCAGCACGGAAACCGTAAAAGAGGAAATGGAACCGCTGGCGGCGGATGTGCGCGGCAAAAATAAGAGAGATGTCCTGAAGGTTATGAAAACCGAAAAGCTGCGTCTGATAGCTCCCATGCTGGGTGTTGGCTTTGATGACTTAAAGCAGCGCCACCGGGAACAGAAATTAAAGAAAACCCTCGGCTTTACCGCAGCGGGAGCTGCCGTATGTCTGGCGTTCGGAGTTGTCAGCACCGCCATGGTCATGCAGATAAGGGAGCAGAAAAAGCAGATCCAGATACAGAACGACTCCCTTGCAGAGCAGGCGGCACAGATTAGCAGCCAGAACGATATTCTCTCCAGAGAGCAGGCACTCAGTCTGGCGGAGGAATCCGGGCGGCTTTTGAAGAAGGGCGACAGAATAGGAGCCATGCAGACGGCAATCAGCGCCCTGACGGAGTATGACGGCATTGCCATGCCCTATACGGCACAGGCACAGAAAGCCCTGACGGACAGTCTGTATGTATATAACCGGACGGGAGATTTTTTAAGCCGGTACGAGGTGAAGACGGACAGTGTGATTACGGATATGCAGTCTTCCGGGGACATGTCTTATTATGCACTGAAGGAAAGTGCGGGAGACATTACGGTAAAAGAAAGCGAATACGGACATACGGTGGGGAAGCTTGCAGGTTTGTCGGGTTACTCGGACGGCGGTATGTTTTTTATAGATGACAGCAGACTGGTTTATCAGAACGAAGAGAAGGAACTGCTGGTATTTGATGCCAAGACCGGGGAAACCGAAAAGCTGGAGCTGCCGGGCAGCGCTTACAATTACTATCTGTCAGAGGACAGAACCAGGATAGCGGTAAGCGGTTACAATTATCTCCGTATTATAGACGCAGAGGATTATACAGAGGTTCAGAACTTGGACGAATACTGCAAGGAACAGACCGGACGGATTTATTTTAACGAAGATTCCACGGCGGTGGTGCTTACCCTGCGAAACAGCGACGATATAATGTCGGAGGACAGAAGGCTTCTGTATCTTAGCCTGACGGATGATACAAAGAGATATTCCGACTGGAAAACGGCATATGTGGAGGATGTGGCTTTTAAGGACGGCTGCATGTATGTGCTGACCTACGAAAGCAGGGACGAATTGTATTCTGTTTTCGACAGCTATCTGGAGGCATATGAGGAAAGCACGGGAAAGCAGCTCTATCGAAAGGAATATAAAAATGCCATGCTGAATGATATACTGTTTTCTCGGGGGGATGACGACAGCATGCTTCTGTACGGCGGTTATGAAGCCGATGCCGTCAGCCGGAAAAACGGCGAGGTTTACCTGCGCGCCGAGACGGGCATCAGCGACATTGTATATGCGGAGGCGGTAAACGGCGCCAACCTGTATTCCTACATTACGAGCGACGGCTGCCAGTATATCATGAGTTATGAAAACAACGTATCCTTTACCCACGGCGTCACCTTCGACTGCTTTGACGACAGGATTTATTATGCGGTAAGACTGGCACAGGGCTTTGTGATGGCAACGCATACGGAGAACAGGGCGGTGTGCTATCAGCGCTTTTATCCGACAGACGATACCCTGACGGACAAAACACCCGACAGGGAGGATACCGAGGTGCTGTGGGGCAACGAGGTACAGGAAACCGCAAAGGAAAAGGGATACGTCCTGCCAAAGCTGGCGGAAAGCATTTTTTATAATGAAGACAAAACCATTACGTTTGTAACGTATCAGGATTCTTCCCTTAGGATGTATGATACGGCTTCGGGAGAACTGCTTGCGGAAATCACGGATACACCGGGCGATGCTTCGGAATATTACGGGAAGGATGCCCAGGGCAATTATTATGTGGGCTTCGGTTCCTGGGCGTATATGATGAGCCCCCAGAATGAAAATCTGGCGTTCTTACGCGGCATGCTGCAGATTGATGAGTCTGGAAAACTGCTTACGGTGGACAATCTGGACAATTACTACTTATGCCCGGTATACACTTTGGATGAACTGCTTGCTATGGCAGAGGCAGATGTGGTAAAATATACGCAAAACGAAATTACGGAATAAACGGAAACAGGAAGGTTTTAGTATGAGCGAGACAGAAAGCAAAAATTTTATTGAACAGATTATAGAGAAGGATCTGGCGGATGGATTTTACGATACCGTGCACACCCGTTTTCCTCCCGAACCCAACGGCTATCTTCACATCGGACATGCCAAGAGTATTCTTTTAAACTACGGACTGGCGCAGAAGTACAACGGCAAGTTCAACATGCGATTTGACGATACCAACCCGACCAAGGAAAAGGAAGAGTTCGTAGACTCCATCAAAGCGGATGTGGAATGGCTGGGTGCCGACTGGGAAGACAGACTTTTCTTTGCATCCAACTATTTTGAGCAGATGTACGAAGCGGCTGTAAAGCTGATAAAAAAAGGAAAAGCCTATGTATCCGACTTGTCCGCAGAGCAGATGAAGGAATACAGAGGCACGCTGACTGAGCCCGGAAAAGAAGACCCGGCAGCAGGCAGAAGCATTGAGGAGAACTTACAGTTATTTGAGGACATGCGCGCCGGCAAATTCGCGGACGGCGAAAAGGTGCTCCGTGCCCGTATCGATATGGCTTCTCCCAACATGAACATGAGAGACCCGGTTATTTACCGTGTAGCCCATATGACCCACCACAATACCGGCGACAAATGGTGCATTTATCCCATGTATGATTTCGCACATCCCATTGAGGATGCCATTGAAGGCATTACCCATTCCATCTGTACCCTGGAGTTTGAAGACCACAGACCTCTGTACGACTGGGTGGTAAGAGAATTAGAATACCCGCATCCTCCCAAACAGATTGAGTTTGCAAAACTGTATCTGAAAAATGTGGTGACCGGCAAGAGATATATCAAAAAATTAGTGGAGGAAGGCATCGTGGACGGCTGGGACGACCCCAGATTAGTTTCCATCGCCGCGCTGAGAAGACGCGGTTTTACCCCGGAATCCATTAAAATGTTCGTAGAGCTCTGCGGTGTTTCCAAGGCAAATTCCATTGCCGATTATGCGATGCTGGAGTACTGCATCCGCGAGGACTTAAAGATGAAGCGTCCCCGTATGATGGCGGTCTTAAATCCGGTGAAGCTTGTGATTGACAACTATCCCGAGGGACAGACCGAGATGCTTACCGCTGCCAACAACTTGGAGAATGAGTCCTTAGGCAGCAGGGAAATCCCGTTCGGCAGAGAGCTTTATATTGAAAGAGAAGATTTCATGGAGGAGCCTCCTAAAAAATATTTTCGACTGTTCCCCGGCAACGAAGTGCGTCTGATGAATGCGTATTTTGTGACCTGTACCGGCTGTGTGAAGGACGAGAACGGCAACGTGACGGAAGTACATTGTACTTACGACCCGGCATCCAGAGGCGGCAACAGCCCGGATGGAAGAAAAGTAAAGGGTACCATTCACTGGGTTCCCGCAAAGGAAGCTGTAAAAGCGGAAATCAGACTGTATGAAAACATCATTGACGAAGAAAAGGGCGTTTACAATGAGGACGGCAGCTTAAACTTAAATCCCAATTCCCTGACAATCTTAAAGGAATGTTATGCAGAGCCGGCGCTTAAGGATGCTAAAGCCTATGAAAGCTTCCAGTTTGTCAGAAACGGATTTTTCTGTGTGGACTGCAAGGATTCCAGAGAGGGAGCTTTGGTCTTTAACAGGATTGTTTCCTTGAAGAGCTCATTCGTGTTACCAAAGAAGGAGGATTAGTTATGGGCAATTTATTGTCAGGATTATCGGATTTGGGTCTTGGGGATCTGGAAGGTGCCAAATTATATGAGGACCCGAAAAAGAGTCAGGACAGTAATAAGGGGAAAAAAGCAGCAGCAATCGAAGAAAAAGATTTAATCTATGACAGAAATTACGACTGCCCGGTCTGCGGGGAAAAGATTACGGCAAAGACCATGAAGGCGGGAAAAGCAAGACTGATACGGACGGACAACGATCTGCGTTCTGTTTTCGAAGGCATTGATGCCTATAAGTATGATGTGATATGTTGTCCGAAATGCGGTTACTCCGCACTTATCCGCTTTTTCAAGCCCATGCCGGAAGGACAGGTACATCTTATCCGGGAAAAAATCTGCCAGCACATTAAACTGAAGCCTCACACGGGAGATACCTATACCTATGAGGAGGCTATGGAGCATTATAAGGTGGCGCTTGCCTGCTCCATCGTAAAACAGGCAAGAAACAGTGAAAAAGCCTATACCTGCTTAAAGGCGGCATGGGTGCTCCGCGGCTGGAGAGAAACCCTGGAAAGGGAACCCGGCACGGAAGAAAAGAGAGCCGAATTAAAGGCACAGGAAAAAGAGTATCTGAAAAACGCCATGGAGGGCTTTATTGCAGCGGAAGCAGCGGAAAGCTTCCCTATCTGCGGTATGGACGATACCACACTGGAATACCTGATTGCCAATCTGGCTTTCGGACTCGGCAAGTATGACATCGCTTCCAAGCTCATATCCGAGATTCTGATAAGACCCTACGCCAACTCCCGCATGAAGGACAAGACGAGGGAATTAAAGGATGCCATTTTAGCGGAACTTCGAAAAAATAAAGCGTAACGATAAATAAAAAGGACGTATGAAAGATAATTCATACGTCCTTTTTACGGTTCCGGTCAATAAACATGTAATCGGACCGGCTGATTATTCATTTTTCTCATCGTCTTCGTCGAAGAATTCCTCTACTTCATCGATTTTTTCGTCTGCCTTTTCGGTAACATCTTCTACTACGGAAGAAAGCTCTTCAAAGGGGGGATCTTCTTTTTCTGCAGGTGCTTCTGCCTCGGGAGCTTCCGTAGCGGCTTCCTTTTCTTCGGCGGGGGCATCAGCAGGTGCCTCCTCTTTTACGGAAGCTTCTTCTTTATCTTCTGCGGGAGCATTCTCATGATTGAGAGCTACATAAGAACGACTATTGTCTTCCTCATCGGACTCATCTCCGAAATCGTCGTAGTCATCATCTTCTTCACCATTGTATTCGGGAGAGAATTTTTCCTTGTTCAGATAATAATAGATACCGGCTCCGGCAGCGGCAACAGCAGTTGCAAATAATAAAACTTTACCAAATTTTTTAGCCATGAGGGTACTCCTTTCTTTTTATTCTTTCATTCTTAATGGAGACAGGAACAATATTTGTCCTTCTTAATAAACATTTTAATACTATTTTATGGAAAAAGGAAGAGATTATGTATAAATTTTTTATAAATTGCAGCACTTCATCCTCTATTTACAGATAGGCAGATTATTTTCTCTTTAGAGGGATTTCATTTTTTTCTAATATTTTGGACACAGAATGAACACAATTCCTTTGTATAGTATTTTTACAGATAGTTGATGAACTCACTATCTCCCCCCCTCATAAGAAAAGCGAAAAGCCCGGTTCTCCCCGGGCTTTTTGCTTTTTAAATTTTACATGGAAATTGAAAAGAAAGAATGATACAATAGGGCAAGAAAAGAAAAGGAGACAGGCAGACATGATAGGACTGATTGTAGCATATACGAAGAACCGCGTTATCGGAAGTGAAGGCAGAATTCCCTGGAGGATTAAAGGGGAACAGCGCCGTTTTAAGGAGCTTACCACCGGCAATGTGGTAATTATGGGACGGAAATCCTATGAAGAAATCGGACATCCCCTTCCCAACCGCTATACGGTGGTGGTATCCTCCACGGCAGATTATGAAGCGGAAAACTGTATCACGGTAAATTCCCTGCCGGCAGCCATAAAGAAGGCAGAGGAGCTGTGCCCCGGCAAAAATATTTACATATCCGGCGGTGCAGGCATTTATAAGGAAGGAATTGCCCTGGCGGAGAAGCTTTTCGTAACGGAAATCGATGCGGTGATAGAGGGAGATACCTATTTTCCGGAATTTGATGTGTCAGCCTATGAAAGGACGGTAGAAGAAACAGTGGACGGAGAAATACCTTATTCTTATGTAACATACAGTAAAAAGAAAACAAAGATTTTTATCGACGGCAGCGAAGGAACGACGGGACTCCGCATCAACGAACGTTTTGCGGGAAGAGACGATTTGGAAATTTTACAGATTGACCCGGCGCTCAGAAAGGATACGGAGGAAAGAAAGAAGCTGATTAACGCCTCCGATATTACCATTCTCTGTCTGCCGGATGCCGCGGCAAAGGAAGCGGTTTCCTTAGTGGAAAACGAGAACGTGCGCATTCTGGATGCATCTACCGCACACCGTACGGAAGAAGGCTGGGCATACGGATTTCCCGAACTGGCGCCGTCTTTCCGGGAAAAAATCAAAACCGGAAAAAGAGTGGCGGTTCCCGGCTGTTATGCCTCCGGCTTTATTGCCCTGATGTATCCGCTGGTAAAGGAGGGCATCCTTTCTGCCGATTACCCGGCATGTGCCTTTGCCATGTCCGGCTACAGCGGCGGCGGCAAAAAGATGATTGCCGAATACGAGGCGGAGGAACGTGCGGCGGAGCTTTCCGCACCCAGGGAATATGCTCTGAGCCAGCAGCATAAACATCTGAAGGAAATGAAGGCTGTTCCGGGACTTGCGAGGGAGCCTCTGTTTTCTCCCATTGTCTGCGATTACTACAGCGGCATGCTGGTTTCCCTTCCTATTCAGAAGGATTTTATGCAAAAAGCATTTACACCGGAAGAATTACAGGCTTTTTTTGCAGGATATTATGCAAATGAACCGTTTATCAAGGTCAATGCCTTCGGTGCCGAAGCGGAAAGCCGGGGATTTTTATCCGCCAATGTCAGAAGCGGCTGGGACGGCATGGAAATCTTTGTGACCGGCAACGAGGACAGAATGGTGGTCAGCTCCCGGTTTGACAATCTGGGAAAGGGTGCTTCCGGAGCTGCGGTACAGTGTCTGAATATCATGCTTGGCTGTGCAGAGGATAAGGGACTTGTTTTGTAAAACAAAAACAATCTTTTGTTGCCAAAGAAACCACATGTGGTTTATAATAGGGAAGACGTAGTTATGAAAACTACGAAATATATTCAGGAGGTTTTACGTGATATGTCAGATTTTATCTTGAGTTGTTGTTCCACGGCAGACATGCCCAAGTCTTTTTTTGAAGAAAGAAACGTAGCTTATGTTTGTTTCCACTTTAATATGGATGGAAAAGATTACCCGGATGATTTAGGGGAAAGCATGCCATTTCCTGAATTTTACAAAAGAATTGAAGAGGGAGCGCAGCCTACCACTTCACAGGTAAATGTGGATGAGTTTACAAATTTCTTTGAACCGTTTTTAAAAGAAGGAAAGGATATCCTGCACGTCAGCCTTTCCTCCGGTCTGTCCGGCTCCTTTAATTCCGCCAGCATTGCTGCAAGGGATCTGATGGAAAAATATCCGGAGAGAACCATCAAGGTAGTGGACTCCTTGGGAGCATCTTCCGGTTTCGGTGTGCTGATGACGTATCTTGCGGATCTTAAGGATGAAGGAAAGAGCCTTACGGAAGTGTATGACTGGGCAGAGAAAAATAAACTCCGCGTGCATCACTGGTTCTTCTCCACCGACCTTACCAGCTACAAGAGAGGCGGCCGTATCAGCGCCACTTCCGCTATGGTAGGTACCCTGCTTGGTATTTGTCCGCTACTAAACATGGATAATGAGGGACATCTGATTCCCCGCAAGAAAATCCGTACGAAAAAGAAAGTCATTGAAGAACTGGTCAATATGATGAAAGAACATGTGGAAGACGGTCCGGATTACAAAGGCTATTGCTACATCAGCAATTCCGCCTGCGAAGAGGATGCCGAAAAGGTGCGTGATTTAGTAGAAGCGTATTGCCCGAACTTAAAGGGCAAGGTTCTGATTAACAGCATCGGTACGGTAATCGGTTCCCATACAGGTCCCGGCACGGTGGCACTGTTCTTCTTAGGTGATGAAAGAGTGGACTAAAGGATATTATGAATAAGAAAGAAATTGCAGAGATCAAAAAGCAGTTTACCCAGGAGCGGTGTGCCATCACCCGTATCTGCGGCTGTTATGTAGACGGAGAAAAAAATAAAAAAACCGAGCTGAAGGAAGCCTTCCTTTCTCTGCCGGAAGAAGAGATGTTTAAATATTTTGCCATTTTCCGCAAAGCCCTTTCCGGCACGGTGGGTAAAAATCTCCTCACTATGGAATTTCCCCTGGCATCGGAGGAAGCCGGGGGTACCCAGGATTTTCTGATGCAGCTCCGTGCCTCTTCCTTAAAGGATGAAAACCTGCTGGAAGAGTTTTACGATAAAATCATTGAGAACTACTATTCTGTGGAGAATTATCTCATTTTGCTCATTCATGCCGTGTACGATATTCCCGGCAAATCCTCGGACGGAGAGGAAATGTTCGATGCTTCCGACGAAGTATATGACCATATTCTCTGCTGTATCTGTCCGGTTACGTTAAGCAAGCCGGGGCTTTCCTATGATGAGGAGAGCAACGCATTCCATACCCGTATCTGCGACAGGGTGGTAAACATGCCGGATATCGGTTTCCTGTTCCCCGCCTTCCACGACAGAAGCACGGATGTTCACAGTCTGCTGTATTATGCGGCAAAGCCGGAAGAGCTGCGGATGGAATTTGTAGAGCCGGTACTTGGCTGCAACCTGCCTCTTTCCGCAGGGGACCAGAAGGAAACCTTCCAGACCATCGTAGAAGAAACTCTTGGCGATGCCTGTGACTATGAGGTGGTTAAAAACATCCACGAAAAATTAAATGAGATGATTGAAGAAAAAAAGGATGAGCCGGACCCCGTGGTGCTTGACCGGGCGGAAGTGAAAAGACTTCTGGAATACAGTGGCGTGGAGGAAGAAAAGCTCAGCTCCTTTGAGGAAAAGTACGAGGAAGCGGCGGGGACGGATACCTGCTTTGTGGCTTCCAATGTGGCAAATACCAGACAGTTTGAAATCAAAACCCCCGATGTGGTGGTAAAGGTAAGCCCCGACCGGATGGATCTGGTGGAGACAAAAGTCATCAACGGCAGGAAGTGCCTGGTCATCTCCTTAGACAACAGCGTGGAGGTAAACGGTATTACCGTACGTATGGGACTTTCCGGGGAAGAGGAAGAAGAGGAATAGTTTATAAAAATTTTCTCTATGTTAAGAAATCTTAACGGCACGGAGGCATAAATCTGTTACAATAAAATAGACATGAAAACACGGGAACATTCCCACGATGAAGTACTGACAGGAGGAATTTGATTGCATCAGAATGAATTACTGCGTGAGAAGGTTTACGAATCCGTAACCTCCGTGCTCCCTATTACGTTAATTGTACTTGTTTTAAGTATTTCCATAGCCCCGCTTACTCCGGGAACACTGACGCTGTTTTTGTTCGGCGCAGTGCTTCTGATAGTAGGCATGGGCTTTTTTACTTTGGGCGTGGATATGTCCATGATTCCCATGGGAGAAGGCATAGGTGTGGAGCTTTCCCGTACCAAGAAGGTCTGGCTTTCCATGGCAGTCTGTTTTATCTTAGGCGTTATCATTACCGTTGCAGAGCCGGATTTGCAGGTACTGGCGGGCCAGGTTTCTGCCATTCCCAATCTGGTCCTGATATTAACGGTGGCCATGGGGGTGGGAATCTTTCTGGTGATTGCGAAGCTCCGTATCCTTTTTAAGATCCCGATTTCGTACATACTCCTTGGCTTTTATGCCCTCATTTTTATCCTGACTGTTTTGGCGCCGGCGGACTTTATTCCGGTATCCTTTGATTCCGGCGGTGTTACCACGGGCCCCGTGACCGTTCCGTTTATCATGGCGCTCGGTATCGGTATGGCATCCGTCCGAAGCGACAAAAATTCCAACAGTGACAGCTTCGGTCTTACTGCCATCTGCAGCATCGGTCCCATTCTTTCGGTACTTCTTTTAGGAATTTTTTACCGTCCCGAAGAAACGTCTTATACATCGGTAAGTCTTCCGGAACTGACGGATACCAAAGCGGTAGCGGCTGAATTTGCCAGGGCATTTCCCGCCTATATGAAGGAAGTACTGATAGCCGTGCTTCCCATTATGGTTCTGTTTTTACTGTTCCAGCTTATTTTCCGGCGTTTCCATGCCAGAAAGATTGTGAAAATCTGCGCCGGATTTTTGTATAGCTATATCGGCCTGGTTTTGTTTCTGACAGGTGTCAATGTAGGATTTATGCCTGCCGGCCAGTACATCGGAGCGGCAGTGGCGGGCGGCAGCAAGCCGTATCTTTTAATTCCCATTGCCATGCTTATCGGTTACTTTATCGTAAGGGCGGAGCCTGCGGTTCAGGTGCTCGCCAGACAGGTTGAGGACGTTACAAGCGGATCCATTCCGCAGAAGTCCATTTATAAAAGTCTGTCCGTGGGCGTTGCGCTTTCGGCGGGCATCTCCATGGTGCGTATTCTGACGGGACTTCCCATTCTCTGGATTTTAATTCCGGGCTACCTGATTTCCCTGACACTTACATTCTTTGTTCCACAGCTTTTTACTGGTATTGCATTCGATGCCGGCGGTGTGGCAAGCGGTCCCATGACGACGACGTTTCTTCTGCCCTTTGCCATGGGAGCCTGCGAAGCCTTCGGTGGAAATATCCTGACGGATGCTTTTGGCATTGTGGCGCTGGTAGCCATGACGCCGCTTCTTACCATTCAGCTTTTAGGTCTTGCGGACAATATCCGGAAACGCATCCGGAAGCGGAAGCTTATGCTGGAGCTGAGGGAAGTGGAGGACAGTATTCTTTACTTTGATTAAGAAAGGTTGGGTACATACATGGCAGAAAAAAACAGCATACAGGCGGTTTTAACCATTGCGGAACGCGGCAGGGGAAAGCATCTCGCAAAGTGGTATACTGAGCAGGGCGTCTATTTCAGTTTTCAGTGCAGGGGGCAGGGAACGGCTTCCTCCGAGCTTCTGGATGTGCTGGGCGTAGGCTCTCCCGAAAAGGATATTTTGATTTCCCTGACGGGTGCGGCTTTGGCGGGAAGGCTGCTTGAAAAAATAGAAGAAACGGATATGCGGAAATGGGGAAGCGGCATCGTGTGCTCCGTTCCGGTCACCGGATTAAACAGCACCATTGCTACCATATTCTTACATGAACAGGACGGCAGAACGGGAGGAAACAACATGGACGAACACAAGGAAAACAGTCTTATTTTAATAGCGGTCAACCAGGGCCATACCGACGATGTCATGGATACGGCAAGAGAAGCCGGCGCCAGAGGCGGCACCATTATCCGCGCCAGATGGGCGGGAGCAGAGGACGACGGGCAGTTCTATGGCATTTCCCTGCAGTCCGAAAAGGAGATTATTGCCATAGTGGCACCCAGAGAACAGCGGAATGCCATTATGGAAGTGGTAAACAAAAAGCACGGCCTCAAAACGGAAGCCGGCGCCGTTATCTGCTCTCTCGGAATTGACAAGATGGTGAAGCTGGCGTAGTTTTTTTTACACGCCGCATATGGATGGGCGGCATGGAATGTGCGCAGCGGGCGACCGATTACTTGCATCGTACGGGCAGATATGCTATAATATCCTAAATTGTGCGAAAGGAACCAATTATCATGGAAGACGCAGACTGTGACGCGGATACCGATACTTATTTTTTTAATGGATTTATGATTTTGGCAGGGCAGACAGAATTGCACTGTTTATATGAAAAATGGAAACTGTAAGGTGTAGCTGGTAGTGTTTATATTTACCGGCTATGCCTTTTTGTGTTTATTTTTAAGAGAATGGAGATTTTATTTTGAAAATGATAGTATTGCAGCTTTTATTACAGATACTGCTAATTTTACTGAATGCCTTTTTTGCGGGAACGGAGATGGCGGTAGTTTCCTTAAATACGGCGAAACTACATAAACTGGAAGAAGAAGGAAACCCGCATGCTGTAAAACTTCTGAAGCTGGTAGCGGATCCGTCCGGATTTCTTTCCACCATACAGATTGGAATAACCCTGGCCGGATATCTGGGCAGTGCACTGGCATCTGAAAATTTTGCCGGTTACTTCGTGCACTGGATTTACTACGATCTGCAATTTACACTGTGGTCGGAAAATGTGCTGACAGGCATTGCCATTGTACTGATTACCATGATACTGGCTTTTTTTACCTTGATTTTCGGGGAACTGGTGCCGAAAAGAATTGCCATGCAGAAGTCCTTTGAGTGGTCAAAGGCGGCTTACGGTGTGGTTTCGGGCATTGCTTTCCTGATGCGTCCGGTGATTGCACTCCTTTCCTTATCCACCAACCTGGTGCTTCGTCTGCTGCACTGCAAGGTGGAGGGCAACGATGAAAATGTTACGGAGGATGAAATCCGTATGCTGGTGGACATCGGGGAAGAAAAGGGAAATATTGATGAGAACGAAAAGGAATGGATTCAGAATGTATTTGATTTCGATGATCTGAGTGTGCGCAGAGTGATGACTCCGAGAGCGGATGTGATTGCAGTTTCCAGGGATGCGGACAAAGAAGAAATCATGCACCTGATAGAAGAAAACGGTCTGTCCCGATATCCGGTTTACGGAGAGGACCTGGATGATATCGTCGGTATCCTGTATGCCCGGGATTTTTTACTGGCACTGGGCAGAGGCGAACAGCCGCAGGTGGAAAAAATAATGCGTTCCGCTTATTTTGTGCCGGAAAGTATTCATGCGGATAAACTGTTTTCCGACATGCAGAAAAAGAAAATTCACATTGCCGTTATTGTGGACGAATACGGAGCCATGGAGGGTATTGTTACCATGGAAGACCTGGTGGAAGAAATTGTGGGTAACATTTATGATGAGTTTGACAAGGAAGAAGAACCTTCCATTGAAAAGATAGGCGATAACCTCTGGTGCGTACCGGGCAGCACCAATCTGGATGAGCTTTCGGAAGAACTGGATTTGCCGGAGGAACTGCCGGAAGAAGGATATGATACCATTGCGGGGCTGGTTATCAATTTACTGGAAGCTATTCCGGAGGACGGCGAGAAGATTGACGTGGAAGGCTACGGTCTGCATATCCATGTAGAGGACATTAAGGACAGGCGTATCGAAAAGGCATATGTGAGCAAACTGGATGCGACGGCTTAAATCCAGCCGCCGTCCAGCGAAATAATCTGTCCTGTCATATAGGAAGGGGAATTTACTACCTGCCAGACAAGATGAGCCACTTCTTCGGGAGTGCCCATTCTGTCGGCAGGTATTTCTTCTATTATAGAAGAAATGTCTTCTTCCGATAATACATGGTTCATGGCGGTATCAATCATACCGGGAGCAATGGCATTGACCTGGATGTTGCTGGGCGCAAGCTCCTTTGCCAGTGCCTTTGTCAGAGCATTGATTCCGCCTTTTGAAACGGAATAGGCAACTTCCATGGAGGCGCCCACATTTCCCCAGACGGAGGATATGTTTATGATTTTTCCCCACTTTTCATGCACCATATGGGGGATGGCAAGTTTGCTGGTATAAAAAGCGGCGTTCAAATTGGTATTTAATACCGTGTGCCAGTCGGCAATACTCATATCGGACAGCAGACCGAAATAAGAGATGCCGGCATTGTTTATAAGGATATCCGGCGCCGGTATCCGGGCAAACATTTTTTCCACGGAGGCAAAATCGCCCATATCGCAGACGTAAGAACGGCAGGCAACGGAAAAATTGTTTTCTATTTCTTCCTGCAGTTTTTGCAGCGCTTCCCTGTCGTGGAAACCGGTAATGGTGAGGGACATCCCCTCCCGGGCAAACTTTCTGGCAATGGCAGCCCCGATTCCGCGGGACGCACCGGTGATAAGCACTTGTTTCATGGCAAAACATCCTTTTCTTTTCTTTTGCATATCATAACACATTGTGGGGAAAGATACAAAAGTATTACGCTGTACAGTAAATAAATGGTTGTTATATGATATGAAGGACAGTTGTAAAAACATAAAGTCTATGCTACACTTAGTCCATACAGAAAGCAGGGAGCTTATATAGGAAGACTGAAAAAATACAGAATGGAGCAACGGAAAATGTACGATTTAATTATTATCGGTTCCGGTCCGGCGGGGCTGGGAGCGGCGGTATACGGAAAGCGGGCGGGAATGTCCACATTGGTGATTGAAAAAAATCCCATGAGCGGAGGACAGGTCCTGACCACGTATGAAGTGGATAATTACCTGGGACTACCGGGTATAAACGGCTTTGATCTGGGAACGAAATTCCGGGAGCATGCGGATAAAATGGGCGCCGAGTTTGCGGAAGCCGAAGTAGAAAAAATTGAAGATGGCAGAAACTGCAAAACGGTGCACACTACCACGGGAGATTACGAAGGCAGAACCCTGATTCTGGCAATGGGAGCGCATCACGCCAAACTCGGCGTACCGGGAGAAGAAGAACTACAGGGAATGGGCGTTTCCTACTGCGCTACCTGCGACGGGGCATTTTTCAAGAACCGGACGGTGGCAGTAGTGGGCGGCGGAGACGTAGCGCTGGAAGATGCTGTTTTTCTTGCCAGAGCCTGTAAAAAAGTCTATCTCATTCACCGCAGGGATACGTTCCGGGCGGCGGGTGTGCTGCAGGAGACGGTAAAAAATCTGTCTAATGTGGAAATTCTGTATAATACTACCATACAGGAAATCTGCGGAGAAGACATGGTGGAAAATCTCATTATACACCGGGACGGACAGCGGGAAGAACTGGCGGTAAACGGCATTTTCATCGCGGTGGGCATTCATCCCGATACAGAAATATGTAAACAACTTGTGAACTGTAACGAGGCGGGCTATGTACTGGCAGGCGAGGATACCCTTACCGACAAGCCGGGGATTTTTGCAGCCGGAGATATACGGAAAAAGCCGCTCCGGCAGATTATCACGGCGGTAGCGGACGGGGCCAATGCCGCCAGTGCCGCAGCCGCATATTTAGCCGAAACTATGTTGACAAATTAAAAAATCTGTGATATATTTTTTAACAGATTTAACAAATTTGTAACAAATGTTTCGGAGGATGAATGGATGCGGAAAAGCAGTAGACTTACAGTCGGCTTACTGGCAGCCGTTATGGCTGCTTCCTTATATTCAGTAGATGCAAATGCTTCTGCCAATGTAACCACGGTACTGCCCAACGGCGGTGTGAACCTGTCCCTGGCAAAAGCGGCACCTCTGGAAAGTATTCAGACAGAAAAAGTCAGCGCAACCAGTAAAATAGAAGCATCGGTCAGTCTTGAGGATATGGTGGATGTTCTGAATGAAAGTCTTCAGGATGCGGACAAGGATGAAGAAGAGGAACTTTTCAAAAACCTCGTTATAGCACAGGTAAATGCCTATGTCAATGTCAGAAGCCTTCCCAGTGAAGAGGGCGAAATTGTCGGAAAGCTTTACGATGATTCCGTCGGCACCTTTATCGAAGAGGACAACGGCTGGTACAAGATTAATTCCGGCAGTGTAACCGGTTATGTAAAGGCAGAGTACTGTGTGACCGGCGAGGATGCGGTAGAGCTTGCCAAGAAGGTAGGAACCAGACTGGCAACCGTAACCACCACCACACTTTACGTCAGAATGGAGCCCACCACCGATTCCAAGGTGTTATCCATGGTACCCGAAGGAGATGACTTCCTGGTAATGGATGAAACAGATGACTGGGCAAAGATTAACGTAGAAGAAGGCGACGGCTGGGTTTCCAAGGATTATCTGGAAATTCACACCGAATTTGTAGAGGCGGAGTCCAAGGAAGAAGAACAGGCACGTCTGGCAAAGGAAGAGGAAGAGAGAAAGAAAGCACGCGAAGCAGCCAAGAAGAGTCAGGCAGGAAAGCAGACATCTTCCCAGACTACACAGACACAGACCACAACCTATGCAGTAGGCGAAGGCAGCGAATTAGGAAAATCCGTTGCAGAGTATGCATTGCAGTTTGTCGGCAATCCGTATGTATACGGCGGAACCAGTCTGACAAACGGTGCGGACTGCTCCGGTTTTGTTATGAGTGTATACTCCAACTTTGGTGTCAGCCTTCCCCACAGCTCCAAGTCCGACAGATCACAGGGCGCTGCGGTTGACGGACTTGCCAATGCACAGCCCGGAGATTTGGTCTGCTATTCCGGCCACGTAGCGCTGTATATCGGAAACGGACAGATTGTGCATGCGTCCAACGCTAAGACAGGTATCATCGTTTCCAATGCAGATTATAAGAAGGTACTGGCAGTCAGAAGAATCTTCTAATTCAAACAAAAATAAAACAGAAAAACAAAACTGTGTCATGGACAACATCCGGGCACAGTTTTATTTCTTTATAGGAAATTTCGTTGAATTTTCCTATAAAGAAATAAAGCTCTCCGGGCAGGAGCGCACTGCGGCGGAGTGGGATTATGTCGCTGAAGCGACCCGCCGCAGGCGTAGAATCCTGCAAAGCAGGATTCTTTCTTAATTCCTTTCACTTTATAACTGTGCGCAATTTTGAACTGTTGTGCGACAATAATAAGTGACCGCAAACAGAAGGAGGAGTGTCCCATTGTGCAAGATGTACAAAGCCGGATGAATGCAAGAGGAAAAGAAGAAAAAAATAAAATTTTCATCGCGCAACTTATCCACCGGAAAAAGAGCCGGAAATGAGATAAAAGCTACTTATACACGGAGTTATCCACACTGTCCACAGGAAAAGAAAGGAAAAAAACAACATCCGATATGTTTCCGATGCAGAACGGATGTTTTGTAAAGAATACCTAAAAAAGAAAAAACGTCGAAAAAAGTCGAAATAAGTATTGACATTAAGAATGTCAAAAATATAGAAAAAATAAAGTAAATTATTGCAAAAATACAAGCAGATATGGTATAATGCTTATACAATAATAAACCGGAAGGGATGAGGTATATGAAATTTATTATAGTAGGCAGAAACATTGAGGTGACTCCCGGACTGAAAACGGCAGTGGAAGACAAAATCGGAAAACTGGAAAAGTATTTCACTCCCGAAACAGAAGTACATGTAACACTCAGCGTGGAAAAAGACAGACAGAAAATTGAAGTAACGATACCGGTGAAAGGCAGTATCATCCGTTCTGAACAGGTAAGCAACGACATGTATGTTTCCATTGACCTGGTGGAAGAAATCATTGAAAGACAGTTAAAGAAATATAAAACCAAATTAGTGGACAGGCAGAAGGATGCAACCTCCTTCAGCCAGTTGTTTGTAGAAAACAACTATATGGATGATGAAGAAATTAAAATTGTCCGTACCAAGAAGTTTGATATCAAGCCTATGTATCCTGAGGATGCCTGCATCCAGATGGAGCTTTTGGGACACAGCTTCTTCGTATTCCACAATGCGGAAACCGGTCAGGTAAACGTAGTATACAAGCGTAAAGGCGATACCTACGGACTCATTGAGCCGGAAGATTAAGCACGGGACAGACCGGCAGACTGTAAACAAACTAAATAATGTATCAAGGGAAAAAGGCAGACACCGCAGGGTGCCTGCCTTTTATATTACGGGAAAGTGTGGCATATTTAGCGGAGCTTACGACATATACATGCATAGAAAATTGTGTGTGGGGGTGGCATATGGAGGAAAAAAAGAAACGGAAAATCCGCATTTTACAGTTTGCCGTGGCAGCGGAGTTAGTGTTGTGCCTGATTGCACTGGCGGGAATATGGACGAGCAGGGAGAACGCGGAACAGCAGAACCGGATGGCGGAGACAGTCAGTGACGGCTGTATCAAATGGGTGGATTTTGATGTGAGCTATACGGCGCTCTGCGAAGCCTACCGCACGGATGTGGAAAGCTATGGACAGGACGTGCATTTCGACTGGGTGGAGCTGCTTGCCTATCTCGGGACCGGATACGGCGGGGAATTTGACTCCCACGAGAAAAGCATAAAGAAAGATATCGCAAAAGTTACGGAAAAACTCACGTCGGAAAAAGGGCTTACCATGAAAGAACTGATGAAGGACAACGAATATTATTCTTATTATGAAGAAGCTTACCGCGCGGTTTTAGGAGGCATGGTGGGAGAATTTGAAAGAGAGGTCAGGGCGGAGGACGGAAGCAGCACCTGGGAAAAGGTGTACGGACTGAAAGCCTATTCCCCCATTGCAAAGGGCTTTGAATACAGCCATTATGACGATTTCGGAGCGGGAAGAAGCTACGGCTATAAAAGACAGCATCTGGGGCACGACATGATGGGACAGGTGGGTACACCGATTATCGCCGTGGAGTCCGGCTATGTGGAGGCAATCGGCTGGAACCAGTACGGGGGCTGGCGCATCGGCATCCGCAGCTTTGATAAAAAACGCTATTACTATTATGCCCATCTGCGACAGAATTACCCCTATGCGGAAGAATTAAAGGAGGGCAGCGTGGTGACGGCGGGAGATGTCATCGGTTATATGGGGCACACCGGTTACAGCACCACGGAAAACACCAACAATATCAAAGTGACCCACCTGCACTGGGGGATGGAGCTCGTATTTGATGAGTCCCAGAAAGAGAGCGACCATGAAATCTGGATAAACGTCTATCCGCTTACCATGTTCTTAAGCAGGCACCAGAGTGAGGCTGCAAAAGTGGAAGGAACGAAGGAATGGAAACGGGTTTCGGACATCCGCGACCCGGCGGTAACACTCTACCTGCAAAAAGAAAAGATTTCCCGGTGAGTTTTTTTGTTTTTCCATTGCAAAACCTAAAATGCTATGATAAAATGAGACTTGATAGAAATGACAAAAAAATAACAATCTATAAAATGAAAGGTTTTGGAGGAGAAAAGCAATGGCAAGAAAAGTAGTTTTAGCTGGAGCATGCCGTACAGCAATCGGTACCATGGGTGGTTCTTTAAGCACCACTCCCGCACCGGAATTAGGCGCAATCGTTATTAAGGAAGCATTAAACAGAGCCGGAGTAAAGCCGGAAGATGTTGATCAGGTTTACATGGGATGTGTAATCCAGGCAGGCCAGGGTCAGAACGTAGCACGTCAGGCATCCATCAAAGCAGGTCTTCCCATCGAAGTACCCGCAGTTACCATGAACGTTGTCTGCGGTTCCGGTCTGAACTGTGTAAACCAGGCAGCACAGATGATTATGGCAGGAGATGCTGATGTAGTAGTAGCAGGTGGTATGGAAAACATGTCCATGGCTCCTTACGCAGTTCCCCAGGCTCGTTTCGGTTACCGTATGAACAACGGTACTTTAGTAGATACCATGGTAAACGATGCACTTTGGGATGCATTCAACAATTACCATATGATTACCACTGCAGACAATATCTGCAGAGAGTGGGGACTTACCAGAGAAGAACTGGATGAGTTCGCATTAAAGAGCCAGCAGAAGGCAGAAGCTGCTCAGAACAACGGCGCATTCGAAAAAGAAATCGTTCCCGTTATGGTTAAGAAGAAAAAAGAAATGGTAGAGTTCAAGGTAGATGAAGGACCTCGTCACGGCTCCACCATGGAAGCTCTTGCAAAACTCCGCACCATCAACAAAGACGGATTCGTTACCGCAGGTAATGCTTCCGGTATCAACGACGGCGCAGCAGCAATCGTTGTTATGAGCGAAGAAAAAGCAAAAGAATTAGGCGTTAAGCCCATGGCTACTTTCGTAGCAGGCGCACTTGCAGGTGTAAGACCTGAAGTAATGGGTATCGGTCCCGTAGCTTCCACCAAGAAGGTAATGGCTAAGACCGGCATGAAGATTGAAGACTTCGACATCATTGAAGCAAACGAAGCATTCGCAGCTCAGTCCGTAGCAGTAGGTAAGGAACTCGGCATTGATGTGGACAAGCAGCTCAACCCGAACGGCGGTGCTATCGCACTCGGACATCCCGTTGGTGCTTCCGGTGCCCGTATCCTTGTTACCCTGCTTCATGAGATGCAGGCAAAGGGCGCTAAGACAGGTCTTGCTACCCTGTGTATCGGCGGTGGTATGGGATGCTCTACCATTGTTAAAATTGAAGACTAATTAAGAAACAAAAGGCATTCCGAAGCGGGGTTATCCTGCTTCGGAGTATCTGTTTTGACAGTTACAAAGAGGAGACAATCATGGATTATATTTTATATGAACAGAAAGGCCAGACCGGTATTATCACCATCAACCGCGAAAAGGCATTAAATGCTCTGAATTCCCAGGTACTCGACGAATTAAACGCGACTCTGGATGCCGTAAACCTTGACGAAGTAAGATGTTTAATCATAACCGGCGCAGGCACCAAGTCCTTCGTAGCAGGCGCAGATATCGGAGAAATGAGCACCCTGACCAAAGCAGAAGGCGAAGCTTTCGGCAAGAAGGGCAACGACGTATTCCGTAAAATCGAAACTTTCCCCATTCCCGTTATTGCAGCCGTAAACGGCTTTGCATTAGGCGGCGGATGCGAGATTTCCATGAGCTGTGACATCAGAATTTGTTCCGACAACGCTGTATTCGGACAGCCCGAAGTAGGTCTCGGCATTACCCCCGGATTCGGCGGTACCCAGAGACTGGCAAGACTTGTCGGCGCAGGCATGGCTAAGCAGATGATTTACACAGCAAGAAACATCAAGGCTGACGAAGCATACAGAATCGGTCTGGTAAACGCTGTTTACACCCAGGAAGAGCTTCTTCCCACAGCAGAAAAAATGGCAGCAGGCATTGCAAAGAATGCGCCTATCGCTGTCCGCAACTGCAAGAAAGCAATCAATGAAGGCTTAGACCTTGACATGGATGCGGCAGTAGCACTGGAAGAGAAGCTGTTCGGTGACTGCTTCGAATCCGAAGACCAGAAGTACGGCATGGCATTCTTCCTTGACAAGAACAAGGAAAAGGTAAAAGAGCCGTTCAAAAACCGTTAAGGAAAAACAATTCACATACAAGGAGGAACTACAATGAAAGTAGGTATTATTGGTGCAGGTACCATGGGTGCCGGAATTGCACAGGCATTTGCAATGACAGATGGTTATGAAGTATGTCTTTGCGACATCAAGCAGGAATTCGCTGATGGAGGAAAGGGCAGAATTTTAAAGAATCTGAACTTCCTCGTAGGCAAGGAAAAAATCACACAGGAGAAGGCAGACGCTATCGCTGCCAAGATTACAACAGGCTTAAAGGACATCTGCACAGACTGCGATTTAGTTATCGAAGTTGCTCCCGAAAATATGCAGATTAAGAAGACCACATTCAAGGAACTGGAAGCTATTGTAAAGCCCGACTGCATTTTTGCAACCAACACCTCTTCCCTTTCCATTACCGAAATCGGTGCAGGTCTTGACAGACCCATGATCGGTATGCACTTCTTCAATCCTGCAGACAGAATGAAGCTGGTAGAAGTTATCGCCGGTGAAAACACTCCTGTAGAATTAGTAGAAAAGATTAAAGCAATCGCAACCGAAATCGGCAAGACTCCCGTAGAAGTTAAGGAAGCTCCCGGATTCGTTGTAAACAGAATTTTAATCCCTATGATTAACGAAGCAATCGGCATCTATGCAGACGGTATCGCAAGCGTAGCCGACATCGATGAAGCTATGAAGCTCGGCGCATCCCATCCCATGGGACCTCTTGCTCTGGGTGACTTAGTAGGTCTGGATATCGTACTTGCCATCATGGAAGTACTGCAGAACGAAACCGGAGATCCCAAGTATCGTCCTCATCCCCTTCTTCGTAAGATGGTTCGTGCAGGCAAGCTTGGAAAGAAGACCGGCAAGGGCTTCTATGACTATGCAAAATAAGCAGCTTTCCGCAGCGTGAAGTGCTTATGATTAAAGAATAGATTGTATGGAGGAAAAGTAATCATGGATTTTACTTTGAAAAAAGAACATGAAATGGCGCGTTCTCTTTTTAAAGAGTTCGCAGAAAAAGAAGTAAAGCCTCTTGCACAGGAGGTTGACGAAACAGAAGTATTCCCTCGCGGAACAGTTGAAAAAATGGCAAAGAACGGTTTCCTCGGAATTCCCGTTCCCGAACAGTACGGCGGACAGGGAGCAGACGCTCTTACCTATGTACTTTGCGTAGAAGAGCTCTCTAAGGTATGCGGCACCACAGGTGTTATCGTTTCCGCACATACCTCTCTTTGTTGCGACCCCATCCTGACCTTCGGTACCGAAGAACAGAAGCAGAAATACTTAGTTCCCCTTGCAAAGGGCGAAAAGTTAGGCGCATTCGGTCTTACCGAGCCCGGTGCAGGTACTGATGCACAGGGTCAGCAGACCAAGGCTGTACTTGACGGCGACGAATACGTATTAAACGGCTCCAAGATTTTCATTACCAACGGTAAGGAAGCAGACGTATATGTAATCTTTGCTGTTACCGGTACTGTTACAAAGGGAACCAAGACCTTAAAGGAAATCTCCGCATTCATCGTAGAAAAAGGAACTCCCGGATTTACCTTCGGTACTAAGGAAAAGAAGATGGGTATCCGCGGTTCATCCACATACGAACTGATTTTCACAGACTGCAGAATTCCCAAGGAAAACATGCTGGGCAAGCAGGGACAGGGCTTCAAGATTGCAATGCATACTCTGGACGGCGGCCGTATCGGTATTGCTGCTCAGGCGCTTGGTATTGCAGAAGGCGCTCTTGACAGAACCGTTGCTTACACCAAGGAAAGAAAGCAGTTCGGACGTTCCATTTCCGCTTTCCAGAACACCCAGTTCCAGTTAGCAGATATGGCTACCAAGGTAGAAGCTGCAAAGATGCTTGTTTACAAAGCAGCAATGAAGAAGGCAGAATTTGCAACCAATCCTAAGGTAAGCTACTCCGTAGAAGCAGCTATGGCTAAGTTATATGCTGCAGAAGTTGCTATGGAAGTTACTACCAAGGCTGTTCAGCTTCACGGTGGTTACGGCTACACCAGAGAATACGATGTAGAGCGTATGATGCGTGATGCTAAGATTACCGAGATTTATGAAGGTACCAGCGAAGTTCAGAGAATGGTTATCTCTGGTGCCCTGCTTAAATAAAAATGGATAAGGAGTGAAATACAATGAAAATCGTTGTTTGTGTAAAACAGGTACCTGATACCAAGGGCGGCGTTAAGTTCAATCCCGACGGAACACTGGACAGAGGTGCCATGCTGACAATCATGAACCCTGATGACAAAGCAGGTCTGGAAGCAGCATTAAGATTAAAAGATAAATACGGCGCAGAAGTTACTGTTATCACCATGGGTCTTCCCAAGGCAGAAGATGTACTTCGCGAAGCAATCGCTATGGGCGCAGATAAGGGTATCCTTGTTACCGACCGTGTACTCGGCGGTGCTGATACCTGGGCTACCAGCCAGACACTGGCAGGCGCCATCCGCAACTTAGACTATGATTTAATTATCACAGGACGTCAGGCAATCGACGGCGATACCGCTCAGGTAGGTCCTCAGATTTCCGAACACTTAAATATTCCTGTTATCTCCTATGCTCAGAAAATCGACGTAGAAGGCGACAGTGTTATCGTAGAGCGTCAGTTCGATGACAGATATCATGTACTGAAAGCTAAGATGCCTTGTCTGATTACTGCACTTGCAGAATTAAACGAGCCCCGTTACATGACTCCGGGCGGAATTTTCAAGGCTTGCAAAGCTGACATCACCGTATGGGGCAGAGCAAACTTAGTTGACGTGGAAGACTCCAACCTTGGTCTGAACGGTTCTCCTACCAAGATTGCAAAGGCTTCTGATAAGGTAAGAAAGGGTGCCGGCGAAAAGGTTACTCTGGATCCTACAGAATCTGTAGAGTATATCATGAACAAGTTAAAAGAAAAACATGTTATCTAACAGGAAGAGGTGTGGACAATGAATTTAGAAGAATATAAAGGCGTATATGTCTTTGCTCAGCAGGTTGACAACGAAATCAACAACATCGCTTTTGAACTGATCGGAAAGGGCAAAGACCTTGCAAATGCTTTAGGTACAGATGTAACTGCAGTACTTGTCGGCAGCAACGTAAAGAACCTTGCAGATGAACTTGGTGAGTACGGCGCAGACAGAGTTATCGTAGTAGACGATCCCGAATTAAAAGAATACAGAACAGAGCCTTATGCACATGCACTGGCATCCGTTATCAAGAAGTACAAACCCGATGTATTCCTTGTAGGTGCAACCGCAATCGGCCGTGACTTAGGTCCCCGCGTATCCGCAAGAATTCATACAGGTCTGACAGCAGACTGTACACAGCTTGAAATCGGTGATTTCCCTATCAACCCGATTCCCGGCAAGGAACAGCTTCACAATCAGCTCCTTATGACCCGTCCTGCATTTGGTGGTAACACCATCGCAACCATCGCATGTCCGGAATTCCGTCCTCAGATGGCAACCGTACGTCCCGGTGTTATGCAGAAGCTTCCCAAGGAAGCAGGCAGAAAGGCTGTTATCGAAGAGTTCAATCCCGGATTTACTCCCGACAACAAGTATGTAGAGATTCTTGAAGTTGTTAAGGCTGTAAACGACGTAGCAGATATCATGGATGCCAAGATCCTGGTTTCCGGTGGACGTGGTGTTGGCAGTGCAGAGAACTTCAAGCTTTTAGACGACCTTGCAGAAGCAATCGGCGGTACCGTAAGCTGCTCCCGTGCAGTTGTAGATGCCGGCTGGAAGTCCAAAGACCTTCAGGTTGGACAGACCGGTAAGACCGTTCGTCCTAACGTATACTTCGCAATCGGTATTTCCGGTGCTATCCAGCACTTAGCCGGTATGGAAGAATCTGACCTCATCATTGCCATCAACAAAGATGAGACCGCTCCTATCTTTGACGTAGCTGACTACGGCATCGTAGGTGACTTAAATAAGATTGTTCCCATGCTGACCGAAAAGATTAAAGAAGCAAACGCTGCAAAGGTTCAGTAATAACCGAACAATGAATTCTTAAGAGGCTTCGGAGCATAGGCTCCGGGGCCTTTTTGATTTCTCTTGTGAGAAAAGCAAACCTCTGTTATAATGCGATAAAAGGCACCCATTTACCGAACGGGCAAAAGTCTCGCAGACGGTAATAAAATGTTTTTTCGTCAGAAAGAAGTATGTGTATGAATTGTGTACGGGTAGAAGGACTGCAAAGTGCATATGGAAGAAAAAAGATACTGCAGGACATTACCTTTGAAGCCCATGCAGGAGAATGCATTGGAATAGTAGGCAGAAACGGCTGTGGCAAAAGCACGCTCTTAAACATTCTGGCGGGCATTTATAAACCGGCGGCGGGGAGTTTCTTTTTTGATGAAGAACCCGGTACGCCCGAAAATATCCGTAAATTTACAGCCTATGTACCACAGAATAACAATCTGTACGAAGAACTTTCCGTGTGGGATAACCTGCTGTTCTGGTATCCGGACAAAAAGAGCCTGCAAAACGCATTGCAGGAAGGTATCCTGCAAAGTCTGGGAATTGAGGAATTTCTGCATAAGCGGGTGAGCCATTTGTCAGGCGGCATGAAGAAAAAAGTCAGCATTGCCTGTGCCATGGCACAAAACGCGCCGGTGCTGCTTCTGGATGAACCCGGGACCGCACTGGATATGGCATCCAAGCAGGAATTGCGGGCTTATTTAAGAAAGTACAAATTACAGGGAGGCTGCCTCATTCTGGCAACTCACGAAGAAGCGGATTTGGAATTATGCGATAAAATCTATTCCATCCGCAATGGGAAAATGGAACAGGAAGCAAGAAAAAGAGAAAACCGGCAGACGCCGGAAGAGGGAGGAAACTATGGATTTTGAAAATCAGAACATGGAAACGAAAAAGAGCGGCAAGGGGGGCATCATCGGTATCTGTGTTGCCGCCGTCATCGTTCTTCTAACAGTAGCCGCCGCTTTGGTATATACGTTTGTATACAATACCCCGCAACGGAAACTGACCAAAGCCTTTGAAAAACTGAGTAGGGAATTTGCCCGCAGCGAAAGCAGCTTTTTAGAGGAACTGAAGATAGAGGATATTCTGGCAAATGCCCGGAAAAATCCTACCGGCATGGAAGGCTCCGCCAATATTACTGTTCCGTATCTGGAGGAAAACAGTATGTTTGATACGGTGGGCATTGATTTTACATCCCATGTAAACAGACCGGAACAGAAAAGTGAAACGACGTTTACGCTCAGCGTGGCAAATGTGGATTTCCTGGAGCTGCAGACGGCACTCATTGGGGATAATCTGTACATGGCGCTGCCGGGACTTTTATCCGATGTCTATGAAATGAACCTGAAAACCATCGGTAAGGACTACCAAGGTTCCGTATGGGAAAGCTTACTGGGCGCGGACTTAGACGAAGATTTCAGTATTGATGTATATAATGATAAGGAAGACGACAATGCTTCCGCAGAGGAAACTCTCGCAAGGGGAACACAGTTTGCAAAGGAAATGCTGGCGGTTATCGACCGGCATAAGGAGGCTCTGCGCAAGGCATCCGTTTATAAGCAGCAAAAAGGCTATATTACCGTTACCGTCGATAAGGACGCCCTCAATGATTTTATGAAAGACCTGGGCAGGGCTGTTACGGACAGTGAAGTCTTAAATGCTGCCATAGATGAATACATTGACAGTCAGTACGCGGCTATCAGCTATCTGCAGGTTTCCGAAGAAGAACTGCAGGAAGTGAAGGATGATGCCAAGGAAGAGATAACCGATGCCATAGCAGAAGTGTTTGACATCAGTCTGAAGGAAGATGCGGTTATTCGTTTCACCATTGATAAAAGCGGAAGACTTTCCGGCATAGAAACGGAAGAGGATATTCTTCTTGACAATGCAGACATTTCCGGCATTGGCTTTGCGTTAAATTTTAACGGAGAGAAAAATTCCACGGAGGATATTACCGGCAAGTGGAATGTGGAAATGACTACGGGAGAAACCACGGAGTGTGAACTCCATTATACGGCGGAGAGAACCAAAGAAGAGGATGTCATTACCTACACGCTTCATGCAGACTTTACAGATGCGGACGGAGAGAAAGACTCCGGAGATTTTGCCTTTCGCAGCACCTTTGTCAAGGCGGACAAAGAGTTTTCTGTTTCTGTAAAAATAGGTGATGGCTCCGAAAATCTGTCCTTAGACATAGACGGCGCTTTTACCGACTATAAGGCGGGGGAAAGCTTTGAAATCACATTCGGAAATATCCTTCTTGAAGAAGACGGCAAGACGGTATTCAAAGCAAACGGTTCTTATAAGATTGCACCCTATGACGGAGAAATCAATACTCCGGAGGGAGCGGTCAATGTATTTGAAATGTCACAGATGGATATTTATTCTCTGATTCTGGAACTGGAACAAAACTTAAGTTCCCTGACAAGTCTTGTCAAATAGGAAAATAAAATGGGACGGTTTACTAAATTTTTGCAAACAGAATACAAACGGGCAGCAGCAAGGCTGCCCGGTATTTTGCTGAAAGCGGCGATACCGGTATGCATAGCGGGTATGGCTGTTTTTTGCATGCAGAAATGGTTTCGTGATGTCCCCAAAGAAAAAATAAAGATAGGCTTTTCCGCAGAAGAAAGCACATATACGGATTACGGATTGCGGTTTGTGGAGGGTATGGACTCCACAAAGGCATACTGCAGCCTTGAAAAAACGGGAGAGCAGGCAGGAAAGGAAGCCGTAAAGGATGGCAGCCTGCAGGCACTTCTGGTATTGCCGGAAAATACAGTGGAAGGAATTTTAAACGGCAACAACGTGCAGGCAAAGCTTTATCTTGCGGATAAAACCGATTTACAGGGACTTGTGCTGGAGACTCTTTTGCAGGCGGGAGTGGGTTCCTTACAAACGGCACAGGGAGAAATATATACGATAAGCAGACTTGCCGGCATTTACGGGCTTGACGGGGAGCAGATACAGAGTATGTATAATGATGTGGATGCCGCCAACCTGAAACTTTACTTAAACAGAGAGCAGTATTTCCGGACACGCAGGCTCTCACGGACGGAAAACGAGGGAACTGTGAATTATTACGGAAGCAGCCTGCTTGCGCTGTATTTTCTGCTTACGGGTCTGTTTTTCAGTGCATACCTTTTACGGGACGGCATGCAGGAAAAAATCATAGCCGGACGGGCGGGAATACCGGTGGGTATGCAGCTTGCGGCGAGATTCCTTGTCCTGTTTACCGGTACGGTGTGTCTGGGAGCGCTTATTCTTTCGGGGATGTTCCTGCTGCCGGAAAGGACGGTTACACTGCGGTTGTCTTTACAGACAGTAAGCGTCCTTATCTGCGGACTGCTGGCGGTTTCGGCATGGACACTTCTGTTGTCCTGTTTTACGGAAAAGAAATCGGTCTTTCCGCTGCCGGTTATTTTGACCGCCGCTCTTTTAGGATACGGCGCCGGCTGTGTGGTGCCCAGGGCTCTGATGCCCGGGGCAATGCAGAAGCTTGCAGCATATAATCCGGTCTGGTATCTGAAAAAAGCTTTTTTGTCCCTGCTTTCCGGAAATACGGAGGGAACCGGTAAAGCGGCGGGTATTCTGCTTGGCACTGCCATATTGTGTATGGGGATTGCCGTTCTTTATAAAAAGGAGAGCTGCCATGCCAAAGCGCCTGAAAGTTTCCACGGCATGCACCGGCAAAAAACACACTCCCTGCCACATACCGGGCTCCCGGCGGCAATTTTAAGACGGACACTTTGCAGCAAAATACTCTGGATAAATCTGCTTTTTGTGCTTGTGTGCTCATCTGCCATAGTGAATATCGAAAAGAAGTCGCAAAATCAGGTAACGGCGGTGTTTTATGGAGCAGAGGAAGGGCTGACACAACTTTTACAGGAAAAGACCGGACTGGTAACGTTTGAATCCTGTGCCTCCGAAGAGGATGTGAAGAAACAGGTTCTGCAGGGAAAAGCGGAATGCGGCTACATTTTGCAGGATAACTTGCAAAATGAACTGCTGGACGGTAACGGCAACTGGAGTATTACGGTTTACGAAAATGAGGAATCCACACTTACAAAGTTAGTAAACGAGGTGCTTTTTGAGAGAGTATTCTATCAGACTTCCCTTACATGGTTTGAAGGATATCTTGCAGAAAAGGGGTTCATCGCAGAAGACGGTGGAAAAGGAGCAGCGGATGGCGGAGTTTTCGGCAGCGTGAAAGATATTACCGATTCCATTATCCGTTCGGGCGAAACCTTCGCGGTGGAAACCCTGTATCTGTCCGACGGACAAGCGGAGAAATCCGCAAGAAGCAGCGCAAGTACTTACCCGGTGCGTATTATGGCAGCTTTGTGTGTGATACTCTGCACTTTGACGGGGGTCCTGCAGCTTGTGCAGGATAAACGGGCAAAAAGGCAGCATAGATACCATCGCATACTGATACCGGTCCTGACCATAGGGTATCCCTTACTTCTGGGTGCGGCAGCAGGAACTGTTCTGCTATGGCTTTTCTAAACTTGATTTTTCAAATGCTACGTGATATTATTTTAACGAATGATTTTACAAGCGAAAACGTGAAAGATAGAAAGATGAAGCGTTTCGGAATGGAGGACAAAATGAGCAAGGGTTTTGATGACATTATCGCTAAAGTAGGCGAATGCGGAATGAAAAAAGTAGCAGTTTCCGTAGCACAGGACGAAGCAGTGCTGGAAGCTGTAAGAGAAGCCAAGAAGAGAGGCATCGCAGATGCAATTTTAGTAGGTGATGAAGCAAAGATCAGAGAAATCGCAGCATCCATCGGTATGGACCTGGATGGATACGAAATTATTGACGAGCCGGATATGATCCAGGCATCCTTAAAGGCAGTAAAGCTTGCCCATGAAGGAAAAGCGGATATGTATATGAAGGGACTGATTGATTCCAAGAACTTCTTAAAAAGCGTTCTGGACAAAGAAGTAGGTCTTCGTACCGGCGGTGTGCTTTCTCATGTATGTGTATTTGAAATTCCCGGTATCGACAGACTTCTGTTCTTAACCGACGTAGCATTTATGACATATCCCACTCTGGAGGATAAAGTAAACATTATTAAAAATACCCTTCCCGTAGCAAGAGCATGCGGCGTGGAATGTCCGAAGGTAGCACCTTTAGCGGCAGTAGAAGTGGTAAATCCCAAGATGCCCGTTACTTTAGATGCGGCAGAGCTTACAAAGATGAACGAAAACGGTGAAATTACCGGCTGTATCGTAGACGGACCTCTGTCCCTCGACTTAGCGATTGACCCCGAAGCTGCAAAGCATAAGGGCGCAACCGACAGAAAAATCCAGGGTGATGCCGATATCCTTCTGTTCCCGGATATCCACGCAGGAAACCTGGTATACAAGGCAATCGTACATATGGTAAAGGTAAAGAACGGATGCATCCTGACCGGTACCAAGGTTCCCGTTATCTTAACCAGCCGTTCCGATACCTTTGAAACCAAGGTAAATTCTATTGCCCTGGCAGCCGTAGTAGCGGAAGAAATGAAGAAAAACCAGCAGTAATGCGAAAAAATGCAGCAGCCCCTTAAAAGGAAGGCTGCAGGAAAAGGAGAAATAAAATGTCCATTAAAAGTCTGATTATCAATCCGGGCTCCACTTCCACCAAAATCGGTGTATTTGAAGACGAGACCCTGTTATTTGAAGAAACCTTAAGACACAGCACCGAAGAAATCGGTCAGTATGCCACCATTTTTGACCAGAAGGATTTCCGTAAGAAAATCATTACCGACCTTCTGACAGAAAAGAACTTCGACATGAAGTCCCTTAATATGGTAGTAGGCCGCGGCGGTATGTTAAAGCCCATTCCCGGCGGTACCTATGCCGTAACCGACGAACTGCTTGAGGACTTAAAGATTGGCAGGCAGGGACAGCATGCTTCCAACTTAGGCGGCATCTTAGCAAGAGAAATCGGCGATGAATTAGGAGTTCCTTCCTATATTGTAGACCCCGTTGTAGTAGACGAGCTGCAGACCGTAGCCAGATACTCCGGTGTACCCGAACTTCCCCGCACCAGTGTGTTCCACGCACTGAACCAGAAAGCGGTAGCAAAGCGCTACGCAAAGGAATGCGGTAAAGCATATGAATCCTTAAGACTGATTGTAGTCCATATGGGCGGCGGTGTTTCCGTAGGCGCTCACATCGGCGGCCGTGTAGTAGACGTATTCAACGCTCTTGACGGCGACGGCGCTTTCTCTCCCGAGAGAGCAGGTGCGGTTCCTTCCGGCGCACTGGTTAAAATGTGCTTCTCCGGCAAGTATACCGAAAAAGAAGTTTACAGCAAAATCGTAGGTAAGGGCGGCTTCAATGCATACCTTGGTACCAACGATATGCGTACCGTTACCAAGATGGCAAACGAAGGCGATGCACATGCAGCCGAAGTAAAGGAAGCATTCCTGTATCAGGTAGCCAAGGACATCGGCTCCATGGCATGTGTACTGGAAGGCAAGGTAGACCGGATTATCGTAACCGGTGGTATTGCTTACGGCGCAGAAGTAATTGAAAACTTAAAGAAGAAAGCAGAATGGATTGCACCCTTTACCGTATATCCCGGCGAAGACGAGCTCTTAGCTCTCTGCCAGGGCGGACTTCGTGTACTGACAGGCGAAGAAAAGGCAATGGAATACTAATAAAAATGCAAAACTGCCATGCTCACATACGGGCGTGGCAGTTTTTTCATATCCGTAAAACAGTAAATATTGCTATTTTGTTAATAAAACTTTAACGGTTTAGTCATGTATTTTTGTTGAATATGGTATGGAAATCTGCTAAAATAAACTTTATGTTGTGAAAGAACGCAGATTGGAGTATTGGATTTATGAGCTTGGTTTCAAAGATATTTGGCACACACAGCGAAAGAGAATTAAAGAGAATTGAACCGATTGTAAATAAAATCGAGTCCCTTCGTCCGGAAATGCAGTCCCTTACCGATGAGGAACTGAGAGGCAAGACGGAGGAATTTAAAAAGAGATTACAGAATGGAGAGACACTGGATGACCTTCTGCCGGAGGCATATGCCGTAGTCAGAGAAGGCGCCAAGAGGTCCTTAAATATGGAACACTACCGCGTACAGCTTATCGGCGGTATCATTCTTCATCAGGGACGTATTGCGGAGATGCGTACCGGTGAAGGTAAAACCCTGGTTTCCACCCTGCCGGCATACTTAAATGCTTTGGAAGGAAAGGGCGTACACATCGTTACCGTCAACGATTATCTGGCACACCGTGATGCGGAATGGATGGGACAGGTACATCGTTTCTTAGGACTTACGGTCGGCGTGGTATTAAACAGCATGACTCCCGAGGAACGCCGCGAAGCTTACAACTGCGACATTACCTATGTTACTAACAACGAACTGGGCTTCGACTACCTGCGTGACAACATGGTAGTTTACAAAAAACAGCTCGTTCTCCGTGATTTGCACTATGCCATCATCGATGAAGTGGACTCCGTTCTCATCGATGAAGCCCGTACCCCTCTGATTATTTCCGGTCAGAGCGGCAAGTCCACCAGACTGTACGAAGCCTGTGATATTTTAGCACGCCAGATGAAGCGTGGTGAAGATGTGGCGGAGCTTTCCAAGATTGACGCCATGATGGGTGTGGTACAGGAAGAAACCGGTGATTTCATTGTCAATGAAAAGGACAAGGTTATCAACCTGACCGAAGCCGGCGTGGAAAAAGTAGAAAGATTCTTCCAGATTGACAACTTTGCAGATCCGGAAAATCTGGAAATCCAGCATAACATTATTCTGGCGCTCCGTGCCCACAACCTGATGTTCCGTGACAAGGATTATGTGGTAAAGGACGACCAGGTACTTATTGTAGACGAGTTTACCGGACGTATCATGCCGGGACGCCGCTATTCCGACGGCCTGCATCAGGCGATCGAAGCCAAGGAACATGTAAAGGTCAAGAGAGAAAGCAAGACCCTTGCTACCATTACCTTCCAGAACTTCTTCAACCTGTTTGCCAAGAAAGCCGGTATGACCGGTACCGCTCTTACGGAAGAAAGAGAATTCCGTGATATTTACGGCATGGACGTAATAGAAATCCCGACCAACAGGCCGGTAGCCAGAGTGGACCATCAGGATGCGGTTTACAAGACCAAGAAAGAAAAACTGCATGCCATCGTACAGGCAGTAGAAGAAGCACATGCCAAGGGACAGCCGGTACTGGTCGGTACCATCACCATCGAAGCTTCCGAAGAAATCAGCGATATGTTAAAGAGAAGAGGCATCCAGCATAAAGTCCTGAATGCAAAATTCCATGAACTGGAAGCGGAAATTGTAGCCGATGCCGGTATTCACGGAGCCGTTACCATTGCCACCAACATGGCGGGCCGTGGTACGGATATTAAACTGGACGAAGAAGCCAAGGCAGCAGGCGGCCTTATGATTATCGGTACTGAGCGCCATGAGTCCAGACGTATTGACAACCAGCTGCGTGGTCGTGCCGGACGTCAGGGTGACCCCGGTGAATCCAAGTTCTACATCTCTCTGGAAGACGATGTTATGAGACTGTTCGGTTCCGAGAGACTGATAAATATGTTCAATACCCTTGGTATTCCCGAAGGTCAGGAAATCCAGCACAAGATGTTAAGCAATGCCATCGAATCCGCACAGAAGAAGATTGAAAACAACAACTACGGCGTGCGTAAAAATCTGTTGGAATATGACCGTGTCATGAGCGAACAGAGAGAGATTATTTACAGCGAAAGACGCCGGGTGCTGGACGGCGAAAGCATGCGCGATGTTATCTACAAGATGATTACGGATGTGGTAGAGCACTGCGTGGATATGGCAATCGGCGAGGACGCAAGCTCCGACGAATGGGATTTCAACGAACTGAATTCCCTGTTGCTGCCCATCATTCCGTTAAAGCCGGTGACAAAGGAAAGAATTACCGCTACCAGGAAAAACGGCTTAAAGCAGCAGCTTAAGGAAGAGGCAGTCAAGCTTTACGAAGCCAAGGAAACCGAATTCCCCGAAGCGGAAATGATGCGTGAGGTAGAGCGTGTTATCCTGCTTAAGGTAATTGATAAGAAGTGGATGGCACATATCGACGATATGGACCAGTTACGTCAGGGTATCGGCTTACAGGCTTACGGACAGAGAGATCCCGTTATCGAGTACAAGATAAGCGGCTACGAAATGTTCGATGAAATGACGGAAAATATCCGGGAGGATACCGTCAGACTCTTACTTCGTGTGAAATTAGAGCAGAAGGTGGAGAGAGAGCAGGTTGCCAAGGTAACCGGCACCAATAAGGACGACTCCGGTCCCAAAGCACCGAAGAAGAGGGAAAACATCAAGGTTTATCCCAACGATCCCTGCCCCTGCGGAAGCGGCAAAAAATACAAACAGTGCTGCGGCAGAAATAAATAAGCGCACTGCCCTGTTATCAATAAAAAGAAAGAGGTGACGTTTAAGTGGTAGAATTGGATAACATGAAAGCAAAATTGCTTACCTATGAAACCCCTTTGGCGGAAGTGAGGGATTCACTTTGACTTAGCTAATAAGGAAAAGCGAATCGAAGAATTAGAGCGGGAAATGGAGGCACCCGGTTTCTGGGACAATCCCGACCGTTCCAACAAGCTCATGAAAGAGCTGAAAAACTTAAAAGATACCTGTCAGACCTACAAGGATTTACGGACCGGTTATGATGACATTCTGACCCTGATTGAAATGGGCTATGAGGAAAACGACGAAAGCCTTATTCCCGAAATCCAGGAAGAGCTGGATCACTTCATCAGTGTATTTGAGCAGATGCGTATCGGTACGTTATTGTCCGGAGAATACGACAAAAACAATGCCATCTTAAAGCTCAATGCCGGTGCGGGCGGTACGGAAAGTTGCGACTGGTGCGGCATGCTGTACCGTATGTATACCAGGTGGGCGGAGAGAAAAGGATTTTCCATTGAAGTGCTGGACTATCTGGACGGCGATGAAGCCGGTATCAAATCCGTAACATTCCAGGTAAACGGCGAAAATGCCTATGGTTATCTGAAGTCTGAAAAAGGCGTGCACAGACTGGTGCGCATTTCGCCCTTCAATGCACAGGGCAAGCGCCAGACCTCCTTTGTGTCACTGGATGTTATGCCGGATATCGAAGAGGATCTGGATGTGGATATCAACGACGAAGATTTGAGAATTGATACCTACCGAAGCAGCGGCGCGGGCGGTCAGCATATCAACAAGACATCTTCCGCCATCCGTATCACCCATATTCCTACGGGAACCGTGGTACAGTGTCAGAATGAACGAAGCCAGTTCCAGAACAAGGAAAAGGCAATGCAGATGCTGAAAGCGAAGCTGTATTTGTTAAAGCAGGAAGCCAATGCGGAAAAACTGTCAGACATCCGCGGCGAAGTAAAGGAAATCGGCTGGGGCAACCAGATACGTTCCTACGTGCTGCAGCCCTATACGCTGGTAAAAGACCATCGTACCGGAGTGGAAAGCGGCAATGCCGATGCAGTGCTGGACGGCGCTCTGGACAATTTTATAAACGGATACTTAAAGTGGATTAGCACAGGCGCTAAGACAGTAGAAGGAGCAGCGGATGCGTAAAGCATCGCTGCTCCTTTTCTGTAGAGACCGGTTCAGGCTTTCCGGAAGTTCTGCATGAGATTGAGATAGAAAATCGTGTAGGTCATATTGACGTAGGGGGTTAACCACAGGACGCCGATCAGGGATAAGCATGCCAGTAACGTAATGGGGATAAAGCTTAAAATCAAAACAAACAGCCGCTTTTTCTGCCCCTTCATGATTTCTGCACTGAATTGCAAAACTTCTTTTACAGACTTATCCGGGAAGTCCAGCATGATAAACAGGCACTGGGAAAGCATCAGGTAAAACGGCAGGTAAATCACGGTAGCAACAAGCAAAAGACCGATGCTTACATACAGATAATTCACTTTTCCCGTAAGCTGGAACAGACTTAACGGAACGGCATAGGCAAGTCCCGGCAACAGGGAGAGAAGATCGCGGAAAAAGGAAACACCGAGGGATATGTTGAAGCGGTTCCGGTAGCCGGAGAAAAGGTCCGAAAAGCTGCAGGGCGCTCCGCAGGCAGTCTTTAAATAAATCAGGGTAAGTCCCACGTTTAAGACGCCGGTAAACAGGGAAACTAAAAAGGAAATCGCTTCGCCAAGTGCAAACTCCGCCATGTTGGAGTAGGTATAGACATTGGTAAAAAGGACGGAAACAATATAAGTAAGAAAAGAGGAAAGCAGGGTGCATCCGATTAAAAAGCCGTAATGCCCGGTCAGCTTTTCCTTCGCTTTGTCTTTCAGTTCAGCATTGGATAAATAAGAATTCACAGTAGTCCCTCCTTTATTCTTCACCGTAAAGACGGTTGATATATTCGTCAAAATCCACGCCGTAAAGGGATTCAAACTGTGCGTTTAACACATCGCGGTTTTCCGGCTTTAAGAGCTGCACGGAGGAATACACGGTAAAACCCATAAAAATCAGTCCTGCGCATAAACCAATCAGGGAAGTCACAAGCCCTGCCTTTGCGGAGGAATCCACCGGCTTATGAAGCCTTTTGGACAGAAAATAAAAGAGAAGTCCCAGTGCGCCCAGAGGAATGGGGAGGAAAAGGGTGCATACAAGAACAATGGAACACATCCCCAGAATCAGGGAAGCACGGGCAAATTTATTGCGGTTGTCAGTAAAAGACGGAAACGGGTAGTTATAAAAATCATCGTCCGTATAACGGTCATCCATAGGGGTACTCCTTATCATAAAAATTTTAAAACTTTTCAGATATTGTAGCATTTTTTTTACTCTTTTACAATTGAAACAAGTCCTCTTTTTCAGTATAATAGCAAGAGTAATTACAAGACAGAACCCGCAAGGGGGCCGCTAAGGCAGAATGTGAGGAAATATGGACATTATAAGCAAAATCACAGAAGAACTTCAGGTGAAAAAATGGCAGGTGGAAGCAGCTGTGGGACTGATTGATGAGGGCAACACCATTCCCTTCATCTCCCGTTACCGGAAGGAGGCAACCGGCTCCTTAAATGACGAGCAGCTCCGAAATCTGCATGAAAGACTGCTGTACCTCCGCAACCTTGAGGAGAAAAAGGAGCAGGTACTGGGCAGCATAGAGGAACAGGGAAAGCTGACGGATGAGTTAAAAAAGCAGATTCTGGCAGCGGAAACACTGGTAGTGGTAGAGGATTTATACCGTCCGTACCGCCCCAAGAGAAAAACGAGGGCCAGCATTGCCAAGGAAAAAGGACTGGAGGGACTGGCGGAATACATACTGGCGCAGACGGCGGAAGCACCTGTTTTGGAAGAAGCAAAGAAATATGTGACAGGTGAGGACGCAGAGGAAGGAAAACAGGTAAAGACTGCGGAAGAAGCACTGCAGGGAGCGAAGGACATCATTGCCGAAAGCATTTCCGACTCCGCAGAATACCGCGCATACATCCGCTCAGCCACCATGGATGAGGGAGTGATTACCTCCGGAACCAAGGATGAAAAGGCAGAGAGCGTATACGAAATGTATTATCATTTTGAAGAGCCGGTGAAAAAGGTGGCCGGTCACAGAGTCCTTGCCTTAAACAGAGGTGAGGCGGAAAAGGTGCTTACTGTAAAGGTCAATGCACCGGAAGAGAGAATTCTCCGTTATCTGGAGAAGCAGCTTGTTACAAAGGACAACGAATTTACCACACCGGTACTGAAGGAAGCAGTGGAAGATGCCTACGACAGACTGATTGCTCCTTCCATTGAAAGAGAAGTCAGAAACGAACTGACGGAAAAAGCGGAAGACGGCGCCATCAGTGTATTCGGCAAGAACTTAAAGCAGCTTCTCATGCAGCCTCCCATTGCAGGAAAAGTGGTGCTGGGCTGGGACCCGGCATTCCGTACCGGCTGTAAATTAGCGGTTGTGGATGCTACCGGAAAAGTGCTGGACACCAAGGTGGTGTATCCCACAGCACCCCAGAACAAAGTAGAAGAAGCCAAGACAGAAGTAAAGAAGCTCATTAAAAAATACGGTGTTTCCCTGATTTCCGTCGGAAACGGAACCGCATCCCGGGAGTCTGAGCAGGTTATCGTGGAAATGATTAAGGAACTGAAGGAGCCGGTGCAGTACGTGATTGTAAACGAGGCCGGTGCTTCCGTTTATTCCGCAAGCAAACTGGCAACGGAGGAATTCCCCAACTTCGATGTGGGACAGAGAAGTGCGGCATCCATCGCCAGAAGACTGCAGGATCCGCTTGCCGAGCTTGTAAAAATCGACCCGAAATCCATCGGCGTCGGTCAGTATCAGCATGACATGAACCAGAAAAAATTAGGCGAAACCTTAAACGGTGTCGTAGAAGACTGTGTAAACAAGGTAGGTGTGGATTTGAATACCGCATCGGTTTCCCTTCTGGAATACATCTCCGGCATCAGCAAGGCGATTGCGAAAAATATTGTGGATTACCGGGAACAGAACGGACGATTTACCAACCGGAAGCAGCTTTTAAAGGTAGCCAAGTTAGGACCCAAGGCATTTGAACAGTGCGCCGGTTTCTTACGCATTACCGGCGGGGACAATCCGCTGGATGCCACCAGTGTGCATCCCGAGTCCTACGAAGCGGCACAAAAACTTTTGGCAAAGCTGGGACTTACCATGGAAGATGTAAAGGAATTCCAGAAAAAGGCGGCGCAGAATACTTCCGTTAAAACAGAGAATAAGCCTGCCAAAGCACCCGCAAAGAAAACCATTCAGGTACACAACACCAATACCGCTATGGGTAAGGCGCTGGCACAGGCAATGGGCGGCGTGACCCTGACGGAAACAAAGGAAGTGCCCGCAAAGAAGGACAATGCGGCAGAAAGACTGGGCAGTATTGAACGCCGGATTTCCGACAAGGGAAAGCTTGCCGTGGAGCTTGGCATCGGCGAAATCACACTGACGGATATTATTAAAGAACTGGAAAAGCCGGCACGTGACCCCAGAGCGGACATGCCCGCACCGGTACTTCGCAGCGATGTCCTGGATATGAAGGACTTAAAGCCCGGTATGATTTTAAAAGGCACCGTTCGTAATGTCATAGATTTTGGCGTTTTCGTGGATATCGGCGTGCATCAGGATGGCCTGGTTCATATTTCCCAGATTACCGATCGCTTTATCAAGCATCCCTTAGAGGCGGTCAGCGTCGGAGATGTGGTGGATGTGCAGGTGCTTTCCGTGGATGTGGCAAAGAAGCGTATCGGTCTCACCATGAAAATTGCAAAGGACAAAAAGTAATAGCAAAATCAGTCTTGCATTTTGTTTTTCCCTGTGCTATTATGGGCACGTAAAATAAATAGATCTTCGGGGCAGGGTGAGATTCCCTACTGGCAGTGATGCAGCGAAAGCTGATAGGTCTGCGACCCATGCAATGCATGGCTGAACCGGTCAGAATCCGGTACCAACAGTTACAGTCTGGATGAAAGAAGAGAAAACTTTTCCATATCTGCGGCGGCAAGTATGGGAGAGTCGTCTTTGGTATGTAATGACCCCGGTTTATACCGGGGTTTTTTATTGTCGGAAAGACAGTAAGGTGCGCACCGTTACAGGAAAAGACGAAATCTCTTAGACCGAAAGAAATGGAAAGGCAGGTTTTATTTATGAATGGATTAGCGAAATCAATCGCGGACAACTTAGTATTCTTTTTGGAGTTTTTGGGTATCGTGGTGCTCATCTTTGTAGCGGCGCTTATTATTCAGAAAGTGGCGGATAAAAAGAACGGCAGGACACAGAAAATTTTCACAACCCGTATGATGGCGGTGACGGGCATGCTTTCCGCCATCTCCGTTATTCTCTACATGCTGGACTTCCCGCTTCCTTTTCTGGCACCGGGACATTACAAGCTGGACTTCAGCGAACTGCCGGTTATGATAGGCAGCTTTGCGTTCGGACCGGTAGCGGGTGTACTTGTTGAATTCTGTAAAGTGGTTCTGAAAATTATCATCAAGGGCACCGATACCGCATTTGTGGGCGACCTTGCCAATTTTACTATCGGCTGCAGCCTGCTTCTGCCGGCAAGCCTTGTGTATGAATTTAAGAAAACCAAGAAAAGCGCCATTTTGGGATGCGTTCTGGGAACCGTCTGCATCACTCTGTTCGGTACGGCGCTGAATGCATGGTACCTTTTACCGAAATATGCGGAAATGTACGGCATTCCTTTAGATGCCCTGATTGCGGGCGGAACCGCCATCAATCCCGCCATTACCAGCCTGACCACTTATGTATGTTTTGCGGTAGCACCCATAAACATCATAAAGGGCGGAGTGATATCCTTACTTACCATGCTGATTTACAAGCCGTTAAGTCCCATTTTAAAGACAGGGCACAGATAATCAGGACTTGCTTTTTCTCTCCTTTTTCCCTATAATATAGAAAGAAAAATGGCTTTTGTATGATACAAGAGAGTAAAAGGAGAGAAAGCACCATGTTAAAAGAGTTTAAAAAATTTGCGTTACGCGGCAACATGATTGACCTGGCAGTCGGTATGATTATCGGCAGTGCCTTTACCGGCATTGTAAATTCCCTGGTAAATGATATTATTATGCCGGTCGTAAGTATTTTTACCGGAAAAGTGGACTTTACCAACTGGTTTATTTCTCTGGACGGTTCCTACTATCCGACACTGGAAGCTGCACAGGCAGCCGGAGCCGCTACCTTTAATTACGGATCCTTTATCTCCAATGTGATTAACTTTATCATTATGGCATTTGTGGTATTTATGTTTGTCAAGCTTATGAACAAGCTGTCACACAAAGAAGAAGCGCCGGCAGCGCCCACCACGAAAAAATGTCCGTACTGTCAATCTGAAATCAGCATTGAAGCTACAAGGTGTCCACATTGTACGTCAGATCTGAAAGCACCTACTGAGTAGGTGCTTTTTCTGGGATTACGGGAAAAATGGCGCCAGGTACTCCGGCAGCAGGAAAGGTAAGAAAGAATGATAGAATTTGATGTAAATATGAAGGCGGGAGATTTGTACGACTATATGCTCCGGCATACCTACAGTGGATTTTCCGGCCTGTTCGGCAGCGTGGTGGGAGCCCTGATGGTGATAGCCGGTGTGTATATGAAAGGGTATCTGATGGTGATAGCAGGTGCAATTCTGCTTGCCTACCTGCCATGGACCTTATTTTTAAGAAGCAGACAGCAGGCGCTTGCCAATCCGGCATTCAAGGAGCCTCTGCATTATGTGTTGGACGATGAAGGCATCCATGTCTCCCAGAACGGCACGGAGGAAATGCAGAAATGGGAGGATATCCGTAAGGCAGTGTCCACGAACCGCAGCATTATTGTCTATACATCCAAAGTAAATGCCTGCATTTTTCCCAGAAGGGATATGGGCGAATACACCCCGCAGGTGATTCAGGTGATAGAAACCCACCTGCCGTCGTCCAAAGTAAAAATCAGACAGTAATGCAGACAGGAAGGTAGTACATGAGTCGTATTTTTGAAACAAACGGAGAACAGGAAACAAGGGCATTGGGAGAGCGCCTGGGAAAAGCGGCAGAGCCGGGACAGATTTACACCCTTATCGGCGATTTAGGTGTTGGCAAGACTGTATTTACCCAGGGCTTTGCCAAAGGACTTGGCATTGAGGAGCCCATAAGCAGCCCCACGTTTACCATCGTGCAGGTATATGACGAAGGCAGGATGCCGTTTTACCATTTTGACGTATACCGTATCGGGGATATTGAGGAAATGGACGAAATCGGTTATGAGGACTGCTTTTACGGAGAGGGCGTCTGCCTCATAGAGTGGGCAAACCTGATTGAGGAAATTCTCCCGAAGGGTTATACCCGCATTACCATCGAAAAATGCCTGGACAAGGGCTTTGATTACCGGAAAATAACCATCGAGGAAATGGACTGAAAGGATGGAATTTTATTGTGAAAATACTGGCGCTTGACAGTTCGGGACTGGTAGCTTCCGTAGCGGTTGCAGAGGATGATGTCCTCACTGCGGAATACACCGTCAACTATAAAAAAACACATTCCCAGACACTGCTGCCCATGCTGCAGGCTGTGAAGGACATGATAGAATTAGATTTATCCACGGTGGATGCCATTGCCGTGGCAGCAGGTCCCGGTTCCTTTACCGGACTTCGCATCGGCTCTGCTACCGCAAAGGGACTGGCGCTTGCCATGGATTGTCCCATTGTGGAAGTGAAAACCGTGGAGGGACTGGCGTACAATTTATACGGTACGGACAAGGTGGTCTGCCCGCTTATGGACGCCCGCAGAAATCAGGTGTATACCGGTCTGTATGAAGTTTCGGACGGCATCCGGGTGTTAAAGGACCAGTGTGCCGTGGATGTGGCGGATATTATAGCAGCCGTAAACGAACTGGGAAGGGAAGTCATCTTTCTGGGTGACGGTGTTCCCGTTTACAAAGAACAACTGGAAAACGGCGTGAAGGTACCGTACTTCTTTGCACCCGCCCATATGAACAGACAGCGTGCCGGTTCGGTGGCGGCGCTGGGCGAAATTTATTTCAAAGAAGGAAAGACCGTACCGGCGGCAGCCCACCAGCCCATTTACCTGCGACTAAGCCAGGCGGAAAGAGAACGCATGGAGCAGGAGGCAAAGGATGGACAGTAGGGCGGCAAAGCCGGGGAATTTTTCCTGTGAAGCGGAGGATGGACTGCTGTTTCGTATGCTTATGAAAGAAGATGCAGCCCGGGTAGCGGCGCTGGAAAAGGAATGCTTCAGTGAGCCCTGGTCGGAGCAGGCATTCTGCGACACCGTGGACAACCCCGATGCTTTTTTTCTGACCGTATGGCAGGAAGGACAGCTTGCCGGTTACTGCGGGGTGTTCCGGGCATGGACGGACGGCGACATCTGCAATGTGGCAGTGGAGCCCGCGAAGCGGAAACAGGGTATCGGCAAACGAATGCTGACCTTTCTTATGGAGCAGGGAGAACGCATGGGGATTACGGATTACACGCTGGAAGTACGGGCGGGAAACGAACCTGCCATAAGACTTTACGAAGCGCTCGGTTTTAAGGGAGAAGGGATACGCCCCGGCTTTTACGACAAGCCGAAGGAGGATGCCCTCATTATGTGGAAACGCAAGGAAGAGCATGCATAAATTACCAGCATGCAAAAGGAAACGGGCATGTTATACTTTATACTGTCCATGCGCGGAAGGTTTGGCATAACAGGAGGCAGGTATGAAAGTATACGGAAAAACAACATCCACGGAAAGAAAAGTACAGAAGATTTTCTGCAATGGGTGCGGAAGACCCATGAAGATAGAAAACGGAATCGTCAGGGAAGGCATTTTCAGCGCCGAGGTCTCCTTTGGATATTTCAGCAAAAAAGACGGTATCCGTCAGGAATTTGATTTATGTGAAGAGTGCTATGACCGGATGATACGGCAGTTTACAATTCCGGTAACGGTACAAGAGGAAACGGAACTATGTTAGATGTATGTTTACTGGGAACGGGCGGCATGATGCCCTTACCATACAGATGGCTGACAGCCCTCATGATGCGTTACAACGGCAAAAGCATATTGATTGACTGCGGCGAAGGCACCCAGATAGCCCTAAAGGAAAAAGGATGGAGCCCCAAGCCCATCGATATCATCTGCTTTACCCATTATCACGCAGACCATATCAGCGGACTGCCCGGCATGCTCCTTACCATGGGAAATGCCGAGAGAACGGAGCCGCTTCTGTTAATCGGACCCAAGGGACTGAATCGCGTGGTATCGGCGCTCCGCGTCATTGCACCGGAGCTTCCGTTTGAAGTGGTCTGCATGGAAATCACGGAAAATGAAGTGAAAATTCCCTTTGACGGATTTTATATCGAGGCTTTCAAGGTAAATCATAATGTGGTATGCTATGGATATAGCTTAGTGGTGGAGCGTGCCGGTAGATTTGAAGTGGAAAGAGCGCTTTCCCAAAACATTGAAAAGCAGTACTGGAACCGTCTGCAGAAGGGCGAAGAAATCGTTCTTCCCGACAGGGTGCTGACACCGGACATGGTGCTCGGTCCCAAAAGAAAGGGCATCAAGCTTACCTATACAACGGATACCCGTCCCACGGAGGGAATTGTGGAACATGCGAAAGAGTCGGATTTATTTATCTGCGAAGGCATGTACGGGGAGCCGGACAAGCTCAGCAAAGCAAAAGAGTACAAACACATGACATTCTACGAAGCGGCAGATATGGCAAAACGCGCAGGTGTAAAGGAAATGTGGCTGACACATTACAGTCCGTCGCTTCCTTACCCTGAAGAATACATGCCTGAGGTACGGAAGATTTTCCCCGCAGCCATTGCAGCCAGGGACGGAAGAAGCGTAGAATTGAAATTTGACGAGTAAACCCAGACACATTGTGAGGAAGGGAACGCATATGGTACGAGCAGCCACCGGGAAAACACCGGGGAAAAGCGGCAGTCATCATAATGGGAAAACGGATATATTTAAAAGCGGAATCGTTATTTTGATTTTTGTAGTGGGGATGCTTGGATATTACTATTATCTGAGTAACCGCTCATCCAAAGTAACGGAGGAGAATGTCAAGCTTACCGTGGCACAGGAGCTGATTAACCGCAATCTTTCCTACACCTATCCGCCTTCTCCCAGAGAAGTGATTAAGTTTTACAGTGATATTACCAAATGTTTTTATAACGAAACGTATACCAGCGCTGAACTGGAGCAGCTTGCCGAGCAGACCTACCGTCTGTACGACGAGAAGCTGAAAGACGAGAACGACTGGAATGCCTATCTGGTCAATCTGACGGTACAGATTAATGCCTATAAAGAAAAAAATATGCGTATCAGCAGCTATTTCCTGCCCTCCAGCGATGATGTGGTGTATTATAACCGGGGCGAGGAAAAATATGCGAAAATGACCTGTTCCTACATTGTCCAGAGCGGCTCTCACAAAAGAACGGTGGACGAAATATTTGTGCTGCATAAGGATGAAGAAGGCCACTGGCGGATTTTGGGCTGGCAGCTTGCGGATGAGGATACGGGCAGTGCGGAAGAAGACTGAGAGTTTCTCAGAAAGGTATGGTAACCAAGGTGGAAAAAGATATTGTGATTCTGGCAATCGAAAGCTCCTGCGACGAGACAGCGGCAGCAGTGGTAAAAAACGGACGCGAGGTGTGCTCCAACATTATTTCCACACAGATTGCACTGCACACCCTCTACGGCGGGGTCGTGCCGGAAATTGCATCCCGTAAACACATAGAAAAAATAAATCAGGTAATCGAAGAGGCATTAAAGGAGTCCGGCTATCAGTTAAGGCAGATGGACGCCATTGCTGTGACCTACGGCCCGGGGCTGGTAGGTCCTCTTTTGGTGGGCGTTTCTGCGGCAAAAGCCATCAGCTTTGCCACCGGTATTCCCCTTATCGGCGTGCATCATATTGAAGGACACATCAGTGCCAACTATATTGAAAATAAGGATTTAGAGCCGCCTTTTATCTGCCTTGTGGTATCCGGCGGCCACTCCCATCTGGTTGTGGTAAAGGATTACGGCGAATACGAAATTATCGGACGCACCAGGGATGATGCGGCGGGCGAAGCCTTTGACAAGGTGGCAAGAGCCATTGGCTTAGGCTATCCCGGTGGTCCCAAGATTGATAAATTAGTGGCAAAGGAAGGCAACCCGGAAGCCATTCATTTTCCCCGCGCAAAGGTGGAAGACAATGCTTACGATTTCAGCTTCAGCGGCTTAAAGTCGGCGGTACTCAATTATCTTAACAGCTGCCAGATGAAGGGGGAAGAGGTCTGCGTGCCGGATGTGGCAGCCTCCTTCCAGAAAGCGGTTGTGGATGTACTGGTAGAACACGCCATGCATGCGGTATCCCGGTACGGCTATAAAAAATTTGCCATAGCCGGAGGCGTTGCTTCCAATTCCGCACTGCGCAAGGCATTTGAAGAAAGATGCGCCAAAGAAAACATTGCGTTCTATCATCCGTCTCCGATTTTGTGTACGGACAATGCGGCAATGATAGGAGCGGCAGGCTACTACGACTTTGTTAAAGGCATCCGGAGCGATTTATCCTTGAATGCCGTACCCAATCTCCGCCTGGGCGAAAGATAGGGAGGGGTTATGCTGGAAAACGAAAAGAAAAAATGCTATGCCATTGTCCTTTCTGCCGGAACCGGCAGCCGTATGGGCAGCAGTGTTCCCAAACAGTATCTGCCCCTGCTTGACAGACCGGTCATTTATTACAGCCTGAAAGCCTTTGAGGATTCTCCTTACATAGATGAAATACTGCTGGTGGCGGGAGCGGACGATTTATCTTATGTGAAAGAAGAAATTGTGGACAAATACGGCTTTACGAAAGTAACGGCTGTTCTTGCCGGTGGAAAGGAACGCTATTTTTCCGTTGCCAATGCCCTGAAAAAGCTTGAGGGAAAAGACGGCTATGTGATGATTCACGACGGAGCAAGACCGATGCTGACGGAAGAAATCATCGGACGGCTCTATGAAGGTGTTTGCACCTACGAGGCAGTCTGTGCGGCAGTACCGGTAAAGGATACCATAAAGATAGTGGACGAAGAGGGCTTTGCCGTCAGGACACCCGACCGCAAGACGGTGTACGCGGTACAGACGCCCCAGGTATTTTCCCTGCCGCTCATTATAGGTGCCTACGGAGAGCTCCTGCAAAATCCCGACACGTACCGGAATGTGACTGTCACGGATGACGCCATGGTAGTGGAATGCGTATACGGCAAAAAGGTAAAAATGCTGCAGGGCTCCTATGAAAACATAAAAATAACCACCCCCGAAGATATGGAGGTGGCTAAAGTTTATCTCAGTAAATAACTACATCAACCTGAAAACAAACATTAAGGCTTCCCGGTTACAAAGGGAGGCTTTTTCTTTTTCTCTTCGTACAGAAGAGCATCGGCAGCTTCAATGGCGTCCTTTAACAGGAAACGGGAATTGGCAGGCTGCATGTAAATACCCACGGAAAGAGTAACGGAATAGGGCTTGCCGGCTTTCTCGGCGCATTCCGCCAGCTTCTGGTTAATCAGCTTCTTTAAGTCCGCTTCCGTGGAAATATTCTGATGAAGGGCAAGCACGGCAAATTCATCACCGCCGATACGGCCCGTCAGGCTTCCCGGAAAGACCTCTTCCAGAACCGTGGCACAGGAGGTAAGAGCAAAGTCGCCCTCCGCATGTCCGTGAATATCATTAATCTGCTTTAAGTAGTTAAGGTCAGCATAGGCAAATACCACGGACTGACCCGTTTCTGCGGCAGATTCGATAAAGGCATCGGCTTTTTTATAGAAGCCGCGGCGGTTTAAAATACCCGTCAGCTCATCCTTGCCGGAAATGGAGTCGAGCTGTAAATTCTCTTTCTGCAGCCGCTGTAGCATTTCGTCCTTTTCTAAAAGCAGGGTATGCTGTTTGGCGAACATGTTGATGAACTTGATGGCAATGCTTACCTGGTAACACAGATATTCCACGTAATGCAGATTGTCATAGCCGATGTCACAGAGCAGAAAACCATACTGCAGATCGCGGGAATACAAATCAATCATGACGTAGGTGTTGCGGGTGTCCGGCATATGCGGATGGTCATAAATATTCTGAATGTTAATGAGCTGGGCAGTCTTACGGGGAATAAATGCCCTGCCGTCATTTAAGCAGGCACGCAGGTAAATCTGGTTCGGCTGGACCCAGTCGTCACCGGGATGGAAAGCAACCGGTTCTTTTAAAGTAAAAAGATAGCTGTTTTTAATACCGGCCTCCGTCAGACTGTTCATGATGCACAGGTAGCTGTCGTCACTGTCATCGGCAAGCATCAGCATATCACGGGAAAAAACATTCATGTTGTGGTTCGTCATGATCAGCTTGCGGCTGTTTTCCGCCTGCTGCACGTTTTCAATCAGTTTATCCTGCTCATCTAAGAGGTTCTGCAGCTTGATTTCTTCTTCACAGCCGGAGCCAAGAGAAGAGCGGTATAAAAACTTGGTAGAGACAAGGAACTGCTCCACCTGTCCCATGGTGCCGGTAAGCAGCTTACGGTGCGCCTGCATAACGGCGCGGGAACCTAAATCGTAAGCACCTGCTTTTACGGTGGCAAGGGGCGGTGCCAGATATTTGCTGCCCGGAATGTCGTCAAAGCCGATAACCGAAATATCCTTTCCGACTAAGATGCCGCGCTTCTGCAGCAAATCATATACAACGGCGGCGATGGAGTCGTTGCCGCAGACAATGGCATCCAAATCGGGATTGCTGTCAATGAAAGCGGCTGCATCTACCCGGCATTTTTCGTCAAAGTACGTGCAGCAGATGAGGGATTCATCAATAGGAAGATTGTGCGCCTGCAGCACCTTTTTGTAAGTTTCCAGCCTTTCATAGGAGTCCTTATTGGTCGTATAGCCGGTAATAATGCCGATGCGATTCCTGTTTTCCCTGGTAACCAGCGCCTCAATACCCTCGGTAAGCCCTGCTTCGTTGGCGTAGCACACACTGGAATAACCTTCCAGTTCCGAAGCAATCAGGATAATGGGGATATCGCCGAAGCCGTTCATAATTTCTGCGGAACGCGCTTCGTGGATAGCGGAAATATTGCCGAGACACAAAAGCACGATGTCCAGGGAATGTACCTGCGCGTAGCTGATTAACGTATTGTACTGATATTCATATTTTTGTAATGGGTCTGTAAAGTCGTATCTGTCAAAATATTTAACCGGCACGATAAAGAGATTGTCGTCCAGCTCGGCGGCTGCCTGAATGGCACCTTCGCAAATCTGGTTGGGGAAATCATCCTCTACGTTACCGGTGACAAGACCTATGTTGTATCTTTTTCCTGCCATAATAACTCACCCTTTGTTAAAAAACTCCCTTATAAATATATTAATGATAAAATAATTGTATCAGTTGTTAAAAGGAAAGACAATATAAACAATTTGCAAAAAAGGGGGTAAAAATCAGTGAAATATGCCCTAAAACCCGCATAAAAAAAGGATTTGAAAATTTCTGAAAAAAGTTGTTGACAAGAAAACCCTTTTTTGTTAAGATATGTCTTGCGTCAGGCAAGCGGCATGACGGTTTGGAGAGGTATCGAAGCGGTCATAACGAGGCGGTCTTGAAAACCGTTTGTCCGAAAGGGCGCGTGGGTTCGAATCCCACCCTCTCCGTTGGAGCATTACTCCTTCGGTGAAAACAGAATAAGAGTTGATGATTCAACCTCATTTGGAGAAGTACCCAAGAGGTCGAAGGGACACCCCTGGAAAGGGTGCAGGTCGTTAATAGCGGCGCGAGGGTTCAAATCCCTCCTTCTCCGTCAGGTAACTTCCCTGGATTATTCTTAAGGAAATTGCCGAACAGAACCTTGACAAATAAACAGCAATGCAACCCTGAAAATTCTTAAAGAGAAAATTCAGAACAAGCAAAACCAAAGTAAAAAAGGAACGGTTTAACATTAACCAGAGTTAATCTAAAACCGG